>Ga0070713_100000019_pt1 | contig 110100 bp, 93 predicted proteins | sample LARL82metaG_FD_65465 | JGI IMG/M metagenome (GOLD analysis project Ga0070713, IMG submission 65465) | Corn, switchgrass and miscanthus rhizosphere microbial communities from Kellogg Biological Station, Michigan, USA - LAR L8-2 metaG | ecosystem: Host-associated > Plants > Roots > Rhizosphere ... | reverse complement strand
AGCGCTCCCACATCAGCGCCTTCTGGCTCTCCGTGTAATGGATCCGCGGTCTCATCTGCAACACTCCTCTGATTGCTCAGGTCATAGTGTGTTGCATCCACCGGTTGAGTCCGCAACCCTGAGTTGACGTTCACGGCACTCAGTAGCCGCCATCGAAACGCGCCGAAGCGGGCGTTAGAGCACGACCGCCGTGCGGGGACGGAGCGGGCGTCGCGAATTCCCTTCGTTGAAGTCTGCGCTGCTAGTCGCTCGGTGCGGCCCGAAGCAGAAGCGCCGTCAGGATCGCATGCAGAACGACCGCGGGCCACAGCAGAATGCCTCCTCCACCCGTGAGGCCGAGATAGGCGAGAAACACCGTGACCGCCGCACCGTAGATGAGCATGCCGATGCGCGGCGGTCCGGGCCAGCAGGCGATGCCCAAAGCGATCAGCGCGACGCCCGCGACCCGACCTACCGACAGGGCGACGCCGCTTAGTTCCTCACCGAGCAACAGTCGTGCGACAAGTGACGGAACTACGAGCAGTGCCATGCCGGTCGCTACTTCAGCAACGGCGGCTAGTACAAGCACTCGTTTCATCGAGCGTAGCGAAGATCACAGTTCATCGCGCGCCCGGGCGAGGGCCTTGTGCACCGTCTCCTGCTCCTCCGCCGTCAACTTCTCGTCGCCGAGGTTGAAGGTGACCTTGTTGATCTTCCCGGTGAACTTGAACGGAACATCGTAGCGATACTCGATGAGCGCCAGCGGCGTGCGAGTGTCTTGGCCGATGTCGAAAGTCTCGTCCTCCGGGAACGTGATTGGCGTGGTGTGCTCCATGGAATTCCTGGCCACTTCCTTACCGTCCACGGAGAGCACGCCCGTCCCTCCCTTGCCCAAGCCCGGACCATCGGACTTGAAGTCGAAAATGATGGTGTGCAGGCCGGCGCTCAGCTCAGGCCCCTCCCACGTCGTGCGCTTGAGGTCGAGCAGGTTATAGAGGAATACCGGCTTGCCCCGGCCCATACCCAACTCGCCCTTGCTCAGGAACAGCCCGTAGCCGCCGAAGCGCCCGCCATCAGTGACGATCATGCCTTCCGCACCACCTTCCGGGATCGTGACCTCGGCGGTAATGGTGTACGACTTGTTCAGGATGCTCGGGGCGCCGCTATTAGGCGTGCTGATCGGTTCACCCGAATAGGCGAAGACCTTGCGGCCGCCGGTGAGGTTCGGTCGCGGCGAGTTCCAGCGCAGGAGTGAAGAGTTGTCGAGCGGCAGCACGTCGAATTTCTTCGCCTCGGCGTAGAAGAGGTCCTGCATCTGCTTCAGCTTCTCCGGCATCTTTGCAGCAAGGTCGTTATTCTCCGTGGGATCGACCGATTGCAGATCACCGACGTTGTAGAGTTCCCAGTTGTACCCAGTGATCACATCTGGCGCCGGCTTGGTACTCAGCTCCCACGGAATCGTCGCCGGGGTCGTCGCCGCGATCCAGCCGTCGTTGTAGACGGCGCGGTTGCCGAGCATCTCGAAGTATTGCGTCGTGTGCCGCGTAGGCACGTTGGAGTTCGCCTTGTTCCATGTGTACGCCATGCTCACGCCGTCCATGGGGCGTTGCTTGATGCCATCGACAGTGTCCGGCAGCGGGATGCCTGTTGCTTCGAGGATCGTCGGCGCGATGTCGATGAGGTGGCTGAACTGGCGACGGATGCCGCCCACGTCATTGATGTGGCCCGACCAAGACATGGCTACGCCCTGCGCCGTGCCGCCATAATGCGACGCCACCTGCTTCGTCCATTTGAACGGCGTATCCATCGCCCAAGACCACGCCGCCGCGAAGTGCGGGAAGGTCCGCTCCGATCCCCAAAACGGATACCAGAGGAACTGGTCCTTGACTGGCACGGGAACGCCGTTAAACGTGGTGAACTCGTTCGGTGTGCCGTTGAGCATGCCTTCGGCGCTGGCGCCGTTGTCACCAGCAATGTAGATGATCAACGTGTTGTCGAGCTGGCCCATGTCCTCGACCGCCTGGATCACGCGGCCGATCTCGTGGTCGGTGTATGCGAGGTAAGCGCCGAACACGTCGGCTTGCTTGATGAATAGGGTCTTCTCTTCCACGCCCAGCGAGTCCCACTCGGGAAGATCCTTCGGCCAGGGGGTCAGTTGGGCGTTAGCAGGCATGATCCCCAGCCGCTTCTGATTGGCGAAGATCGTCTCGCGCACCTTGTTCCAGCCGGCGTCGAACAGATGCATGTCGCTAATCTTCTTGATCCACTCAGGTGTCGGATGATGCGGCGAGTGCGTGCCGCCCGGCACGTAATAGACGAGGAAGGGCTTGTCGGGCGCAACCTCCTTCAGCTCCTTCATGTAATGAATCGCCTCGTCGGCCATCGCAGTGGTGAGGTTCCAGCCCGGGTTGCCCTGAAAGGGGTAAATCGGGGTCGTGTTGCGGAACAGGTTCGGCTGCCACTGGCTGGTGTCGCCACCGACAAAGCCGTAGAAGTACTCGAAGCCCATGCCGTTTGGCCACTGCTCGAAGGGCCCGGCCGAGGTCGCTTGATAAAAGGGCGTGTTGTGATCCTTGCCGAACCATGAGGTGGCGTAGCCGTTGTCCCTCAGGATGGCGCCGATGGTGCCGTTCTCCTTCCGGATAACGGAGTCGTAGCCCGGGAATCCCGTCGCGATCTCACCCACCACGCCGAAGCCGGCGACGTGGTGGTTGCGCCCTGTGATCAAGGCCGCGCGTGATGGTGAGCAGAGCGACGTGGAGTGGAAGTTCGTGTAACGCAGCCCGGCTTTGGCGATGCGATCCATCGCAGGGGTCGGAACGACACCGCCGAACGTGCCCGGCGCGCCAAATCCGCTGTCGTCGGTCATGATGAGCAGCACGTTGGGCGCGCCCTTCGGCGGCACGACGCGCGGTGCCCACCACTGCTTCGATTCCGACGCCTTTTCCTTGATCACCCCACCGAACTTCGGATCGGGCGGCGGAAGCTGTTTGCCGTCGAGGGTCGTCGTGGCGCTGGGCGAACCAAGCGTACCGGTGACCTGCTGTGCAGCGGCAGGTGCCGCCGCCAGTGTCATTAGCCAAAGTGCGGCAGCAATGGTCGTTGTTTTCATGCGAGCACTCCCGTCAAGAATCGAAGTCCGTACAAAAACGGTAAATATGCTTGACTCGGTTGCAGTGCGACTTGTGCCAGATCAAACGCGCGTCAGTAAGCAGTGCGTTTGCGAGGTGACTTCATGGTCTTGGGCAAGCCCCTAAGGGCGGCCGAATGCGGATAGCGCCGTGCTGTGCCGGGGATCGATCTCCCTGAAGTGCCAACACGCTAGGTGGCTCGCCCACAATCCGCAGCAGTGGTCGCGGCCGATACGGATTCCACTCAAACAGTACGAAGCCCTCGCGCTCGCCGAAATCCTCGACCGTTCCTTTTCAGAAACCGCAGGTCGAGGCGCTCTTGACTCTGTCCGTGGCAAGGTGAATTATTTCTGCGGTGTGACTATCTTGGAGGGATCGCATCGGGCACCCCGCCGCCATCGAGGTCTTGAGAGGCGGCTGGAGTAGATCGCGGTGCTCGGTCGTGAGCGGCGGGAATCCAATGAGCGCATAGCAACATGCTAGGAACGATGAAGGATGAGTCGATTACTACAAGACGCAGGCCGCGAGCCGGATCGCGGCGTAGATGACGTGAAAGCCATCTCTATGTGCGTTGCTCTTTTGCTGGTCACATGAAAGTGCCTAGGGGGAGTCCGATGAAGACTGCGTTATTTGGCGTTGCGGCATTGGTCCTCGGTGCGGTGGCGGCCGCGAGAGCGAACACATTTGTCGTCAATAGCACGGCGGACGATGGTTCGGCGAATACGTTGCGTTGGGCGATACTGCAGAACAATGCAAACCCGGGCGGCAACACAATTCAGATTGCGCCGAATACATCGCCATTCGTCATTCGGCTGAACAGTCTGTTGCCGACGATCACTGGTCCGGCGGTGGTAACGGCGTCGTCGGGTGGTGTCGCGATCGACGGCGGCGATTTCATCGATGGGAACAACCAGGCGTCGTGCCCGGGTGAAACGGGCGGCTTCGGCCCCAACGTCCGCTCAGTGCAGAAGCCGGGACTCGCCGTGGTCGATTCAGGAGGCGTCGAAATATCGAATCTAGAGATTCGAAACGTTTGCATTGGCATCCTGCTACTGCGTAGCCACGACAACCACGTCCATCACAACACGATTCACAACACTGCCGGTGCGGCCGGCATTCTCGTGACCGGCGACGACGGTACAACGGCAGGTGGATCGACATCCGGTCTCAGCACTCGCAATCTTATCGAGTACAACCGCATCTACGAGACGGGCGACGGGATGGAATGCACGCGCGGCACGACATTCTCGACTTATCAATACAACACGATGTTCGAATTCCGGGATCGCCCAAACGTACCCTATTCGCAGGGCATCGAATGCGCGGGCAATGGCAATGACAACAACGTTATTCAGTTCAACATGATCAAAGGCTATTCGGATGGACTCCAGATGAACGCCGCGAGTAACCTGACCATTCTAGGCAATACGATCGCGGGAACAACGTACGGGATCACGACCGCTGGCGCAGTTGTCCTCGTCAAAAACAATCTGATCACCGCCAATCGGATGGGAGTCGGCCCTTCCGGCAACACAAGTCACGTTACGATCACGCAGAATCGGATCTACGGCAACGGGTTGCCTCTTCTTTCCGTGGCCGGGTCGGCCGGAGGAACGACGAATCCGGCAAGCCCGGCTTTGTTGGGTATCGATTTCGGTGTCAACGGCGTCAGCCCCAACGACCTGACGGCGAGTTGCACTGATGGATTCCCTGACTGCACACCACCGCAGAACTTCCCCGTTCTAATTTCCAACTCTGCTTGGAATACGAACGGCGTCGTGCTTCGTGGTACTCTGAGCTCGCGACCCAACCAGACTTTCACCATCGAGATGTTCGCGAGTCATAGTCTCAATCGAGCGGGATTCGCCGAAGGTGAGGTATTCCTGGCATCGGTTCAGACGACCACCGATAGCATAGGCAATGCGACCTTCGCCCTTACTGTTGCCGATCCCGATCCTCTTGCCGATGGCTCGGGCTCGGCATACTTCACGGCTACCGCGACCAATGCGAGTGGCCAAACTCGGAATTCAGCTCAGCATTGTTGTTGGCACGCGCTCCATGAACTGTAAATAAAAACGGGTTGGCTTATGCCAACCCGTTTACGCGCGCCCGGCGGGATGCGCACGCCACCCTACCCTCGTTTGAGCAACTGCTTTCCCGGGTCTCTATGGCCGGTTCGGAGTGCCATCGCCGACGACTTCGGGTCCGACAGCTGTCCTAGGGTAGCCAAACGCGCTTGAGCTAGTGCTTGAGTGAGAGGCGATCATCCTGGCGGACTGGAATCCAGCACGACGGCCACCGAAGTTACGCATTGTTGGAACCGACCCAAATCAAGCGCGTACGAACTGCGGCTGCGGCTGCATCCGGCCAAAAATCAGCATCTGCGAAGGCGGCTTCCTGGCGATCTTGTCACCGCCCGGCGGGCAGCGCCCTGATATTTCCTTGCTACTGAGAGCAAAAAAAGCTCTCGCCTATTGCTAGTCGCTGTTGAAGCAATGCGTCTGGCTACAATAGCGGCGAACCCCGCTGATCCGCAGATCGTCCGTTTTCATCATGGAGCCTGATCGTGTTTCGACGTCGGCACGATATCGTGCACTGGGCTTCTGGTCCGCGAAGCTAGAACGAGCGCGAAAGCCCAGCGACCACGCCGCTCCGATGTTCGATGCCGTTGGTCGCATAGGCTCCGCTCGAGTGGTTCACGCCCACCCAGCTCACTTGCAGAGTGAAGCCCTGCCAGTTGACCCCGACGCCGACGGCACCATCGATGAGAGGCCCGGACGGGTTTCCGTAATACTTGTTGGCGGAGCTGTCCAGCACTCCAACGTGGGCCAGGAGACGCACGTTATCGAGCAGCGGTTGGGCAAGATTCAACTCCGCGTAGACCGCGGCCGCATCCTGTCCGAAGTAACGCGGCGAGAAATACAGCCGCCCGCTGAGGTTCTGAAATGCGAAACCCGCGTAGACCTCTGCGTAGTCGTAGTGCGGCGTCGCGGTCACGACAGCGTAATCCGCGCCCAGCTCGAGGCTCAGCTCCGACGACATGCCCCAGGCGTGTCCGGCAAAGCCAATCGCCTGCACGCCCCGCGTCTCGTATCCCTCGAGCTCAACGGTGGATACGAATGCGCCGCCGTACCAGCCTTCGGCAGCATCGTAGGTGAGGCCAAGTTGCGCAGCCGGACGCTCGTCACTGAGCGAGATGCCGCGGTAGCGGTAATCGGAGACGACCGTAAGGCTCCCCGAAAGCTGCGCGGAAGCGTCTCCGATCGCAGAGAGCAAGGCAAGAACGGCGGCGCTCGCGACGAGCGCGCCCTTACTGAACTGACGATTGCGCCTGGCGCGCCGCCGCGCAGTTACACGCGCAGGTTCCGGCAGTCCTCGCAACGGCAGCACAGGCATCGATAATTCTCGAGTGGTCCGCCGCGAGCGGCGAGAGCGCAGGGGGAGCAAGCAGCTCGCGCAGTTGCCCCGCTTGCAGAGCCGGTGAGAGCTCACGCACCAGTGCCACGAGCCCGGTCACGTGAGCTGCGGCGAAGGACGAGCCGGCCACCATGCCCCATCTCCCTCCGGGCAGCGTCGTCGGGATGTCCTCCCCGGGCGCCACCAAGAGCTCGGCACCCGAATCCTGCACGCCGTCCCCGGTGATGGCAAGCACTCCCCGATGCGAGGCTGGAAATCCGCGGTCGCGACTTTGTGAATCGGCTGCCGCCACAACTGTGATTCCGCGAGCGAATGCTACGTCAAGCAACCGCTCAAGCAAGCGGTCGCGCGGCCCGCCGATGCTAAGGTTGATCACTTGTGCGTTCTGCTCGAGGGCGAACTGCAGCGCCTTCGCCAGCGTGAAACTGCTGCAGTTTGCCTCGAGGGCGCCCGCCGCTCGTTCCCAACACGCGCGCAAAGCGAGCAGCGTAGCTCCAGGCGCGATACCTGCGATGCCAATGCCGTTGTCGGGCCGCGCGACGATGATCCCCGCAACCGCGGTACCGTGCATCTCCGCCACGTCACGGCCGCCGTCGACGAAATTCCGTGCGATGGCGATTTGCCCCGCGAGATCGGGGTGATCGGTCTCGACGCCGGTATCGATCTCTGCGATGCGCACACGTTTTCCGGTCGTGAGCTGGTGCAGATCGGACAAGTGCCACAGTGTCGCGCTCGGTTGCAGCGGATAGATCGGGTCGTTGTGAGCTAGAGCGCGGAACAGGTTCATCGCTTGGGCCGACTCGACTCGCGAGTCCGCTGCGAGTTGTTTGACCACGCCCGCAATCGATATCTTGTCGGGCGCTTGCATAACGAAGCAATCTACTCCGAGGGCTGGCATCGGCCAGGCTTCGGCGATGCTGAGTCCATACTGGCTCGCGAGCGCCTCCGCGATCCTCCGCCGAGCGTCCTGTCCGACGCTCGCCCCATAACCCGTACCGTAGGTGGCATCTGGGCGGAAGTGCGGCAGCGGCATTCGCAACATCACCAGAAGCTGACGCTGCATAGCTTCCTCGTCCCGGCGGGCGTCGGGCTCGCGCTCCATCGCCGCGCATGCCATGGCAGCAAGACAAAGGACGAGCAGAACCCAGCGGAGCGGCTTGATCACGGACCGTCTCTTGCGTCCAATCGCTCGACCAAAACCACTGCGCGCTCGCTTCGCAAGGTACGCAGCGCATCTTGGCGTTTTGCGATCGGGATCTCGAGGATGTACGCGTTCGAGCGCGTCGGGCCGTCCACGAGTCGCGCGTCCGCTTCGCGCAGGACGCGACGCAACTCGGCTTCCGTCGTGGCCGGGTCGAACACGACGACCAGCGAACCACTCGCGGTCGTGTTGGAGGCGCCAAGGGTACGGTAGAGCGCAGGCTCGCCAGCCTCGCGGAGAACCGGTGTCGCCAATGCGACCACGATGAGCACGAGCGACGCGGCGCCGCCCCACCTGGTCCATCTGTTGCTGCCCCCCCAGGCGTGGCGCAAGCGCGCCGGCAGGCCCCGTTTCGTCGACCGTGTGTCGAGGCGCCGGCGGAGATTGCGCAGAGGGTCCGTCGCGCCCGGTACGGATTTGGCGGTCCGGCACGCCGCGTGCAGGTCGCGCAGCCAGACCGCTTCCTGCCGGCACTGCGCGCATTCCTCCAGATGGATCCGAACGTATTCGCGCTCGCCCTCCTCCAGCGTCCCGTTCACGTACCAGGGCAGCAACGCATCGACGACCTTGTGCGCCGTCGGATCGAACCGCAGCACACGCCCCGTCATGGGGTGTCCCTCTTCGCGAACGGCGCCTCCGCCGAAGGCTTCAGCATGTCATCCATGATCGACAAACAGGGAGAGAGCCGCCATATTCCCGTCCTCTCGTTTCTTTTCGCCTGCCCTCAGCGCTCGTCCGAGTCGGTAACGCTCCCTGCGCCTGCGGCGCGGCGCAGTTTCTCGCGTGCCCGAGACAGCCGCGACATGACCGTGCCTATCGGTATGTCCAGCACACGCGCAATCTCGTCGTAGCGCAGCTCTTCGACGGCGGCCAGCACGAGCACTTCGCGCTGCTCGATGGGGAGGCGCCCGATCTGCACCATGATCTCCGCGACCGCCACGCGGTCGAGCTGCGTGCCCCGGACGGGAACGTCGCAGGCTCTGTCCTCGACATCGAGAGATTCGCACGCGCTATCGCGCCTTCGCAAGGCAAATTGATTCACATGCACGTTGTGCATGATGGTGAACAGCCAGGCTCGCAAGTCGCTGCCGGCACGCCATAACCGCCGCTTCTCCCAGGCCCGGGCGAGCGTGTCCTGCACCAGGTCGTCGGCGCGATGAGAGTCACCTGTAAGAACGCGGGCGTAACGACGCAACCGCGGAACCGCCGCGCGAAGGTCGGCACTGGGGAACGCATCCGGCTCGCTGCCGGCCAGCGTGGGGATCGCGAACCGCACCATGTTGGGGTCAGGGATGTGTTGCGCCGAGCGTGCGAGGGACGTCGATAACAGGACCTTGTCTGATTCTAAACCAAGTCAAGCGAAGGCCGGACAAAATTAAACAATGGATTCACTCGAATGTTTCGGGCGAGATCACACTTTTTTTTCGCGCGGAAGGAGCGGCTCAGCAAGGCCAGCGAGGCCGCCCGGTTGATGCTCGGCTAGTCTGGGACGGTGCTGTCGACCGAATTAGCTCTAGTTGCAGGGCGCGACGCGGCGCTTTGGATGTGGCAAGGTCCTTACCTTCGGGTGCAGCTTTTCGCGCCAGCGATGCCATAACTTTCCGACCGCCTTCCGAGGTGCGTGCACGATGTCATACAAGCGCACGCCGTGCGACAGATCGGCTCATCTCAGCGATTCCGGATGAGCCATCAGCTGTCTCGCGTCTTCGAGTCCCGCTGCCCACATTTCATGGACAGTTGCCAGAGAACTCATAATACGCCGATCTATCAGTGGCAGCCAAAGGGACGGCCCCGAAGGGGGTTTCATTCACTTCGGGCCGATGGCACAAGATTTTCTACGCCGCATTCAGTCTTGCGAAAGCGACAAGGCAATCGCGTTGCAGGATGGTGAAGGTATGGCATTGGCAGCGATTCAAGGCTTGCATGAGTTGCTGCGCGAAAAGGGGACGAGACCATGACCTTCACCGAAGTCGTCGCCGCCCAAGTGCCTAAGGCGAAGTCACGTCGATCCTGCCGTAGACTCCGTTTGCTTCACCATTGGGACCTGCGGCAAAAAACAGGGTGGTCGACGGCTGGTTGTTGAGATTGTTGCCGAAGGCCATGCCCCATAGACCATCGATTGCTATCACATCGCCGTTCGGCGCACGTAATTGCCCTAGGAATCGTCCTGTCGCGACGTCATAGGCGTTGATTGTGCCGTCGCCAAAATTGCCCACGAGCAATTGGTTGCTAAAGTCGCCAAAACCTGCCGGCGCGAGCGCCATGCCCCACGGCGCGTTGAGCGTGCCTCCCGCCGCGATACGCTGTAACAACCGACCGTTTGTGTCATATACATCCACGATGCCGAGCCCAGGTCCCGCGACCTCGTCGTCGCCATCTTCTTCCTTCTGAGCATAGGCGACGTAAAGACGTCCGTCGAGCGATAGGATATTGAATGGCGCGTAGTTGGGAGGCACGTTTGGATCAACAAAGGCGCCGGGTAGTTTGACAGGCGCATAGTTGGATCTGAAGACGTCGATCTTGTGTCCATGAAAATCCGCCGCGTAGAGCATGTTTCCGCCAGCGCTTGACGCCACTGTTACGCCTTTGTAGACCGCATTGGCCATAAAGACAGCGGGCAACGCGTGCGTTGCGTCCACATTTGGTGCCCAGCCGGAAATCATGCCGCCCTCGGATGCGAAGATGAAGCGCGCAGGGCCGGCCGCGATGCTGTTTCGGACTACAAAGTCACTCGAACCACTGAAGACGATCCCCGTGGGCGTACCCGTGGCGCCGCCCGCGCCTGGTATGGAAACGACCAGCGATTGCGGATTTCCCAACCCATCGTAAAGGGTCGCAAGGCCCGTGCCGTTGTCAGCGACCCAAACAAATCCGTTTGGATTGAATGCGACGCCCCACCCATTGACGAGATTACCGTCCCGGTGATCGGCTGCTACACCTCCGTCCGACACGAGGTTGCGCACCTGATAGCTGTTCGCGGCCACCGCCACGCTCGCACACAGCCCAAGTCCGATGACGAACAACGCTTGTCTCGACACCCATGACACAAGATTCATGATCACTCCTTTCAACGTTGTGCTCGCCTGCGCTGAGCGGATCTCCGCCATGCACACGTCGACGCACTGGGAGCGTCAGCTTCGAACGGGGCGCGCGACATCCCCGGCTGGGTGGCGCGACCCAACGCCACGCCGAATGCCCACGCTCAACACAATACGGCGCTGCTCAACACAAACAGGCTGCGGATGGCGCCTATTCCGCACACCCATTCTGCCTGCCTGCGACAGCGCAGATTATCTTCATCCCAGCACCGCCGCTGTTGCTGCGATCGCCAACTCGATCGATTTGAAGCTCGTCGACTTAAGAAGTGCTGCACCTACATCGGGATTCAGCTTCAGGCGACGCCACTGCAGCGAAGCACGGATTGGAATAAATGGCGGCTCACGCTGTTGCACAAGGCTTCGAGTCGAATCGAAGCCGGTAGCGCGGTCACTGCTGGAATAAAGGCGCCACTGTAGTGTTCATGTTCATAAAGCTTTTCGTTGCTCGAAAAGCATGACGCGCTGCGTTACGACCAGCGCTATGTGGTCATTACATCACTGGGAGGATCAAGCATAGCGAATTCGCAGCTAGGAGAGGTGTTGTGTCCAGAATGTTCGCTTGCACTGCAATCGCGAAACGGATCGCGTGGGTTGCCCTGCTGTCGTTCACGAATTTAATGCCCGCGCACGCGGTGCCGAGTTTTGCGCGACAGACCGGGCTCGAATGCGTCAGCTGTCATCTGAGCTGGCCTGAGCTCACTTCGGTGGGGCGCGAATTCAAGCTCGGCGGGTACACACTGACCAAAGGAAACACCGGCGACCGGCCCTTGGTTTCTCTGAATCCGGAGGGGCCTCCACCATGGCTGCCGCTGGCAGCGATGGTGCAACTTTCGTTGACCAACACGCAAAGCACAGCCACAGACCCGAGTCAGTTCCCCAGGAACAATGCCGTCGCACTGCAGCAGGCGAGCTTGTTCTACGCCGGTCGCATCGTCGAGCATTTCGGCGCCTTCGCGCAGTGGACCTATGATGGGATCGTCCATCACAGTTCGGTCGACAACATCGATGTCCGCCTTGCCAATCGGTACGATGAGAAGGGCGCCGACATTGCCTACGGGCTGACGGTCAACAACAACCCTACCGTCTCCGACATCTACAACAGCACGCCGGCGTGGCAATTTCCGTTCGCCTCATCCAGTGTGGCCGCCGCCCCCAATGCGTCGACATTGATTGACGGCGGTCTCGGTCAACAGGTCGTGGGCCTCGGCGGCTACGCGATGATTAGTCACACGCTGTACGGCGAAGTTGCGGGATACCGAACGGCAGACGGAGCGTTCTCGGTGTTTCGCGCCGGCACCGACAAGTCGACCGACGCTGTGCTTGACGGAGGCGCGCCCTACTGGCGGCTCGCGCTTCAGCACCTGTGGGACGGAGGGGTACATTCGGTGATGATCGGCACCTACGGCATCGACGCGAAAAAATTCCCCGACAGCCTCGATCCGACAGGGCCGACGGATCGCTACCTCGACACTGCGGTCGATGCGCAGTATCAGTACATCACCGATCTGCATCGCTTCTCCGCGCAGCTCAATTGGATCAGGGAGAGGCAGACCCTCAATGCATCGTCCGCAGCCGGCGCTGCGAGCAATCCGTCTGACACGCTCAATACGTTCCGAGGGAAGCTGACCTACTACTACGACCGGCAGTACGGCGCGACGGCATCTTACTTCCGCACGACAGGCAGTCCGGACGACGCACTTTACAACACTGGCGACCCGATAACCGGCAGCGCGAGCGGAAGCCCGAACACCAGCGGCTACATCTTGGAGCTCGACTGGCTTCCCAGACGCGACATGCGGCTCGTGGCGCAGTACACCGCGTACACCAAGTTCAACGGCAGCAGCAGCAACTACGACGGCTTCGGGCGCAACGCCCGCGACAACAACACCTTCTATCTGTTGGGATGGCTAATGTTTTGAGGGATTCGCATATGAAAGATAATCGATTCGAGATCAGCCGCCGAAAAATCCTCAAATGCGGCATCGGCACGGCCAGCGCGTGTGCGCTGCGCCTGGCCCTTGGTGCGCGCGACGCCGCGGCCAAGACCCCGAAGGTCGCACTTCTCTATCAGGATCAGCCCAATGGCGGCAAGCGATGCGCTGATTGCAGGTTCTTCTCTGCAGATGGCAGCGATACGAACACGGGCACTTGCACGCTCGTCGAAGGCACGATCGATCGCAACGGTTGGTGCACAGCTTTTTCATCGCGAAGCTGACGCGGCGAAAAAAGCTGACCTGGGGGGCGCAGCTGCTCGCGGCAGGTAATGCGCAAAGGGAGCGCGTGCTCTGCGACTCCAACGTTTCCACCCGCCGACCAAAGTACCGCACAACTTGCGCAGCGCCGGCGAAAAGCGCTACTCCGGATTGACCGATGCGATACCGAAAGTGTCGCCAGCGACGTTGCATCTAGTTCACCTTGTAGGCGCGGATCTCGGCAGGGGCAGACTGCCGCGCTGGAACGGCAACGTAGAGTGTTCGTTGCGCAGCCACGAACACTCCGGTGCGCGCACCCGGCGCGGTACTTACCCGGCCGATCGCCACATAGTGATCGGCGTCCTTTTGTTGCACGACCGTAATGGCGCCCTCCCCGCAAATCGCGTACACCTGTTTGCGCTCACCATCGAAGAAAAGGTCGTCAGCGTCACCACCGATCGGCACGCTCGACACGCGATTTCCGGTTTCAGTGTCGTAGACCAGAAGCGCAGCCGGTCGGCGCGTGCCAACGAACAATCGATGCCTTGGCCTCGTCAAACGCCATGCGGAAGTTGGCACGCATTTCGCCCAAGTCCCAAGTGCCCACAACGTTCCCCCACTTCCCATCGACGACAGCGATCTGTTGTGCGCTGGGAACATTGACGAAGATGCGTGAACCTCCGCTTTCCAGTTGGAACGACTCGGGATGGCCCGCCAACTTTATGCGACTCACCAACTGCATGGTGGCAACTTCGAGCACCGCCAACGCACTGCCGTAGCCCACGTAGACACGCCCGCTTGCGGGGTCATAGCGAACGTTATCAGCGTCCTCACCGGGCGCATCGCACGCACGCATAAGCCGTTGCACGTCATTTCGCACTGAAGAACCTGCGTTCCAGGGAAGGCATCGAGGTAGTGGTCGGCGGCCAACCAGCAAAGCCCGCCAACAAAAGCCGCAACCTGATCGGCCCCGGCCTGTATCACACCTGCTGCTCCGCGTGCTGCGGCGATGTGCTTAGCCCTGAGGAGTGGGGCGTGCAGATGGAGGCACGCCAAGCCGAAATCAAGCGAAACCTGGATCAGGACCCTGATCGGGAGGGTCGTGACACGGCAGTGCTTTCGACTAAGCCAGCTACTGAATTATTTGTATGTCTGATATGAACGCTATTCATCTATTGCCGTTGGGCACATCCGGATGCCGATGCGGTCCAGAACGGGACGTCATGCCGGCCAGGTATTCACGAAGCACGCAGGCTAGCGGCAAGGAAACGGCTCTGGACTAGCGGACCCTCCCTATCGTGTGCGGCAACGTACAGAGGTGTTCCCGCGCTTACTGTACGTTCGCCACACAAGCACGCAGGTAAGCTAACCTGCTTTTGTCGCCCGCAGGGTACTCGCTTCCACCAATAGGGAGAATCCTTTGTTCATCGCTTACGTACTACGCACGCTTCGCGCCAATATCTCCATCAGTTTCACATTCGTTCTCGTGGTTCTTCTGACGCCGACGACAGCATTCGCCGGCACCGTAACCGGGCCGGTCACGGGGGGCGCTCATGGTTGGCCGTTCGGGGCGCCGGACGCGGCCGTCGACCTCTCGAAGTCTGGCTACGTCGAAGAAGAGTACTTTATTGAGGGCACCGCCAGCTCGTATGCAAAAGTCGGAACCTGGACCACGGACGGGGTTTGGACAGCGGCGCCCAGCGGCAGTGCGTTTTTCAGAACGCGGCTCCTCGTGGTGCGCCCGGCCGATCCTGGACATTTCAATGGCACCGCAGTCGTCGAGTGGCTCAACGTGACCTCTGGTTTCGATCTTCCGGAGGATTTCGCGTATGCAAACGAGGAGTTGCTGCGCGGCGGATACGCGTGGGTGGGCGTCTCCGTGCAGGCGGTGGGCGTGCAGCTCACGCCGTTCTCGCTAAAGGCGTGGGATCCCATCCGCTATGGATCGCTGAGCCATCCGGGCGATGCCTATGCGTACGACATATTCACTCAAGTCGGTCAGGCGATTCACAACCCGCAGGGCGCAAATCCACTGCATGGACTGATGGTGGAGCGCTTGGTCGCAGCAGGCCAGTCGCAATCGGCTAACGGACTTGCGACGTACGTCAACGCGATTGACCCGCTTGTCGAAGTGTATGACGCGTTCCTATTGCACAGCCGCGGCGCATCTCCTTTGTCCCTCTTCCCCGGCGCTGCTGGAGCCGTGCCCCCGGGCTCAGGTATTCGCGTCGACGCGACAGCGCCTGTGCTGGCACTCGAGGACGAATGGAGCATCAGCGTTGCCTCCGCTTGGCAAGTTCGCCAACCGGACAACCCGAACTTCCGCCTCTGGGAAGTCGCCGGTACCGGACATGTAGATAACTACGCAGCTTCCTTCATCTCTCCTATTGTGGGCCGCGATCTCATGTTTCCACCCGGGCAGTGCCCGCTGCCTCCCAACGTGGCCCCCCTGCATTACGTGGTGAACTCGGCGCTCAATAAACTGAGCGCGTGGGTTGCAACAGGTGTTCCGCCCGCGCACGCCCCGTCGTTCGTTGAAGTCGACAACGGTACGATCGTCCGCGATTCGTATGGCAACGCCAAAGGCGGAATCCGGCTTTCGCAGCTCGAAGTACCAACTGCCACGTTGACCGGGCCCGGAAACTCTGGCGGAGGACCATGTGCAGTCGCAGGGGTGACGACGCCATTCGATGCCGCGACACTCGCGTCGCTCTATCCAACCCACTCCGGCTATTACTTCGCTGTCGGGAGGGTCGACAAGGCAAACTACATTCAGGGATACATCCTCTACGAGGATATGGTGCAGGACTGGACGGACGCGACCCAAGCCGACATCGGGAAATAATAGTCTTACCGGCATGCATTGACATCCCAGTACGAAGACAACGCAGCGGCGCGTTGGGAGGATGCCTGCTTGCCCGTTGCCGGTTTGCTTGACCCGTTGATAACGGTCGCCATTCGGGAAGCGAAACCACGGACGCCCTGCCATTTCCATTGGTATAGTCGGAAGAAGTCCGAATCCACGCTTCGACGACCTTGCCGGCATAGACCGGCGCGGCTGCGCTGTACTTGTAATGGATTTCGTGGACCTGCATCCGATGGCCCGGAACATCCGTGCCCGATAGTCTCCGGACTCATTCGGCGAAGATCCGCTTTCGCAGGCACGAGTGACTGGAAGGGCTCGATTGCAGCCGTCGACAGCGTCTGCGTTCGGCCAATGCTGTTGAAAAACTCCCTTGAAAGCGAGCGCTTGGTGGCTATGCTGTAGGCAAGACGTTGGAGCGGGAGAAGCGAGGATGATGGGACGAGGGAGTGGCGGGCAGAAGAAGCTGTTCTACTCATTCAATCTCGACGATCACGTTCCTGCCGATCACCTGCTGCGCGGGATTGATCGTTACCTTGACCTTGGCGATCTACGCCGCCATCTGGCGCCGTTCTACAGCGACACAGGGCGTCCGTCGATTGATCCTGAGCTGATGGTACGGATGTTGATCGTTGGTTACGGCTTTGGCATTCGGTCCGAGCGGAGGCTATGCGAAGAGGTCCATCTCAACCTGGCCTACCGCTGGTTCTGTCGGCTCGGCCTGGAGGATGCGGTACCGGAGCATTCGACCTTCTCGAAGAACCGTCACGGCCGTTTCCGGGAGAGCGCAGCGTTTCGGCATGTGTTTGAGAGTGTGGTTGAGCGGTGTATGAAGGAAGGACTGGTCGGCGGCGAAGGCTTTGCCGTCGACGCCAGCGTGATCAAGGCCGACGCCAATCGCAGCCGCAGCACGGCACGCGAGGGTGCGGAGGACCTGCGCGATCCGCGGCAAGCGACCCGGGCGGTGCGTGAGTATCTGGCCGCACTTGATGAGCAGGGAGAGCCAGTCACCGTTCCTGCGTCGATCTCGCCGACAGATCCCGCGGCGCGTTGGACAGCGGTGGACGGCCCGGCGTTTTACGCCTACTCGACCAACTACATGGTCGATGTGCAGGCGGGCATCATCGTCGATGTCGAAGCGACGCCAACGTTGCGGACGGCTGAAGTCAAGGCGACACGGACGATGATCGAGCGCGTCGAGGAACGGTTTGACCTGAAGCCGCAGCGGCTGATCGGCGACATGGCCTACGGTAATGCCGAGCTACTCGGCTGGATGGTCAACGACAAAGGGATCGAGCCGCATGTGCCAGTGTGGGACAGGACACAACGCGACGACGGAACGCTATCGAGCAGCGACTTCGAATGGGATGAACAGGTCAACGAATACCGCTGCCCGCAGGGACAGCCGCTACGCAGCGAATGGCGGATCTTCAAACGCCCGCGAACGCGCATCACCAAAGCCAACACCATCATCTATCACGCCAACCAAGCCGCTTGCAGCAAGTGCCCGATGAAGTCACGTTGCTGTCCGAACACCCCGAATCGGAAGATCGCTCGGAGCGTCCATGAATCCGCACGCGATGTCGCCCGCAATATCGCCAAGACCGACGCTTACAAGCAATCGCGCAAGGATCGCAAGAAGGTAGAGATGCTCTTCGCACACCTCAAGCGCATTCTAAGGCTCGATCGACTGCGCTTGCGTGGGCCGAATGGCGCTCACGACGAGTTTCTTCTGGCGGCGATCGCGCAGAACTTGCGACGAATGGCGAAGTGGGTGTTCTCAGCAGAACCAGAAGTGACAAGCATGGCAACCTGAATTGGCGAAAAACGGGGTCGCCAAGACAAAAAAACTCCGCCGACTGCCGATCCACTCCTACTGAACGCTCGCGGCAATACCGCCTCGACCAAACGTTGCGTTTTTCAACAGCATTGGCCAACCGCAGCCGCTCGTTCGTGGCGCTCAATTCCTGCTAAGGGCGTACGATCATGGCTGGACTTGCTCTCATCGACGAGGTAATTGCGTAATGCATCGACGCGCGTTCATCGGTACCGTTGCCGCGAGCGTTCTGACCACGCCGCTTGGCGGCTGGGCACAACCCGCCAAAAAGACGCCGCGCGTTGCGCTCGTGTTCATCGCAATTCCGGTCGCCAATATGGCCGGCACCGAACCCACCAATCAACTTGCACGCGCATTCGTGCACGGCCTGCGTGACCTCGGGTGGATCGACGGTCGGAACATCGTCATCGAACGCCGCTCCGCCGAAGGACGACCTGATCGGATGCCGGCGCTGATGCGCGAACTCGTTGCCTCCAACATAGATGTCATTGTGACCACCGACCCGGTCGAGGCGCAACGCGCGAGCGACTCGATTTCGATCGTGGGGTTATTAGACAACCCGGTGTACGAGCGGTTGGTTGCGAACCTGGCGCGGCCGGAGCGCAACATCACAGGAGTGGGCGCCGAGGCCGACCCGGCGATCAATGGCAAGCGACTGCAACTTCTCAAGGAGGTCGCGCCGAAGGCGTCTCGCATCGCCTTGATTTCCAACAGCCACGACGCAGCCACCGGGATACCGGTTTGGCGTCCCGAGACCGAGGCCGCAGCGCGCGCGCTAGGTCTCACGCTGACGCGGGTCAGCGTCGACACGGTCGAACAGTTCGAGCCCGCGTTCGCGGTGCTCGAACGAGACCGCCCGCACGGGTTGCTCGTCGATGATAGCCCGGCCAACTATTCGCACCCGCGCCTGATCGCCGACTTCGCCGCGCGGCAAAAGATTCCTGCTCTTTACAGTCGTCGCGAGTTCGTTGATGCAGGGGGCCTGATGTCGTACGGCGCGAACTTCAGCGATCAAATGCGCCGTGTGGCCGTGCTTGTGGACAAGATCCTCAAGGGCGCAAAACCTGGCGACCTGCCAGTCGAGTTGCCGACGAAGCTCGAGCTGGTGATCAACTCGAAAGCCGCCAACGCGCTCGGCATCACAATGCCGCAATCGTTGCTGCTGCTTGCGGATGAGGTGACTCAGTGATCCGACCGCGCGCTCAACGCAGCTACCCGTCGCACTGATCTGCTGACCGTCCGCTTCTGAGAAGTCCGACTGTCCGGTGACCTCTACTCCCCCGTCTCTACCGTGGAGCGTGCGACTGAGTGCGCCGCGGCGCCTGGCGATAGTCCTCGTTGTCGGTGTCGTCAGCTATCTGCTGCTGGAACATTGGGTACCAACGCAGACGAGGTTACTCATTGGCTGGAATCTCGGTGCGCTCACCTATCTTGGATTGGCCTTGATGACGGTCGCCCGCGCCGATCCGACCATGACGCAAATCCGGGCTCGCACTCAAGATCAAAGCGGCTACGTAATCTTCCTACTGATCGTCACTGCGGCCAGCGCCAGCTTCGTAGCGATCGGCTTCGTCGTTGGCGACATAAAGGGGATGCCTTTCTGGCAGCGAACCGGGCACTTGACCTTGTCGGTTACGGCATTACTACTGTCTTGGCTATTGATTCAGGTGTTGTTCGCGTTCCACTACGCGCGCTTGTACTATTCGTATCACCTGGGCACCACGGAGCACCGGGCCGGTCTCAGGTTTCCGGGTGACAAGGAGCCTGACTACCTGGACTTTGCCTACTACTCGTTCGTCGTCGGCATGACTTCGCAGGTCTCGGATGTCGCAGTCCTCACGAGGCGCATGCGGCGACTGACCATGGTCCACGGCGTCCTGTCATTCATCTACAATATCGCCATCTTGGCAATGAGCATCAACATCATCGGCGGCGCAATTTAGCACGGAGCTCAGGCTGGGCGACGGCTCGGCATGACGGCACCTCCTGTGCGGCGAGCCGACTCGGCCTGCGAGCGTGGTGCTCGGTTCGGCGCGCCTCGTTTTTTGACTTTGGCACACCCCTTGCAGGCAGCTGCCTTAGGTGGCGGTTTACTGCTGCGTGAGTTACCCCGCTGACGCTGCTCGTCATATAGCGACGACGGTGGCGCTCGCCGACCGCAATCACCGAATGGCAAGGAGGATGCAATGGGCATCAACGAAATCGACTACACGATCCACCCGTACACGGTCGGCCGTGAAGATTGCAAGGTCTTGCCGCGCTCGTTCAAGACGCTGGCCGAGGCCGAAGCGTATCTCGCTGAGCAGGACAAGGGTGCCTTGGAGCGGGGCGAGTTCTATCTCGACGGACCTGAGCAGGACAAGGCAGCGTTCGCCCGTGCGCGCAACGCGGATTTAGCGCACAGGATAATGTAATTAGACTTTCACGGCATCGAAGCCGCAGGATCGGCGCCAGTGGAATCCCGCGGGGTCAGTCGACATTACAGATCTAATGTCAACTCACCCCCGCTCATGCGTATCCGCTAGCCCAAACGCAAAAGATCCAAACCGGCGAGCGGAGGCGGGCTGCGCACCCCAAACCTCAAACAGCAAACAGCGACGGCAACAGCAAATGATCACGCCGTCTTTGCGCATAGGCGCCGCTACGTTCATAAAGTGCAGCCCGGTCAGTTTGCTGAACGTCCGGTATTCGTAACGCTCGATAACCGCTCAGGGCGTAAGCAGTCGTTGGCGAACGTTAGCAATCGGCCCAGAAGTGCCTGGATGCGCACGCCGGAAGAAGATTAGCTGCACCAACACCATCGCGCGCTAACGGCACCCCGTAGATAGCCGAGAGGTGCCGTATAGACGCTGCGATCACTCTCCGTCGTAAAGGCCGGTAATGTTGAATTGCGCGGCGCTGGTCATGTCTGCATACATGTCCACCGGCAGGATGTATCCGGCTATGGTATTGGCCTTGTCGACCTGTGCGACACCCCTGTAATAGGCCAAAGGATCGGGGTACATCGTCGCTATGGTCGCCGGGTCTATAGCTAGCGAAAAGCCCCAGCGGTTGCATGCGCCCGGGCCGACGTTGACGCCGCTGTTGATGCGGGTCGGATACACCATCTGCGCCAGCCGAATCCCACCCTGCGCGAGACCAGAGCTGTCACGCAAAGGCACTACCGGGGTGGCACCCGGAGCGGACGTGATGGTAATCCGCGGAGAATTTGCCGGAGCCGTCCCCGTCGAAATCCATTTGACCATCTTGTCGTACGCCGAAGCAAGCACGAAGGTCGTCGGGACACGCGTGCCGACGGGCTTGAACTCACACCCTCCTGTCGAGCCACCCGTGTAAGGCGGATCGAGGTTCACAGCTTCGCTCGAAACTCCGTTGTCCCGCAACTCAAGCGGTTCGCGGCTGTTCCGCAGATGCTGGTCGACGTGCGAGGCGCCCGCCACTTCCCAGCTGCGCACAAGAGGTGGAAGTGGGCTGTCCTGGCGAGCATTCGCCTCGTTGAACAGAACGACGTCCGACTCCGTCAGTACCTTCATGAACGGAATGGTGAGATCGGTGCGAATCCTGTTGCCCAGCGTCGAGAGGGCGAGGATCCCGTCGTAGAGATCAGCGAGCGGCTGGATCGAATTCGCATAAGCCGCCAACTTCTGAGCCGACTGGGACTCGCCGGTGGCGATGATCATCGCGGGCTTGAGGCCGTGGAGCATATCGACTGCCCCTGGCGCTGCGAGAGCCTGCCCCGCCTGCGAGTACACGTCATACGCCAGTGAATCATCGGTGACAGTGTTGCCGACGGTGACATCGAGGGTTCCGTAACGCGTCGGACTCCAGGTCTTCAGCGCGTTGACGCCGACCCGCTGCGCCGAGACTCCCACCCAGACGTAGCCCGAACGCATGATGTTTTCCCAGCCGAAGAACCAGATGTTTTCGGCATCGAAGTTGTTCGTCACGTTGTACCACTCGACGAGGACAACGCCGTTGAACTTGGTCGGATCCGAGGGTCGCCGGACGACAACTCGCGTCTTGTACGGGTTGTTGCTCCCCGGGTTGATCACCGTGCCCGTCGAACTCGAGTCAGGGTTCGTCTGGTTCGGTGTCGCATATCGCGTCGCCGTCCCGGAAATGAAGAACTCTTCTTCGACATAACCGTGGCCGGCGAGATCGTGGTTGGAGCTAAAGAAGATATAGTTGCGCGACGAATCTCCGGGCGCAACGGTTTGGACGATGGGTCCTGTCACCGTCGGGTTCGGCACTTGCGCCGCCGACAGTGACGAGAAACAAGTGGCGCAAGCCAGTGCGCCGAGTGCGAGCGGATACAGAATACGATCGCAGAACGGCCTGCGAGTGAGTGAATGCACGGACGGTCCTCCTTTACGATAGGTGTGGCTGCGCGAGTACGATTCGCGGCGACGGTTTGGTATCTCCGACGCGCACCCATTCTCCCACAACCGACTATCGAGGGACATCGAAAAACCTACACTGCTTTCCTAAATTTGTTGCTGAATCGCATCCGAGACGGCTCGAACTTTCATCCGATGAACGAGCTTCCCAACACGACCGTGTGACGCCGCACCCGCGTCGCGATCAGCGGATCTTTCGAGCTTGCGACCTCTCGGCCACCTTCGGCCAATTGTGGATTCGCAAACGCTCTAGGCGCCCTTTCCGGGCGCTTCAGTTCGCAAGAGGGCCTCGGCCGCGGGTCTGAGCGCTTCGATGAACTCTGCCGGCGAGTAGTGCCGATTGGCGGTCAGTTCGGTCCGTGTCGGCGCGAGCGGGATCACGACGTCGGCGCGCGAACGCGGCTCCGCTTTAAGCCACAGCGCGCGGATGCCCAGCGCCGAGATCTGCAAGAGCCTCGGCTGATAGGACCGGTCGGCGAAGCCCTTGCCGGTCTCGGTCGCCGAGCGCAGCTCTTGGGAAACCGAACGGAAGCGCGAGTTTACGTTCAGCCCCGAGAAGCGCGGTTGCCTCCCTGCCGAGACCTCCGCCGCGACCACTTCGTCCCCGCTTGAGAACTCATGCCGCCAGGCCGCGAGTTTCGCTTTGCTGAGGCTAGCCCCCGCCGCCACGCTGTCGAGCCCGAGCGTGTACACCGGATAGGAGAGGCCCGGGCTGGAAAGGCTACGGGGCGAGTTGACGAGGCTCGCGGCGAAATTCGGCGCGCTATCTCGGACTCCAGCGCTGCCCATGAGCGCCGGCAGCATGGCCTGAAGGGCGTCGACGGACGGTTGCGGCGGTTCGGGTCGTTCGATCGGCACGGCGTTTCTCCGGCGTCATTGCGTAAAGTAGGTGTGCGTCCAGGTTCCGTTGCCCTGGTAGGTCCCGCCGGTCAGCGTGGCAGTGCTGACCAGAGACTGGCCGTAGATCGGATCGGTCACCCAGACCATGTTGGTCGGCTCGATGCCGAAGAAGCCGATGAAATGCCCGCCCCCGCCGGACCACCCGATGCGAATGCAGGGTGGCGTTCCAGCATTGACCGCTTCGGAAACGGCGGAATATGTCGCCGCAGAGCTTTGCTCTGACTTGAGATGACCGACAAAGGTCAGCGCCTTATCAACGTAGCCGGTGACATTGCAATTAGTGGAACCGGGGTTCTTGCAGCAATCAGTCCGTCCGAGCTGGGCATTGACCACTTGGCATTGGGTGACCGTGCTGGTGCTGTTGTAGTAGTGGGCCGCGCCGGTCGCGACCGCCGCCCAGCACCAATTGGACTGCTGCTGCGCCGGGACGGTGAGTTCAGGAGGTGGGCAGTCGGCTGCCCTGCCATGCCGTAGGAGCAGCCCTGGAAGCCGCGTCCGGCCACACCGGACTGGAGCAGAACGATGGTCCAGTCGATCGAGGATCTGCCGAGCGTCCCCGCATTGAACGGATAGGCGGCGTTGCAGCCGCTGTTGTCCAAATAGCATTGATTGAACGCAGCGTTGTGCGGGATCGCGTACCAGTTATGCGCGGGGTCGCCCGACCAGCACGGCCCATCGGCCCAATCGGCCTGCGCGAACCAAGCGAAATTGGAGTCGGGGATCGTCTTCAGATTCGCGCCGACGATCTCGACCGACGAGCCGGGCGCGACTAGGTACCAGCCGCTCTTGCGCCAAGGCTGCCCACTGCAGCCCGAGTCAAACCACAGCATCGCGACGTAGACCGGGTCGGTATAGCCGTTCTGATACCAGAGGCCCATGGATGTGTTCCTCCCTTGGCGAACAAACTCAGCGCGCGCCCTTCTTTTTGCGGGGGTTCTGCTGCGCGCCGGCCGGGAGGCCGTGGCCGCCCCCCTGAGCTTCCCTCGGCGGGCGCGCGAACAGCAGCGTCGAGATCTTGGCGGCCATGTCGTCCCGAGAGCGAATCGGAAAGGCCGAATTCGGTATACGGTGCAGCCAGGCTAGCGCATATGCCGGCGACAGCCGCTTCGCTTTCGCCTGAGTAGTTGGAGCTGCGACGCGTTCGGCAGGTCTGCGTACGGTCCGCGACTGAGGCCCTTTTGGCGGCATCTGCGTGCTCCCGAAATTGACGGTACGTACGTTACCGCCGATGGTAGCACGTTGGATCAGACGGTCCATACGGCGGATGCAGGCGGCATCATTCGATCGATTCGGTAAACTTCGCAGCTTCTCCGCAACGCGCGTTTCACAATGAACGAGCAGCCCGGCGCGATGTTCCAGCGCGCATTCGAGCTCCACCGCAAGGGCGAGGTGACGCAGGCGCTGGAGGCCTACGACCAGCTGCTCAAGCGTTGGCCGCTGCACGCGGAGACGCTGCATTACTCGGGCGTCCTGCTTTTCCAGACCGGAAAGCTGGACGATGCGATCACGCGCATCGAGCACTCGCTGCAGAGCGATCCACGCGCCGCCGACGCGTGGTGCAACCTTGCTCTGGTCTATCAGGCGCAGGGTCGCTACGACAAGGCGCTCGGGGCGCTCAACGAGGCACTTCGTCACCAGCCGCGCGATCCGGTGATCCTGAACAATCGCGTCGCCCTCCTGCTGGCTGCGGGTCGTGCCGCCGACGCCGAGGCGACCGCGCGCCGCGCGCTAAATATCGACCCCGACAACGTCACGACGCTGTTCAACATGGCGCTGTGCCAGCAGGCGCAGGGGCGCATCGACGAAGCGCTGGCTTCAATTAAGCGGGCAGCGGAAGCGGATCCCACAGCCATCCGCCCGGCAGGACTCAAGGCGCAGATCGAGGAGTCGCTGGGCCAGCTCGACCAAGCGAGCGCCACCCTTGGCGTAGCGCTCGCCAACCGCGAACACGAGCCGGCGGCCTCGCAGCTGCACTTCCAGCGCGCTCAACTCGACCATCGCCGCGGTCGGATGGTCGAGGCGGCTGGCGGACTGCGCCGCGCGCTCGCGCTCGACCCGTCCTTCGCGCCGGCGCTCTCGGAGCTCCTGTTCCTGAACAAGCAGCTCGTGGATTGGAGCGATCTCGATGCGCTGCGTGCGAGATTTCGCGAGTGCGTCTCCGCGGGACTGATCGGGCTTTCGCCGTTCAGCCAGTTGAGCGACCCTTCCACCCGCGCCGAGCAGAAGCAATGCGCCCAGCTGTGGAGCACGGCGCATCCGGCGCTGATACGCCCTCAGCGCAAGCCGGCGCAGGGCAGTCTGCGCATCGGATACGTCTCCGCCGATTTTCACCAGCACGCGACCGCCGTCCTTGCGGCCGGATTGTTCGAGGCGCACGACCGAACGCGATGCGCCGTGTTCGGCTATTCCACCGGCGCGAGCGATCAAAGCCCGATGCGTGCGCGCCTCGAGTCGGGCTTCGATCGCTTCGTCGATGTGCACGGCTGGCCCCATCGCAAACTCGCCGCACAGATCGCCGCCGACGGCATCGACGTGCTTGTCGATCTCAACGGCCACGCAAATGGGGCGGTGACCGGGGTCTTCGCGTTGCGCCCTGCCCCGCTGCAGGTCAGTTACCTCGGCTATCCAGGAACCATGGGCGCCTCATTCATCGATTATTTGATCGGCGATGCGATCGTCACGCCGTTCGAGCATGCGCCCGACTACGACGAAACGCTGGTCCAGCTGCCGGCGTCCTACCAGGTCAACGATCGCGCGCGCATCGTCGCCGAGGCACCGACACGCGACGAACTCGGCCTTCCCCAGGACGCGTTCGTATTCTGCAGCTTCAATCACACCTACAAGATCAACCCGGAGGTTCTCGACGCGTGGGCGCGCATTCTGAGCGCGGTGCCCAACAGCGCTTTGTGGGTACTTCGCGCAGCCTTCGATGAAGCCGCTGACATCTCTGCACAAAACATCTGGCGCGAAGCCGAGTCGCGCGGGATCGCGCGAACCCGCATCGTGTTTGCCGCGCGCCGTCCGCATGCGGAATACCTCGGACTCTACCGGAGGGCGGACCTTTTTCTCGACACCTGGCCGTACAACGCGCACACGACGGCGAGCGACGCGCTATGGGCAGGCTGCCCGGTGCTGACGTGGCTTGGCGAGACCTTTGCCGGGAGAGTGGCAGCCAGTCTCCTCACTGCGGTGGGATTGCCCGAGTTGATCGCACCCGATGTCGATGGCTACGTCGCGCGTGCGACGGCGCTGGCAGGCAATGGCGTCGAACTCGCCCGCTATCGTCTGCATCTCGCCAGCGCCGGACGCAGCAGCGCATTGTTCGACACGACCGCGACCGCCCGTGCGCTCGAGCGCGCGTATGAAACGATGGCGGACCAGGCGCGCAGCGGGATTCGCGAGGCGTTCAGGGTTACATCGGACGGCGCGGTGGCCGCACCCGACACCCGCGCGATACTGTAAATCGCTGCAGCGGGCTAACGCCCCAAGTCGAGCGCCGCGGTCAGATCACCCGTTCCCGCGCGCACGCCGGGCAACGGCTCGAGCCCGAATCGCACCGTGATGAATTTGGCGATCGACGTGGTGTCGTAGCTCGTGTGATCGACGTAGTTGCGCCGCGCGAAGGGCGAAATGATGATCGCCGGAACGCGCGAGCCGGGCCCCCAGCGGTCGCCCGCCGGCGGCGGAACGTGATCCCAGAATCCGCCGTTCTCGTCGTAAGTGACGATGATCACCGTCGATGCCCACAGCGGACTCGCGCGCAGTCTGGACACTAACTCACTGATGTGGATATCTCCGGACAGGACGTCGGTGTTGCCCGGGTGCTCGTTGAATGTGCCCTGCGGCTTGTAGAAAGCCACCTGCGGCAGCTCGCCGCGTCCGATGCCGGCAACCAGGTCGAGGTAATCCTTCAAATGCTCCTCGCGCTCGCGTGTCCCCGGCGCATAGCGCGCGAAATAATTGAACGGCTGGTGATGCACGACGAAGTAAGGTGCGCCGGGCTCGTTGTTGTAAATGATCATGCGCTTCGCCGCCGGGTCCTGCATCCCGTCCTTGAGTGCGAGATCCCAAGCACCGCCGTACCACGCCCAAGTCACGCCTTTCGCCGAGAGCGTGTCTCCGATCGTCTTCATGGTCTGCGGCGGCAGGGTGTACGCGGCGGAGCCGGCGAAGCGCGGGTCGCCTCCCTTTGCAGGCGGTACGCGGCTGGGCTGATAGCGTGGATACGCCGTGGTCAGCGCATAACCGTCGGGCGTGAATTCTCCCGGGGTGAAGGCTGCGGGACCATCGAGCGCGGACGGCGGCGAGTCAGAACGTCGCTTGAGCCATCCACGCGCGTCGAGCTGTGCGCGCAGCGCGGCTGGCGCGTCGGCATCCACGGGGGTGCACGCGCAGATCAGCCAGAAGTGGTTGAGAAACGAATCGCCGAAGGCTCCCATGAAAAAGTGATCCGCCAGCGTGTACTCCTGTGCCCATTTCCACATCGGCAACTGCGAACCGTCGTAGTAGCCCATGGACAATGCGCCAGCGTCGGACACCTCGGCGAACCGATTGTTGCGGCCACCGTTGATCTGCTCCTGCTGCGGGTAGAACTTGTGGATCAGGTCCCTCGTCTTCGCCGAGAGAGGCTGGTTTACCGGCGGAGCATCGATGCGGAACGGTCTGTTGGGCAGCTCGCGCGGGAATGCCGCATCGGGCGCGTTGCCCTTCCACACCGGTGGCAAGTGCGGCAACGGCTTTCCGTCGTAGTCGACCTGCGTCATCTGTTCGATGGTGGCATTGGCGATGCCGTCCGCGCCTGGGAACAACCCGTACAGATTGTCGAAGCTGCGATTCTCGGCGTAGATGACGACGATGTGCTCGATGCGCTCCAGGCCGGCGCGCGCCGTCGTCGCCGGTTGCGCGCATCCCGCGAGCAGAGCGGCGATCGCAAGACCGCGTAGCAAAACACCGCCCTTCATGACTCGCTCAGGGCCGGCCGACGCGCCCCGGCACCGGCGGCTGCCAAAGCTCGACCTTGTTGCCGTCGGGGTCGATGAACCAGCCAAAGCGTCCATACTCGTGCTCCTCGATTTCACCGACGACCTGCCCGCCGCCAAGATGGACTTGCCCGAGCGCGCCGTCGAGATCGTCGACGATCAGGTTGAACATGAACGCGCGCGATGAGGGCGAGAAATAATCGGTATTGGCGGGAAAGGGGCTGAACACGGCGAAGCCGTTCGGCGGCATCTCCGACGGCTGGAACTCGATCGACGTCTTGCCGTTACCGATGCCGAGCCACTGCGCGTACCATGCGAGCAACTTTTCCGGATCGGGCGACTTGAAGAACAAGCCTCCCAGGCCCAACACTTTCGCCATCGCTCCCCCTCCGATGCAGATTGCTCAGCGCAATTCTATTGTCGCGCGCACCGTGCCCGCGCGCTCGTGTCTGGCAGTCAATGCGATGCGGTCGCCTCCCCTGCCCCGCACCACCCATTCCATCTTCGCACGGTCGTCGGTCACATGGTAGTCCGGCCAAAACGAAATCCCGGTGTGCTTGTACGCCTTGCCTTCGAGCTGGCCGGCGTCGTCGCGCAGCTTTCCCGAAACCAGCTCAGCGCCATCGGGTAGTTCGATTTCGACGATCACGCCGCGTACGATCTTGCGCTCGAGGGCTCGCTTGCTCACGTAACTCGGCAGCCATCCCGTGTTCTGCACCACCACGCGCACGCGCCAAGTTTCGCTGCCCAGCGGCGTAGCATCTGCGGTCACCAGCTCGAGCCGCGGGGAGATCAGCGCCTGCCATAACAGCCATTGCGGAAAGCGCGCGACTTCGCGCTCGAGAAACTGCGGCGGCGGATTGCTGAAGGCGTGAAGCCGGTTCCAGCCGCCGATCTCGATCTTGCCGAGCTGCGGATGGTCGAAGGGTTTCCAGTCCACGTGCGCGGCGCCGCCGGCCTTTTGCTCGCTCCAGCGGAATAGCTTGAGGTCGTCGTCGATGGGATGATCGCGAAACCAATCGATGTAGAGGTACTTGTCGATGCCCGCCTCGCGCATCGGGCTCCAGATCTCTACTACCCACGAAAAGGCCCCGAGGTGGTCGTAGAGCCAGTCGGAGGTCCCGCCGATCACCTGCTTCGGGTGGTAGCGGAACTCGTGATACACCGAGATGGCGGGGTAACCAGTGGACTCGGTGCCTTCTTGTCCGATTGTCTGATACGTCCACAAGTCTTCTGCCAGCATCTCGGAATCCGGCGAGTGATCGAAGGGACGCAAAAGCACGCCGCTCCAGGTATGAAAGCTCGACCCGCCGCAGATGTTGAGATGCGAGGTCAGGAAGGTCACCTGGGCGCGCACCTCGGGCTCGGAGGTCGGATAAGGCCCGGCCCCAACCTGATCGAATTCCTGGCGCCAGTGGGCCGGATAATTTCTATTTAGATCAATTCCCTGTTTGGCTTTGTTAATCTTTAACGTGAAGCCATCGTAATCTCGGACTGTGCCTTCCGGGACCAGCCGGTAATAAGTCCCCCCGACTTCGGCGGGTTTGCGCCGGACCAGCAGCCGCGGCTCCTCGGGATGAGGCTTCCATAACCCATTGGTGTCGGGAATGCGCATCTGAAGGATGCGGCCGTCGCCGTCGACATCCTCGATGTCGAGGCCTTCGATGGCATCCTCATCGAACGGGTACGAACGCGTGCTCGAGCGGATGAACTTCGGCTTGTCTGACAGCGCCCATTCGGGGCCGTCGGGATTGACGCGCGGGCAGATGTAGAAGGCGCGTGTGTCGAGCGCACGCGTCACCTCCGGATCGGTTCCGTAATGCGCCACTAGATGATTCAGGAAATAAACGCATGCGACCGAGGCGGCCACCTCGGTGGCGTGCACGTTGCCTTCGACCCAGAATGCTGGCTTCTCGGTTGCCGGTCCGGTGTCGCGACGGGTGACCGTCAGCAGCCAGATGTCACGCCCTTCATGGCTCTGGCCGATGGATTCCAGCGTAACCAGCGCCGGATACTCGTCGGCGAAGGCCTTCAGAACCGCGGTCAGCTCCGCGTAGCGGTAAAAGCGGTCGAACCGTACCTCGGGCATGTGCGCGCCATTTCAGGCAAAAGCGCGCAGTGTGGATGCGCCGACCCCGGGACGTCAACGAAACTCGGCGCGGCATGCTCGCGATGCGTGACGGCGCTAGATCCCCGCGTACCACTCGTAGCCGTTGTCTTCCCAGTAGCCGCCCTTGCCGCCGCCGATCTTGTCGAAAGACGACACCAGCTCGAGACGCATGATGTACTTGGCGTGCTTGTAGCCGAGCTGACGTTCGACCCGCAGGCGGATCGGCGCGCCGTTGGGGACCGGCAGCGGCGCATCGTTGAGCTCATACGCCAGAATGGTCTGCGCGTGGTACGCGTCGTCCATGTCGATGCTCTCGTAGTAAGCGCTGGTCTGGTTCGCTTCCATCGGATCGGCGCAGTGGAACACGACGTAGCGAGCACCGGCGTCCGGCTTCACCTGCTCGAGCAGCGCCGCCAATCTGGCGCCCTTCCATTTGGCGATCGCGCTCCATCCTTCGACACAGTCGTGACGCGTGATTTGCGTCCGGCTGGGCAACAAACGCACGTCGGCAAGCGATAACACCGCGGGCTTCTCGACCAGACCATCGACCTTGAGCTGGTAGTCGGCGAACCTTTTCGCCGCCATCGCCTGATACACCTCGTTATCGGGAACCGCAGTGCCGTTGCTGCGGAATTGCGGAGACATGTCGGCGGGCGTGAATTCCTGCGCCATGCTCCTGCGTCCGCCGATGCCTTGCTGGACGCGGCGATTCAGGCTTTCGCCGACGCCGAGCATCTTCGGGAACCACTCGCTCTGAGACAGTTTTTCGCAGCCGGCCAGGACGACGCCGCCCGCCGCGGCCAGTCCTGTCCCGAGAAATCGCCGGCGACCCGGTTCAATGCTTCGCTTCATGACTTTTCTCCGCATCGATGCGATAGCGTCCGGTGATCATCGAACGCATGTGATTCCAGAAACCGCTGACGATGACCTCGAACACGTGAATCAGAACGAAGGCCACCAGCAACCAGGCAACGATGAAATGGATCGCGCGCGCTGCCTGGCGCCCGCCGAACAGGTCCACCCAGCCCGGCCAGAAGGCATTGATCCCCGGCGACATCGCGAACCCCATCAGAATGACCAGCGGCAACAGGACGAAGATCACGGCCAGATACGTAAGCTTTTGCAGCACGTTGTAGCGCTTGGCGGCCTCGCCGGTGGGATGCTTGAATTTTAAGTGATCGACCACCGACTCGCCGATGCCGCGCAGCTCGCTTCCAGTGGGCGCGAGGTCGCGCTGCAGGTGGCGGCTGAGGGCCGAGTAGGCGACGAAGCACAGGCCATTGATCACGAAGACCCACGCGAAAAAAAGATGCCACCGACGCGCCATCGCCAGCCATTGGTTGTCGGGAACGGTAAGCCACCAGGGGAACGCGCGCGGCGTCATTTCGCCACTTCGGTCCTTGGATGCGCCAAGAAACCCGGTCGTCGTGAACGAATGACCGAACAGTCGCGTCACGCCGACCAACTCGCCGTTCGGCTTTTCGAGCGCCCTGATTTCGAGGACCGCCGGCGTACCGTCGTACGAGGATTTGCCCCAATTGAGCGAGGGATGTGCGTTGAAGATATTGAGCCCGCTCATGAACAGCAGCGTCAGCGCGATCACATTGATCCAGTGCATGACGCGCACAGGAAGCCTGTGCCGGTAATAGAGAACACCGGCGCCGCTCGCTCGCGCGCTCATGGCAGCGTCTGTGGACATCAGGTCCCCTCGGTGTTGGACAACGATGCTCGCATAGTGTCCCAGCGATCCAGTGTACCGCGCCGCGATTTCATCCCGATACGCCATCAGCGGATGCTTCGGGCGGACCGGGCGAGGTGTCGCGGACCGCTCACGTTGGCATTGTCGCGTTCGAAGTAGCGTAGCTTACGGTCGATTTCGCGGGAAATGCCGATTCGGACGCTGACCCCGATCTTCCCCGGCGGGAAGGGAGCGCTTCCCAGCCAGAGCGGTCCGGACCCACAGAGGTCGACGCCGTCAAGGCGCCGATCGATGTCCATGGCCATCGCCAACCGGCCGGGGCCGCGAGCGAGATCGTGCAGACGCTGCGTGCCGCGATGCAGACGCATGGTGTCAATGCCTTCGGTGGGCTCGAGCGCACGCAGCAGCACCCCTGCCCCGACGCCCGGCGTCTCTGCGCTCACGTTGATCGCGAACCAGCATCCGTACACGAAATAGACGTACGCGTGACCGCGTCGAAGAAACAGTGAACGGTTGCGAGGGGTTTGTCCGCGGAAGGCGTGTCCGGCGGCGTCGCCGACGACGTAGGCTTCGGTTTCGACGATGCGCCCGGCGAGACGGACCGATGCGTGATCGTGCACCAGCGACTTGCCGATCAGAAACCTGGCAAGCTCGGCGGTGTCATAAGGCAGTTCTGCGCGTCTCAGGCGGCGCATGGCAGTGCGGTACGGTCGCCGGTCGGGTGGACGGAGCGCGAGAGCGGCATCATAGCAAAGCGCTTCGACAGATGCGCCCGCAATTGCGCGCCCCCGGTGCGACCGCGATAATGCGACCGGAGCCGTGGACCTGTAGCCTCGCACGCTCGACCCGTGCATCGAGCTTTATGCGGCAAGCGCGTCGCTTTCACGAAGGAGTGCAGCATGCTGGCAGCCGCCGAGCCGGAAATCAGCGCCGACCGCCGCGCGTTCTACGATCGCATCGACCGCGACAACCTGACGCCGTTGTGGGAAGTGCTGGGCAATCTCGTGCCGCAGCGGCCGGCGACGCCGTGCCTGCCGGCTCACTGGCGCTACAGCGAGGCGCGCCCCTATCTGATGGAGGCGGGTACGCTGATAAGCGCGCGCGAAGCGGAGCGACGTGTCCTCATCCTCGAGAACCCCGGCCTGCGCGGCGCCGCGTCGATCACGCACAGTCTGTATGCGGGACTGCAGCTGATCCTGCCCGGAGAAGTCGCACCGAGTCACCGGCACACGCAATCCGCGCTTCGCTTCATCATCGAGGGCGAAGGCGCGTACACCGCGGTTGACGGCGAGCGCACGACGATGCGCCCGGGGGATTTCATCATCACCCCTTCGTGGACGTTTCACGACCACGGCAACCCCGGGAAGGATCCGGTAGTCTGGCTCGACGGCCTGGACATTCCGATCGTCGCATTTTTCGATGCGGGATTCGCCGAGCGCCATCCGGACGAGTCGCAGCCCGTCACGCGGCCGGAAGGCGATGCGCTGGCACGCTACGGCGCCAACATGCTGCCGCTGGAATACGCCGTGACGTCGGGAACGACGCCTGTATTCAGCTATCCGTACGAACGCAGCCGGGACTCGCTGGACACGCTGCGCCGGCATGCCGACCAACATCCGTGCCACGGTATCAAGCTGCAGTACGTCAATCCGGCGAGCGGGGGTTATCCGATGCCGACCATCGGTGCATTCCTGCAGTGGCTACCGGTTGGTTTTCGCGGGGAGCCCTACCGGTCGACCGATGGCACCGTCTATTGCGTGGTCGAAGGTCGCGGCCAGAGCATCGTCGGCGATCGCACCTTCGACTGGAACGCACACGATGTTTTCGTGGTGCCATCTTGGTGCCGGGTCGCGCATCGCCCGGCGACCGATGCGGTGCTGTTCAGCTATTCCGATCGTCCGGTGCAGAAAGCCCTGGGTTTGTGGCGCGAGGAAGCGCCCGCCCGCGCGTGATCGCATCGCGTCGCACATGAGCTGTCCATAACCAAGATTCCCAAGGAGGAAGCGATGTATATCCTGAAGCGCGCGCTGCGTGCATTGGCCGCAACCGCATTGATGCTGGTCGCCGGCGCCTGTCTGGCGCAGGGCACCGTGAAGATCGGCGTGATTGCCGAGTTCTCGGGACCTTTCGCCGACTACGGCGGACAGATCCTGGCAGGCATGAAGACCTACCTCAAGCAAAATGGAGACGTGTTCGGCGGCAAGAAGATCGAGCTCATCACCAAGGACACCACCGGTGCCGCGCCCGACATCGCCAAGCGCCTTGCGCAGGAGGTGATCACGCGCGACAACGTCGACATCCTTGCCGGCTTCGGGCTCACGCCCAACGCGATGGCTGTCGCGCCGGTCGCGACCGAGGCGAAAAAGCCGATGGTGATCATGAACGCGGCGACCTCGATCATCACGACGAAGTCGCCGTACATCGTTCGCGTTTCGCACACGCTTCCACAGGACGCGCAGCCGATCGCGCAATGGGCCGCGAAAAACGGCGTCAAGCGCGTGTTCACGCTGGTCTCCGACTACGGCCCGGGGATCGACGCCGAAGCTGCGTTCATCAAGGCGTTCAAGGCGGCGGGTGGCGAGATCGTCGACAGCGTGCGCACTCCACTGGCCAATCCGGACTTCGCCCCGTTCCTTCAGCGGATCAAGGATTCGAAGCCGGAGGCGATTTTCGTTTTCCTTCCGCCGGGTAGCCAGACGATCGCCTTCATCAAGGGCTACGAGGAGCGAGGTCTCAAGCAGGCCGGCATCAAGATCATCGCCACCGGCGACCTGACCGACGACGGTGTGCTCGAAGCGATGGGCGAGCCGACGCTGGGCATCATCACCAGCTTCCATTATTCGGCCGCGCACGACTCGCCGGAGAACACGGCTTTCAAGAAGGCCTACATCGAGACCAACGGCACGCGGCTTCGCCCGAACTTTATGGCGGCGGCGGGTTACGACGGAATGGCCGCAATCGCCGAAGCGCTCAAGAAGACGCAGGGGTCGACCGACCCCGAAAAGCTGATGGCGGCGTTCAAGGGCATGAAGATCATGAGCCCGCGCGGTCCGATCATGATTGATCCCGAGACGCGTGATGTGGTGCAGACCGTGTATATCCGGCGCGTCGAGAAAGTGAATGGCGGCTTGTACAACGTCGAATTCGACAAGTTTCCAGACCAGAAGGACCCCGGCAAATAACGCTACCCGCACCGCCACTCCGCACCGGGAACGATGGTGCTGCCGCACTGTACCGATTCGTGCGGCAGTATCCGCGCTTGCTGGTGCTCTCGGGGGCCGGAGTCAGCACCGATTCGGGCATTCCGGATTATCGTGACGCCGATGGCGCGTGGAAGCGCACGCCTCCTACGCTTTACGACGAGTTCGTGCGTTCAACCCGGGCCCGCAAGCGCTACTGGGCGCGCAGCATGCTTGGGTGGCCGTACGTCGCGAAGGCGCGACCGAACCGTGCGCACTACGCGCTGGCGCGACTGGAGGCGCTCGGTCACCTGAAGACGCTGCTCACGCAGAATGTCGATGGTTTGCATGGCCGGGCGGGCAGCACGACGGTGATCGAGCTTCACGGTTCGCTCGAGCATGTCGGTTGCCTCGATTGTGGCGCAAGCTTTCCGCGGGAAGAGGTGCAGCGCTCGATGATCGAGCGTAATCCCGAGTTTGCGCGCGAAGCCTTCACTGCGGCGCCCGATGGCGATGCGCTGATTGAGCGTGGCGGCATCGATGCCTTCGAGTCTCCCGCGTGTCCTCAGTGCGGAGGGATGCTCAAGCCGGGTGTGGTCTTTTTTGGCGAAAATGTTCCGCGCCCTCGCGTCGACGCCGCGTTCACGGCGATGAGCCACGTGGATGCGCTCCTGGTCGTGGGCTCATCATTAATGGTCTACTCGGGTTACCGATTCTGCGAGCGCGCGCTCAGCGCGAAGCAGCCCGTCGCCGCGATCAATCTCGGGCGGACGCGCGCCGATCCGATGTTGAGCTTGAAACTTGAAGCGCCGTGCGGAGTTGCGCTGTGCGCACTGGTCGATGCGTTGGAGCGCGACATGAGCGCGTAAAAAATTTCGTGAGGAAGGTTGACCTGCCTTCTGTTTCGGCAGTGACTCGCCCTCGCTGTTGCTGCTCAGTTCGGCGGGCGCGGATGAAGTCCCGCCAGGGGTGCGCTGCGAAGGAACGCTGCATCCTTGCCCAGGATGAGCCTCACGAGGGCTTCGAGAACGGGTTCCTCGATTTTCTGGCTGTGGAACTCCAGCGTCACGCGATCTAGCCGGTCGACGTTGACTAGCGCAACCGCAACGAGCGACGTCTGATAGTCCGCGCGGAACGACACCGCGGCCGGAATTTCCGGCGGGACCGAAATGGCGCATGTGCGCAGGGTGCCGTCGGCGGCTTCGACGCGGTGGCTCGTGTATTGCAGTCCCGAGCCGTCGAGAGTCTTCTCGACCGACGCGACACCACCGGGCGCAACCGTGAGCGTGAGCGGCTTCGCCGCCGCGATGACGTAGTAGAGATTTATTTCATCTAGTACCGGGTAGCCCACGATGCGTCGCTCATGCTGCCCGACCGAACCGCGCTCGAAGTGAGGCGACTCGAAGACGAGTCCGTGCCCCAGATCGAAGCGATGATCGATCGCGGGCTTGAGCCCATCGAGATAAGTGACGGCTTTCTCGAGCCAGCGGAACGTCTTGCGCATGCGCGCATCGAGCTCGTGGAATCCCTCGGTGTCTGCGTGAGATTGGGGGGATTGGCGCGCGGCCTCGTACTGTGTTCGAAGCTCGTCGAGCAGTGATGGTCGGTCCGGCATCTGATCTCCGCGTGGGGATTGATTCACTCGGGAAGGTACTGCCAAGTCCTGCATGGATTATGACCGCATATAATCCAGATTTACGATTCGCACACCGCCGGTCGATGAACGCAACATCCTCCAAGCAAAGAATCTGGCTGGTCACCTTCGCCTCCGCCGCGATTCTGATGGTCACCATGGGCGCGCGGCAGTCGCTGGGATTGTTCATCTCGCCGCTCAACAGCTCCACCGGCCTTGGCATCACGATGATCAGCCTGGCGCTGGCGGTCGGGCAGCTCATGTGGGGCGCCATCCAGCCGATCGCCGGTGCGGTCGCCGATCGTTACGGTGCGGGGAAGGTGCTCGTTGCGGGCCTCCTCGTGCTCGCGCTGGGTACCGCGCTGACACCCTTCATGACGTCCACCTTCGGACTGATCGTCTCGCTCGGCCTGCTCGCCGCCATCGGCGCAGGGGCGGGAAGTTTCTCGGTGCTCATCGGCGCTGCAGCACAGCACCTGACCGCCGACAACCGCGGCAAATCCGCCGGCATCATCAATGCGGGCGGCTCGTTGGGACAATTTGTGTTTGCGCCGCTGGCGCAGGCGCTCATCCAGGCGCTGGGATGGATGGGCGCGATGTGGTCGCTGGCCGTGATCACCCTCGGCGCCCTGCCGCTGGTGCGCGTGGTGAGCCCTCCGCGTCGCGGTCACGCAGCCGAGCCGACTCGCTCGGCGCCTTGGCAGGCGGCGCTCGAAGCGATGGGCGACCGCAGCTATCTGTTGCTGAGCGCGGGCTTTTTTACCTGCGGATTCCACATCGCGTTCCTGGTGACGCACCTGCCCGGCGAAGTGAATCTGTGCGGCCTCCCGCCGTCGGTAGCGAGCTGGTCGCTGGCGCTGATCGGCCTCGCCAACATTGTCGGAAGCCTGCTCGCAGGAACGGGCACCCAGCGATTCCGCAGCAAATACATCCTGGCAGCGATGTATGGATCGCGCGCGGCCCTGATCGGCTGGTACCTCGTCGCCCCGAAAACCGAATTGACCTTCTACATTTTTGCCGTCGGGCTGGGGCTCACCTGGCTGGCGACGGTCCCACCGACTGCCACGCTGGTCGGCAAGCTCTTCGGCGTACGCTACCTGTCGACGTTGTTCGGCCTCGCCCTGTTCTCGCACCAGGTCGGCGGATTCTTCGGCGCGTACCTGGGCGGACTCGCCGTCGAACGCAACGGCAACTATCTGTGGATGTGGTACGCCGACATGGTCCTGGCGCTGATCGCGGCGCTGGTCAATCTGCCGATCCGCGAAGCGCCGATCGCGCCAGTAGCGGCCACCGCGTAGGATGGGCGACGACGCGCCGCCACCGCCGGAGGGAATCTTAAGCCGGTGGCATCAGCTCTTCCCGGTGCTCACCGAGCCCGAGATCGAGCGCATGAAACGCTTCGGCACGATCGAGCACTATTCCAAGGGCGAGCGGTTGTTCGCCGTAGGCGAGCCCGCGCCGGGAATGTTCGTCATCCTCAAGGGCGCCCTCTCGATCAGCCAGCGCGATGGGCGCGGCCACGTCGTTCCGGTGGCGCGGCAAGGGCCCGGACAATTTTCCGGCGAAGTCGCGCAGCTTTCCGGTCGCCATGCGCTGGTCGACGTGCACGCCGACGAGGACTCGGAGACACTGTTGATCCCGCCGGCGCAGCTGCGCGCGCTGATCATTGCCGAGGCGGATCTGGGCGAGCGCATCGTACGTGCGCTGATCCTGCGCCGCGTCGGCCTGATCGAGTCCGCCGCGAGTGGACCGGTGCTCATGGGACGCCCGGACTCGCCGGAGCTGCTGCGATTGCGCAACTTTCTTCACCGCAATGGCTACCCGCACCAATTCATCGATACCGCGACCGACGCCGACGCGTCAATGCTTGCCGAGCAATACGGCGCCACGGCTTCCGACGTGCTCGTCGTCAGCCCCGATGGGTCGGTGCTACTCAGTCCTTCCGAACCGATGCTCGCGCGGCGAATCGGCATGGTCGACTCCGTCGAGCACGACGAGCTATTCGACGCGGTGATAGTCGGCGCCGGTCCAGCCGGCCTCGCGACCGCCGTCTACGCCGCATCGGAAGGACTTCATGTGATGGTACTGGATTGCCGCGCCTACGGCGGCCAGGCGGGCGCGAGCGCACGCATCGAGAACTACCTCGGATTTCCTACCGGAATCTCCGGCCAGGCGCTGGCCGGTCGAGCCTTCGTGCAAGCGCAGAAATTCGGCGCCGAGATCATGATTCCGGCGCAGGCCGCTGCGCTGGAATGCAAGGTAGAGAACGCCGAAGGCCGACTCGTAGTGGAATTGTCGGATGGACGACGCCTGCGATCGCACACGGTCGTGGTCGCGAGCGGCGCGCGCTATCGACGTCCTCCGGTGCCGCGCCTGAGTGAATTCGAAGGTCGCGGAGTGTCGTATTGGGCTTCGGCGCTGGAAGCCAGGATGTGCGCCGAAGAGGACGTCGTGTTGGTGGGAGGAGGCAACTCCGCGGGTCAGGCCGCCGTGTTCCTGGCGCGTTACGCGCGCAAGGTCTTCATTCTGGTGCGCGGCGCCGGCTTGGCCGCCAGCATGTCGCGCTACCTGATCGATCGCATCGAGGCGACGGCGAATATCGAGTTGCACGCACACACGGAACTGACCCGCCTGGACGGCGCCTCCGAACACGGACTCACGAGCGTCGGATGGCGCGACAACCGGACCCAATCGGAAGAGAATCACCCGGTGCGTCACGTCTTCATGTTCGTAGGCGCAGATCCGGAGACCGACTGGCTCAAGGACTGTGGCATCGAGCTCGATACGCACGGTTTTATCCTCACCGGGCGCGATGTTGCACGCGGCGGAACGCAAGGTACGCGTGCCGCGCTTGAATCGAGTATTCCCGGTGTATTCGCCGTGGGCGACGTGCGCTCGGGTTCGGTCAAGCGCGTCGGCGGAGCCATCGGCGAAGGCGCGGCAGCGGTGGCGCTCATTCACCAGTATCTCTCGACACTTGCCGCGTAGGCGACGCCCAACAAAGGAATCGAGCATGCGACCTGATCTCGTTCAACATACCGCGCTGGCGCGGATGCTATGCATTTTCGTCACGATCGCAGTCGCCGAGTTCGCGCGCGCCGCCGATTTCGGGCCCGGCTTCAGCACTCGGCAGGTCGCAGTCGACGGCGCGGTGATCAGCGTCACCGTCGGCGGCAAGGGGTCCCCGGCACTGCTGCTGCACGGCTATGCCGAAACGTCCCTCATGTGGAAACCGCTCGCCGCGCGGCTGGCGCCGAGCGCCACCGTCATCGCCCCCGACTTGCCCGGCATCGGCGATTCGTCGATTCCCGCGTCAGGCATCGACATGAAGACCTCCGCACAGCGTATCCATGAAGCGGTGAGCAAGCTCGGTTATTCGAAGGTGCGCGTGGTCGGCCACGACATCGGGCTGATGGTCGCCTACGCCTATGCCGCGTTGTATCCTCTGGAAGTCGAGAAGCTCGCGCTAATGGATGCATTCCTGCCGGGGGTCGGTGGATGGGAGGTGGTGTACAACAACCCAGGGATCTGGCATTTCCGCTTCTATGGCCCTACGCCCGTGGCGCTGGTTAAAGGTCGCGAGCGGACCTACTTCGAGCATTTCTGGAACGATTTCGCCGCGGACAAGACGCATTCGATCCCGGAGGCCGATCGCCGCGCGTACGTCGCGGCGTATTCGCGCCCAGGGCGCATGGCCGCCGGATTCACCTACTTCGAGTCCTTTCCGAAAACCGCGGTCGACTTCGCAGAACTCGCGAAGACACCGTTGCCGATGCCGGTGCTTTCGATCGGCGGCGAAAAGGCCAATGGCACCGCACTCGGTGCGCAAGTCCGACTGGTCGCCAAAGACGTCAACGTGATCGTTCTCAAGAACGCAGGCCACTGGATACTCGAGGAGCAGCCTGACGAGACGATGTCGGCGCTCATGACGTTCCTGAAGTAAAACGCACCCAACAGAGAAAGCGAATCGATGATCGAACTGCGCCGCTCCACCGATCGTGGGACCGCCGACTTCGGCTGGCTCGACAGCCGGCATACATTCTCCTTCGGCGAATACCACGACCCGGGGCACATGGGATTCGGACCGCTGCGCGTGATCAATGAGGACCGAGTCAGCCCCGGACAGGGATTCGGCACGCATGGACACGCGGACATGGAGATCATTTCCTACGTCCTCGAAGGCGCTTTGGAGCATAAGGACAGCATCGGAACCGGCTCGGTGATCCGGCCCGGCGACGTGCAGATCATGTCCGCGGGGACCGGCATTCGCCACAGCGAATTCAATCCTTCGCGCAGCGACCCCGTGCATTTTCTGCAGATCTGGATCGTGCCGGACAAGAAGGGCATCACGCCGCGCTACGAGCAGAAGACGTTTTCCGAGCAGGACAAGCGTGGTCGGCTGCGCCTTGTCGGGTCGCCGGACGGGCGCGACGGCTCGATCGTCATTTACCAGAACGTCATGCTGTTCGCGGCGCTCCTCGACGAAGGACAGGCGGTCGAGCATGCGCTCGCGCCGAAGCGCAAGGCGTGGGTGCAGGTCGTTCGCGGGTCGATTCGGATCGGCGCCGACGAGCTTACGGCTGGCGACGGCGCGGCGATCGACGGCGAGCCGGCGGTTCGTCTCGCTGCGACTCGCAACAGCACCGAGATCCTGCTTTTCGATCTGCCCTGATCGTCGCGAACGGTCCTCAGCCGACGGCCAGTTCCCGCACCGGGCGGACTTCGATGCTGCCGACGCGTGCCGGCGGGATCTTCGCTGCCAGCGAGATCGCCTCGTTCAGGTCCTTCGCATCGATCAGGTAAAAGCCGGCGAGCTGCTCCTTGGTCTCGATAAACGGCCCGTCGGTCACCGCCACCTTGCCGTTGCGAACGCGCACCGTTGTCGCCGTGTGAACCGAGGAGAGCGCCTCGGCGGCGATGTGATGGCCGCTCTTGCGCAGCGCGTCGACGCACGCCTTGCATTCGCTCTCGGCGATGCTGTCGAGTTTTTTTTCGTCGAGGTAGACCAGGCATAAGTACTTCATCGTCGACTCCTTACTAGATCGTTGCCACGGTCGAACCCACGCGGTGTTTCAGACTTGTACGCCGCAATCCGCCTGCGCCGCAGCAGGCAGGATGCGGGTGACGGCGATCATGGGCCAGCGCATCCAGCGCTCGACGTCGGCACGCTTGCATCGGTACAGCAACAAGAGCAATGCCAACAGAGTTCCGCCCGGCATCACCATTTCCAGAAGGAAGTAAGGCCCGAACTGCTTGCCGAATCGCTGCAATTTTCCCCAACCGCGCACGACGTTGTCCATGTCCCGCTCCTGTTCGACTTCGCCGACCCGAAACCGCTCGGGCCCTCATGCAGTAGTCGAGCGGGGAAGCGCCAAATCGACAGCGCGGTGCCGAAATATCGCGCGTACGTGAAATTCGAGTAAAGAGGCCTTTCAACTCATCCCTGCAGCTCGGCAAGCCGGCGCTGCAGAAACCTGCGTTCGGGCCCCTGGCGGCTGAGCGCAATGGCGCGCTGATACGCAGCGCATGCCTGAGCGGTTCGTCCGAGACGGCGATTGAGGTCGGCCTGCGCCGCGTGCGCAAGGTGATAGTCGTCGAGATCGCCGGTCGCGAGAATGGCATCGATCAATGCGAGGCCGGCTTCCGGACCGTCGCGCATCGCCACGGCCACCGCACGGTTGAGCGCCACGACCGGTGAGGATTCGATGTGCAGCAGCACGTCGTAGAGTCCGCAGATCTCGTTCCAATCCGTGTTTTCGACGCTGTCCGCACCTGCATGCACTGCAGCGATCGCCGCCTGGATCGCGTACGGCCCCGCGGGGCCGCGATCCAGCCCCCGCCTGACCAGCGCGCAACCTTCATCGATGTGCGCCCGGTTCCACGCCGAGCGATCCTGGTCGGCAAGCAGGATGAGCTCGCCATCCGCCGATGTGCGGGCTGCGCGTCGCGATTCTTGCAGCAGCATCAGTGCGAGCAGTCCGATCGCCTCAGGCTCCGGCAGTAGGCTGACCAGCAGCCGGCCGAGCCGGATCGCCTCGGCCGAGAGGTCGACCCGCGTGAGCGCCTCCCCCGAGGACGCCGAGTAGCCTTCGTTGAACACCAGATAGATCACGCGCAGCACGCTGTCGAGGCGTTCGGCGAGCTCATCAGGCGCGGGCACCTGATACGGGATGCGCGCCTCGCGGATCTTCGCCTTCGCGCGCACGATACGCTGCGCCAGCGTCGGCGCGGCGCTCAGGAACGCCTGTGCGATCTCCTCCGTGGTGAGCCCGCAAACTTCGCGCAGCGTGAGTGCGACCTGCGCGTCGGCGGCGAGCGCCGGGTGACAGCAGGTGAATATGAGACGCAGGCGGTCGTCCTCGATGTCCTCGCGGTCCTGCGTCGAGGCCTCGTCCGGAATCGCCTCGACCACCTCGGCCACGTCTTCCATTGAATCGAAGCGGGCGTCGCGACGGATGGCGTCGATCGCCTTGAATCGTCCCGCGGACACCAGCCAGGCGCGCGGATTCGCAGGCACGCCGTCGCGCGGCCACTGCTCCAGCGCGGCGCGAAAGGCGTCGTGCAGCGCCTCCTCGGCAAGGTCAAAATCACCCAGGAGCCGCACCAGCGTCGCGAAGACGCGGCGCGACTGCGTTTTATAGATCTCGGCGGCCGCCGCGCGGGCCTGCTCGCCCTGGTTATCCGTCATCGATCCGTCATCGGCTCATGCGCATCAGTGTCTGCGCGTACGCAGGCGCGGTCGGTTCGTGCATGAAATAGGCGTGGATGCGCTGCCACGACGTCGCCTCCAAGCGCGTCGCCCACGCGCGAAGCTCGTCTTCGGAGTAACTCTCGAGCCTCAGCCGGACGTAGCCCCACGGCGCGGTCTCGACCATCGGCGGCGGCGTGCTGTCCTCGCGCTCGGAAAGGCAGAGCGCCGCGCCAGCCTGCCTCAACGCCTCGTACACCTCGTCGTCGAACCAGCTGTCTTCGCGGAACTCGAACGCGGCGCCGTGGTTCTCGGGAAGCAGTGCGAGAAAGCCGGTCAGGCGCGGAAGATCCTTTTTCAGGTTGGGCGGCAACTGGAAAAGCACCGGCCCGCGCTTGTCACCAAGGGCATCGAGAGTGCGATACAGATAAGCCAGCGATTCGCCCGCCGAATCGGGCTTGATGCGCGCCATGTGCGTGATCCGCCGCGACGCCTTGATGGCGAAGCGAAATTCTTCGGGCGCGGCGGCGGCCCAGTTTTCCAGCACCGATGGCTGCGGCATGCGATAGAAGGTGTTGTTGATCTCGACCGTCGGCAAGCGCTCGACGTAATAGCGCAGCATCTCCTCGGGCTTGATCGAATCCGGGTAGAAGTCACCCTTCCACTCCTTGAAGGAATAGCCACTGGCGCCGGCCAGGATTCGCGAGCTCATGTGTTCGATCCCATCTTTGCTTCTAAAATCCGCCATGGCCAAGAACCCGCTCAGCGAATATTCCGCCAAGCGCACGTTCGGCGCCACACCCGAGCCAGCGCCGGCTGTGCCCACTGCGCGCGCCGGACCCCTGCTCTTCGTCGTCCAGCAGCATTCCGCGCGGCGACTGCATTACGACTTCCGCCTCGAATGCGACGGCGTCCTGAAATCGTGGGCAGTGCCGAAAGGGCCGGCACTCGATCCTAACGAAAAGCGCCTTGCGGTGCTCACCGAGGACCACCCCTACGACTATGCGTCGTTCGAAGGCGTGATCCCGCCGCGCCAGTATGGCGCGGGCGAAGTCATCGTCTGGGATTGCGGGGTCTATTCGCCCGACGAGGGCGGCGCGACGTGGTTTCACGATCGCGAACGCGCCGAGCGCGAGGTACGGCTGGGGCTCAGGGCGGGCAAGCTCAGCATTCTGCTGCGCGGGACCAAGCTCAAGGGCTCGTTCGCGCTGGTGCGCACCCGCGAGGCGGCGCAATGGCTGCTGCTCAAGCATCGTGACCGCTTCGCCTCCACCGTCGACGTCACCTCACAGGACCATTCGGTGCTTTCGGGAATTACGATCGCCGACATGAAAACGCTGCCTGCTGACCGCATGCCGGCTTCGCGCCTCGCGCCCGCAGGCCCCACGGTTGCGATGCCCAGAGCACTCTCGCCGATGCTCGCGGAGAGCGGCACCAAGGTCTTCAGCCGACCGGACTGGAGCTGGGAGCCCAAGCTCGATGGCTATCGTACACTCGCCTTCATCGATGAGCGCGGTGTCAACTTGCGCTCGCGGCGGGGCCTGGACCTGTCGTCGACATTTCCGCGCCTGGCCGCCGAGCTGGGCGCGCAGGCGACACACGGCATGATCCTCGACGGAGAGATCGTGGCCTTCGGCGACGACGGCAAGCCCTCCTTCGGCGCGCTGCAGGAGCGCGCGCAGCTTCGCAGCGATCGAGAAATCGCGGCGGCGGATCAGGACATTCCGGTCGCGTACTTCTGCTTCGACCTGCTGCATTTCGCGGGGGTCGACCTGCGCGCCTCGCCGTACCGCGACCGGCGCCGCTATCTGGCGCAATGCCTGCTGCCGTCGCCACGCGTGCAGCTCGTGCATTCGGTCGACGACGGTCCCGCGCTGCAGGCTGCGGCGCTCGCCAGCGGCTTCGAAGGAGTCATCGGCAAGCGCAAGGACAGCAAATACGAAGCGGGACGGCGCACGTCGTGGTGGGTCAAGATCAAGTCGACGCAGAGCGCGGACTTCGTGATCGGCGGCTACACCCGCGGCAAGGGATCGCGTGCCCCGCTGGGCGCACTGCTGGTCGGTTACTGGGACAAGCGGAAGCTGCATTACGCGTCGCACGTCGGCTCGGGGTTCGACGAGCGCACGCTGGCGGCGGTGAGATCGCGGCTCGAGACACTGCAGCGCGACAGCTGCCCTTTCGTCGCGACACCCGAACTGAACGGACCGACCACCTGGGTCGAGCCGAAGCTCGTCGCCGAAGTGAGCTTCCACAGCTGGACACGCGATGGCGGCCTGCGCGCGCCGGTGTTCCTGAGACTTCGCGACGACATCGATCCGAGGAAGATCCGGCGCGTCACGGGCGCCGCTCCAAATCCGGCACCGACGGTGCCGGCCACTTCGGTCGAGGCAGTCCGTGACACCGCCATCGATGACATCGTCGCCCAGCTCGACAACACGCGCGCCGGCCTCACGCTGGATGTCGGCGTCCATCGCGTGCGCCTGACACACCTCGACCGCGTGTACTGGCCGGCCGATGCCGCACTGAAGCAGGCCGCGCTCAGCAAGCGCGACCTGCTGCGCTATCTGGCGCAGGTTTCGCCGTACATCCTGCCGCACCTGGCCGATCGCCCGCTCACCATGATCCGCATGCCTGACGGCATCGGCGGCCAGCGCTTTTTCCAGAAGCACTGGGAACAGGAGCGTCCTGCCTTTGTCGAGACCATTACCGTGTACTCGGGGCACAAGGACGAGAGCCACGAGTATCTTTTATGCAACAACCTGCCGACGCTGCTTTGGCTGGCGCAGTCAGGGACGCTCGAGTTCCATATCTGGCACTCGCGGGCTCGGCCGGGGCCCGATGCTGCATCCCAGAACACCGACTACGCGAGCTCGCTCGAGGCGCTCGAAGATTCGGTCCTCAACTACCCCGACTACGTGCTTTTCGACATCGATCCATACATTTACTCTGGGAAAGAGGCCCCGGGAGGCGAGCCTGAGCTCAACGTGGTCGCCTTCGAAAAGGGCAAGGAAGTGGCGTTCTGGCTGCGCGAGGTGCTCCAGGGCATGGGGCTGGAGCCGATCGTCAAGACCTCGGGCAAGACCGGACTGCACGTGTTCGTGCCCATCTGTCGAACCCTGGATTTCGACGCCGCCCGCCACGTTTCGGAGCTCGTCGGGCGCCATTTGATGCGCCTGCACCCCCGGGATATCACGCTGGAGTGGAGCATTCCCAAGAGAACGGGCAAAATATTCATGGATTACAACATGAACGTCCGCGGCAAGACGCTGAACGTCGCGTACTCGCCGCGGGGCGAATCGGGCGCGCCGGTGTCGATGCCGCTCACGTGGGAAGAGCTGGCGGGGGCGCACCCCCTCGACTTCAGGATCACCAACGTGCCGCAGCGGCTGGCACGGTCGGGGGATCGCTGGCGCGATGCCCTGGAGCGCAAGCAGAGCGTCGAAACGGCGCTTGCGCGCGCCAAGGACTGAACAGGCCCTAATCGGAGGCACGAATGGCTGCACGATCGATCGCATCGCTGAGCGTCTCGTTCGGACTCGTCTCTATACCGGTCAAGCTCTACTCGGCTACCGAGGCGAGCCGCTCGATTTCGTTCAATCTGCTGCACAAGGAGTGCGGGTCGCGCCTGAAGCAGCAGTATCTGTGCATCAAGGAAGAAGTGCCCGTGGCTCGCGAGGACATGGTCAAGGGCTACGAGTTCTCGAAGGACCAGTACGTGATCTTCACCCCGGAGGAACTAAAGGCCCTCGAGGAGGCTGGCACGCATACCGCCGAGATCACCGAGTTCGTGCCGATCGAGGCGATCGATCCGGTCTACTTCGACAAGGCCTACTACCTCGCCCCCGACAAGGGAGGTGCCAAGCCGTTCGCGCTGCTGACGAGCGCGCTGCGCGAATCGGGACGGTGCGCGCTCGGTCGCTGGGCCGCGCGCGGCAAGCAGTACATCGTGATGATCCGGCCGGTCGAAGATGGGCTCGTGATGCAGCAGCTGCTCTACGCCGGCGAGGTCCGGTCGATCAAGGACCTCGACATCCCCAAAACCGAGGTCAAGGACGCTGAGCTGAAGCTCGCCAAGATGCTCATCGAGCAGCAGGCCTCCGAGACTTTCGATCCGTCCGCATACAAGGACACGGTGAGCGAGCGCGTCGAAGCGGCGGTGCAGCAAAAGGTCGCCGGCCAGGAGATTACCCTCGCCGCGGCGCCGGAGGGCGGCGCGCAGGTGATCGACCTCATGGAAGCGCTGCGCGCCAGCCTCGAGAAAAAAGCTCCGCCCAAGGGGCGCGAGGCGACGACGGAGGAACGCAAGCCGCCCAAGCGCGCGCAGCCAGCCGAGATCGCGGCGCCCGCCGCGCGCAAGGGCGCGCGCAAAAAAGCCTAGCCGGTCCCGACCCCGGGGCCATGCACGCCTCATGCATGTCTATGGCGTCCGCGACGTCGAGAAGCTTCTTGGTCTGCCACGCAGCACGATTCGTGCGCTGATCGCTGCCGGCTTCGTGACCCCGGCGCGCGGACCGCGCCGCGCGTGGCTGTTTTCCTTCCAGGATCTGATCGTGCTGCGCACCGCGCAGGCGCTCACCGAGGCGAAAGTACCGGCGCGGCGCATCACGCGCTCGGTGCGCGAGCTGCGCCGCCATCTTCCCGAGACCATGCCGCTGTCGGGCCTGTCCATCAGCGCGGTCGCTGATCGCGTCGTGGTGCGCGAGCGCAACGGCCGCTGGCAGGCGGAATCGGGCCAATATGTGCTCGAGTTCGAAGGCGATCCCGCCGACGGCTCGCTCAGCGTGATCGAGCGTTCCGATGCGCGCGGCGCGGGGGAAGACTCGCCGTCGTGGTTCGACCGCGGCACGGCGCTGGAAGCGTCTGATGCGCAATCGGCGATGGAAGCTTACGCACAGGCGATCGCGGCGGACCCGGCGTGCCTCGATGCCTACGTCAATCTCGGACGGCTGCTGCATGAGACCGGACGCCTCGTCGAAGCCGAGCACACATATCGCAAGGCGCTGCAGATCTGCGGAGACGACGCGCTGCTCCACTTCAACCTCGGGGTGCTGCTCGACGACATGGACCGGTTCATTCCCGCCATGGCCGCCTACGAGGCAGCACTGGCCGTCGATCCCAGCCTCGCCGATTGCCACTACAACCTCGCGCTGCTATGCGAGCGGCTAGCGCGACCGAAGGAAGCGATACGGCACATGGCGCGCTACCGCGCGCTGGTCGCCACCGCGCCCGGCTAGGCGGTCGGGCGCGTCGCCGGGCCTGCTAGACAAGCTTCCGCATCCACTCCGAGACTGCAAGGGCAAGGTCCGATAGCACTTGCGCGTCGGTGCGACCGCTGCGCGCAGGCACGTGGAACGAATGATCCGCGCCCTCGAACATCTTCAGCGATGCGCGCGGCCCGAGTTGTGACGCCAGATTTCGCACCATTGATGCATCGGCTAGTAAATCCCGCGTGCCTTGCAGGAACAGCATCGGAACGGCAACGTCGTACAGGTGCGTGGCGCGATCGCTCGAAGGTTTTCCGGCCGCGTGCAGCGGAAAGCCGACAAAGACGAGACCGCGCACGCCAGGCAACGGCGAGGCGGCCTGCGTCTGCGACGTCATGCGTCCGCCGAACGATTTCCCGCCCGCGAACAGCGCGACCTCCGGCAGTCGTCGCGATGCCTCGTCGACAGCCGCCCTCACCGTCGCGTGCGCCAACGCTGGCGCGTCGGGCCGCTTCGATCCGGCTTCCATGTAGGGGAACTGATAGCGCAGCGTTGCAACTTCGAGCTCCGCGAGCTCATCGGCGAGCGCTTTCATGAACGCGTGCTTCATTCCAGCGCCGGCTCCATGCGCGAACACGTAGCATGCACGCGTTCGTGGCGGAACTTGCAGCAAACCGGATACGTGACGCGAATCTCCGATCGCGATCGTCAGTGCTTGTGCCGGCATCCTGACTCCCATCTGATGGCCCACGATATCGTGTGGGATATTGTCCGACAATCAATTAGCGCAGCGCCGATTGCGACACGCAAAGTCGCTATGGCATCGTGGCTCGGCTCGCACGGTGCGTCAGGCCTCTTACACTGCCGTCATCGTCGAGCGCATTCCACATCCCTATGGAGAAGCACATGGCACAGTCATCGCAAGGCAACAAGGGCAAGCACGGGTCGGAGTCGATGGATCAGAACGACCGCGACCAGAGCAACAAGTCATCCCATTCGCAGTCAGGCGGCGGGCAATCCAGTCAGTCGCACGGCGGAGGAACTCATTCGGGCCAGCAGGGCGACGTCGATCGCCGCCAAGGCTCGCAGGGCTCGGGCGGCCAGCAAGGCGGCGGCCAGGGCGGCGGACACGGGCAATCACAACAGGGCGGTTCACGCGGCTCGTCGCAGCAAGGCGAACGAGACGACGATTCGGATACGCGCGACAACGAAAGCGATCGTCAATCCGGGTCGACGCGTGGCGGCACCAGTGAACAGCATTCGCAGGCTGGACGCCAAAGCCACAAGAACAAATAAGAACCAAGCAGGGGACCGATAAGGAACGAATAACGAACGCTCGGGAAGTCGTCCGGCGTTGGCGCGTCGTACGGGGAAACGGCGCGCCAGCGCCTTGGCGACGCGTTCAGGTCATTTGCCCCGCTCGGGCATCGGGAGAGGATGCGCGCGCAGGGCCTTGGCCACGGCGACGAGGTTGCGCGCAGCGTTACGGCCGGTGCGATGCGAATACGCGTGCGCCCGTCGTGTGTCGAGGTAGTTGGGTCCCGGGCCGGGCCCGAGATGCCAGTAAGTCCAGGACTGGGCGGGGATCGTGAAGCCGATGTCGATCAGCGCCTGGCAGGTGGTCGCCACGATGTGGTGCGCGCCGTCTTCGTTGCCAGTGATCACCACGCCGGCCACTTTTCCGAACGCGACGGGGGCACCGCCTCGTTTCGATTCGGAGATCATCGCATCCATGCGTTCGAGCATGCGCTGGCACACGCTGCTGGCCTGCCCTAGCCACGTCGGTGTTGCCACCAGCAGGATATTCGACGCCAGGAGCTTGCGACGCACCTGCGGCCAATCGTCGCCGTGGCCCTGGTCCGACTCGACGCCCGGAAGAATGTTCAAATCGACCAGCCTGACGAGCTCGCTGCTCACATGGGCGCGCTCGAATTCGTTCATCATCACCCGCGCCAGCGCTTCGCTGTTCGATCTCTCGGGTGAACGCTTCAAAGTGCAGCTCAGCACGAGTGCATGCATTTGGCGCGGCTTTCGGTTGACTGTCTGAGTACGCTCGCGCACGCTGTTTGCAGCTTGGGCTGATGCGCACTATCGTTGCAACGCTTGTAGGATACGGTCGTCTTTGCGGGAGGTGCTTCAACGTGCGCTCGACTGCACGCACGGCTCGTCTGGGGCAGCTGTCGGCGAGGATTCGCGATATTCCCGACCAGTTGGCGCTGGTGCAGCTGGACCTGAAGCGCTTGTGCGGTCGCGATGAGCGATCCATTCCAGTTCCGGCCCAGGACGCCATTGCAGATGCCTGCACGCGACTGCATGATACCCTCGTCGAGGTTACCGAGATCGTCCGCTGCGTCGAGGACCTGGAAAGAGCCGGCGACGGAGCGGGTACCATGTCGAAGGCGGACAGTCGCGAACCGCCCGCTCGCTGAAAAGACGTTGAATCCGACGCAGACGCACGAAGTATTCAGAGAAACGGCGTGCTTCGTAATTAGGCGCCGTCCGAATATCATGTAGGTGACCTGCGCATCGGCGGCTGCAGGCCAATACCTCACACCGCCAGCCGATAGCCTACCGCGGTTTCGGTGGTGAGAAATCGCGGCTGCGACGGATCGTCTTCGAGTTTTCGGCGCAGGTTCCCCATATGCACGCGCACGTAGTGCTCGTGCTCCACGTACGCGGGTCCCCACACCTCGCGCAGGATCTGGCGGTGCGTCAGCACCCTGCCCGCGTTGTTGATCATCAGCGCCAGCAGACGAAACTCGATGGGGGTCAGGTGCAGCGCCGCGTCGTGCTTGCGCACGGTCCGCCGGACCAGGTCCACCTCGACGTCGCCGAAGCGGAAGGGTGTCGCTGCTTCGCTGGCACTGCCGGCGCTACGCCGACGCAGCACGCGGATGCGCGCGAGCAACTCGCCGACGCCGAACGGCTTGCTAAGATAATCGTCGGCACCGGCGTCGAGCGCCTCGATCTTGTCGAGCTCTCCGGTTCGGGCCGAGAGAACCAGAATGGGCACCGACGACCAGGTGCGAAAATCGCGGATGAAATCGACGCCGTCGGCGTCGGGCAGGCCGAGATCGAGAATCACCAGGTCGGGCTTGCGCGTACCGGCGTCGATAAGTCCTTGCTTGACCGTCTCCGCCTCGACGATCTGCCAGTCTTCGGCCTCCAATGCGGTGCGCACGAAGCGCCGGATCTGGCGCTCGTCCTCGATCAGCAAAGCCACCGGCGCGGGTTCGCTCATGGGGCGATGATATAGGGCTTGCCGGTTCGCTCGCTCAAGGCACGCTGCCGTCCGCCATCTCGGCGGGTGTCGTCGGCGGCGTGCCCAGTGGCAGCGTGAACACGAAGCGCGCCCCGCCGCCCACGTTGTCCTCCTCCCAAATCCTGCCGTGATGCGCCTCGACGATGGCACGGGCGATGGCCAGGCCCAACCCGACGCCTGGCGTGGCCGACTCGCGTGCGCCGCGCGTGAATTTGTCGAAAATCGATTCGCGGCGGGCAGCAGGAATGCCTGGACCCGTGTCACTCACGCTGATCCTGAGCTCGGCGCCCGATACCTCGCTCGAAATGGTGATGGGTGTTCCGGGCGGCGTATATTTGCACGCGTTCTCGATCAGGTTATAGAGCACGCGTTCGATCAGGGTCGCGTCGAATTCCACCAGCGGCAGCTCGTCCGAAAGGCACACCTCGACGCGATGCGAGGCCAGCGCCGGACGCACGGCCTTCAATGACGTGCCCACCAGTTCCTGAACCGAATGCCACTGCCGGCGCAGCTTCACCTCGCCGCTCTCGATGCGCGCCATCTCCAGAAGATTGGTGACCAGCGCGCCCATGCGCCGCGCTTCGCCGGCGATCGCCTGCGTGGTTTCCATCTGCACGCCGGACAGCGCCGGCTGCGTCATCGCGAGCGATTCGGCCAGCCCGACCAGCGCCGCGAGCGGAGTGCGCAGGTCGTGCGACAGCGCCGAGAGCAGCGAATTGCGGAGCCGCTCCGATTCCATGCCGATCAGCGCCTGCTGCGCGACCTCAACATAGTGGACGCGTTCCAGTGCGATCGCAGTCAGCGCGGCGAAGGTATCGAGCTGCCGCCGCTGCTCGGGAACCAGCAGGAGGCGAGGATGGCTCGGCTTGATCACCAGCACCCCACGCGTGCGCATGGGAGCGCGCAACGGCAGGTACAGGTATTCGTTGCCGGCCAGCGTGTCGGTGCCGAAGCCCGCGGGCTGCGACTTGTCGTAGGCCCATTGCGCGGCCCCCTCGTCGACGTCAAGTCCTTGCGCACCGCCTGCACCGATCTGAAGATGGTCCTTGTCGTCGGGCACCAGAATCGCCACCTTCGAACGAAAATTCTGAGTGATGATCCGAGTTGCCGCCTCAACGACATCGGTGGTGAGAAGCAGGCTCGACATGTCGCGCGCGAACTCGTAGAGCGCGCGGGCGCGCTCCTCGCGGTAGGACGCGACGCGTGCCTGATAGCGAAGCCCTGCCGTCATCTGGCCGATGATGAGCGCGACGGCCAGCATGACCATGAACGTCACGAGGTACTGGAAATCGCTGACCGCGAAGGAGAAGCGCGGCGGGACGAAAAAGAAATCGAAGATCCCGACGCTGACGAAAGCCGCCAGCACCGCGGGACCGCGTCCCCACTTCAGCGCCACCAGCACCACGGTGAGCAGGAATACCATGACGATGTTGGCAAGATCGAAGTAGTCCGACAGCGGCGTCGCCACCAGCCCGGTCAGACAGCACGCGAGCACCGCCCACAGGTATCGCCGACGCTTGGCGCTACGCCGTGAATCGGGTTCGCCTTCGATCGGCGTCTCGCGGCGCATCGGCGATGGCGAGTCTCCGCGCCCCACCTCGATCAGATCGATGTCGGGTGCCAGGTTGCCGATTCGAATCGCTGTATCGCGACGCCACGGCCACCTCGAGGTTCGCCGCGCGCGGCCGACGACGAGCTTCGAGCAGTTGTGCGTGCGCGCGTAGTCGACCAGGACCGCGGCCGGGTCGGCGCCGGTGAGGATTCCCGTCGCGGCCCCCAGATCCTGCGCCAGCCTGACGGTGTGCAAGATGCGCTCGCGCTCGGGAGCCGGCAATCGCTGCAACGCAGGCGTTTCAACGTATGCGGCGGTCCACGGCACGTCGAGCTGCGCCGCCAGCCGTGCGGCGCTGCGCACGACGTCCTCGCCGCCCGGATCGGGGCCGACGCAGCAGAGCAGCGAATCCTCGGTCTTCCAGACGCGCTCGATCGCCTGGTCCGAGCGATACGCCTGCACGTCGGTTTCGACGCGATCCGCGGTGCGACGCAGCGCGAGCTCGCGCAGCGCCATCAGGTTGCCCTTGCGGAAAAAGTTGCTGGCGGCGCGCTCGATCTGCTCCGGCAGGTAGACCTTGCCCGCGGCGAGCCGTCCCAGCAGATCATCCGCGGAGACGTCGACCATCACCACCTCATCGGCCTGGTCGAAGAACGCGTCGGGGACCGTTTCGTGCACGGTGATGCCGGTGATGCCACCGACGACGTCGTTCAGGCTCTCGATGTGTTGCACGTTGAGCGTCGTGAACACGTCGATGCCGGCCGCGAGCAGCTCGTCGATGTCCTGCCAGCGCTTCGGATGCCGCGAACCGGGAATGTTGGTGTGCGCGAGCTCGTCGACCAGCATCAGCGCCGGATGGCGCAGCAGCGCTGCGTCCAGATCGAACTCGTCGAGCAGGCGCCCCTGGTACTCGATCTTGGCGCGTGGCAGGATTTCCAGCCCCTGCAGCAGCGCCTCGGTTTCTTTGCGCCCGTGCGTCTCGAGCAAGCCGACGACTACGTCCTTGCCGTCGCTGCGGAGGTTGCGCGCCGCCGTGAGCATCGCGTAGGTCTTGCCCACGCCCGCGGAGGCGCCGAAATAGATGCGGAGTCGGCCGCGTCGGGCCGCCGCCTCCTCGCTCTGGACCTGCGCGAGAAGCGCGTCGGGATCGGGCCGAACGTCGGACATTTAGCGGGCTGTCATGGGCGAGGCCTGGGCGGCAGCGTACCCTTTGCCGCTCGGAGCCGCCAGCCCGCTGGAGATCCTATTTGACCGAGCGATCGAGTTCGAGATTCAGTCGCACGACGTTGATCCTCGGCTCGCCGAGCAAGCCGAAGGTGCGACCCGTGGTGTTCCTGTCGATGATCGCGCCCACTGTCTCAGGGGGTACCCCTCGGGCCTTGGCTACGCGCGCGGCCTGGAACCGCGCGGCGGCGATGCTGATGTCCGGATCGAGCCCGCTCGCCGACGCGGTCACGAGATCGGCCGGGACCGTGGCCGTATTACCGGGGTCTGCGTCGCGCAACGCCTTGATCCGATCCTTCACCGCGTCGCTCAACGCCGGATTGCGCGGTCCGAGGTTGGAGCCCGACGACGAGGCCCCGTTGTACGGCTGCGGTGACGTTGCAGACGGACGGCTCCAGAAATACTTGGGATCGTCGAAAGGCTGGCCGATCAGGCTGGATGCCGCGACTTTGCCGTCCTGCGTGACGAGGCTTCCGTTAGCGGCGCGAGGAAATGCGGCTTGAGCGATGCCCCAGGTAACCAGCGGGTAGACGACGCCGGTGAGCACCGACAGGGCGACGAGCATGCGCAGCGAGGAAAGGAATGGGGCGAACATGGCGGTCTCCGATCAGGCCAGATGCAGTGCGACGAGCAGCGTGTCGATGATCTTGATGCCCGCAAAGGGCAGCAGCACTCCCCCTATGCCGTAAATGAGCATGTTCCTGCGCAGTACCTGCGCCGCGCCGACGGCGCGATACTTCACGCCGCGCAACGCCAGCGGGATGAGCGCCGGAATGATGAGCGCGTTGAAAATCACCGCCGACAAAATCGCGCTTTCGGGCGTCTGCAGCTGCATGACGTTGAGCGCGCCCAGCACCGGATACGTGCTGGCGAATGCCGCAGGGATGATTGCGAAATACTTCGCGACGTCGTTGGCAATCGAGAACGTGGTCAGCGCGCCGCGCGTCATCAGCAGCTGCTTGCCGATCTCGACGATCTCGATCAGCTTGGTCGGATTGGAGTCGAGGTCGACCATGTTCCCCGCCTCCTTCGCCGCCTGCGTGCCGCTGTTCATCACCACGGCCACGTCGGCCTGCGCCAGCGCCGGTGCGTCATTGGTGCCGTCGCCGGTCATGGCGACCAGCTTGCCGTCGGCCTGGATTTCGCGGATCAGCCTGAGCTTGGCTTCGGGAGTGACCTCCGCAAGGAAGTCATCGACGCCGGCTTCCGCCGCGATCGACGCCGCGGTCAGCTTGTTGTCGCCGGTGATCATAATGGTCTTGATGCCCATGCGACGCAGCTCGGCGAAGCGCTCCTTGATCTGCGTCTTGACGATGTCCTTAAGCTCGATCACGCCCAGGACGCGTCGTCCTTCGGCCACGACCAGCGGCGTTGCGCCACGACGCGCCACTTCTTCGACGCGCGCGATGACCTCGTTATCGACGCCGCCGCCCTGCGGCACGACCCATGCGCGGATCGCGTCGAGCGCGCCCTTGCGGATCTCGCGGCCTTCGAAGGTGACGCCGCTCATGCGCGTTTGCGCCGAGAACGGAATGATCGTGAAGCGACCGGGCGTGAGCGGCGGCGGCACGATGCCGAAGGCGCGCTTGGCCAGCGCAACGATGCTCTTGCCTTCGGGTGTCTCGTCGCCGAGCGAGGCGAGCAGCGTCGCCGCAGCGAGTTGCTGCTGCGTCACGGTCGCGACGGTGTGCAGCGATGACGCCTGCCGGTTGCCGAAGGTGATCGTGCCGGTCTTGTCGAGCAGCAGCACGTCACAGTCGCCGGCGGCCTCCACCGCGCGACCCGAGGTTGCGATTACGTTCGCGCGCATCATCCGGCCCATCCCGGCCACACCGATCGCCGACAGCAGTCCGCCGATGGTCGTCGGAATCAGGCAAACCAGCAGCGCGACCAGGACTGTGATCGAGACCGGGGTGCCGGCCTTGGCGACCTCGACGCTGTAGAGCGAATACGGCAGCAACGTGACCGTGGCGAGCAGGAAGACCAGCGTCATCGCCACCAGCAGGATCATGAGGGCGATCTCGTTGGGCGTCTTCTGTCGCTTGGCCCCCTCGACCATCCCGATCATGCGGTCGAGAAAAGCCTCGCCCGGATTGACGCTGATGCGCACGATGATCCAGTCGGAGAGCACGACGGTGCCGCCGGTCACGGTGTTGAAGTCGCTGCCCGCGGCTCGGATCACCGGCGCGCTTTCGCCGGTGACTGCGCTCTCGTTGATCGATGCGGCGCCAACGATGACTTCGCCGTCCCCCGGGACGAGATCGCCCTGCTCCACGAGCACGATGTCACCCTTGCGCAGTTGGCTCGACGGCGTCGCGATGCGGGCGGCATCGCGCTCGGCGCGGGTGAGCTTCTTGGCGATGGTGTCCTTGCGCGCGCTCTTGAGCGACGCCGCCTGCGCCTTGCTGCGACCTTCGGCGATAGCTTCCGCGAAATTGGCGAACAGCAGCGTCGCCCAGAGCCATAGCGTTGTGGCGAGGATGAACCCCGCCGGCGCCTCCCCCTTGCCGAACACCGCCTGCACCCACAGGATCGATGTCAGGATGCTGCCGATATAAACCACGAACATCACCGGATTGCGCCACTGGTAACGCGGGGTCAGACGCACGAAGCTGTCGACGAGTGCGCGCTTCATGAGCTCCGGATTCAGGAACCACGAAAGCGCGCTTTGGCGGGCGGTCAGAGTAGTCATGTTCTTGCTTTCCTGGAATACGTGCGGGTCACTGTCCGTTAAACAGCAACAGGTGCTCGACGACGGGGCCGAGGGCGAGCGCCGGGACGAACGTGAGCGCGCCTACCGTGATCACCGTTCCGATCAATACCGCGACAAACAGCGGGGTGTGCGTGGGCAGCGTGCCGGTGGACGCCGGCACGTGCTTGGCGGCCGCCAATGCGCCGGCGAGTGCGAGCACCGGAATCGCCAGCCAGTAGCGCGCGAACAGCATCACGATGCCAAGCGACGTGTTGTAGAACGGCGTGTTGGCCGAGAGCCCTGCGAAGGCGCTGCCATTGTTGTTGCCGGCGGACGAGAATGCGTAAAGGATTTCCGAGAAGCCGTGCTCCGCCGGATTGGCAACGCCCACCTTGCCGGCATCGACCATGACGCCCAGCGCCGTGCCGCAAAGCACGAGGAAAGGCGGAATCAGGATCGCAATCGATGCCATCTTTATCTCGAAAGCACCGATCTTCTTGCCCAGATATTCGGGCGTGCGTCCCACCATCAGGCCGGCGATGAACACTGCCACGATGGCGAACACGATCATTCCGTACAGGCCCGATCCGACGCCGCCAAATATGACCTCGCCCAGCTGGATCAGCCACATCGGGATCATGCCTGCCAGCGGCATGAACGAGTCGTGCATCGAATTCACCGACCCGTTCGAAGCCGAAGTCGTGGCAACGGCCCACAGCACCGAGTTGGCGACGCCGAAGCGCGTCTCCTTGCCTTCCATGTTGCCGCCCGGGTTGGTGACGCTTGGAACCTGGTCCACGCCGAGCGCGGTCAGAGCAGGGTTGCCCGTGCCCTCGAGCGCATAGGTGGCGGCAAGGAGGACCACGAACAGCAGCGTCATCGCCGCCAGCAGCGCCCACCCCTGGCGCGTGTCGCCGATCATCTTTCCGAAGGTGTAGCAAAGCGCCGCGGGGATGAGCAGGATGGCGAGCAATTCCAGGAAGTTCGTCAACGGGTTCGGGTTCTCGAACGGATGCGCCGAATTCACGTTGAAAAAGCCGCCGCCGTTGGTGCCGAGCTGCTTAATCGCGATCTGCGACGCCGCCGGCCCGAGCGGAATCGTCTGCTCGGTCGCGGTCGCCTTTTCGGTGACCGGGTTGCCGTTGTCGTCCTTGAGCGGCTGGCCATCGGGGCCGTTCTTGGGCACGTCGTAGGTCACCGGCTGGACCAGCGTGACGGTCGCATACTTGTCGAACGTCTGCACGACACCCTGGCTCACCAGCACGAGCGCGAATACCAGCGATAGCGGCAGAAGAATATAGACCGTCGAGCGGACGAGATCGAACCAGAAGTTGCCGATGCCCTGTGTGGTCTTGCGCAAGAAGCCACGGACGAGTGCCACGAGGACCGCCATACCCGATGCTGCCGAAACGAAATTCTGCACACCGAGCCCGAGCATCTGCGTCAGATAGCTCATCGTGCTTTCGCCGCCATAGCCCTGCCAGTTCGTGTTCGTAATGAAGCTCGTCGCGGTATTGAATGCCGAGTCGGGACTTACCACGGCCATCGCTTGCGGATTGAGCGGCAGTGCGAGCTGGAGTCGCTGCAACGAATAGACAACGAGGGCGCCGAGCAGATTGAACCAGAGCATCGCCAGCGCGTAATCGATCCAGCTCATTTCGCGAGCGGAATCGACGCCGGCACTGCGATACATGAGGCGCTCCAGCCAACCCAGCGTGCGCTCTGCACGCGTTGCTCGAGCTTCGTAGACGGCTGCCATGTACGAGCCGAGTGGCTTCACCAGGAGCAGCAGGACCGCGACGTACAGCGCGAGCTGCAACCAGCCCATCGTGTTCATTCGAAATATTCCGGCTTGAATAGCGCGACGACGAGATAGACGAAAATCCCCAGCGCGGCCGCGCCGCTCAGCCAATAGACCCAGTTCATGGACGACCTCCATTCGACAAGAGGGCCGCACAGAAGCGCACCAGGGCGACGGTGACAACGAAAAACCCGATAATCAGCGCAACATACACAGCATCCATGGCCTGTCTCCCGTCGAATTCACGAACGCCATCATGGCCGCAGATGCCTCAAGATGGCGCATGATCAAGCGTCCCGCATGTAAAGGCAGTGTAAAGATCGAGGTTGCACGGGTCTTTGCAGATTCTGTACATCCGCTTGCACATTCTTGACGCAGTCTTGGCGTCCCGCCACGTACGATTGCTCCCAGTCCGATACGAAAGGAGCAACACATGTACGGCTACTACGACTGGTATTTCCTGCGCGGAGCGCTGCTCGCGCTCGTCGTGGGCGCATTCGCCGCCTACGCCTTGCTCGCCGGCCTTTGGCAAGAGCGCAAGGCACGGCGAGGTTCGCGCACCATGATCGATCAAGACGCGCCGGAATCGACGCCCTCTCTCGTCAGCGCCACGGTGCGTGACGAGCAGGGGACCATGCCCGACTACAGACGCGTCGCCTGATAACGCTTCGCGGGAGAACGTTGTGGAACAGCTGACCTCATTCGTCCACGCACGCTCCGAGCGTGATCGCACCCGCGAGGACGCAGCCGCACGCGCGAGGGCCGTGGCCCGCCGTCGCGAATGGCTGCGTCCCCAATCAGTCCTTCTCGACGTCGACGCATCGGACGGCAAGCGTGTGCTGCGGTTAGCGGCGAATCATTTCGCCAGCGGCAACGCGCTCGATCCCGACGTCGTCTTTCGCGCCTTGTGCCGACGTGAACAGGTGGGATCGACTGCGCTAGGCACTGGCATTGACATCCCACATGCGCGAATCCCGTGGATATCGCGACCGCTGACGTTGTTCATGCGCATTCGCGAGGCGGTCGCATTCGACGCGCCGGACGGTTAACCCGTCTCCGAATTTCTGATCATCATGGTGCCCGCCGACGGAAATCACCAGTCGTCCTCGCGAGCGTCGCGCACCGAGCACTCACCCGCATTTTCGTAGTGCGTTAGGTTCACGATCCGGCGTGGCGACAAGCGAGCCAGAGTCCGATCGAGCAGCGCGTATAGGCGCGGATCGAATCCGCGTGCGCGGTCTTCGAGAAGATGGTGAACGTCCGCCTCGTTGCGCGCGGTGCCGAGAAAGCGCCACGCGTCGACCACGTGGAGCTCCGAGCGCTCGCGGATGCCCACGGGACCGCGGTGCGGCCAGCGCGGACGACGCTGTGCATCCAGTGCAGCGTAGACGCGCATCAACTGCTTCTTACATGCGACGCGCCCGATGCATGCAGCGACCGGCTGATCGACCGGACACGCCTGACATGTGTCTTTCGCCAGGCCCGAGACACCGAGCAGGGCATGGCACAGGCGATACTTGCGTGCGAGACGAACAAGCGCGTTGGCCGCCTTGCGTTTCGATGCGAACCATTCAAAGCAATCGCCGGTGCTGGCGTCGCTGCGATCTGCGACGCGCACGATGGAAATGCTGGGCACGGCGTCGGGGGCGAATTGCCATGTGTACTCGGCGTGTCCGCCAGTGCGCTCGGCGTGGAGCGCCGCGGCGTGCAGGCGCGCACCCAGCACGCCGGCGGTCACGCGCCAGGTGATGTCGGTGATCCGATGTGAGTACTCGAGCGCCCGGGCGGACGCGTGATCGGTGCGAAAATAACTGACCACGGCGCGCTTCAGGTTGGCCGCTGCGGCGACCACGAGCCCCCGCTCGTCGTCCGCATGCAGCGCGTAGACGCCGGGCGCTTCCGGCATCCGCTCGATAAGCGAGGCGTCGAGGTGCGCCGGCAGGATGGGCGCCACGAGCAGCCGCGCGATCTTCTGATCGATGAGCGCCGACGGCCACTGCCGATGGATCGTCTGCCACCACCTCCAGAGCAGCTCGGCATCCGGCAAGGCGCGATGGCGCGTCACGGCGCTCAACCGATGGCGTGCGGCGAGCGAATCGAGGTCGTGTCGCGGCTCATGCGGATACAATTCGCGCGAAAGCATAACCGTGCAGATGACCTCGGCGTCGAACGCGATGCCCGCGCGCTCGAATTCCGCCCGCAGAAAGGCGTAGTCGAAACGCGCGTTGTGCGCGATCAGGAGGCACCCGGACAATCTGGCCGCGAGCGTGGCTGCAATGTCGGAGAAGGCAGGCGCGTCGTGAAGCTCGGCCGACGAGACCGATGCGCTGCGTTCGGATTCCCGACGCGACCGTGTCCTGACCAGCGTCGTCCAGCGATCGCTGAACTCGCCCTCGACCATCACGACTCCGATCTCGGCGATGCGATCGACGGTCGGGCTGAGCCCCGTGGTTTCGACATCGACGAAGGCGAGGCGTCGCGCAGGCGCTTGACGAGTTGGCATGCCCATGATGCCATTATCGAACGATCGTTCGACCACGTCCAGCGCCACGCCCAGCCTTCATCGATAATAAGGCGACCAGCCTCCATCCAGACTCCATGCCTACCTTCTTTTCGCTGCACAGCCAGGGTTTCGTGCGCGTTGCCGCCTGCACCCCGCGCACAGCCGTCGCCGATCCCGCCGAGAACGCCAAGGCCACGCTCGAGCTGCTGCGCGAAGGCGAGGCGCAGGCGGTCGATCTGCTGCTGTTCCCGGAGCTGGGGCTGAGCGCCTACGCGATCGACGACCTGCTCCTGCAGGACGCGCTGCTCGACGGCGTCGAGCGCGCGATTGCCGAACTGGTAAGCGCGTCGCAAGCGCTGCCCAGCGTATTCGTCGTCGGCGCGCCGATCCGCCGCAACCAGCGGCTGTACAACTGCGGCGTCGCGATTTCACGGGGCAGGATCCTCGGAATCACGCCGAAGTCGTTTCTGCCGAACTATCGTGAGTACTACGAAAACCGCTGGTTCGCGCCCGGCGCGGGAGTTGTCGGATGCGAAGTCACGCTCGCGGGACAAACGTGTCCTTTCGGAACCGACCTCGTCTTCGCGGCGAGCGATTTGCCTGATTTGGTCTTCCACCTGGAGATCTGCGAAGACTTCTGGGCCGCGACCCCGCCATCCGCGCAGGGTGCGCTCGCCGGTGCGCTGATCCTGTGCAACCTGTCGGCGTCCAACGTCGTGATCGGCAAAGCGCTGGACCGGGAAATGCTCTGTGCATCGCAGTCGATGCGCTGCCAGGCTGCTTATGTCTATTCCGCCGCCGGCCCCGGCGAAAGCACCACCGACCTCGCATGGGATGGCCAGGCAACCATCCACGAGCTCGGCGCCCTGCTCGCGCAGACCGAGCGCTTTCCCGCGCGCGCACAAATGGCGGTGGCCGACGTCGACGTGCAACGCCTGCGACTCGAGCGCATGCGCACGCCGACCTTCAATGCGGCGGCAGCGGCCGTGGGTCACCCCGAACGCGAGTTCCGTCGGATTGCGTTCGAGCACAAGCCACACCGCGAAAACGTGGGCCTGAGGAGAAGCATCGATCGCTTTCCCTTCGTCCCCGACGATCCAGCTCGGCTCGACCGCGATTGTTACGAGGCCTTCAACATCCAGGTCCAAGGACTGTGCAAACGCCTGCAGGTCACCAATGGCGAGCGCGTCGTCATCGGTGTGTCGGGAGGTCTCGACTCGACACATGCGCTGATCGTGGCGGCGCGCGCCTTCGACGCGCTCGGGCTTCCCCGCGCCAACATCCTGGCGTTCACGATGCCCGGCTTCGCGACCTCCGATCAGACCAAGGCGAATGCGTGGACGCTGATGCGCTCGCTGGGCGTGAGCGCGGAAGAAATCGACATACGTCCCGCTGCCCGGCAGATGTTCGCCGATCTCGGGCACCCGTTCGCGCGCGGCGAGCCGGTGTACGACGTCACGTTCGAGAACGTCCAGGCGGGGCTGCGCACCGACTACCTGTTCCGGCTCGCCAACCAGCGCCGCGCCTTCGTCATGGGCACCGGCGACTTGTCGGAGCTGGCGCTGGGATGGTGCACGTACGGGGTGGGCGACCAGATGAGCCACTACAACGTCAACGGCTCGGTCGCCAAGACGCTGATCCAATACCTCCTGCGCTGGGTCGCCAAGACGCGCCAGTTCGATGCCGCGGCGACGCAGGCGATACTCTCGATCCTCGCCACCGCCATTTCACCCGAGCTCGTTCCCGCAAAGGACGGCAACATCCAGAGCACCGAGCAAATGGTGGGACCTTACGAATTGCAAGACTTCAATCTGTTCTACGTCACGCGCTATGGCTTGCCGCCCTCCAAGATCGCGTTCCTGGCGTGGCACGCATGGAACGACCTCTCGCGAGGCAGCTGGCCGCCGGAGTTTCCCGACTCCGCGCGGCATGTTTACGATCTGGCGACCATACGCAAATGGCTGGAGGTGTTTCTGTTCCGGTTCTTCGCGATCAGCCAGTTCAAGCGCTCGGCGATGCCCAATGGTCCCAAGGTCGTGTCCGGTGGCAACTTGTCGCCGCGCGGGGATTGGCGTGCGCCGTCCGATGGCAACGCGCACGTATGGCTGGACGAGCTGCGGCGAAACGTTCCGGAAAACGATGCCGAGGTGTCGACCGAGGCAGCGCTCCCAACAGCACGCCGACCTGCCTAACGTTCGGCATGGCGTCGACCCGCGCATTGCTTCTGATCGACTTTTTCAACCCGATGGATTTCGAGGGAGGATCGCGGCTGGCGAAACCTGCGCTGGAAGCCGCGAAGCGGACGGCAGCGCTCAAGGCGCGCCTGCGCCGCGCAAAAGTGCCGGCGATCTACGCGAACGACAATTTCGGTCGATGGGCATCGGAATTTTCAACACTGGTGCAGGCGTGCGCGCGCCTGCGGGGCGCTCCCGGAGAGATCGCGCGCCTGCTCGCGCCACAGCCCGGGGATAGCTCGATCCTGAAGCCGCGGCACTCCGCGTTCTACGACACGCCGCTCGAATTCCTGCTCGACGAGCTTGGCGCGAAAACGCTGATCCTCACCGGCGTCGCCGCGGACTCGTGCATCATGATCACGGCGCACGACGCGCACGTGCGCCAGTTCAAGCTGTGGGTGCCCGGAGACTGCGTCGTCTCGCAAAGGCCGGAATACACCCGCGACACGCTCGCGCATTTGCGGCGCGCCACCCACGCCTCGACGGCGCCCAGCACGGCATCGATGCGCCCGCGCTAAGATCGTCTGCTGCTCGAGCGAGGCAGCGATTCGGCGAGCACGCGAGCGTTCCGCAAGGCGCGCACTTCATCGCCGGCCAATCCCCAGTCGCCCAAAGCGTCATCGTCCACGGTTCCGGACGTCGCCGCGCGATCAAAGAGTGCAGATATCGCGCGCGGGCGCACGCTTACGCTGAATCGGCGACATGGATCAGGAATTCCGGCATATCCGGCAAGTCGTCGATGAACGTGCCCTTTTTCATTCCGTCGGCCGAAAAGCGCCGAACGCGCTGCTTGAGGCGCTCGGCGACGTAGAAATCGCCATCGGGACCGATCGCGAATCCCGACGGCGCCTTGAGCTTTTCGTCGATGATCACGCGCGCAGTTTGCTCTCCGCGAGGCGCTTTCGCGGGGATGTCATAGGCGAGGATGGAACCGGTCCCCGCCGCGCCGATGTAGAGCGTGTCGCCGTCGACGATGAGGTGCACCGGCTTCGACATCTTCTTGTGATCGATGTGCGCGACCAGCCGACCGGTTGCGACGTCGAAGACCTTCACGCGGTCCGCGGCTTCATCGGCGACATAAAGGTGCTTGCGGTGCACGATGATCCCGCGCACCGAATGGCGCGGCTTGCCGTGCTCGTCGAGCACGACCCTGAGTCCCTGCGGCGCCGGAACATCGGGCGGCGCATTCTCGCCGACTTCGGGGAGGCGCCCCTGACTCGACGCGACCAGCGTTCCCGGGAGGAAGTTGCCATCGGGATAGGACTCGCTCAGGTGCGGCGCGATCGGGGCGGGCTTGCGCGTTTTCGGCAGCAGTGCGATGACCGTGTTGGTGTCCTGGCAGGAAACGTACAGCCGGTCGTCGTCGCCAAGCTCCACGTCGAAAGGATGGACCATTGCCGAGACATCCTTGGTTGCGACCACGATGCTGGCGTAGCGGAACGTGTCTCCGTGACGGCGATAGCGGACGATGTGGCTGTCCCTGCGCCACGCGTTCGCGATGTAGAGATCGTCCCCGATCAGCGCGAAACCACGGGCGATGTTCAGTGGATGTGCGGCGGGCGCGTCGTCGAGCAGCAACGGGTGTTTCTTGCGAGGCTTGCCGTCGTCCTCGAACACGCCGATGTTCTCGATGCCGATTTTGCCCTCACCTCGATAGCTGATCCACCACACGATCTGTTTCCTCTCGTCGTAGCAACACGTCTTTATCGGTGCTACTTCGGCTCCTTGGCCGGGACGCGCATGTCGTAGTCGGTCTGCATGCGCCGAAGCGTGAGCACACCGTAGAACACGATAACCGCCATCCCGAGGACAAGCACGCCGGTCAGCATGCGCTCGACGTGATACATCGCCTCGCGGTTGGCGACGTACGCCGCGATGATCAGGCAGAGGATAGCAATGTTGATCGCCCAATTCGCCGCCTTGGATACGACGAAATGCATCGTTCCGAATCCGGCGAGCTGGTAGAGCATGAATGGCAGGATGGCGACCATGGGAAGGAGCTCGGATGCGCCCAGCTGGATGTCGATCGCGCCCGGAGCAGCCGCATGCAGCAGCGTGCTGTGCGCGAGCTCATGGAACAGCGACGGTATCGCGGACAGGAACGGCACGACCGCAAGTAACTCCAGAACCAGCGAGCCGCACCAGACGCCTGTTCTGGACGAATCATCGGCGCCGGCGGCGGTGGATTGCGTGCCGATGAACAAGCCGGCGACGATCGCCGACGCGCTGGTCAGCATCAGCAGCTCGACGGTGATGCCGAAGCTCGCCGGCTCGCCCGTCTTGAGCAGCAGAAGCGCGAGAAATCCGGGCGTGTAGAACACCACGCGCACCATGCGCGCCCAGACGCGAGCGTCGCGTTCCGGGGGAAGAATGGGGAGCGCCACTCCATCGGTGCCCAGCGTTGCTCGGTTTTTCGACATTTTTTTGCCCCTTGCTAGTCCTGAGAATAGTTGCCCGACGATTCATACGCTGAAAGGGGTCCAACGTGCAAGGTGCCTGCCCCACGGCGCACGCGCGAAACCCGCGCCGGCGCGCCGCGCTCCGCCCCGCAGAATCAGCTGCCTCAGCTCGCGCGACGCGCTCCTTCAGAATCGTCCTCGTGCTGACTTGCTCAATGGTCGCCGGGTGCCTGCACTGGTGGAAGATGGCGCTGGATCCTGCTCACCGTGAAGCTGGTGACCTGCGCAGCCCACTGCGAATCGACCGTCGGAAAGCCGAACAGGCGCGTGTCGAGCACCAGATTGGTCAGGTACACGAATTCGCCGCTGGCGACGATGCTCGCGGGGAACAGCAGGCCCTTCACCGCGCCGTGAGGATCGAGGCCGTCGAAGTCGCCGAGCTTGGCGATCACCTTGCCGTTCTTGTCGAGCACCACGACTTCGTCGGATTGATTGGCCACCACCCAGATGTTGTCGTCCTCGTCGACCATGACTCCATCCGCGCCGTTGATGCTGTAGGCGAGGACCATCGGTTGGCCCGCGACGCCGCCCGCCACCGGCACTCGGATCACCGCATCGTCGCCGGTGTTGGCGATCAACATTGCATCACCCGCACGGTTGAAGGCGATTCCGTTGGCACCGAAGGGAGGCAGCCCCGTGGTCTTGAGCAGCGGATCGGTGAGCCACGGAGTCGCGGGCCCGCCCGCTGCGCCGGTGCGCCAGATGACGCCGTTGAACGAATCGGAAATATAGACGTTGCCGCTGGTGTCGAAGGTCAGGGCGTTCAAGCCTGCCCCATTGCCGATGTTGGAGAACACGCTCGACGTTCCGGAGACAGGATTGACCTTGAGCACCTTGGCCGCACCGAAATCCAGCACCAGCAGGTCGGACGTCGTCGGATTGAATCCCAGTCCCAGCAGATGCGGACTCGCGCCGATGATGGTTACCTGGCGGATCACTTTGCCCGATTGATTGAACACGATCAGCTGGCCGGCGAGACTGCTCTCTCCCTTGGGAGGAAATCCGAACGTCGTGACATAGATGTTGCCGGCGGCGTCGGCGGTGATGCCTTCAGCCGGCGTCGCTCCGGCGGGCAGCGTGGCGAACGTATTGGCGGGGCTGCGTATCCATGCGGAAGCGGAAAACGGCATCAAAACCAATGCAACCAGCGCCGCCAGCAGCAGGTGTGGGCGTGTCATGGTGACCTCCAAAGTTGTGGAACCGAAACCCGGCGCGAAACGGCACCGGAAAACCGCCACTTACATCTTGCCGCAACCTCTTTGGGGGAGCAAACTTTAAGGAAAGCTGCGGCGCTAGGGAAGGTCTGTACTGCGATGCCTGTTTACCTCTGAAAGGAGGTTGCTATGAAGATTCGTCAATGGCTTGCGTTGACCTGCGCTTTTGCGCTGGGCGCTTTAGCGACGGGCGCTGCCGGACAGGCTGCAGGCGGTCCCGCATCGAACGCCCCCGAGGGGCTGGTCAGGGTTAAATCAAGCCAGCTCGATCAGGTCTATCTGCGCCCCGGCGTGGATTTCAGGCGCTACACCAAGGTCATTTTCGACCCCATCCCGGTCGCGTTCGACAAGCTTTGGCTGACCGACATGAACTTCAACAAGATCGCAGTGCTGCAGGGAACCAGCCCCGCGGCCGCGCAGCGCATTGCCGTGGCGACCGGCGCCAGCCTGCACAACGTTTTCGAAGGTGCCTTCCACCAGGCAGGATACGAGACCGTCGCTGAAACAACCCCGGGTGTTCTCCAATTATCGCTGAGCTTGACCGACCTCTACATCAACGCGCCGAAGACCGTCACGCAGGCGCTTCCCGCCAGCCGGGTGTTGACGCATGACGCCGGCCGCGCTGTCCTTGGGTTGGACGTCCGTGATGCAGCGACAGGCGAGCTTCTGGCGCGATTCGTCGATTACCAGACGGCAGGCATCCGAGCCCGTCCAAGCGTCAGGCTGACGACGACGGCGTCGAACCAGTTCGACTTCGAGAGCATGTTCGGATTGTGGGCTTTGCGGTGCATCGACGAGCTCAAGTCGCCGTCGCCGGTCGCCTTGGCGATGCCTGTGCAAGCACGATAAAGTCCCAGGCCCGCTTTCGGCCGTTCGTTGCGCAAGCGGCGCGAACGCGCATAAACCCCCGCCCGCAAGGCGGGGTTTTTCATTTCGTAACGCCGATAAGCAACTGCGTCGGCAATGCAACTGAAAAGCAATGCGCGCTTCGACCGCCTGCGGCACACTAAGAGTCTGGTACCAAGGAGCGCCCGGCATGGCACGCATCATCGGAGGCATTGCCGCCTCGCATACGCCGACCATCGGCTTCGCCTACGACCGCAACAAGCGCGACGACCCCGTATGGTCCCCGATCTTCCACAATTTCGCGCCCCTCGCCGCGTGGCTCGCCGAGAAACGCCCGGACGTCCTGGTGATGATCTACAACGATCACGTCAGCTCGTTCTTCTTCGACCACTATTCTGCCTTCGCTCTCGGTGTGGGTCCCGAATGGCCGGTGGCGGATGAAGGCGCCGGCGCGCGCGACCTGCCTCCGGTCCGGGGACATCCGCAGCTCGCCTCGTACATTGGCCACTCGCTGATGGCCGACGAGTTCGACATGTCGTTTTTCCAGCACCGCGCACTCGACCACGGATGCTTTTCGCCGCTTTCCGTGCTGTGTCCGCACGATCCGGAGTGGCCAGTGAGCATCGTCCCGCTGCAGATGGGCGTGCTGCAGTTTCCGATTCCCACGGCGCGCCGTTTCTACAAGCTCGGGCAAGCGCTGCGTCGCGCGATCGAAAGTTACCCCGACGATCTCAAGGTCGCCATCGTCGCGACCGGAGGGCTGTCGCACCAAGTCCACGGCGAGCGCGCGGGCTTCAACAATCCCGGTTGGGACGAGCGATTCCTCGATCTGTTCGAACGCGATCCGGAGCAGCTCGCCGCAATGACCACCGCCGAATATGCAGAGCTCGGCGGGTTGGAGGGCGCGGAGGTTGTCATGTGGCTCACCATGCGCGGCGCGCTTTCGGCAAACGTGACGTGCATGCACCGCAGCTATTACCTGCCCTCGATGACGGGTATCGCGACCGCGATCTACGAAGGCACCGATGAGCCCAATCCAGCTATCGTCGAACGCCAGCGGCGCCACGTTGCCAGCGAGCTCGCAGGAGTAGAGCGACTCGAAGGCACCTATCCGTTCACGCTCGAGCGCAGCGTGAAGGCATTCCGCATCAATGATTATCTGCACCGGATGGTCGAGCCGAACCATCGGGAAGCGTTTCTCTGCGACCCGGAATCGAGCTTCGAGATGGCCGGGTTGAGCGAACAGGAACGAGACCTGATCCGACGCCGCGATTGGCGCGGCATGATGCACTATGGCGTCATTTTTTTCATGCTTGAGAAACTCGGCGCAGTCACCGGCGTGTCGAACTTGCATATCTATGCCGCGATGCGCGGAGAAACACTCGAGACTTTCCAGCGCACGCGCAATGCTCCGGGCGCGCTGTATTCGGTGGCGGGCAAGGACGCAACACATCTAGGTTGGGACACACTGCCGGGGCATTCCGTACGCGAGCAAGATGTTGGCGCGGGCCGGGATTGACCGGAAACTCTGCAACTATTACATGGACATGAAGCGCTACGTGGCGGCGTTGCCAGCCGCGGTTGATAGGAGCAAGATCGACGAGGCTCGGGGCCGCCCGTGTTTTCGAGTCTGGACGCGATATGGAATTTAGAAAAAGCCCCGGCTGGCTGGACTGGTTCGCTGTCCCGTCGAAGCCGCAATTCGAGGTGCCAGCCGGAAGCGTGGACGCGCATTGCCACGTTTTCGGACCTGGCGCGCAATTCCCCTACGCGCCGGAGCGCAAATACACCCCCTGTGACGCGTCGAAGCAGCAACTCTACGCTTTGCGCGACCATCTCGGATTCGCTCGGAACGTCGTCGTGCAGGCCACCTGCCATGGCGCCGACAACCGCGCGATGGTCGATGCGCTCGTGCATTCGGGCGGCAGAGCGCGCGGAGTGGCGACTGTCAGACGATCGGTGACCGAACAGGACCTGCGGGAGCTGCATACTTCCGGGGTCCGCGGCGTACGCTTCAATTTCGTCCGGCGGCTGGTGGATTTCACGCCGAAGGACGAGCTTCTCGAGATTGCAAGCCGCATCGCTCCGCTGGGCTGGCACGTGGTGGTCTACTTCGAGGCGATCGATCTGCCCGAGCTGTGGGAGTTCTTCAGCGCGCTACCGACCACGGTCGTCGTCGACCACATGGGTCGCCCGGACGTCAGCAAGGCGGTCGACGGTCCAGAGTTCGAGCTGTTCATCAAGTTCATGCGCGAGCACCCGAACGTGTGGTCGAAGGTGAGTTGTCCAGAGCGGCTGTCGGTCACCGGACCGAAAGCGCTGAACGGCGAGCGCGCTGCCTATCGTGACGTCGTGCCCTTCGCGAAGCGCATTGTCGAGAGGTTTCCCGACCGCGTGTTGTGGGGCACGGACTGGCCGCACCCGAACCTGAAGGACCACATGCCCGACGACGGACTGTTGGTCGACTTCATCCCGCACATTGCGACGACCGCCGAGTCGCAGCGCAAGCTGCTCGTCGACAACCCGATGCGGCTGTACTGGCCCGAAGAGGCGCGCTGATGGAACAACAGGCTGCGCTCGCAGCTCCGGCCCAGGGCAAAAAAGCTCAACCTTGGTATCTGCAGCTTTGGTTTCAGGTGCTCGTGGCGATGGTCGTCGGCATCGCCTTGGGGCACCTGTATCCAAACGTCGGCACCCAGATGCAACCTCTGGGAGATGCTTTCATCAAGGCGATTCGCGTGCTGATCGCTCCTATCATCTTCTGCACGGTCGTCCATGGCATTTCCAGCATGGCTAACATGGCGAAGGTGGGTCGGGTCGCCTTGAAGGCTCTGGTTTATTTCGAAGTGCTTACCACGGTTGCGTTGATTATCGGCCTCATCGCCGTGAACATCTTCAGGCCTGGCGTGGGAATGAATGTCGACCTCGCGCACCTCGATACTTCCAGCGTTGCGACGTATATACAGCAGACACATAACCAAACGACTGCGCAATTCCTGCTCAACATCATCCCGAATACGTTCGTTGGCGCGTTTGCCGAAGGCAATGTGCTCCAGGTGCTCTACATCGCGGTACTCTGCGGCTTTGCACTGAGCTGGGTTGGCGAGCGAGCGAAGGTGCTGAACCAGTTCATCGACGCTTTTTCGCAAATGCTGTTCCGCATCGTCGCCATCGTCATGTGGGCAGCACCGATCGGCGCGTTTGGTGCAATTGCCTTTACCGTGGGCAAATTTGGAGCGGGTTCTTTGCTGTCGCTTGGTCAGCTGTTGATCACCTTTTATATCACCTGCCTCATCTTTATTTTTGGCGTCCTTTGGCCGATCTGCCATTTCTGCGGCTTTAGCCTGCTGAAACTCATTCGTTACATCTGGGAAGAACTGCTTATCGTGCTGGCGACAACGTCGTCGGAAGTGGTACTCCCTCGAATGATCGCAAAACTGGAAGACGTGGGTTGTGAGGAAAGCGTGGTCGGCCTGGTCATTCCGACGGGATATTCGTTCAATCTCGACGGTACATGCCTGTACCTCGCAACGGCGGCCGTATTCCTTGCGCAAGCCACCAACACGCCACTCGGGATTGAGCAACAGATTGGATTGTTGCTGGTTCTCTTGCTGGCTTCAAAGGGAGCTGCCGGGGTCGCAGGTGCTGCCTTCGTGGTCCTCGCCGCCACTCTTGGGTCTGTCGGCACCGTCCCTGTTGAAAGCGTGGCGCTGGTGCTTGGCGTTCATCGTCTGATGTCAGAAGGCTTGACCCCCACGAACCTGATCGGGAATGCCGTCGCGACTATTGTGGTCGCTAAATGGGAAAATGCGCTGGACGAACGTCGGCTTCAACAAGTTCTCGATGGCAACATCAACCAGATGCAGTTGGCTGAAGCCTGATCACCCATGAGGGGCGTTGGCACATGACACAGTGCGTTGGCACCGGAGCGACTTCATGATCATCGACATCCACGGCCACTACACCACCGCGCCCAAGGCGCTGGAAGCGTGGCGCAACCGCCAGATCGCGGGCATCAAGAACCCGGCGGAGATGCCGAAGGCGTCCGAGCTTTCCATCGGCGACGACGAGCTGCGAGAGTCGATCGAGGGCAACCAGCTGCGGCTGATGCGCGAGCGCGGGCTCGACCTTACGATCTTCAGCCCGCGCGCGAGCTTCATGGCGCATCACATCGGCGACTTCCAGGTCTCGAGCACCTGGGCCGCGATCTGCAACGAGCTGTGCTATCGGGTGAGCCGCCTGTTCCCCGATCACTTCATTCCTGCCGCGATGTTGCCGCAGAGTCCCGGTGTGGATCCGGCGACGTGCATTCCCGAGCTCGTGAAATGCGTCGAGAAGTTCGGCAATGTCGCGATCAACCTCAATCCCGACCCGTCCGGAGGGCACTGGGACTCCCCTCCCCTGTCGGATCGCCACTGGTACCCCATCTACGAGAAGATGGTCGAGTACGACATCCCGGCAATGATCCATGTGAGCACGAGCTGCAATCCGTGTTTCCACACCACCGGCGCGCACTACCTGAACGCGGACACGACCGCCTTCATGCAGTGCCTCACGTCGGACCTGTTCAAGGACTTTCCGACGCTGCGCTTCGTCATCCCCCACGGCGGCGGCGCAGTGCCGTACCACTGGGGCCGCTTCCGCGGACTGGCGCAGGAAATGAAAAAGCCGTTGCTCAAGGACCATCTGCTCAACAACATCTTTTTCGACACGTGCGTGTATCACCAACCCGGCATCGATCTGCTCGCCCGCGTGATTCCCGTGGAAAACATCCTGTTCGCGAGCGAGATGATCGGCGCGGTGCGCGGCATTGATCCCGAGACCGGATACTATTTCGACGACACCCGGCGCTACATCGAGGCTGCTCGCATCGATCCGGAGCAGAGGCGCAAGATCTTCGAAACCAATGCGCGGCGCGTCTATCCACGCCTCGATGCCGCCCTGAAGGCAAAAGGAAGTTGATCATGACCGAACTCGGAGTCGTCTATCGCAACATCGGCCGCGCCGACAGCGACGTCGCGGCCAAGCTCGGCGCGTTGGGCACGGCGACGGTGCACGAGGCGATGGGACGCACGGGCCTGCTCAAGCCGTACATGCGTCCCATCTATGTCGGCGCAAGCGCCGCAGGTACCGCGGTGACGGTCCTGCTGCACCCGGGCGACAACTGGATGTTGCACGTCGCGGCCGAGCAGATCATGCCTGGCGACATCGTCGTTGCCGCGGTAACCGCAGATTGCACCGACGGTTATTTCGGGGACCTGTTGGCCACGAGCTTCAAAGCGCGCGGTGCGCACGGGCTCGTCATCGATGCGGGAGTGCGCGACGTGCGCGTGCTGACGGAAATGAAGTTCCCTGTGTGGAGCAAGGCGATCTCCGCCAAGGGCACGGTCAAGGCCACGCCGGGCTCGGTGAACATTCCGGTCGTATGCGCCGGTGCCCTGGTCGCACCGGGTGATGTCATCGTCGCGGACGACGACGGCGTAGTGGTGGTTCCGGCCGCGCTCGCGAAGAAAACGCTGGACGCCGCCGCCGCGCGCGAGGCGAACGAAGGTGAAAAGCGTTCCAAGCTCGCCGCTGGGATACTGGGACTGGACATGTACAACATGCGCGAGCCCCTGGCGAAGGCCGGGCTCAAGTACATCGACTGATACGTGGGTAGCGACCGTCAAGCGCTCACTGGAAGGATGAGACATCGATGCCCCTCGACAAACCGTATAAGGACGTTCCCGGCACGACGATCTTCGACGCCGAGCAATCGCGTAAGGGCTACCACCTGAATCAGTTCTGCATGTCGTTAATGAAGCCCGCGAATCGCGAGCGCTTCAAGGCGAACGAACGCGCTTACCTCGACGAGTGGTCGATGACCGAGGAGCAAAAGCAGGCGGTGCTCGCGCGCGACCTCAATCGCTGCATCGAGCATGGCGGGAACATCTACTTTCTCGCCAAGATCGGCGCGACCGACGGCAAGAGCTTTCAGCAGATGGCCGGCAGCATGACCGGAATGACCGAGGCGGAGTACCGCGACATGATGATCAACGGCGGCCGTTCGGCGGAGGGCAACCGTCACCTGGGGGAGGACGGCGACGCGCAGCTTCATCGCCAGCCGCAGGGCGCTGCCGGGCGCAAGACCCTACGCGAATAGGCATGGCCCGAATCACCGCATCCGTCTATACACCGCACGTTCCGGCGATCGGCGCCGCGCTCGATCTCGGCAAGGACCAGGAGCCGTACTGGCAAAAGGTCTTCTCCGGCTATGAGCGCTCCAAGCAGTGGATCAAGGAGAACATGCCGGACGTGATCTTCCTGGCGTACAACGACCACGCCAACGCATTCTCGCTGGAGCTGATCCCCACGTTCGCGATCGGCACGGCCGCCGAATACGCGCCTGCCGACGAGGGGTGGGGTCCGCGGCCGGTGCCGAAAGTCATCGGCCACCCCGAGTTCGCGTCGCATATCGCGCAATCGGTGATCCAGGAGGACTTCGACCTCACGATCGTCAACAAGATGGACGTCGATCACGGCCTCACCGTGCCGCTGTCACTGATGTTCGGCAATCCCCCGAAGTCCGATTTCCGGTGGCCGTGCCGGGTGATCCCGTTTGCGGTCAACGTCGTGCAGTATCCGGTGCCGTCGGGCCGGCGCTGCTTCGCGCTCGGCCAGGCGATTCGCCGCGCCGTCGAGTCCTACGACGAGCCGCTCAGAGTGCAGGTCTGGGGTACGGGCGGAATGAGCCATCAGCTGCAGGGCGCGCGCGCCGGCCTGATCAATGAGCCGTGGGACAACCGCTTCCTCGACCGGCTGATTGCCGACCCGGCCGACCTGTCGCTGATGCCGCACATCGAGTACGTGCGCGAGGCGGGCTCGGAAGGGATCGAGCTCGTGATGTGGCTGATCGCGCGCGGCGCCATGGCCGACGTGGCGGGTGGCGCCAAGCCCAAGGTCGTCCACCGCTTCTACCACGTGCCCGCGTCGAATACCGCGGTGGGCCACCTTATTCTGGAGAACGCTCGATGAACAGCAAGACGATCAAGGTCGCGCTCGCAGGCGCTGGCGCGTTCGGCGTCAAGCATCTGGACGGTATCAAGAACATCGACGGCGTCGAAGTCGTGTCGGTGATCGGACGTGAGCTCGACAAGACGCAAATGGTGGCGAAGCAATATGGAATTCGCCACGCCGGCACCGATCTTGCCGAGGCGCTCGCCCTCGAGGACGTCGACGCGGTCATTCTCTGCACGCCGACACAGATGCACGCGGACCAGAGCGTCGCATGCCTAAATGCCGGCAAGCACGTGCAGGTTGAGATCCCGCTGGCGGACAGCCTGAAGGGTGCCGAGGCCGTGGCGACCCTGCAGAAGAAGACCGGTCTGGTTGCGATGGTCGGGCACACGCGTCGCTTCAACCCGAGTCACCAGTGGATCCACAACCGGATCATGGCTGACGAGTTCAACATCCTGCAGATGGACGTGCAGACGTATTTCTTCCGCCGCACGAACATGAACGCGCTTGGCCAGCCGCGTTCGTGGACAGACCACCTTCTGTGGCATCACGCGGCGCATACGGTCGATCTGTTCCGGTACCAGACGGGTGGCGAGATCGTGCGGGCGAACGCGATCCAGGGTCCGATCCACCCGACGCTGGCCATTGCGATGGACATGTCGATCCAGCTGAAAAGCAGCACCGGCGCCATCTGCACGCTGTCGCTGTCGTTCAATAACGACGGACCCCTCGGCACGTTCTTCCGCTACGTTGGAGACAGCGGCACGTACATCGCGCGCTACGACGACCTGTTCAACGGCAAAGAGGAGAAGATCGACGTAAGCAAGGTCGCGGTATCGATGAACGGCATCGAACTGCAGGACCGCGAATTCTTCGCCGCAATCCGCGAAGGACGGGAGCCGAACTCGAGCGTCGCGCAGGTGCTGCCGTGCTACCGCACATTGCACCAGCTGGAACAGCAGCTGCGCTGAGGTGGCTGCGTTGACGACGCGGATTACCGGCATCTCGTCGATGGCGACCCGCCAAGTGCTGGGCGAACTGGTTGCGTTGTTTCGCGAACGCTCCGGCTGCGACGTGGAGATCGAGTCGGTCGGCGGCGTCGACGCCGCGAAGCGCGTGCAGGCGGGCGAGACGTTTGACGTCGTCGTGCTCGCGTCGAACGCGATCGACCAGCTGCTTGCGTCAGGCCGACTGCGGCCGGGCAGCAAGGTAGATCTCGTGCGCTCGGGCGTCGCGGTGGCCGTGCGCGCCGGTGCACAGCAGCCCGACATCGGCAGCGAGGACGCGCTGCGGCGCACCGTGCTGGCGGCAGGCAGCTTGAGCTATTCCACCGGTCCAAGCGGCGTCGAGCTCGCCCGGCTGTTCGAGCGCTGGGGCATCGCCGACGCGATCAGAGGCCGAGTCGTCCAGGCGCCTCCCGGGGTGCCGGTCGGCACGCTGGTGGCGCGCGGCGATGTCGAGCTCGGTTTTCAGCAACTTAGCGAGCTGATGCATCTGGCGGGCATCGACGTGATCGGACCACTCCCGGCCGGGGTCCAAATCATCACCACCTTCTCCGCGGGCATCTGCGAAGCGTCGACGCAGCCTGACGCCGCGCAAGCGCTGCTCGCGTTCATGGCTTCGGCGGCGGCGGATGCAGCGAAGCGGCGCCACGGCATGGAGCCGGCATAAGCCCGGCTGGGACGCCAAGGTTATGCCTCTGCTCCAGCGGTATTGTCCATTGACCGCCTCAATGCGAATTGCGGAGGTGGATGCCGACTAACTGCGGCGTCGCGACGAAGCCGCAGCTTCATTCACGTCGATCGGCGCCAGCAGCACACGGCAACGGCGTGCGATTTCCTCCATCAGAATCGTGGCCCCGGGTGACGCCTGGCTGTCGCTGCGACGTGTGATGCCGATGACGCGTCGCGTGTCGTGCAAGGGAACGGGAAGCAGTGTCAGCAGCCGCGCGCCGAGCTCGTAGGAAAGTTGACGCGGCGAGATCGCGGTCAGCAGGTCGCTGTTCAACAGCACGCCGCGAAGGACCGCGAGGTCGCTGGTTTCGACGGCGACGTCAGCGAGCGGCATCCCACGCTGGATCAGCACGCGCTCGAACAGAATGCGATTCGGCGTATTGATGCGCGGTAGCACCCAGCGGGCGCGCGCCAGGTCGCGCAGCGAAATACGCTTGCGTTGCGCCAGCGGGTGACCATGCCGGGAGACGATCGCGAGCTCGTCGTCGGCAAGGGGCTCCCCGACGAGATCGTTCGCAGACTCCGCGGGCCGCAGCGCTCCGAGAATGAAATCGAGGTCGCCGGCGCGCAGGCTCGCCGCCAGAGCCTCGAACGATCCCTCCATCGTCGCGACCCGTAGTCCGGGATACTTCGCTACCACGCCTGCGATCGACTCCGGGAGCAGGCGCGTGCGCCCGAGTGGCAACGCACCAACCGTTACCGTGCCCTCGGTGACGCCGCGCAGCGATGCGATATCGGCGACAGCGTGGCGGATCTCGGCCAAGGCACGCTTCAAGCGCAACGCAAGTGCGGCGCCTGCCGGCGTCGGCAGCATGCCTCTCGCCGTTCGCTCGAACAGCGCGACGCCAATGCTGTCCTCGAGCTGGCGCACCGCGATGCTGACCGCCGGCTGAGTGATGCCGAGGCTGTCGGCAACGGACGGCATGTGATGTTGCTCGGTGAGAGCGACGAACGCGCGAACGCGTCGCTCATGGGTCAGCATGCCGAATATGGCTGCATTGCGCACGTTGCCGCCGCCGACCAGCGCGGCGAGCTCGGCGCGAGCGAGCTGCATCTCGGCATGCACCCGCCGTGCGCGCACCAGCAGCGCGCGACCGTATTCGGTGAGGAGCATTCCCCTCGCGCGACGTTCGAACAGCAGCACGCCCAGCTCGTGCTCGAGCTTGCGAATGGAGCGTGAAACGGCAGACTGCGCGCGAAACAGCGCGGCGCCCGCCCGATTCGCGCTGCCCCGGTCGGCGACAGCGAGGAACGCCCGTAAGTGGCGCAGCTCGGGTTGCATTCTCTTTCACGACTGATAACATCGCCAGCGAGGTAGTCTACCCAAGCCGGCGCGTCGATGCCGGGCGCCGATAATAATTTTAGCTAGCTCCCCTACGGTTATTTCTGTACTTTCCGGCAGGCAGCGGCGAGACAATTAACGATTGGCTGGTCGCGCTTCCACCCATAAACCATTCGAATACCCGGAGGTGAGTACCATGCGCTCGATCGCACCCCTTTTCGCCGTTCTGCTCAGCCTTGTGCTTGCGCAGCCCGTGCTCGCCCAGAACCAACCGATCAAGATCGCCGGACTCGTCGAACTGTCGGGGACCGGCGCGACGTCGGGTACCAACTTCAACGACGGCGCGAAGCTCGCGGCCAAGGAGATCAATGCCGCGGGCGGGATTCTCGGACGCAAGATCGAGTACACGTCGAGCGATACCCAGTCGCAGCCACCGGTATCCAAGGCGCTTGCGATCAGGGCAATCGACGACGGCGCCTACGTTGTGATGGGCCCCGTGTTCTCCGGCTCGATCATGGTCAGCATGGCGGAAACGAAGCGCGCCGAGATCCCCAATTTTACGGGCGGAGAGGCTGCGGCGATTACCCAGCAGGGCAACCCGTACATTTTCCGCACTTCGTTCACCCAGTCCTCGGCGATGCCCAAGGTTGCCCGATACCTTCAGGACACTCTGAAAGCGAAAACGGTCGCCATCATCTACACCAACAACGACTTCGGCAAAGGCGGTCGTGACGTTTTCATCAAGTCCCTCGAGCCCTATAACATCAAGGTCGTGGCCGACATCTCCACCGATCCGGGCCAGCTCGATTTTTCGAGCCCGGTGCTCAAGGCCAAGCAGGCGAACGCCGACGCGCTGTTCGTCTACACCAACGAAGAGGAGGCGGCGCGCGCGCTGCGCGAGCTTCGCAAGCAGGCGTACGACAAGCCGATCGTCGGTGAGACCGTGCTCACCAGTCAGAAGGTAATCGAGCTCGCGGGCGACGCCGCCAATGGCGCGGTCGCGCACGTGGGGCTCACCGCGGATGCGCCCGACCCCGGCATCAAGGCCTTCGCGGCCAAATTCCAGAAGGAATACGGCTACAAGTCCGATCACAACGGCATGAAGGGCTACACCGCGATGTACATCGTCAAGGCCATCACCGAGAAGGTCGGCAAGGTGGACCCGAAGGCTTTTGCCAGTGCGATGCACGGCGCCAAGTTGACGGTGAAGGAATACCCTGGCGTGCTCATGGACGTGAGCTTCGACAAGAACGGCGATCTGGATCGCGAAAGCTTCATGACCAAGGTGGTGAACGGCAAGCAGGAAGTGATCGCAACGTTGCCCGCGCTCTCGGCAGGAAAATAACCAGCATCGTCACCGAACGGGCCCAACGATGGCGGATCAGAACACCTTCGGCATTGCCGGACTTCTGGGATGGCCGGTTGCGCATTCGCGCTCGCCGGTCATCCACAACCATTGGCTCGCGCAGCACGGCATTCCTGGCCGTTACGTGCTGTTTGCGGTGCCGCCGGAGAAGCTCGAGGCGGCGGTACGCGGCATGGCGGTGCTCGGTCTTCGCGGCTGCAATGTGACCACGCCGCACAAGCAGGCGATTTTTCCGCTGCTCGACCGCGTCGACGAGCTCGCGCGCAAGATCGGCGCGGTCAACACCGTCGTCGTCGAGAAGGATGGCACCCTGACCGGATTCAACAACGACGGCAATGGATTCATCCAGAGTTTGCGCGACGCCGACCTGAAATGGCGACCCGATAGCGGACCTATCCTTGTGCTCGGCGCGGGGGGTGCGGCGCGCGCGGTGGTCGCAAGCCTTGCGGCGCAGGGCGCCAACGAGATCAGGCTCGCCAATCGCACGCTCGACAAGGCCCAGGAAATCGCCGACGCCGTCGGTGCGGTGGTGAAGGTAGTTCCCTGGGAGCAGCGCGAAGCGGCACTCGACGGTGTCGCGCTGTTGGCCAATGCGACGAGCCTGGGCATGGCAGGCAAGCCGCCACTCGAGATCTCGCTCTATCGCCTGCCCAGGAACGCGCTGGTTGGCGACCTCATTTACATTCCGCCGGAAACGCCGCTACTGACGGCGGCGCGCGGACGCGGCAACATCACGGTCAACGGTCTCGGCTTGTTGCTCAACCAGGCGCGCCCGGCCTTCAACGCGTGGTTCGGCGTCATGCCAGAGATCACGCCGGCGCTGCGCCAGGCCATCGCCGCGACGTTCTAGGCAGTTTCCCTTGGACGTGGCCATCTTCGAGGGGCCCAAGATCGACTGCCACGTGCACGTGCTCGATCCCACTCGCTTCCCGTACCGCGCCGACACGCATTACGCGCCTTCGGGCCAGGAGATCGGCACGCCCGCGCAGCTCGCCCAGGTGATGAACGCGTACGGGACGCGGCACGCGCTGCTCGTCGGCCCGAACTCCGGCTACGGCCTCGACAACGCCTGCATGCTCGATACGATTGCGCGCGAGCCGGCCCGCTATCGGGGCATCGCGGTGGTCGCCAACGATGCGACGCTGGACGAGCTGCAGGCGCTCGAGCGCGCCGGTGTCGTCGGAGTCGCCTGGAACGTGACCCACTACGGCGTGGACCACTACCACGGCGCCGAGCCGCTCCTCGAAAAGCTCGTCGCGCTCGACATGTTAGTCGACATCCAGGTCGAGCACGAGCAGCTGCTGCCCATGATGCCGATGCTTATCGGTTCGGGCGTGCGCATGCTCGTCGACCACTGCGGCCGTCCGACGGTGCATGCCGGGCTGGCCGAGCGCGGCTTTCGTGAGCTGCTAAAGCTCGGTGCGACCCGGCGCGCGTTCGTCAAGCTGTCCGGCTTCGTCAAGTTTTCGCGGGAGCCTCCACCCTACGACGATGCCCGGCCTTTTGTCGCGGCTCTGGTCGACGCCTTCTCGCTCGACCGTTGTCTATGGGCGTCGGACTGGCCCTATCTTCGCTCGCCGATCCACGTGGATTACGGCGTGCTCCTTCACGTCGTGTCCACGCTGTTTCCAGACGCCGCCGATCGGCGCACGCTGATGTGGGACACGCCGCGCAAGCTTTTCGGGTTTGCGGCATGAGTCGAGGCTATCGATATCCGGCAAGGTGGTTGATTTACTTTGGGAGGCATCCAATGTTTAAACAGCGCGTGGTCAGAAACGTTAACCGCCTCAGGATGTTCTTGATTGCCGTGGCGCTGCTCGCGCCTTTCACCGCGCAGGCGCAGCCGTATCCCAACCGGCCGATCAAGATCGTCGTTCCCTACGCCGCGGGCGGCGCGGTGGACATCGTGGCGAGGACCGTCGGGCAGCCGCTGTCCGAGGCGTTGAAGCAGCCGGTGATCGTCGACAACCGTCCGGGCGCCAGCGCCAACATCGGCATGGAGCTGGTCGCCAAGGCGACGCCGGATGGCTACACGCTGCTCATGGCCTCGAATGGGATCGCAACCAACATGGCGCTGTTCCCGCATCTTGCGTTCGACGGTCAGCGCGATTTCGTGGCCATCGCGAAAATCGGCTATGCGCCGCTGGTGATCGTCGTGCCTGCCTCGTCCCCTGCGAAAACACTGAAGGACCTGATCGCCATGGCCAAGGCCGAGCCTGGCAAGCTGACCTACGCATCGGCGGGCAACGGCAGTTCGGGACACCTGGCCGGCGAGTTGCTGAAGTCGACGGCGAAAATCGACGTCCTGCACGTCCCGTACAAGGGGGGCGCCCCGGCGATCACCGACCTTCTCGGCGAGCGCATCTCCTTCATGCCGATCAATCCGGTCGAGGTGATCGCGCATATCCGCGGCGGCCGTCTGCGCGCGCTCGCCGTCGCGAGCGACAAGCGCTTCGCGCTGCTCCCCGATGTGCCGACCGCCGCCGAGGCGGGCCTCGCCGGTTACGAGGCCTCGGTCTGGTGGGGGCTCATAGCCCCTGCGAAGACGCCTCCCGAGACCGTGCAACAACTCAATACCGAGACCGACAAGGTGCTTGCGAATCCAGCGAATGCGAACAAGCTGGCCGAGCTGGGCGTCGTGGTCACACCGGGCACATCCGAGCAGTTCACTGCGTTCGTCAAGGCGCAGACGCAACTGTGGTCAGGCGTGATCAAGTCCGCCGGCATCCAGCCTGACTGATGCCATGACGAATGCGATTCTTCGCCGCGTCCTGCACGTTGTCCTGTCGCTTGCCGTCCTCTGCGGCTGCGCGAATGTTTCGGCACCGCTCGACTCCGTCGCGACGCGGACGCTCGCCCCCACCGGCAAGCTGCGCGTGGGACTCTATCCGGGCACGCCGACGTCGATCATCGGCGATCCGGCTACCGGCAATGCCAAGGGAGTCGCATTCGATCTCGGCCGCGAATTGGCGAAACGCGCCGGCGTCCCGTTCGAGCCGGCGGTGTTTCCGAAAAACGCCGAAGTGCTGGCCGCCGCGAAGGCGGGCACCGTCGACATGGTTCTCACTAACGCGACGCCCGTACGCCGGAACGACCTGGATTTCTCGCCCACCGTGCTACAGGTCGAGCAGGGATACCTGGTCCCCGCGGGTTCGGCTATTCGCGCACTCGACGAGATCGACCGCCCAGGCGTGCGTGTCGGCGTGAGCGAGGGAAGCACGTCCGAAGCCACGCTTTCACGAGAGTTCCGCAACGCCTCCGTCGTACGCACGCCCTCGCTCAAGGCAGCAATCGAGATGCTCGCCAGCGGACAGATTCAGGCTTTCGCGACCAACAAGGCGACGCTGTTCGAGATGTCGGACGAACTCGCCGGTTCGCGCGTGCTCGCCGGGCGCTGGGGACTCGAGAGCTTCGCCATCGGCATTCCGAAGGGGCGTGAAGCGGCGCTGTCGCTCGTCGACAGCTTCGTGGGCGACGCCAAGGCCAGCGGCGCGGTGGCGCGTGCGGTCGAACGCGCGGGGCTGCGGGGAGCGGTGGTATCGTACTAGGCGAGCGACGGGCTTCGCACCACTCTCCCAGTGCTTTGGCGATCGCCGCGGAACGCCGTCGCCCGTGGTCGCAGCGGAGGATCAATGCGACTGGTTCCGATAAAGTTTCTAACCGCAGGCAGAAATCGATCACAAGGTCGGCTTGCCCGTCGCTCATTCCCACTACAGGCGAGTCAGCTCGTGCCTCATCGGCAAATTCGATTTCGAGAACATGTTTCCATCGGTCGATGAGTCGGCCTGTGGCGCCGTGGTGGCGTATGGAAACAAGCGTGAGGTGGTTCTCCGTAGTGATTGAGTCGCCGGTTTCGCCGGTGTGGTAATTGACAATAATGATCATCACCGACCATCAGCCATCGCAATCACGCAAGCAAAACACCATCCCTTCAATGCGACTCGCACGGCAAGAATCGAGTGCAAATGCATCCCGCAACGGGAATGCGGAAGTACCATTCTCGCCACAGGCCGTCTCGGTGCCAATTAGACAAAGTCGAGTGCGCAAATGCGATCTCAGCACTTCTTGCCACATTCCCATTGGCATCGGAAAATCAATCGCTGGCGGCAAGTTCAAGATTGACGGCCACTCGGCGGCGAATTCTGGGGCCCAATACGAATGAAGATCGCTGCTCGCACAATCGCCGTCGTAAGCCTCGTGCTCGTGATGGCCACCTCGCTCGTGTATTACTTTTGGCCGCATCATCACGTTGACATGGTCGCGATGCTAGCCGACTTCGTCGCGAACGAGGGTCCGTGGGACAACGAATGGGACAAGCCGCAGGAGAAGATCTCCGACGTCCTAAAGCTGATCAAGAACGAAAGGGATCCGCTCAAGCGCTTTGAGCTCAAACGCGAGCTCGCCCAACGCTACGTCAACGCCAGCGCCAGTGAAGCGGCGATATCGACGTTGGAGGATCTGCAGCGTGAGGTGGGAAGAACTCTGCCGGCCGAAGTCGGCGAGATCGTAAAAGCGGACATGGCCTTTGCGTATTTCCGGATGGGCGAAACGCAGAACTGCACGTGGAACCACAACTCCGACTCGTGCCTTTTTCCTATCCAGGGCGAGGGGATCCACAAACAACAGCTCGGTGCCACGGAGGCGGCGCGGCTTTACACCGAATTGCTCGCGGATCCGCATACGAACCCCGACAACGTCCTCGTCTACCGCTGGCTGCTGAACATCGCCTACATGACGCTGGGTCAGTATCCGGACCGGGTCCCCAAAGCCTGGCTGATCCCACCGAGCACTTTCAAATCCGACTATGACATCGGTCAGTTTCGCGACGTCGCTGTGACGCGTGGCATCAACGAGTTCGGAGCCGCCGGCGGAGTCATTCTCGAGGACTTCGACAACGACGGCCACTTGGATCTGATGATTTCGCACATGGGCATCGGTGACCAGCTGGAATATTTTCACAACAATGGCGACGGGACATTCACCCGGATGACCGAGCAGGCCGGCCTGAAGGGCGTCGTGGGTGGTCTCAACATCATTCAGGCCGACTACAACAACGACGGTTGTATCGACGTGCTCGTCCTGCGTGGCGCCTGGCTCCACGACAAGGGTAAGTGGCCGCCATCGCTGCTGCGCAACAACTGCAATGGAACCTTTACCGACGTTACGGCTGACGCAGGGCTACTGTACCTCTACCCCACGCACACGGCGGCGTGGGCCGACGCAAATAACGACGGCCGGCTCGACCTCTTCGTCGGCCACGAAATCGATCGTCCGCACATCGCATGGCCCGCCGACACGAAGAACTTCGAGTTCTATCTCAATAACGGTGACGGCACCTTTCGCGAAGTGGGCGCCCAGACCGGGATTCACCTCGAAGGATTCGTCAAGGGGTCCGCCTGGGCCGACTACGACAATGACGGCTGGCCGGATCTGTTCGTCACGACCTGGGGTGGAGGTAACCATCTGTTCCGCAACCTCGGGGCAGACGCCAGTGGGATTCCGAAATTTGTCGAGGTGACCGCGCAAGCAGGCGTCAGTGAACCGCTCAAGAGTTTCACCTGCTGGTTTTTCGATTTCGATAACGATGGCTGGCCCGACATATTCGTTTCAGGCTACTCCGCGAGCCTGCCCAACATCGTGCGCGAGTACCTTGGCCAAAGGGAACAGGCGAAAGGCGAGCGGCCCCGGTTGTATCGCAATAACAGGGATGGCACGTTCACGGATGTCTCGCACGAAGTTGGGCTCGATCAGCTGTTATTGACGATGGGTGCGAATTTCGGTGACCTGGACAACGATGGCTGGCTCGATTTCTATCTCGGCACTGGCGACCCGCGGCTGACCTCGTTGGTCCCCAACCGGATGTTTCGCAACGACCAGGGCAAGCGCTTTCAGGACGTCACCACGTCGGGCGGTTTCGGTCATTTGCAGAAAGGCCATGGGGTGGCTTTCGGCGACATCGATAACGACGGAAACCAGGACGTCTTCGAAGTCATGGGCGGCGTTTATCCCAACGACAAATTCTGGAGCGCCCTCTACAAGAATCCCGGGCACGGCAACCACTGGATCAAGCTGCGCCTGGTCGGCGTCAAAGCGAATCGTTTTGCGGTCGGCGCGCGTATCCGCGTCGACGTCACCGAGGACGGCCGGCAGCGCTCGATCTACCGGGATGTCAACAGCGGCGGAAGTTTCGGCGCCTCCAGCTTGCGGCCACATATCGGTGTCGGCAAGGCTGCCGTGCTCGACCAGCTCGAGATCCGATGGCCTGGCAGCGGCCTCGTACAACGGTTCAAGGGTCCGATCCGTGCGGACCAGGTCTACGAGATTATCGAGGGCAAGCCTGACTTGAAGCCGCTCGAATCGGCGAGGAATATTGCGATCAGGCATAAATAGACTGTTGACGCCCTCAATCCGCCAGCGGCGGCATGCCGTGGGCCTTTCGGTACATGTTGTCGTTTTCACGCGCTTGCCGCACTTCCGCTTCGCTTATTGCTCGCGTCGGCGGTGTCGCGCCGGCAGCGGGCTTTGCCGACCCCTGGTTCCCCTTAGACAACAGCCACACCTTGACTACGCGGCTGCGTCCCGCGCAGAGTGGATCGCGCGCTTGGGCGATGATGAGATTGTCAATCGGGGATAGCTTGGCGATCAGCTCCGGAGCCTGCTTGAAAATGTCGATGTCGACGACGGAGTCGCTCGACCCGATGAGGTGAAGTTGGAAGCCCAACTCCTCGGACAGTCGCATAAGTACGTCGGACAGTCGCGCGCCGCGTGCGACGAGGTGAACGCCCTGGGCGCAATCGCCGCGAATGATCGAGATACGGTCGGCAGCGGGGACTGACAGCGGCGACCCGAGCAGCAAGAACAGACCGCATCGGACCACGACGCTTGGCGCGCAACGCCTACCGGTGAGATGGGTCATACGTCTGTGGTCGAGCCATCCTTGATCTCTCGCGTGCTCGCGATCAGCGGACCCGGTGCATGTTCATCCTAAACTGCGCACATTGCATGCGCAAGAGTAGTCCTTTCCTGGCCGCTTGCTGCGAGGGATTCGACCATCGTCGAATGGGCAACGAACCGAAATCGGCATATAGTAGAGAATGGAGGGCGTCTGAGCCGTGCAGGGTTGCGCCGACGATGACGGATGTCCGAACGACATGAACCGCCAATCGACAGCGTGATCGCACGATGAACGCGAAGCTCCTGCTGCCCCTCGTGATTGCCATCGTCGTACTGGGGGCAGCTGTCGTGCTGCTCAAGCCTCAGCGCGCCGACGGCCCACAAGCGGTCGTGACGACCTCTCCACCGGTGGTTGCGCAACCAACGCCGCGCCAAGCTCCGCCAGCCGCGGCTCCGGCGGTCGATTCGATCGTCGTGCAATACGCAACGCCAAACGTTTACGATATCGTCGTGAGTGGCGGCAAACGCATTTCGGAACCCGCCGTGCTCAAGGTTCGCCAGGGTGACGAGGTCAAGTTTCGGATTACCAGCGATGTCGCAGACGAATTTCACCTGCATGGCTACGATCTGCATGTGCAGGTATCGCCCGAGCGAAGCGCGGTGCTTCAGTTCACCGCTAAATTGAGCGGCCGATTCACCTACGAATTACACAAGTCGGCGTTGGAGTTGGGCGCGCTGGAAGTTTATCCGCAGTAGCGCGCCCACCAAGAGATGGACGTATGAGAAGAGTACTGACCTTCGCCTTGACGACACTACTTCTCCTGTTGTCGGGAGGCGTTGCCGCGTGCGTGATGGGCGCGGTCTACAACCTGCCGATTCCTTTCGGCATGTACGCTTCAGGCTCGGCTGCGGCGCTGGTCGCCTCATTTGCGATCGTCGCGTACGTACTCAGGGCACAGAGCGCGGGCTCCGGTATTGAAACGGCCGGGACCCGCGACGGAGCGCCCCAGGTGCGCATGCCTCAGTGGCTTGTAAGCAACCTTGCAGCGGCGGGCGTGCTCGGCTTGCTGCTGGCGATCGCAACAGGTGTTCTCGGCAGTGTCAACCCTCTCGCGAATTTCGGCATGACGCTCTTCTGGATCATCTTTGGCTTGGGGGTTACCTATGTCACGGCGCTGATCGGCGATATATACGCCTTGATGAACCCATGGCGCACACTCTGCGAGTGGCTGGAGCGATTCGACAGCGGACTTTTTCGCGGATTGCTACGCTATCCGGAATGGCTGGGGTATTACCCGGCGCTGGCCTTGTATATGGCGTTTATCTGGATCGAGCTGTTCGGGCAAATCCACCCGCGAACGCTTGCTGCGATGCTGCTTATCTATACAGGCCTGAATCTTGGCGCGGCGTGGTTGCTCGGTAAGGAAGCGTGGTTCCGGTACGGTGAGTTCTTTTCGGTGTTTTTTCGGCTAATCGGCAAGTTAGCACCGTTGGAGTACACGCGCGCGTCGGACCCGGATCGCGGCTACACGGTGCGGGCGCGCAAGCCCTTCATCGGACTGCTCGAAACGCACGCCGATCATGTCAGCTTGCTCTTGTTCGTGATATTCATGCTCTCGTCGACCGCCTTTGACGGGGCGCACATGACCCTACCCTGGGTGGGCATTTTCTGGAGGGGCATCTACCCGGTGCTCGCGGCCGGCATGGACCAGCCGTATTTATTCTTCCTGAACATCTACTATCTCTGGCAGTGGGCGATGCTTCTGCTGTCGCCGTTGTTCTATCTGGTGATCTACCTTTCCCTGCTTTGGCTTGCAAAGCTGCTTGCGCACAGCGACATCCCGCTGCGCACGCTTGCGCTGCGTTTTGCTTTCACGCTGATCCCGATCGCGTTGGTCTACAACATGACGCACTACTACGGCGAGCTCTTCTCCCAAGGCGCACAGATCGTTCGCATGATCTCCGACCCGTTCAATCTTGGGTGGGACCTCTTCGGCACCAGTCGATCATTCAGCAACCCGATCGTGCTTGATGCCGGTACCGTCTGGCACACGCAGGTTGCGCTCATACTCTTTGGTCACGTCGTCAGCGTTTATCTCGCGCACGTCGAAGCGCTGAAGGTGTTCCCTCAGCGACGCCACGCGACACTGAGCCAACTGCCAATGCTCGCGCTGATGGTATTGCTGACGACGATCGGTTTGTGGATATTGTCGCTTCCCATCGACGCCGGCCAGATGGTCGCTCCGGCGTCTGCTTAGAATCTCGCGTCCGGATCCTCGTCTCCGCTCGTTGGGTCCGGGCCATGGCACGAGCTCGCTGCGGTTGTCGCTCAAACTGCCGCTTTACCAACGCGCGTTTTGAAGCCGACTATTGCGACGCCCCCTGTCGTCCAGGATCGAACCCGTGCGCCTTTAAGTACAGCGCCTCACCTTCCTGCGCCGTGAGGAGAGGTAGTGGAGGTACTGTCTGAGGTGAGGCTGCCCGAGAAGTGCCATCTTCGTGGCCCTGAGGTAGCACCCAGATTTCGAGGATACGCTGCTGATCGCGACAGTTGGGATCGCGCACCGCGGTCATGCTGATGCTCTTCGACGGAGTCACAAGAGCAAGTAAATCGTCGACCGCTCCACGCGAATCCACGCTAAGGAAGGGATCGCCGGCGGATTCGAAATGAACTTTGAACTGAAGCTTTTCTGCAAGACGCTCCAGGACTGTGGACAAGTGCACATTCTGAGCGACGAGATGGACCTCTGGCGAGCAGCGCATCGCCTCGATGCGAACCTCGTCTGCGACAGCCAAACTGCACCACGCGAATATAGTACAACCGATGGCAAAGGCTCCGGCAATGACCTGCCGGAGCCCTCCAATATGAGTAATCGTTCTCTCCGCGCGGTCTAGTTCTGCTCGCCCGCTGGCGTTTTGCTTTGCGGGAAGGGCCACACACCATTGGTGAACTTCAGCATCAGGACACCGTTGTCCTGGCAGGTGCTCCAAAGTGTCCCGTTATCAGCGTTCAAGTGTACCTGCGCCGAGCACCAGTCGGGGCCGCCCGGGACGTAGTTATTGGCCAAGTTGTGATTCGATCCGGAACTGGCGGTCTTCGTGCCCGCTGGATTGTAATAGGCGATTTCCTTTGGCTGAGTGGGATCCCGGATATCGAACACCCTGATACCCGAGTTGAAGTAGCCGCACGCCAAGGTGGTCGCCTTCTGCTTGTTGTCGACGCTGCAATAGTGGCTGCCGTAGGTGAAGATGGATAAGCCCACGAGGTCAGGCAGGACCTTCGTGCAATTCGCCGGATCGTGCGTCTCGAGTCCCAACCTCGATACAATCTTCGGGTTGGTCTCATCCCTGATGTCGATGATTCTAGCCATTGGGAACGGTGGCAGTCCCGCCGCGCACGCTGCCTGCTGCTGAGCCGCGCCACTGAGTCCACCGGATCCCCCTTCGTCAACGAAGATCAAGTACGGCTTGCCCTCGATCTTGATCGGAATCGTGTGTTGAGCGACGGACCCGTCCTTCCAAAACAGCTTGCTGATGAGCTTGACTTGCGGATTGGGTACGCGGGCCTGGATCTGGCTAAGGTCGTAGATGAGCAAGCCATTGGTCGCTGGAGTCGCCGGATCCAGCACCTGCGCTGGTGACGCCCCTAGACCCCCGAGTGATACGAAGTAGCCACGGTTCCCATCATCGCTTATCGAGAGACCGTGCACGTTCGCGAAGCCGGGCGTCCAGCGCGTGATCAGCTTGGGCGAAGTCGCATCGGTCGTGTCGACGGCATAATACTGACCACCAGTGGTGCGAAGGTCGCCACCATAATAGGTCAGCCCATCGGGTGCCCAACTGCCCTCGTGTCCGACAACCGTACCAGGCACTCCCGTGCTTCCATCGGCCTTGCCGACTGCGATTGTCGCGAGCAATTGCGGGAAGCGGCAGTCGTTGGACAAATCATAAATATCGACTTCTGGACCACCACCGCCGTTCTGACCATTGTCCGCGCCCAGTAACTTTCGGCGCTCGTTCACCTTCAGCGATTCCCACGGGTCGAGCATCGACGTCGTCTGCAGATAACCCGTGGTTACTGGGTTAGCGGGTTCAGTGAGGTCGATCACCGGCACGCCATAAGTCTTTGGATTGCGCCCTGGCAAGCTTAGAAGGGGAGACGCGGAACCGTGGTAGCCGCAAACAGTGCCCTGTGAACGTCCACCCGCCTTACCCTGATTCGCGCCGTTACCAACGGCATCTCGGTACTCGGTCGTCTGCCAATTGGCGCCGTCGTTCTTGCTGACCCCAATGAGCTCGAGATTGCAGCTGAATCCGTTGAAGCCGCTCAGTCTCAAATTCATAGGTACCTGACCCTGCAGTGCAGTCTCAGGATGATCGTTCGGACCGCAGGTAGCCTTCGGAACAACGAGCTGTTCGCCTTCGGCCAATCCCAAAAACGCAGCGCAAGAGATCGCAAGCAGAAGACGTTCGATTAAGTGAACACTACGGAGGTGAGCTAGCATGGACTCCTCCTATCAAACGGAAGTGCGGCGGTTACAGTGACTGGTCAGAGCGCATTTAGTGATTGGTCAGAGCGCATTTACTTTAGCGACGCCGCTTCACGCTTGTCAATGCGACAAAGGTATGTAGGAGAAACCTGCAGGTTGACTGTAGGAACACCACTTACATCACCGTCAACTCTCGCCCGCCATTGTGACCGTTGTCGCCGGCGAGCTACCATCGCAGCGCGGACGGCTATGGTCTCCCTGCGTTTACTATTTCTCTTAGGACTTCTGATCGTCGCTGGACGGTCGGCAGCCTTTGAAGCCGATGTGCACTATGGGCTGACGGACTGGCTCGCGCTGCAGGCCGGCTTCGATCCTCTGCAGGCACAGACCATTGCAACGGGCGACCAACGTGTGGACTCCGGCGACATGCAATACATCGATGTCGTCGCTATGTATGCCTGCCTAGGCCGGGACGAAGTGGGTACGCGGCGTGCCGGAGAGCATCATTACCCGTCCGCAGGGACTGCCCCGGGAGTGCCCGAGGGGCGGGCAGTAATTGCAAACAGCAGCGCGGCGAGAAAGGCAGCGCTCGGAGTGGTAGGAGTTGTCGCCAACCAAGCGCCATTCAGGCTTCTGAAGCTTGGCGAAGCGCTGCACATCCTCCAGGATTCATGGTCCCACCAAGGTGTGCCCGATGTTCCGCGCTTCGGTGATCCATCATTCGCTTGCGACTCCAGGCTTGCTTGGGGCCATCCCAAGGCGCGCGGTGGCGCCGCCTCGCACCGAGCTGATCTGACGATGCGCTGGCCTGCCGACACGGTGGCAATGGCCGCAGCGACGTACGAGATCCTGACCCAGTACCCGTCGATCTCGGGTATCAAGCGCACTGCTCGCCGCTGGGACGAGATTCGGCCGGAGCTCGACAGTTTCATAAAGGCATCGACCAAAACAGACAAAGCACGGTGGTTTACCTCGCACGCGATAAGCGATGTTTCGTTCCTAGAGGGCGTCAGCCTTCCGGACGGCACAAAGGCATTTCTGCAGCAATGGCCAGGTCGCAAGTTGCCGCCCCTTGCTACCAACGAATCGCACCAGCACGCAATCGATGCGGGGTTGCTCGAGTTCTATAACCGCTTTTTCGCTCGCTGGTTAGGCATGGAAGACTTCGCGGCGGTCGCCGCGGAGTTTGGCCCACTTCCGAGCACGGACAAGGGGAGCGCCACCGGGACAAACGCTGCGAAGCTGACAAGGGATGAGCTGGAGACTCGGCTCAAGCTGTGGCGACTGCGTGACCATGGCCGCGTTGCTGAGCTTGCTCTTGCACCCGGGGCGCTGACCGCACGTCAGCGTGCGACCATCGACGCCATCGCAAGACAACCCAGCGCATACACTGACCATTCGTCGATCGCCGCCGCGTACTTCCCTCTGCTCCCACGAGCTAACGAGGATGTATCACCGTTGATTCCATTCTTCATCAGCACGGTCACGCCGCCCGGCGGGCGTCCACAAGCGATGGCGGTGACGAAGTTTCGACACGCACCCTACAATATTGTCGGGGTCGTCTCCGAATACATCAATGGCAAATGGCGCGTGACGTCGATCGTGTCGACCGTCGACCATTAGCACGAGCAAGGTCCTCTCCTCGGCCGACTCGGCACCGCCGTTTGCTGCGAGAGAGTTTCCTGAGGGTACTTGTCAACGGGCATTTAACGACGCCGAGATGCGTCGTGGGTTTCAGTGTCGATGGATCCGTTAGCTCTATCGGCTATGATTGCGCCGCGACTCACCGACTTTTTTGACGCAACGGGAGTACGGTCACGTGGCGATTTTCATCGACCACGAACACATTCCCGCCCTGCTCTCGGAGGCCCCATCAATTTTCGAAGTGTTCCGGCGCTTTTTCTCTTGGCAACGCTGGCCGTGGCGTGCTCGGGTTGTGATTCAGGAGCCAAACTACCGCAAAGATCGTCCAAGGAATACGACGACGTGGTGGCGGCGTTCTATGCCGGTTTGGCCGCGCTCCAGGTCGGCGATGATGCTCGTGCGGATCGCAAGCTCTCAGAAGCGACGCAGCTTGCGCCGGGCGAGCCAGCCGCGTGGGCCAATTGGGGGGCGCTGGCATTGCGCCAGCGAAACTTCGACGCTGCAGCAAAGAGACTCGAGCGAGCGCGCGATCTGGCACCGCAAGACGACCAGGTCTATACCCTGTTGGGAATTCTCGAGAGCAATCGCGGACGCTCCGCGCAAGCGATTGCCGAATTCCAGAAAGCGGCAGACCTAAACCCGCGGGATCTGCGTACCGCCTATTCGCTTGCGCAGGAAATAGAACGGCGGGGCGATGAGAACAGCGAAGCGAACTTCCAGCAGGTGATCGAGAAGATTCTCGCTGCGCAGCCGGACAATCTTGCGGCATTGCTTGAACTGAGTCGGATTGCCGCAAAACGCAGCGATACCACCGCACTGAAGTCGGCGGTGGCGCAGATCAGCGCCCGGTCATCCGCGTGGCCGGCAGAGGTGCAGCAACAGGTTGCGGCTTTGCAGGCTGCCGCAGCCGGCACAGATTTGCGTGCCGCCGCCACGCGAACAACGCTACTGCGGAACGTACTGTTGCGCGTTCCGGAGTTTCGCCAGAGCCTCGCGGTCATCAAGGCGCCTCCCGGCGAGGAGGTTCGACCCTTCACGCATTTTCTGCGCCTGGCATCTCCGGTCTTCCAGGCGGCACCGGCAGACGCGGCCCTCGCATTCGACCCACGGACTCTTGCCAATGCTGGCAACGGCCCATGGAAATGGCTTGGCGCTGTGCAGCTTGGCGGCACCGGCGCACCGATCGTTGCGATGGCGAATGGGCTCGAGGTGCATCTCTCCACCGGCGCAACGCTTCCGTTCCCTGGTGGACGCTCCAAGGTCGCGCCATCGCCCGAAGGCGTGTTACAGCTCGACTTCAACTACGATTTCAAGACCGATCTGGTGCTTGCCGGCGAGGGCGGCGTGCGCCTGTTCCGCCAGGACAGTCCGAGCGTCTTTACCGACGTGACGGCGGAAACCAAACTTCCGAAGTCAGTCATCAATGCCCGCTACACCGGCGCCTGGGCCGCTGACATCGAAGCGGATGGCGATCTCGATATCGTGCTTGGATCCAGTGAGGGTGCTCCGGTTGTTTTGAGGAACAACGGTGATGGCACGTTCGTGGACATGCATCCCTTCGCGGGAATTTCCGGCGTGCGCCAGTTTGCCTGGGTCGATCTTGACGGAGACGGCGTGCCGGATGCTGCGATCGTCGATGCGTCGGGGCGACTTCATGTTTATATCAATGAGCGGCAAGGCCAGTTCCGCGAACGGTCCCTGCCAGCGAGTCTAGCGACCATCAAGGCGATCGCTGTGGCCGACGCCAACAACGACGGAACCCTCGACCTACTGGCCGTTCAGGTTGACGGTGCGGTAGTTCGCATTTCGGACAAGAACGAAGGCCAAGATTGGGACGTGGTTGAGATAGCGAGAGTCCCAAACGGAGCTGACTACCGGGCGGCTGAGGTCCGCCTCGGTGTCGCTGATTTGGACAATAACGGAGCGGTCGATCTCTATCTTTCCCCTGTTGCGCGAACGACTGCGGCGGCTACACCCGGTGTGCTTATCTGGCTCGGCAGTGGCAATGGCAAATTCACTTTGCTCAGTCGTGCAGGCGGCCCTGCGTTGGTTTTTGACGCGGCCGACTTGAACGGTGACGGCAAGCTTGATTTGCTAGGTCTCTCCGAGGATGGACAAGCCATACAGGCGGTCAACCGCGGGTCCAGGAATTATCATTGGCAAGTCGTCCGGCCGCGCGCCGCGCAAGCTTTTGGCGATCAGCGCATCAACCCATTTGGCATCGGTGGCGAGATCGAAATCCGCTCCGGCTTACTGGTGCAAAAGCAGCCGATCACCGGGCCGCAAGTTCATTTTGGACTGGGTGAGCACACGGGGACCGACGTCGTGCGGGTTCTTTGGCCGAATGGAGCCGTGCGCGCCGAGTTTGAGGTGCAAGCCGACCAGGAAATCGTGACCGAGCAGCGGCTAAAGGGGTCCTGCCCTTTCCTTTTTGCCTACAACGGGACGCAGATGGCGTTTGTAAAGGACTCTGTTCCGTGGGGTTCGGCGATCGGCTTGCGCATCAATACGCTTGGTTCCGCGGATATTGCCGCGACGGAGGAATGGTACAAGATCGGGCGAGATGAATTGGTGCCGCACGACGGTTTTTACGACCTGCGCATCACCGCGGAATTGTGGGAGGTGTACTACTACGATTGGCTGGCACTGATGACCGTCGACCACCCGGTTGGTACCGAGATCTTCGTCGATGAACGTTTCGTCATCCCGCCGGTCAAGCCGGGCATCACTATCGTCGCCACGCCGCACAAGATCGCGCGTGCCATGGACGACATGGGCCAGGATGTTACCGACATCGTAAGCACCCGCGATGGGCGAGCCGTTGATAGCTTTGGCCGCGGACAGTATCAGGGTGTCACGCGCGACCACTATCTTGAAGTCGATCTCGGCGAGGACGCGCCCCAGGATGGTCCGCTCTACCTGATTGCGCATGGCTCGATCTACCCTACCGACTCATCGATCAACGTGGCCATGAGCCAGGGCAACCACTGGCGGGCGCACGGCTTGAGTCTCGAGGTGCCCGATGGGCATGGCAACTGGATCGTCGCTCAAGCCAATCTGGGGTTTCCCGCAGGCCGCAACAAGACGATGCTGGTGGATCTCACGAACGCTTTTCACCAAGGTGCACCGCGTCGTCGGATTCGGCTGCGGACGAATCTTGAAATCTACTGGGATGCCATCGAGTGGGCGCGAGGCCTCACCGATACACCGCTCGAGACAGCGCGTTTGGACCCCATCGTTGCGGATCTCCACTATCGCGGTTACTCCGTCATCAATACGCCAGGTGCTCGAGCGCCTGAGGTACCGGACTATGATCACGTTTCAGGGACTAAGCAGCGCTGGCGCGATCTGATCGGCTACTACACGCGATACGGTGACGTCCGAGAACTCTTGCAACAGGCCGACGACCGCTATGTGATCGTGAATTCGGGGGACGAGATGGCGTTGCGATTCGCCGAGCAGCCGCCGCCGCGCGCCGGTTGGCTGCGCGACTTCGTCATCCTGGGGGACGGTTGGATCAAGGATGGCGACTACAACTCGACGTTCTCCAAGACGGTGCTGCCTTTACCCTATCACGCTAAGCGCGAATACAACACGCCGCCCGGTCGACTCGAGGACGAGTGGGCGTACCGTCAACATCCCGAGGACTGGCAAACCTATCACACGCGCTATGTCACTCCCGACGAATTCAAAAACGCGTTGAGGGATCAAACGGGCAAATGACGCGCGACCGGATCGGACGAGTCCTGCTCGGCGTCTTCTTCGCAGCGCTATTGGCGACGCCCTTCGTGATCAAGCAGATGTCGGCGCGGCAGGCCGTTGGTTCGACGCCGGATGCGAAGGCCGCCGCGCTGTCCCGACACGGGTTCTATCTCGAAGAGGTCGCGCATTCGTCAGGCATCAACTTTGTCCATCGAGCCCCGGCGCTCGACCGTCAATTGGACCCGATCATGCCGGAGGTCGCGTCCATGGGGGCGGCAGTCTCAATTGTCGATTTTGACCGTGACGGGTGGCCAGACATCTACGTGACCAATAGCTGCGAGGGGTGCAAGAACGCGCTATACCGCAATCTTGGCGACGGTACCTTCAAAGACGTTGCCGCTGAACTCGGTATTGCCGACGTAAATCAGCCCGGCACGGGAGTATCCATGGGTGCGGTCTGGGGCGACTACGACAACGACGGTTACGAGGACCTTTTGCTGATCAAGTGGGGGCGACCGGAGCTGTTCCACAACGATCATGGCCACGGATTCACGCGCGTCACCGAGCAGGCGGGACTGCCGCCCTGGATCAACGCGAACACAGCCATCTGGTTCGACTACGACGGCGACGGACTGTTGGATCTGTTCATCGGCGGATACTATGCAGAGGACATCGACCTCTGGCATCTCACCACGACGCGAATCATGCCGGAGAGTTTCGAGTATGCGAAAAACGGCGGCCGAAAATATCTGTTTCACAATCTTGGCAACGGTAAATTCGAGGAAGTCAGCGCGAAACTCGGCATCGACAGTCGGCGTTGGGCATTGGCGGCCTCGGCCGCTGACCTGCGCGGCACGGGGCATCCAGATCTGTTCATTGCCAACGACTATGGAGTCTCCGAGCTTTACTTCAATGACGGGAAAGGATTCCACGAGGTCGGTGAGCAGACCGGCGTAGGCTTTGCGCCCAAAAGCGGGATGAACGTGGCTTTTGGCGATATCCTCAATCAAGGCCGATATGCGGTGTATGTTTCAAACATTTCGGAAGACGGCATTCTCATTCAGGGGAATAATCTATGGCTGCCCAAGGAGGGAACGACCGGCCAGACCTTGAAGTACGAGAACCTTGCGCGCGACTTTGGCGTCGAGTTGGGTGGATGGAGTTTTGGCGCGCAGTTTGGTGATTTGAATAATGATGGGACACTCGACCTGTACCTGACCAACGGCTACATCTCGTTGGACCGGAATCGGAGCTACTGGTACGACTTTTCCAAGGTGGCCGGCGGCAATAGCTCGATCATTGGCGACGCCAGGAATTGGCCCGCGTTCGAAGGCCGCAGTTTGGCGGGCTATCAGTCGAAACGAGTCTGGTTGAACGACGGAGCGGGCAGGTTTGTCGACGTCGCGACCGCTGTCGGGGTCACGGATACGTACGACGGGCGTGCCGTCGCATTCGCCGATTTGTGGAATCGCGGGGTCCTGGACGTTGTCGTAGCCAACCAGAACGGGCCGTTGCTGGTTTACAGGAACACTGTGATTCCCGGCAACGAATGGGTCGAGTTCGAATTGGAAGGAACGACGAGCAACCGCAGCGCGATCGGCGCCCAAGTCATGCTGTTCTGGAGCGGCCAGCAACAGGTGCAGGAGGTTTCCGGAGGGAGCGGTTTCGCTGCGCAGAACCAGCGCCGGCTGCATTTCGGCCTGGGCCGGAACCCACATGTCGAAAAGGCCGTGATTCGCTGGCCGTCCGGCAACGTTCAGACGATTGACAAGCCGACGACTGGCCTGGTGCACAAGGTCAAGGAGCCCGTATGACTAAGGCGCCCGGCGTATGAGCGAGAACACCGGCACGCCAATCGTGCCGCCGTCGGCGGCGGCTCGCTGGAAATCGCTCATCGGCCTCGACAATCGGTACGTTCCGCCCGCATTCATCACTTGTATCCTGCTGGTCGGGCACCTGTCGTTCGGCATCCTGGAAAGCTGGCCGAAAACGTTGCTGGCGATTGTCGTAAGTATCTTGCTCGATTTGGTCCTCGGCAGACTTTTCTATCGAAAATGGATTCATCCTGCCAGCGCCTACATCACCGGGATCAGCGTCGGCATTCTGATTCGATCGCCCGCTTTCTGGCCGTACGCACTGTGCAGCGCGATTTCGATAACGTCCAAGTACGTGTTGCGTGTCAAAGGTCGCCATCTGTGGAATCCGTCCAACTTCGGCATCTCCGCGATGCTCTTTCTGGCGGGCGACACAGCCGCCAGCCTGAGCATTCAATGGGGCAATTATCTGTGGCCAATGCTGGTGATCTGGGTGCTGGGCTCGATCATCATCTGGCGGCTCCGGCGGTTTCATATCACCGGCATTTATGTCGCCTCGTTCATCGCGTTCGCATTGCTGCGAAGCTGGATCACCGGCAGCCCCTGGCAATCGGAGATCGCACCGATCACCGGTCCCATGTATCAACTTTTCATCTTCTTCATGATCACCGATCCCAAAACGACTGTGCGTTCAAAGACCGGACAATGCGTCGTCGCGTTCGCCGTGGCGCTGCTCGAGACAGTGCTGCGCTTGTACCAGAATGTCTACGCGCCGTACTACGCACTCTTCATCGTGGGGCCGACTGCCCTGCTGATCGAGATGTGGCTGGATTCGCGCCGTGCCGGCGCTGCGAAGGCTATGACGAGCGCGGAATCTTAAGCCGCGCGGGCAAACTCGTCAGCGGTAATCTCCTCGAGTCGGCGCTTGCGCGTCTCAATTCCGAAAAAGAACACGAGCAACACGGCAAGGACCATGGGGATCGCGCCGATCAACGCGACAGTCGTGATCGAGGGGGCAGCGATTCCGAAGACCACCAGCGCAATAATTGCGACGCCTCCTGCCTTGCTGGCGCCGGCGGCGAAGCCTGTTCCGCGGGACCTGATTCGTGTGGGATAGACCTCGGAGCTGTACACGGAGAGCACAGCGACCACCGAGCTTATTCCCCATATCGGCACGATGAGCAGCGCATACAAAAGCACGCGGTTCTGCACTACGGCATCACCGGCAATGACGAACCCGAACAGCGCCGCCGCGGTGAGCGACGCGAGCAGGATGATCGTCTTCTTGCTGCTCCAGAACCCGTACAGCCAGGCAACAAGAAACGTCAACGGAAACCCCATCAGTGCCGCATTGCGCAATATCGCGTCGGACTCGGTGAACCCGAGCTTGCGGAGGTTTGTGGGAATCCATAGATTGAAACCGAACAGCACCAGCCCCGAACCGAGCGCGAGACAGCCCACGACCAATGTCACCCCGAGGAATTGTGGACTCGCCAGCTCGCTCCACCGATTCTTTACGTCCGACTCCATTTCGAGCTCGGACCCTTTTTCCTCGACGACGACTGCCCCGTAGCGCGCCATCACCTGGCGCGCCTCATCATCGCGTCCCTCGGCCAGCAGAAAGCGGGCGGATTCGGGAATCCAGCGGTTGAGCATGACGAACAGTACGCCGGTGGGTAGGCCGATCAGCCACAGAATGCGCCAGCTGTAAGTCGGGACGAGTTCGGTGGCGAGCCAACTGGTCAGGATATAGGCGCCGGCAATATCCGCTCCGATCAGGATCATCAGCCAGCCCCGATGTCGCGCCGGGATGGTTTCAGCCAGCAGCGCATAGCAGATCGGGAGCATGCCTCCTACGGCAATCCCCATGAGCAAACACATCGCCAGATTCCATTCAAAGCTGGGCATCGCGCCGCAGATGGACGTGCCGATAAAGCCGATGCCGGCATAAAGAATCGAAGCGCGTCGTCCAATTTTGTCGCCCAGCCAGCCCCAGAGGAACGATCCCATGACCGTACCGACGATACCCGACAACGCCAGCCATGCTGCGGGCACTGTTCCGGTGGGATTGAGCGGGGACTTGAGTCCATACTCGAGCGTCATGCCGGGCATGACGAAAGCAAGTGCCGTGGGCTTCATCACGTCGATGGTTACGGCAACCGCCATGGTCAGCAAGAGACCGACGTGGGCCCAGCCCAATCGCGCGTCGTCGAGCGCACGCACCCGGATGTGCGACGCGATGCGCGACTTCACGCCCCTTGACGGGGGATAGAGCCCGTACAAGCTGGCTATGAAGCCGACGACGATCGCGCCCATACCGATCAGCATGTTCGTGTCCATCGGCATCCCGGCGAGTCGATAACCGATATCCTTGCCCATCAGATACATCGGTATGTGCGCAATGACACCTGCCGTGACCGCGGCCACGCCGAACCAAAATGCTCCGGCGTGGTGGAATCGCACACTTCCCATGGTTGCAAGGCTGGCTTTTTGGTTGCCCATGGTGCTCCTCCGCGGCCATCCATGTCGGGCTAGCGACGACCTCGCTTAATCATCGAGCGAGGCAACTGTTCCGTCAACACTACTAAAGTCTAACATCGCGTTTAGGGGTCGGCACGGCCCTTTTCCAGTCGCGCTGCGGGGCTACGAGGCTGGAACACCGGATCGTTGGCGGCCCAGCCCTCGCGCGTCGCCTTGTGCTGCTCGTAGCGAGCGAGATTTCGCTGCAGGAAAGGTTTTTCTGCCGCCCTTCCCGTGTGCTCCAAGACGATGATCGTTTCTCTTTGCAGCAGCACCGCATGGTCGAAATCCCCGGACTCGGCAAGGGCCATCGCGTAAGTCTGTCCAACATCGGGGTTCTTGGTGGCTTCGAAAAGCGTCTTGGCCAACGTCAGCGCCCGCGGTCCGTCGCGTACCGAGTTGTCGGGTGTGCTTGCAAGTATCCGCGCGAGAGAGTTGATGCATTCGGGGTTCGTCGGTTGCGCCTTGAGGGCGGCTTCCAGAATCTTTCGCGCTTCGCCGTAATGCCCGCCTCTTACATTCGCCATCGCCAGCGACCACTGCATCCGGACCGAATCGGGCGCCTGGTCCACCGCCGTCCGATAGAGCTTGATTGCAGCTTCAATCTGGCCAAGCCGCATCTTCGCGTCTGCGAGATATACGAGTGCCTGCACGTTCGTCGGATCGCGGCTGAGCGCCGCCGAGTACTCGGTGATCGCGCGCTGATCCAGGCCTTGGCGGTCGAGGACGACGCCGAGACTGAGATGCGCAAGTACGCTGGTGTCGTCGATGGCCAGCGATTCCGCGAGGCGTTGTTGCGCCTCCTGTGTGCGGCCGAGGTTGGCCAGTGAAATGCCCAAATTCGCAATCGCCTCGGCATTGCTCGGGTCGGCCTGGACCGCAGCACGAAAAGCAGGCTCAGCCAGGTCGAAGCGCCCTGCATTGCCAAAGCGTTGTCCGCGCCGCAGAAGCGAGCGCGAAGCGGCAACTTTCGCTCCAAGTGCGTCGGCGAGTGGATCCGCCACACCGGGCTCGACGCCGTTGGCAGCGTATTGGCGCAGGTTTTGCTCGGCGTTCACGCGATCGCCGAGACCACTATAGGCCATCGCCAGCGGTTGCCGGAGGCGAGCGGATCCAGGCGAAAGCTTGAGCGCTTCCTCGAGGTATCGGATCGCGTCCTTGTATTCGTGTTTCGCGAGTGCAGCCTTGCCAAGTCCGGTTAACGCCGCCGCTCGCATGTCGGCGTCCGACTCCAGCTGCAGATACACCCTTTGCGCCTTGTCAAAGTCTCCATGCTGCAGATATACCTCGCCGAGCGAGTACAGCGTCGGAGCATCACGGCCGTCGAGCGCCAGCGCGGCCTCGAGCGCGATGATCGCGTCGGCCACCCTGCTCGAGTCGTTGTAGAGATGCCCGAGGAGGTACGGCCAGCGTTTGTCGCGCGGAGCCAGCGTGCGCGCGTTCGAGTACGCCGCTTCGGCCGGAGGTACGATGCTCTGCGCGTGGTACGTCATGGCCAGTTCGCCGTAAGCGTCGGCGAGCTCTGCGCTTGTTGGCTTGTTGTTTGCTACGCGATCGAAATCCGCGCGTGCTCGCGCCAGTGCGGTGCGAACCGACGGCTCCAGATCGGCTCCGTCGGCAATCGGCACCGGCACGAGCTCGCGCTTGGGTTCTCCGCAACCACCAACGAGAAGGGCGATGATCACCAGCGCTACGCTTCCCACCAATTTCCGGTGTCGCGCCACGTTCATTTGCCGGGATCCTTGAGCCCGGCGCCCTGGACCAGCGTGGTGTATTGCCTCAGCGGCGGGATCGCGAACCGCTCGCTGCGTCCATCGGGCCAATGCACGGTGAGACTGTCAATGGATGTCGCGTCGCCCAACCCGACGACGATCCGCGGGTCGTTCGCCGAAAGATAGCTGCCGTCGGCGCGAACGCGACGCCAAAGCGTCGGCGCGCCCTGACGCTTGATCTCCACATTCGCTCCGTACGCGTCGCGCCTGCCCATCAGCAACCTCAACCCCAACCACGGCTTGGCGGCACCAACCTGATTCAGGAACACGCGCAACGTGCCATTGTTGTTGCTGACGACGAGATCGGTGGCGCCGTCATTGTCGAGATCGCCCACTGCGAGCCCGCGCCCGACTTCCAGAAGCTGAAATGCCGGACCTGCCGCTGCAGTCGTCTCCTCGAAATGACCATTGCCTAGGTTGTGGAACAACTGCTTCTTTTGCTGCAGGGGATACGGATCCTGGGGCGTCTTCAGCTCTTCGATCAGGTGCACCGCGCCGTTGGCAGCAACGATATCGAGCCAGCCATCGTTGTCGTAGTCCAAGAATGCGGTACCGAAGCCTGTGAAGGGAATGCTGGGTGCGGCGACACCCGTCTCGACGCTTCGGTCTTCGAAATAGCCCTCGCCGCGATTTACGAACAGCGTGCTCTTTTCCCTCGTCAGGTGGGTGAGAAAGATGTCTTCCTTGCCGTCGCCGTTGAAATCGGCGATATCCACTCCCATTCCCGCCTCGGCCACACCGTCCGCATTGACTGCACAACCGCGGATGTCCGCCTCGTTCTTGAAAGTGCCGTCCTTCTGGTTGATCCACAGCTGGTTTGGGTTGCCATCGTTTGCTATGTAAATATCCGGCCACCCGTCGTCGTTGAGATCGACCGCCATCACACCGAGGCCGGCGCCGTACGCGCCGGTGATGCCGGACTTGACCGATACATCTTCGAAAGTGCCGTCTCCGCGGTTGCGATACAGAATCCCCGGGACCGTTTTGTACCCCGAGGGCGCGCAGTAATCGCGGGCGCTGGTGCTGGCGTAGCACTTCTGATTGTGCTCTATGCTGTAATCGACGTAATTGGCTACGTAGAGATCGAGAAAACCATCGCGATCGTAGTCGACGAACGTTGCGCTCGCTCCCCAGCGGCCATTGCCCGCTACGCCGGCTTTCCTGCTCACATCGGAAAAGGTCCCGTCGCAATTGTTCCGGAACAGCTGATTGGGCGCGCCGAAATGAGTGATGAACACGTCGACACAGCCGTCGTTGTCGATATCGCCGACCGCGACGCCCATCGCGTATCCTCGCGAGCAGAGTCCCGATGCTTCGGTGACATCCGTAAACTTCAGACTGCGCGTGCCGTCAGCGTTCACGACAAGATCGTTGCGATACAGACGAGCCGTGCACGGGTCCTTCGGGCTATTGGTGGAAACGCCCGGACCCAGCGACGTTCCCTGCAGGACGAGGACGTCCAGCTTGCCGTCATTGTTGTAGTCCAGGAGGGCCACGCCCGAACCAATGATTTCTGGATAGTAGAACTCGCCGTTCCTGCCATTGTAATGCTGGAAGCGAATACCACTCGAGTCGGTGGCGTCGACGAACAAGTCCGGTAGCGTCGGGGAGTGCTTCGCCTCGTTCTTGTCAGGCGTGCACGACCCTAGAGTCAACGCGAGCGTTGTCGCCACAACGAGCGTGGGGAACCGCATGGGGAGATCGGAAAGACGCGAAATTCGCGCTACCGATTATAGCGGTATCGCATGGGCCGTCCGGAGACGAGGAACATGGGCGCAAGGCACGAACGGCACGTACCCCCGGCATCCGCACCCGCGCTGACGGAATCGCCTCAAAGAAAAACCCCGGCGATCGGGCGCCGGGGCTTCGTCTTCTTCCGCCGTCCTGCCGATCAGTTCTGCTGACCCGGCGGCGTGGTCACACCAGGGAACGGCCACGCCCCGTGCGTGAACTTGAGGGCGAGGAAGCCGTTGTCCTGGCAAGTCGTGTAAAGCATGGAAGTCGCGGCATCGAGGCGAACCTGCGCGGTACAATGGTCAGGTCGGCCCGTCGCCGTGGCACGATTATTCTGCGATCCCGAGCTGGGCGTCGTGACCGCCGGTGGGTTGAAGTAGGCAATCTCCTTCGGGTGTACCGGATCGCGAATGTCGAACACGCGAATACCGGATTCGAAGTAGCCGCATGCCAACGTGGTCGTATTCTGCTTGTTGTCGACGCTGCAGTAGTGGCTTCCATAGGTGAACCCGGACAACCCGGCAAGATCGGGGATGACCTGGTTGCACTTCGCGGCAGTGTTCATCTCCAGCTGCAGATTCGAGACGACGAAAGGACGTGTTTCGTCGCTGAGGTCGATGATGCGAGCCATGTTCCACGGCGGGAGCCCAGCCCCGCACGCCGACGTCCACCCGGCCAGGCTGTTGCCGCCGGCCCCACCCTCGTCGACAGCGATCAGGTACTGCTTCCCGCTAATCTTCACCGGGATCGTATGTTGCGCCGCGCTGCCGTCGCCCCACAAGAACTCGGTGACCACGTGGATCTGCGGATTAGGCTTGCGCGCCTGTACCTCACTGGTGTCCACGATGACGATGCCGTTCGTTACCGGACCCGAAGCGGTGTTTGCTGCTCCCGAGCCAAATAGCGTTAAATACGCTCGATTCCCATCGTCACTGAAGGACAGGCCATGCGTAAGCTGGATGATCGGCGTATAGAACTGGGTCAGCAATTTCGGGCTGGTCGGCGTGGTGATGTCGATTGGATAGACGTAGCCAGCGCCTAGGTTCGTGCCGTAATAGGTGAGGCCGTCAGGCGCAAAGGCGCCTTCGTGCCCCCGCACGTCAGCCACCGCCCCGCCACCGCCTGGCAATCCGACGGCGAAGCTCGTCAGCAACTTGGGGGTCCTGCAGTCGCCCGAAATGTCGTACAGGTCGATTTCCGGACCACCGTTGCCGTTCAAGGAATTGACGGCACCAAGCATCTGGCGTCGGTCGTTCACCTTGAGGGATTCCCACGGATCGATCATCGAGGTCGTTTGTAGGTACGCCGTCGCGTTCGGAGAAGCCGCGTTGGTCGCGTCGATGGCCCAGACGCCAACGTGTGTGCGATTGGCTGTTGCCGAAGCGGTATCAAAATACGAACAGTTGTGACCCGCATTATCGACGAACCAAGCGTGCTGCCAGCTCGCTCCGTCGCCGCGGACCTGCCCCACAAGTTGCAAGTTGCAGCTGAAGCCCTTGAATCCACCCGGCGTGCGCAGCGACGCCGGCACTTGGCCTTGTAAGGCAGATTCCGGTGCGTCGCCGGGCCCGCACGTCGCCTTTGCGACCGTCGCGGTCGGCGGCGGCGGGGTAAAGGTGTTGGACGATCCCCCTCCGCCCCCGCAGCCCGACAGCACGAGCGAAGAAAGGCCGATCAGACTCAGCGCTACAACCGTGTGGCTGCAGCGACCTTCAATTCTCGTATTCATGCTTTCCTCCATTGCGGAAATCGGCTTATTCTTCACGGCCGGCGACCATCACGAACCACAAATTGGGCTCCCGCAGCCCGCTCCACAATCCGGCTGTCTGACCGTGCGCCCGGACCTCTCCGGTATTTACCACAACATCTCGACGACCGCTATTCGACTTAGGTCGAAATCCCAGTCAATGATATTGCGCCGCAACACGCGACTGCACCATCACCCTGCTTCGAGGTCTCGATCGCTATTGTCGCGCATGAAAATCAAGCCAATGACAAAGGTCATGAGGGCAACGATGATCGGGTACCACAGCCCGTAATAGATATCTCCTTTGGCCGCGACCAGAGCGGTTGCCAGCAGTGGCAGCATGCCACCGAACCAGCCATTGCCGATGTGATATGGGAGCGACATCGACGTGTAGCGAATCCGCGTCGGGAACAGTTCCACCAGGAATGCCGCGATGGGCCCGTACACCAGCGTCACGTAGATCATCATGATGACCAGGATCAACAGCGTCATCGGGTAGTTGACCTTGGACTTGTCAGCGCCACTCGGATATCCGGAAGTCTTGAGTGCCTCCGTGAATTTCTTGTCATCGAAGCCTTTGAGCTCGACGCTGCCGATTTTCGTCACCACCGTGTCGGTCGCCCCAGCCGGAAGGTCGGTCGTGGTGAAAGAAAGGCCCGCCTTGGTCAAGAAGTCCTTAGCCTTGTCGCATTCGCTGAACGTCGACCATGGACCGACGAAAATGTGGAACTCACAGTTCTTGGCGTCGGCGGCAACGCTGATCGGGGTCGTTGCCTGGTAGGCCTCCAGCGCCGGGTTTACGTAGTGCGTCAGCCCCTTGAACAGCGGGAAGTAGGTCACGGCCGCGATCAGGCAACCAAACAGAATGATCTTCAACCGGCCGATCCTGTCCGACAAGGCGCCGAACACAATGAAGAACGGTGTACCGATCAACAGCGACAGCGCGAGCAGCGCATACGCGGTGGCCCCATCGAGCTTCAAGGTGATGGTGAGGAAGAACAGCGCGTAGAACTGCCCCGTATACCAGACCACGCCCTGTCCAGCCGTGGCACCCAGCAGTGCCAGCAGCACGTACTTGTTGTTCGGGTACTTGAGGAAGCTGTCACGCAGCGGCGCCGTCGAACCTTTGCCTTCCGCCTTCATCCGCTGGAACACTGGCGATTCGTTTAATTTGAGCCGGATGTAAATGGAGAACACCAGCAGGATCAACGACACCAGGAACGGAATCCGCCAGCCCCAAGCGGCGAAATCCTTGGGTTCCATCCAACCGGTGAAGCGGCACAGATAAATCACCAGTAGCGCGAGAAAGAACCCCAAGGTCGCCGTCGTCTGGATCCAGCTCGTGTCATAGCCGCGCTGGTTCTGCGGCGCATGTTCCGCGACGTAGGTCGCCGCCCCGCCGTACTCGCCACCCAGCGCCAAGCCTTGCAACAGCCGCAACGTCACCAACAAAACGGGCGCCAGCCAGCCAATGGCAGGGAACGTCGGCAGCAGGCCAACCGCAAAGGTCGAGAAGCCCATCACGACGATGGTTACAAGGAAGGTGTACTTCCGGCCGACCAAATCGCCAATGCGGCCAAACACCAGCGCCCCGAACGGCCTCACCAGAAAGCCCGCCGCATAGGTGGCAAAGGCGGACAGCAGCGCCGCGGTTGCGTTGCCTGGGGGAAAGAACACCGCCGCGAAGAACGGCGCCAGCGTTGCATACAAATAGAAGTCGTACCATTCGAAAACGGTACCCAGCGAAGAGGCGAATATTACTCTCCGTTCTTCGCTCTTCGAACTGAGCTGGACGCGCGCTGGCGCTACGGGGCGACTGACGGTGCTCATGGACCTTTCCTCCAGGCGATCAGAATGCCAAATCAACAGCAGAACCCGCTGCGTTAGTCGACCGACTTGACCACGAGCGCTGCCGATGCTAATCCTATCCGCTACCGAGGCGAAAGCCGTACCACGCGACACTCAACGGATTTATATCCCCGTCATCCTTGATTGTGAATTGAACTAAAGTCGAATACACCTGGCGTGCGGAAATCGCGCATCCGGGCTCGTCGACAACTCTCACATTGCCGCGCAGCAGGCGATCGCGTCGATCGGGCGCTTGCGGCGCACGACGCAGGGTCGAGGGTCGTCAGCCGTCAAGAGCTGGCCCCGGACCTGGCGGCATGAGGAGGAGGTCGAATGGTCACCGGTTGGACACTGTTCGCGATCTCGACAGGCTACGTAGCGCTGCTATTCGCGGTCGCCTACGTTGGAGATCGACGTGCGCGGGTACTTGGTGCTCCCGCGCGCAAGCCGTGGGTTTACAGCCTCGCATTGTGCGTGTACTGCACCTCCTGGACATTTTATGGTGCCGTGGGCCGCGCGGCCGGCAGTGGCTGGGATTTCCTGCCGATCTACCTCGGCCCTGTCCTCGTATTTCTGTTCGGTGGTCCGCTGCTCGCTCGGATCATTCGCATCTCGAAGCGCCACAACATAACATCGATCGCCGATTTCGTCGGCGCTCGGTATGGTCGACATCAGCCGATCGCGATGTTGGTAACGACGATCGCAGTCGTCGGTGTATTGCCTTACATCGCGCTTCAACTCAAAGCCGTCTCGTTCGGCTTTGAGGTTCTGGTCGGAACTCCCCTTGTTACGGCGCATATTGTCGATGGCGCGCTGACCATTGCGATCATGCTCGCGGCCTTTGCGATTCTGTTCGGCACGCGAGACCTGATCAGCACAGAGAATCACCATGGCATGGTCTTGGCCATTGCGTTCGAGTCGCTGGTCAAGTTGGCGGCGTTTCTGGCGGTGGGCCTCTATGCCACATACGTGCTCCGTGACGGCATTGTCGACGCGTATTCGCACGCCATCTCGCTGACAGAGGTATCGAAGCCGGCAAGCGACACGACGTGGCGCATGGGCTTTGTTTCACAGACGCTGCTCGCCGCGCTGGCGATCATCTGTCTGCCGCGCCAGTTTCACGTCGCCGTCGTCGAGAACACGGTACTGTCGGATCTGCGCACCTCGCGATGGGTATTTCCACTGTATCTCGCGATCATCAGCGTCTTCGTCCTGCCGATCGCGGCCGCCGGGCTCGAGCAATTTTCGCGCGCCCCAGTCGCCGCGGACACCTTCGTACTGGCGCTGCCCTTGGCTGGAGGCCATCAATGGCTCGCACTCGGCGCCTATTTCGGCGGATTCTCCTCGGCAACCGGGATGGTCATCGTCGAAACGATCGCTCTTTCGACGATGATCTGCAACGAGATCGTCATGCCGATGCTTCTGCGTTCGAAGCGGCTAAATAGGCTCCCGGGTCAGGACCTGTCCGGACTGATCAAAAGGGTCCGGCGCGTTGCAATCGTGCTCATCGTCGCCTTGGCCTACGTCTATTTCCGACTGTTCACAGGACCCGGAACGCTGGCGCAGATCGGCTTGCTGTCGTTTGCTGCGGTGGCGCAATTCGCGCCTGGCCTTATCGGCGGAGTCGTCTGGCGGGGCGGTCGCTATCCCGCCGTAGTGGCTGGTCTCATCATCGGTTCGGCAGCGTGGGCATACACCCTCCTGGTGCCGGCGTTACTCCGGGCCAGCGGTAGTTACCCCACGCTGCTCACCGACGGACCCGTTGGAATAGGGTGGCTGCGACCCGAGGCGCTTTTCGGCATACCCGGCACGGACACGCTCACACACGGCGCGTTCTGGAGCCTTGGACTAAATCTGGCCGCTTATGTCGGCGTATCCCTCCTTGCGAAACCCGGTCTGCGCGAGCGCCTCCAGGCCGCCAAGTTCCTGGAAGAGGCGGTCGGAGCGGAGGGTCCCGTCCGCGATCTGCCTCGCAGTTCGGCGACCGTCGGCGACCTGCAGGAGTTGGTCGAGCGCTTCCTAGGACCCGACCGCACAGCCGCGGCATTCGTTGAATTTTCGACCAAAGCCGGCCGCGGTGCGCTCGAAAAGAACGATCAGGCGGGGCGAGAGCTGGCCCAATACGTCGAACACCTTCTAGCGGGGGTACTGGGTACCTCAAGCGCGCGCCTGGTGCTCGGTACCACTTTGCGTGGCCGCGATATGCAGCCGGAAGATGTCGTGCGTCTGCTAGACGAGACCTCGCACGTTATCCAGTTCAATCG
>Ga0070713_100000018_pt1 | contig 118409 bp, 99 predicted proteins | sample LARL82metaG_FD_65465 | JGI IMG/M metagenome (GOLD analysis project Ga0070713, IMG submission 65465) | Corn, switchgrass and miscanthus rhizosphere microbial communities from Kellogg Biological Station, Michigan, USA - LAR L8-2 metaG | ecosystem: Host-associated > Plants > Roots > Rhizosphere ... | reverse complement strand
AGCGCCGATCGCCGCGCCGGTCCGCGACCACGAGATCGTGCGGCGCTCATCCGCCAAGCGCCTTGACCACGCCGATCAGCACGGCGCCGAATACGGCCATTAAAACGCCGGTGAGTATCGGCTTCGCGTGCTCGGCGTGGCGTCCAAGTGCGAACCCCGCCATGAACAGCATTGCAAGCGTGACCGCTTGCGATACGCGCAGCGCCCGTACCGCGTCGTTCATGAGCAGGAACGGCAGCACGACAGGGAAGGTGGCGATCACGACAAGCAGGAAGATGCCGGCGGCTTCGAGGTAATCCCTGGGCTGCAGCGTCGCCCGCTCGTGCAGTTTCAGCCCGAGCAGGCGGCGGCGCATGCCCTCGATTTCATCGGGGCCAGCGAGGGCGGCGACGTGATCCGGCAGTACGCCGACGATCAGACGGTGCGCGCTATCGAGATCCGCATCGACGATGCGTCTCGACAGAGCTCGATTGCGCGACCGCTCGGTGGCGGTCCGGATGAGATACATGACGGCATCGACCAGCCCCCAGGCCAGATTGCAGCCGAGCGCGGCGATCATGATGCTGTGCAGATCTTCGTGGCCGGCGGTGGCGACCGATATCGAGCCGACGATGGTGACAGCCATAATGAGGCCGAACAGGATTTCGGAGATGCGATCGATCGGATCGAGTAATCGATCACGCTCTTTTGCTGCCACCGCTTGTATCGCGCTTTCTGGCTTGTCCACGCAAGGATTCCTTGTCACACTCGGGACGGCGGTTTCGCTGGGGACGCAATGAATATGACCATTATGACGCAAACCGACTCATGAGCCCGACTCCCGAACAAGGCACGCCGGCGACGACGTCGGCCGGTCCGATTGCGCGAATTCACGAAGCTCGCGGGTTCATCAGGCGCACGCTGACGTGGAATCGCCTGTTCCGCGCGACGAGCTACCTCAAGTCCGCGCTGTGGACAGTCCCGCTCATCGCCATCGTCATCGAACTTTTGACGGCGCCATGGCTGCACGCGCTCGATGAGTGGCTCGGCTGGCGAATCGCCGGGCTTGCCGTTGGCGGCGCACAGGCTTTGTACCAGACGGTCATCACGCTTTCGCTTTCGTTTCTCGTGTTCACGTTCGGCTCGCTGCTGGTGGCGATCCAGGTGGCAGGAGGGCAGCTGACGCCGCGCATCATCGCGACCCTTCTGCTGCGCGACAACGTGGTGCGCTACAGCGTCGGTCTGTTTGTCTTCACGCTCGTCTTCGCCGTCGGCGCGCTGAATCGTCTGGAACAGTCGGTGCATGAAATCGTCGCGCTGATCACCGGGATGCTCGGTGTGGCTTGTATCGCCAATTTCCTTTTCCTGATCGATTATGCCGCGCGCCTGCTGCGTCCGGTCAGCGTCGTCGGCCGGGTCGGCGACGAAGGCCTCGCGGTCATCCGATCCGTCTATCCCGACCCGACGAGGGTGCCTGATGCCGAGACTTGGCGCGCGCAGGCGGGCCTCGACAGACGCGTCGCGCTGCATCAAGACAAGTCGGAAATCGTGCTGGCCGTCGATGTTCCCACGCTCGTGGTGCTGGCGCGACGAAGCGGCGGCGTGATCGAATTCGCGCAACAGGTCGGAAATTTCGTGGCGACCGACGAACCGCTGTTCGTGCTCCACGGTGGCGCCGTGGCGATCGACGATCGCAGGTTGCGGGCGGCGGTGGCGTTCGGTTCCGAGCGTACACTCGAGCAGGACCCGATGTTCGTCTTCCGTATTCTCGTCGACATCGCGTTGAAGGCCCTCTCTCCGGCGATCAACGATCCGACGACCGCCGTGCTCGCCCTCGACCAGGTGCATCGACTGCTGCGGGTCGTGGGCAAACGCCAATTGCACGGCGAAATCGTCGTCGACGACGATCGTCAGCCGCGCGTGATCTTTCGCACGCCGAACTGGGAGGACTTCGTCCACGTCGCGTGCACCGAAATACGGGCCTGCGGCGCAGATAACATCCAGGTTGCGCGCCGCCTGCGCGCGATGCTCGAGGACCTCGTCCGGTCTTTGCCGGCGCATCGGCATGCCGTGCTGCAGGAGGAGCTCCAGCGGCTGGACCAGACGATCGAACGGCTTTACAACCTCCCCGGCGACCTCGCGTTGGCCCGCATTCCCGATTCACAGGGGTTGGGCGGGTCGGGTGGCCGCGGCGCGGGTCCCGGTTGAGACAGCGCGTGTTCGATCCGTGGCTGACTCATTCGAATGAGGGCTGCGCGCCGGCCCGGACGCTCCTGCGGAATCTGTCGTCGGCCGAATCGGGTCCATGCCGGTAACGGGCGTCATACCGGAGTGGCTGCTTTCTTCCGTCGCGATCGTGACGGTGTTCACGATCATGTTCGACCTCGGACTCGCCCTCGTCCCGGGCGAGTTCCGATGGGTCGGCGCGCACCCGGGTTTAATGCTCCGAAGCGTGTTCTCGGTCCTGGTCGCAGTGCCGGCGTTGGCGTGGCTGGTCGCCAGGGCGCTCGAGCTGCCGCGGCCGGCGGAGATCGGGATCATGCTGATGGCCATCTCGCCGGGTGCGCCAGTTGCGCTGCGCCGATCACTCGGCGCGGGCGGTCATCGATCGTTCGCCCCCGCGCTGCAGATCGCAGTCGCGGCGCTCGCGGTCATCTCGATGCCGTTGTCGATCGCGGCGTTCAACGAATATTACGCCGGCAACGCGACCATCGATCCGCGTCATCTCGCGCGGCAGGTGTTCATCGCGCAGCTGCTGCCGCTTTCGCTCGGCATGCTGATACGGCGTCTGTTTGCAATGCAAGCTGCGTGGCTCGAGCCCAGGCTTCGCCGCGCGGGCGGCATCTTGCTGATTGTGTTGCTGGTGCTCGCGTTGATCGATATCTGGCAGGTCGTCCTCGGCGCAGGACTGCGCATCACGCTCGGCGTCGTCTTGACGACGATGCTCGCTTTGACGGTCGGACATTTGCTGGGCGGACCGGAACCCGCGACCCGTACCGCGACCGCGATTTCGAGCGCCGCGCGCAATCCCGGACTGGCGCTCCTGGTCGCGACCCTCAATGCGGCCTCACCAGCCATCAGCGCGACGGTGCTCGCCTATCTCGTGATCGCAGCCTTGACGCTGATCCCCTACGTGATCTGGCGTCAGCGGGCCGCGGCGCGCGCTCCCGACGGCGGTTGATCATCGCGCCCATTCTCATGTCGCAGGCGAACGACCTCCTCTGATCACGGCCTTGCAACTGGCGGCGTCCCATCGCCCGCCGCCTGCAGCGCCTGATAGCGCTCAATGGCCGCGCGTGCGTTGAACAGCATGCGCTCGCGGCCGAGACGCTGGTCCAGCCCGGCATGTCGGACCATTTCGAGGACGCCGGGATTGAGGCCCGCAAGCCATACGATGGTGCCACGTTCGGTCGTTCGCTTTTCCCCCTCCATGAGTGCCTGCAACGCCGAGTACTCGATATCGGGCACCCGGCTCATGTCCAACGTCACCACGCGTGGCTTGTACTTCGCGATCAGCGCGTTGATTTGTTCGGCCACATACGGCGCATTGACGAAAAAGAGCCGCCCTTCGGGCCGCAGGATCAGCAGGCCCTCGAAGGTCTCGTCGTCAGGATATTCAGCGGACAGCGGTCGCAGCACGTCGGCCCCGCGTTTGCGGGCGATGACGGAGACCCGCGGGTGCGCGGTCTGGCTCGCCAGGCCGATCATCGATACGATGATCGCCGCCACGATGCCATTGAGGGTGCCGAGCACCAGTACCCCTAGCGCAGCGATGATCGCCCAGCGGAACTCCATGCTGCGTATATTGCGGATGGCAAGGAACTCCGCGGGCTGGATCAACCCCACCGAGTAGACGATCACGATCGCGGCCAGTGTCGCGTTCGGCATCAGGCCCAGCAGAGGCGCCAGCAGCAGCATCGTCGCCAGCGCGGCGGCCGCGGTCACCAGCGAAGCTTTCTGTGACCGTCCTCCCACCGCGCGCACTACAGCGGTCTGCGACGTGCCGCCTCCGGCGGGCATCGCGCCGAAGAATGCACCGCCCAGATTGGCCGCGCCGGTGGCGATCAGCTCGCGGTTGGCATCGATCGGAGGGTCATCTGGCCGGGCAAAGGCGCGACCCGCCGCGATCGTTTCGGTGAAGCTCATCAGTGCGATCCCCAACGCGCCCGGAAGCAATTGCGCTATCAACGCCGGGTCAGGCAGCGTGAGCGACGGGAATCCCTGCGGAATCAGACCAACTATCGAGACACCCGCTGCCTGCAGGCCGAAATACCACGACGCGGCGATGCTGCCCGCCACCGCGACCAGCGGGGCGGGAGCATGCGGCCACAGCCGCTCCATGCCGATCAACACCGCGAACGTCGCGGCGGCCACCGCCAGCGTCACCAGCGATGTGGCCGGAACGTGCTGCACGACGCTGATGAGATCGGCGAAGAACCCCTGCTTGGTGATGTGGATTCCCAGGAGTTTGGGCACCTGGTCGAGCACGATCACGAGACCGATCCCCGCCTTGAAACCCGTCAGCACCGGCGTGGAAATGAAGTTCGCGACGAATCCGAGCTTGAGCAGTCTCGCCAGGAGCAGGATCGCACCAACGAGCGCGACCAGCGTGGCGGTCGCCGTGATGAGCTTGGCCGGGTCGCCGTCCGCCACCACCAGCCCCAGCTCCGTGCCGGCCAGTATCGCCAACGTCGTCGTGGAGCTGACGCTGAGCACGCGTGACGAACCAAGCAGCGCATAGATCACCATGGGAACCAGAGCGGTGTACAGACCAACGGCGACCGGCAACCCGGCGACGGTCGCATATGCCATGGCCTTGGGGAGAACGACCGCGGCCGCCGTGAGGCCGGCGACGATGTCGAAGCGCAGAGCCGGAGCGCCTGCTGCGCCCGTCTTCGCTGTCATCGGAGTTTGCTCCATGCGTTCTGCTTCCCGTGCTCGACGGATTCTTCCAGCCCCAACCCTCGACGGAACCTGTTGCGCTACTGAACGTCTCGTCGGAAATCAGTGTATACATCTTCTGGTGCGCCAGTTTATTGCCTCCGCACGCGGTCATTCTTGATACCGATCAATGCGACGCCACCGAGAGAGCGTTTAAATATCCAATCCTGACCGTGCTCAGCCTCCAGAACGGCGAAAATAGCGTCGCCGCCGATTGCTGGAGTAATCCTTCGCAACCCGGGAGATAGCCATGGTACGTACGATTCTGCTTCTCAGCGCGCTGCTGATGTGGCTCGAGGCAGCGGGCGCGCATGCGCAGACGGCACCGGCCGGCGCTGACAAACCGGTCGCGAGCGCGGTCGATCCGGCGTCGGTCCAGGCGCTCAAGGACATGGGCGCGTATCTGCAAACGCTGAAACGATTCCACGTGTCGACGGAATTAACCGGCGAGCGCGTTTTGACCGACGGCCAAAAGCTGCAGCACACCGCCTCGGCGACCATGGACGTCGAGCGCCCGAACAAGCTGCGCGCCCTGATGCGCAGCGCCCGTTCCCAACGCGAGCTCATCTATGACGGCAAGACGGTGACGCTCTATACGCCCGCGCAGAAATATTACTCGACGATCGACTTTTCCGGAACGATCGGTGAACTTGTCAACCGGCTCGAGGAAAAGTACGGCGTGCAATTTCCGCTGGAGGATCTTTTCATCTGGGGCACCCCGGCGGCCCCACTCGACAAAATCGAATCGGCCATGAACGCCGGCCAGGGTTTCATCGGTGACGATCTCTGTGACCACTATGCCTTTCGTCAGGCGAAGGTCGACTGGCAGATCTGGATCACCACCGGAAGCAATCCGCTGCCGCGAAGAATCGTGATCACCAGTCGTGCCGACGAAGCGCGGCCGCAATCCGTGTCCACGATCGACTGGAATCTGAAGCCCGCCTTCAAGGACACGCTTTTCAAGTTCACGCCACCCAAGGGTTCTTCGAAGATCGAGATCGTTCCGCTGAAGACCAAGTAGAGGAGCGCCAACATGAAGACATCATTGGGCAAGTTGCTTACGGCCTCGTTGGCCACCCTCGTTCTGGCCAGCTTCGCCGCGGCCCCCTACGCAGATGCCGCCGGCGGTAGAGGAGGCGGTGGCGGTGGCGGCGGCGGTGGAGGTGCGCGTGCAGGCGGTGGCGGTGGAGGAGCGCGCGCAGGCGGCGGCGGTGGAGGCGGTCAGGCAGCGGGTGGCGGCGGCGCGCGGCAGCAGAATGCGCAGGTCAACAACGCCCGGGCGGACACCCGTACCAACAATGTCCGCAGCAACAGCGTCAACAACGTCAACGTCGACCGCAACGTCAACGTCAATGTCGACAATGGCGGCTGCTGCGGCGGCGGTTGGGACAACGACTACCATCCGGTCGCGACCGCGGCGGCGGTGGGGGCGGCGGTCGCGGTCACTTCCGCCGTCGTGGGCTCCATGGTCGCCACGGTTCCGCCGAGCTGCGTCCCGGTGAACTACGGGGGCATGATCTACCAACAATGCGGAAGCACGTGGTATCAGCCGCAGGGACCGCAGTACGTCGTGGTCAATCCACCATATTGATCATTTCCTGACGAGGGCCTCGGCGGCCGCGACCGCCGGTCAGGGCGATCCTATTCGATGGTCGGTTGCATGCGCGCCACTCGCATCGCCCTCAGGTGATTATCGTATGGCAGTTGAGCGAACTTCCCTTCCAATACATGCCGTGCAGGCGCAACGCGAGGTTCGCGAGTTCCGTCGAGGTTGCTCCGGTGAAACTCAGCATCACACCCGGATGCGTGCCGGTCCCTTCGACGCGCTTAACTTCGGTGCATTCGAGATTGGGGGCATATTTTTTTACGAAGTCCCTGATCTCGTCGTCGGTGGTTCCTGACGCCATATTGCCCATCCAGACTCTCATCGCCGTGCTCCCATCGTTGCCTGTCGCGCTGGCCGCGGTCGGTGTCCCGACAGCGCATCAAGGTACCTCCGCGCTCGCGTCGGAGCGTCGCGGTCACGCCATGATGTTGACGCCGCCGTCGACGTAGACCGTACCGCCGGAGACCCGTCGCGCGTAGGGCGTCGCGAGATAGGCGCAGGTGAATCCGACATCCATGATGTCCACCAGCTCGCCGATCGGTGCGCGCGCGGCCGCCTCGGTGAGCAGCAGGTCGAAGTCCTTGAGACCGGATGCTGCGCGTGTCTTGAGCGGGCCCGGCGAGATGGCGTGCACGCGAATCCGCTGCCCGCCGAGCTCGAACGCCAGATACCTGCAGCACGCCTCGAGCGCCGCCTTGACGGGCCCCATGACACTGTAAGTCGGGACGACCTTCGCGGCGCCGTGGTAGCTCATCGCGAACATCGTGCCACCATTCTTCATCAGCGGCGCAGCCAGGCGCGCCATGCGTACGAAGGAATGGCACGATACGTCCATCGCCTTGGCGAAGCCTTCGGAGGAGCAGTTGAGCAGGCCACCCTGAAGATCCGCTTTCGGCGCGAACGCGATCGAGTGCACCAGGATATCGAGCTCGCCCCATTGTCGCGCGATCGCTTCGAACACCGTTTCGAGCTGGCCGGGCTGACTCACGTCGAGTGGAAGAAACAGCGGTGCTTCTAGTGATTTGGCCAGCGGCTCGACGTAGGGTCGCGCCTTGTCGTTGAGATACGTGATGGCGAGGTCGGCACCGAGCTCGCGGAACGCTTTCGCGCAGCCGTAGGCGATCGAGCTGTCGTTGGCGATGCCCACCACCAGCGCCTTGCGGCCCTTGAGCACGGGGCGCGGGATTTCGAGGGACATACTTTCGTTCCTTTCAGAGTTGCATGGGTCGGACGCTGCTCGATATGACGAGCGCGGCTTCGGTTGCGGCGACGACTTGCTGCACCGACACACCTGGAGCGGTCTCGACCAGTGTCGCGCGCCCTCCGGGGAACGCGATTACGGCAAGTTCCGTCACGACAAGATCGACGGGGCGCACCGAAGTGAGCGGCAGCGTGCATTGCTTGACGATCTTTGACCGCCCCTTGGCCGTGTGCTGCATGGCGACGACGACGCGTTTCGCCCCGGACACGAGATCCATCGCCCCGCCCATGCCCGGAACCATCTTGCCCGGGATCATCCAGTTGGCAAGATGTCCCGCCTCGTCGACTTGCAAGCCACCAAGCACTGTCAGATCGAGGTGGCCTCCGCGGATCAAGCCGAATGACATCGCGCTGTCGAAAGCGCACGCGCCCGGCAGCGCGCTGACCGGACTGCCCCCGGCGTCGGTGAGGCGCCGCTGCACCATGCCTTCCTCGGGAATTGGTCCGGTTCCGATCAGGCCGTTCTCCGACTGGAAAAAGACTTGCACGCCTGGCGGTACGTAGTTGGCCACCAGCGTGGGGATTCCGATGCCAAGGTTTGCCAGCATGCCTTGGTGCAGCTCCTGTGCGATTCGTCTGGCGATGATGGTCTGTCCGTCCATGGTCGTCACTCGTGGGCGATGAGAAAATCGACCAGCGCTGCCGGCGTCACGACCTGGTCCGGGGGAATCACGCCCACCGGCACCACGTGCTCGGCCTCGACGATTACCGTAGTGGCCGCCATCGCGATCAGCGGGTTGAAGTTGCGCGCCGTGAGCGCATAGGTGAGGTTGCCGAGGTAGTCGCAGAGAAACGCCTGCACCAGCGCGAAGTCGGCACGCAGAGGCGTTTCGAGCAGATAGTCCCGGCCGTTCACCTCGATCTTGCGCTTGCCCTCCTCCACCACCGTGCCAACGCCGGTCGGGGTGAGAATGCCCCCGAGCCCATAGCCCGCGGCGCGGATGCGCTCGATCAGTGTGCCCTGCGGTACCAGGTCGACTTCCATCGATCCATCGATCATCTTTTTCTGCGTTTCGGGATTGAGCCCGATATGACTGGCGATCGTCCTGCGCACCAGTCCGGCAGTCACCAGCTTGCCGATACCGACGCCGGGACGCGCATTGTCGTTGGCGATGACGGTGAGATCGCGTTTGCCCTGGCGCACCAGCTCATCGACGACTCGCTCCGGCGTGCCGACTCCCATGAAGCCGCCGATCATGAGGCTGGCGCCATCCGGAATCATGGCCACCGCCTTTTGAAGTGCGAGGGTCTTCATCGGCCGGGCGGACCCTGGTCCGCGACCACGTGCCGCGTGTGTCGCGCGATCATGAGTTCCTCGTTGGTCGGGACCACCCACACCGACGTGAGGCTTGCCACGGTGCTGATGCGTGGACCATTGCGCTCGTTGGCCGGCGCGTCGAGCTCGACGCCGAGCCACGCCGCGTCGGTGCAGACGCGCTCGCGCAGACTCCGGCTGTTCTCGCCGATGCCGCCAGTGAACACGACGGCGTCGAGCCCGCCGAGGGCTGCGACCAGCGATCCCAGCTCGCGGCCGATCCGGTAGATGAACAGATCGATCGCGGCCTTCGCCGCTGGATCCGCGCTCGCTTCCAGCGTGCGCATGTCGCTCGAGATGCCGGAGACGCCGAGCAAACCGGATTGCTGGTAGATCAGTTTCTCGATCGCGCGCGCATCCATCCCCAGCTCGTCGATCAGGTAGAGCATCACGCCGGGATCGAGGTTGCCGCAGCGCGTTCCCATGGGCAGGCCGTCGACGGCGGTGAATCCCATGGTGCTCGCGACGCTCTTGCCGCCCGCGATCGCGCACATGCTGGCGCCGTTGCCGAGATGCAGCACGACGGTCTTGCCGGCGGCGGCGCGCGCATCGTAGTCAGGCAGCACCTGCGCGATGTATTCGTACGACAGGCCATGGAATCCATAACGGCGAACGCCGCGATCGGTGATCGCCTTCGGCAGGGCGAAGGCCTGGGCCACCGGTCGCTGGCCATGGTGAAAAGCGGTGTCGAAGCACGCCACCTGCGGCAGCGACGGTGCCCGCTCCATGAGCGCGCGAATCGGCGCGAGGTTGTGCGATTGATGCAAGGGTGCGAGTGGAACGAATTTCTCGAGCGCCGCCAGCACCGATGCATCGACGCGGACCGGCGCGCTGTACGCCAGGCCGCCATGAACGACGCGATGGCCGACGGCGATCAGCCGATGCTGCGCGAGATCCGTGCGCAGAAAGGAAACGAGGTGATCGAGCGCACCGTCGTGGCCGAGACGCACGCCATCGCCCCACGCCTTTTCGGCGAGACCGCGCCCTTGCGCGTCCTTCGCGACGAACCGTGGCGAGGTGAAGAGTCCTTCGGCTTGCCCGCGCGCCACCAGCGCCAGCTCGTTGACAGTCACCGTGAACAGCGAGAACTTGATGCTCGAGGAGCCGGCGTTCAGGACGGCAATGGCATCCAACGGTCAGCCCACGGTCTTGGTGCCCGCCTCATGATGAGCCTGGGCGACCAGTACCGCGATCGCGCACGAGGCGAGCCGCGTCATCACCGAATCGGCGCGGCTGGTCAGGATGATCGGAACGCGCGCGCCGAGCACGATGCCGGCGGCGTCGGCTCCAGCGAGAAAGGTGAGGGACTTGGCGAGCATGTTGCCGGCTTCGAGATCCGGGACCACGAGCACGTTGGCGGTGCCGGCCACCGGCGAGTTGATCTTCTTGATGGCGACCGACTCGAGATTGATCGCGTTGTCGAGCGCCAGCGGCCCGTCGAGGATCGCGCCGGTGATCTGTCCGCGATCGGCCATCTTGCACAGCGCGCCCGCCTCGATGGTCGAAGGCACCTTCGGATTGACGGTTTCCATCGCCGACAGGATCGCGACGCGCACTTCTGGAAAGTGCAAAGCGTGCGCAAGATCGATCGCGTTCTGGATGATGTCGACCTTGTCTTCCATCGTCGGGGCGATGTTGATCGCGGCATCGGTCACGATCAGCGTTTCGGCGTAGGTCGGGACGTCCATGATGAAGCAATGCGAGAGACGTCGCGCGGTGCGCAAGCCGGTATCGCGCTTTACGACCGCGCCCATCAGCTCGTCGGTGTGAAGGCTTCCCTTCATCAGCGCCTCGGCCCTGCCCTCGCGGACCAGTGCCACGGCCTTCTCGGCGGACTCGTGACTGTGCAGCGCGTCGACGAGTGGGATCCCGCCGATGTCGATGCCGTGCTGGGCCGCGACCGCCTCGATGCGTGCGCGCGGACCCACCAGAATCGGCGCGATCAATCCCAGCCGGGCTGCGTCGACCGCGCCGCGCAGGGAACTCTCGTCGCACGGATGCGCGACTGCCGTCGGTGTCGGCGGCAGGCTGCGGCAGAAGTCGAGAAGGCGCTCGTATTTCTCGTGCTTTCTTTCGATCGCGTCGGGTGCGTTCATCGTTTGCTCAACGTCCTGTCGCGGGCGCACGCTTCGCCGTCGTGCGCCGCTTGCCACCCGCTTTGCGGATTCGCGCGATGCCGCGACGGCGGGCGGCGGGAAGCTCGAGAACTTCGGAGATGCGCGTGAGCATCGCGCGCTGGTCGGCCGAGGGTTGCATCTTGGACAACCGCTCATCGGTGAGGATGCGCTCGAGCACCGAGAGCAGCCGCTCGCGATCGGAGGGATCGGAGAGCAGGGTCGGGAGCGTGGCGAGCGCCTGCTCCGGCGCGTAGCGCACAATGATGTCCTGCTCGCCCCGGATGTGTCGCCACTGGTCCGGCGCCAGGTCGGGCAGCAGGTCTCGGTAGTCGTCCACCAGTTCGCGTTTGAGCGCGATGCGCTCGAGCGGGAACGGCTTGCCCTCGCGGGTGAGCAGCGAAGCGGTTCGGGTGAGCGCTTCCGGGAAGCTGCCCTCGGTGATGGCGTTCAGCGCATCTTTCACCACCGGCAGTTCGCGCGCGTCGGCGGGGGCGGTTTCCGCCGCGCCTGCGTGTTCGGGTGGTCCTGCCAACTGCAACGAAAACACGTTGCCGTAGGTCTGGAAAAACGCCGCTTCACTCTGCGCATCGCGAACTTCGCGGTAGTAATCCAGCGAGGCGCTGATCGCTTCCGACGTGAATTGCTCGACCTTGCTTACCGCATTGTCCGGCGCGACGGGCCGTCGCTGCGCCTTGACGGCACCGGCTGCCATCGGGACCCAAGCGAGCCACGGGTTGAGGTCAGAAAACGTCCAGCGCTGCGCGCGCAGGGGATGAAGCTCGCGTGTGATCTCGGCAGCGGCCTCGCTCGCCATCGCCTGGACCAGCGGCCGTGCGAACAGCTCATAGGCGGTCTGATTGAATTCGGACAGTTTCGCCACTGCCTCGAAAGGCTTCTCGTCGGCGCGCTGGAAGCGATTGAGACGTCCTGCGATCTCTTCGAGCCTCTTTTCGTGAAATTCGACTTCGTAGCCGACCTTGCCGTCCGCCTGCTTGCGCTCGTGGATCGCCATGCCATACAGGCCGGGGGGGAGCGACTCAACCGATTTGAGGACGGAGACAATCTGCGCGTGTTCCTTTTTGGCGACCTTGCCGGACACGAAGATGCCGAGATGGCCGACGTCCTCGTGAAGCAGGCCGACGATCACCTGGCCGCGAGCCTTGATCTCGTCGGTCGAAGCATAGACGTCCGCCACCCAGTTGAACGCCTGCTGCGGCGGCGTGATGTTGTCGCCCATCGAGGCGAACAGGATGATCGGCGACTTGATCTCGCGCAGGTCGAAGCCCTTGCCCTTGCCGGAAGATGAGCCGCCTGTCCACAGCTTGTTGCCGACGAACAGATTGCGCGTGATCCACTCGATCTCCTCGCGATTCATCAGGAAAAAGCCGCCCCACCAGCGCTCGAATTCGAGGAAGCGCGGGGCCTCGGTATCGACCTTCGAGTACAGGTTGTAGTACTTGTCCCAGAAGGTGTTGGCGGGATTCAGGTTCTCGAAATTCTCGACCAGGTAGGCGCCATCGAAGATGCCGGCGCCCATGTCCGCGGTGAACGAGGCAAGCCAGGTTCCGCCGAGCATGCCACCGGAGTAGCGCATCGGGTTGTCGCCTTCGCCTTCCGCCCACGCGCCACCCCAATACGACATCGGCGCGCCATTGATCACGATCGGACCGGTGTCGTCCGGACTCGACGCCGCCACCATCATCGCCGCCCAGCCACCCTGGCAGTTGCCTACGACTGCGGGCTTTGGGCTTTGCGGATGCAGGACGCGAACATGGTGGACGAATTGCTGCTCGGCCGCGCAGACATCGAGTAGCGTCTGCCCCGGCTCGGGATCCCGGAAGAAGATCACGAAGTAGACCGGATGGCCCTCGCGCAACGCCACGCCGACCTGCGAATCGTCCTTGAAGCCGCCGATGCCGGGACCGTGGCCGGCGCGCGGATCGATGATCACGTAAGGACGTCGTTTTGGATCGACGGTGATGCCCTTGGGCGGCACGATCTTCACCAGCGCGTAGTTGACCGGACGCTCGAGCTTGCGCCCGTCGAGCACGGTTTCGTAATCGAAGTGCAGCAGCGGCGGCTGCCCCTTGCGCTTGTGCTCGCGATAGTTGTTGCCGCGTTGGCGCAGCGTATCCAGGAACATCACCGATCGCTGAGCGGCATCCACTCCATATTCGTAGCTCTGGCTCCAGAGCTCCCACGGCGTTTTCGGCGTAGTCATGAGCACGGCGACGCTGTCGTCGAACGCACGCTTCATGCGGGTTCGATAGCGCTCCTGGGCGAGTTCCATGCGCCGCTGAAACAGGCGCGCAACTTTGGTCGACAGCTTGGAGCTATGTTCGGCTTGCTTGATCGGGTCCACCGGGGTCCTTCGAGAGAAGGTTCGACAACTGGAATGATCTCACATCGCATTCACGCGGCCGTTGACGTTCATCAAACAAGGGCCAGTTATCCAGGGTCGCGGTGCGCGTTCCACAAGCACACGCGTACCGCGGGCTAATCGATTTCGGGGGTGGTGCCGGGTGCTGGCGTGAAGCCCAGGTCGCCGCGAGCGAGCGCCTTCTCGCGGCCGCCGAATTGGGCGAGCAGCTCGGCCTGTCGTCGCTTTGCGCGCGCGTCGGTCGCTTCCGGATCGAGCGCCGCGCGTAGCTGCCGTTCGCCCTCGGCCAGCATGGAGGCGAAGCGCGGGTCGCTTGCCAGGTCGATCAGCTCCTCGGGATCGGCTTCGAGGTCGAAGAGCTGCGGCGGTGCACCGACGTAGTGGCAGTACTTCCACTTGCCGAAGCGCAGCATGAACGCGCCCGCGAGGGAGCCTGTCGCGTGGTACTCGGTTATCACCGGCCTCTGCGCGATCGCGCCGCTCGCCAGCGCGAACAACGATGCGCCGGGGAGCGCCCGCCCGCCGACGCACCGCGGCAGGCCGACCGCTTCGAGAATCGTCGGCGCGCAGTCGATGTGCGACACCGGCGTGGCAACAACGCCGCCCACCGGAACGTCTGGGCCGGCCATGATCAGCGGCACGCCGGCGCTTTCCTCGTAAAGGGTCGATTTGCCCCACAAGCCGCGCGCACCGACGTTGTCGCCGTGGTCGCTCGTGTAGATCACGCGCGTGTCCTGCGCGAGCCCAGCGTCCTGCAGCGCTCGCAGTACGTAGCCTACGTTTTCGTCCATCGCCGACACCAACCCTGCATAGCCGGCGATCGCCCGCTTCACGTCGGCGTCGGACGCGAAGTGGGGATCATAGTCGACCGTGTGCGCGTAGGTGTCGAGAAAGGGATGATGCGGACGCGCGTCCTTCGCGTATTGCTTGGGCAGCGGCAGGTCCTGCTGCCAGTAACGGTAGAACCACTGTGGCGGCGCGGTGAGCGGAAAATGCGGGCACACGAACGACACGAACAGCACCCAAGGTCGGTCGCGCCACTTGGGCGCCTCCTCATGCAACCAGATCTGCGCGCGCGCGGCGATGTCGCGGTCATACACGGTGTATGCCGACTCGCCGGGGCCGGCACGCTTGGCCATCTTGTCGCCGCCCTTGCGCTTAGGGATGTTCTCGCGGACCAGGCCCTTGACGTCGCCGATGCCGTCGACGATGTGCATCGGGAGGATCTCCTCGGAGAAGCCGTGGTCGTCGCCTGGACGGCCGCGGAAATGCAGCTTGCCGATCGAGACGACGCGATGGCCGGTGTCGCGCAGCGCGTGGTGCCAGCTCGGGATGGCACCTTCGTAGCCGTCGGCGTTGTCCCAGTAGCCGATGTCGTGCACGTAGCGGCCGACGGCGAACGCCGCCCGCGCCGGTACGCAGATCGGGCACGTCGTGTACGCTGCGGTGAAGCGCGCGCCGCGGGCGGCAAGCGCATCGAGGTTGGGGGTGGTGATGAACGGATGGCCCGCGGCCCCGAGAAATTTTGGATTGTGCTCGTCGGACATGAGCACGAGCATATTGGTGGCGCGCATCCCGAAAGTATTGCACAGCGGACCGCGCTGGACGCCGCCAATGTGCGGGGGTAACGTTGGCGGCCGCGACGCCGCGAGTGCGTCCGAGGAGAAGCCATGAAGTGCTTGAACCGCGCGGTGCTGCTGCTCGTAGTGTCCGCGCTTTGCGCGCCGGGTGTGAGCGCGCAGACGTACCCGAACCGTCCGATCAGGCTGGTCGTCGCCGATTCCGCCGGTGGCGCACCCGACCAACTCGCGCGCCTGGTCACGGAGAAGCTTTCGAACAACCTTGGGCAGCCAGTCGTCGTCGACAACCGTCCCGGCGCCGGCGGCGCGTTGGGCGCGGACCTCGTGTCGAAGTCGGCGCCCGATGGTTACACGCTGCTACTGACGACGACGGCAATCTACGCAATTCTGCCCAACCTGCGAAAGAACCTGCCCTACGATCCGGTCAGGGATTTCGTGCCGATCACACGCATCGCGACCGCATCGAACGTCCTCGTCGTGAACAACGAGCTTCCGGCGAAAAACATCGCCCAGCTGGTCAAGCTCGCGAAGGAAAAGCCCGGCGCGCTCAACTACGCATCGGCTGGGGTGGGCACGCCGGCGCATCTGGCCGGCGAGATGCTTAACCTGCTGGCCGACATCAAGGTCGTGCACGTTCCGTATAAAGGTGCGGCGCCGGCGCTGAGCGACGTCATCGCCGGCAATGCGCAGTACATCATCACTTCCCCGATCGCCGCGGGCGCGCACATGAACGGCGGCCGTGTGCGCGCGCTGGCGACCACAGGAGCCGAGCGCAACCCGAGCCTGCCCGATCTGCCGACAATCGCAGAGACGGTTCCCGGCTACGAGATCACGCAGACGTGGGGCATCGTGGTGCCGGCGGGCACGCCGCCGGAGATCGCGAGCAAGCTGAGCACCGAGATCATGAAGGTGATGCACCAGAGCGACGTGAAGCAGAAGGTGCTGGCGACCGGGGCGACGCCGGTCGGCGATTCGCCCGCCGAGTTCGAGGCGTACATGGCGAAGGAGCGGCAGCGTTTGGGCGACGTCATCGCCAAGCGCGACATCGTTCTCGCCGACTGACGGCTGCATCGCTTGGTCGAGCGTCGGCTCGCCCGCCTCCGCGTTTCGCCCGGGATCGTTACGCGGACCAGCACGGGGGCGTGGAAAGCCGCCTTCGCGTCAGAACTTCTCGGGAATGAACTTGACCGATTCCGCCGGTGGCTGGGCGTGCACCTTGCGCTTCGGCAGCTTCACCTTTTCTCGCGGGATGGATTTGTACGGGATCCGCGAAAGCAGGTGCGAGATGATGTTCAGTCGCACACGCTTTTTATCCTCGGAGCGCGCGACGAACCACGGCGCCCATGCGGTGTCGCTCGCCGCGAACATGGCGTCGCGCGCCTTGGTGTAATCGTCCCAGCGCGTGTACGACTTGATGTCCATTGGCGAGAGCTTCCAGATCTTGCGCCCGTCGTCGACTCGCGACGCGAGCCGGAGCGTCTGCTCCTCGGGGCTCACCTCCAGCCAATATTTGAGCAGAATGATTCCGGAATCGACCATGAGCTTTTCGAATAGCGGCAGGACCTTCAGGAATCCCTGCGCCTGTTCCTCGGTGCAGAAGCCCATTACCCGCTCGACGCCCGCGCGGTTGTACCAGCTGCGGTCGAAGATAACGACTTCGCCTGCGGCAGGGAAATGCGGCAAATAGCGCTGCGCGTACATCTGCGACTTCTCGCGCTCGGTTGGCGCGGGGAGCGCGACCACGCGAAAAACTCGTGGGCTGACGCGCTCGGCGATCGCCTTGATGGTCCCGCCCTTGCCGGCGCCGTCGCGTCCCTCGAACACGACGCAGATCTTGAGGCCCTTTAACTTAACCCACTCCTGCAATTTGACGAGCTCGACGTGCAGCTTCCGGAGTTGGCGCTCGTAGTCCTTGCCGGAAAGCTTCTTGTCGGGCGCGGATTCGCCGGACTCGTGCTGTTTGGACCCCTTGCTCTTGCTTTTGATTTTTGCCATGTTTTCGCTCGCGGGTAGGCGCGCCGCAATCCCGGCTGCCGGCGCAGTATTGAAGTATCGGAACGAATGCAGTTCACGTCAATGGTTACAGACCCCTCCGTCGAGATAGATCAAACCGCGTTCTATCTCGCGGGGGCGGCGACGTGGCGGGCGATTGCGAATGGGCTTGCTTCCATGCATCCGGCCTACTCTCATGTGCCCACAGGTAACACATGGCGCGCGGTCCGACGATGCTAGACTCGTCGACGTTTCAGCACGTCTAGCTTCGTGCCCGGGAGGAACGAAAGCTTCGACGCGCGTGGATCGTTCGATTTCAAGATAGGGGAGAATCACATGCCACCGAAAGTCGTTGCATCCGCGGTTGTTGTCGTAGCGTCGTTGATTGCGTGCGGCCAGCCGCAATCACAACAAATCTCGTCGCCGGCGTCTCTCAATTGCACGCCCAACAATTGCAAGGTTGCGGTCACCGTCAGCGGAGATTGTTCGGACGCCGCAAACATCACCCTGAACCCAGACCGGTTGCCGGTTCCAAAGATTCATCACCACATCAAGATAGACTGGGAAATTCAGACCGCTGGCTTCAAGTGGGTGCCCGCGCCTGGCGGCATCAGCTTCACGACGGCGCCGCTTCCACCACCCGGCGAATTCACGAATCCGCACGACAACGGTACCAAGTACGACTTGACCGACGAAAACACCGCGACGAGCCCGACGCCTTACAAGTACGGCGTGCACCTGCAGCGAAGCAACGGGACGCTTTGCGCGGTGAAGGATCCTTTCGTCGTCAACGGCGATTGATCGAAGGTTACGCGTCCTCGTCATCGGCCGCGGCGCAGCGAGAAGGCGCCCGGTCGCCGACATCGGCAGGCGATCCCGGACCTACGCTCAGCCCTGACGTTGTAGCCACGCTTGCGCCTCGGTGACGGCGTCGGCGAAGCCGACCGTACGCCCCTCGGTTTCGGCCGCACGAAACGCTGTATCGCCGAGACGAGACCTTGCATTGGCAATGTGGTGCGCGAGAAAAGTTTCGTCGGCCGGATCTCGGTGTAAACCGGTCATTTGATTCTGCGCTTCGGCCGTGCCGAAAAAACGGGCGGCACGCTCCCAGTCGTGTTCGAGTTCGGCGAGGCCCGCGCAGACCTCGATCAGGCTCTGCCTCACTGGAGTCGACCCGGTGTCGTTTGCGATCGTGCTCACCTCGATCAGCGTCGATCGCGCACGCGCTCCGTCCTTTGCCCCAATGGAAACCATGGCCAGGTTGAGAAGCCCGATGGCGACGATCTCCTGGTCGCCGAGTTCGCGAGCGAGCGCGACGACCTGCTCGAACAGCGGCTCGGCGAGATCGAGCGCATTGTCCACCCGATGCAATTGCGCCAACGCGTTGAGAGCAGCGGCGATCTCGCGCTTGATGCCGCGCTCGCGCGCGAGCTCCACGGCCTCCTCGAAGTGGACGCGCGCCGCCGCGCGATCGCCCTGACCGAGCGCCGCCAATCCGAGCGGTTGCAGGATCGCGGCAACGCGTCGCATGTCGCCGATTTCACGCGCGATCTGCAGGCCTTGCTCGAGCAGCGGACGCGCCTCGTCGTATCGCCCCATGAAACAGCTGATCTGCCCCGCGTCGAACAGCGCGCAGCTGCGGGCGGTGTTGCGCTCCTGCGCGCCGGCGCGAGCCAGGGCCTCGAGTATCATGCGCTGCCCTAGCCCAGGCTGCCCGCGATAGATCAGGTGGTACTTCATCGCGTGAACAAGACGAAGGCCAAGCGCGGCGTCATGATCGGCGCATCCATACCACTCGTGCGCTGCGAGAATGTTTTCGCGCTCGAGATCGAGTCGCTCGTGCCATCGCGCCTGCTGCGCACCAAACAGCTGCGGCGACGCTTCTTCCGCAAGCTCGACATAGAACTTGGCGTGCAGCTTCCGTATCTCATCGGCTTCGCCCGACGCGGCGAGCTGCTCCTGTGCGTAATGGCGGATGGTCTCGAGCAGCCGGTAGCGGCCGTGTTCCGCATCCAGGACCACGAGCGACTTCACCACAAGCTCGGGGAGCGTCGTGAGTACGGCGCGCTCGCCCGCTTCACCACCGTGCGCTATTGCTTCGGCCGCTTCGAGCGTGAACCCGCCGGCGAAAACCGCGACACGCCGGAAAAGGACGGCTTCATCGCGATCAAGCAGGTCATGGCTCCAGTCGACAAGCGCGCGCAGCGTCTGCTGGCGAGGAAGCGCGGTGCGATCGCCGCCGGTAAGCAGCCGGAAGCGGTCCGAAAGCCGCGCTTCGATTTGCTGCACCGACAACGCGCGCACCCGCGCCGCGGCAAGCTCGAGTGCCAGCGGTATCCCATCGAGTTGCCGGCAGATGCCGGCGACCGCCATCGCGTTCTCGTCGGAGAGGTCGAACGCAGGCAGCACGGCCAGCGCGCGCTCGATGAACAACTGCGCCGCGGCGAACCCTTCAAGCGTCTGTCGCTTGAACGAAACATAAGCATCCGGAACCGGCAGCGGCATAAGCGGATAGACCACCTCGCCCTGGATGCGAAGCGGTTCACGGCTCGACGCGACCACCTTGAGGTGCGTGCTCGCCGTGAGCAACCGCGCGGTGAGATCGGCGCAGCCTTGAACCAGGTGCTCACAGTTGTCGAGGATCACCAGCAATTGCCGGTTAGCGACAAACTCGATCAGCGTGTCAATAAGCGGACGATCCCCCTCTTCCTTGACACCGAGGACCTTGGCTAGCATCTGCGGCACCAGGCGCGCGTCGGTCAGGTCCGCCAATTCGATCAACCATACGCCGTCGGGAAATCGGTCCATGCATTCGGCCGCGATCTGCAGCGACAGCCGCGTCTTGCCGAGGCCCCCCGTCGCATGAAGCGTGAGCAGTCGGTGCTCGGTCAGCAGCTTGCCGGCGTCGGCCAGGTCGCGCTCGCGGCCGACGAACGAGGTCAACTGCTGGGGCAGGTTGTTCGGCACGGCTTCCAGCGAGCGCAGCACCGGAAATTCAGCGCGGAGCCGCGGGTGCACCACTTGATAGACGTGCTCGGGCGCCGACAGGTCCTTCAGCCTCACCTTGCCGAGATCGCGCAGCGAAACGCTCACCGGAAGACGTGTGCAAACCGCGTCGGCGACCGCCTGCGACACCAGGACCTGACCACCGTGCGCCGCGCTCATGATTCGCGCCGCGCGATTGACGGGGCTGCCGAAATAATCGCCGTCACGAAACTCGATGATTCCGGCGTGCAGACCGCAACGCACGCGAAGTGCGACGCCGAAGGTTGCACCCGGGTCTTCGAGCGCCTGCTGAAGCTGCAAAGTCGCGATAAGCGCATCCCCCGCATCGCTGAAAACGGCGTGAACGCCATCGCCCGTCATTTTCACGACGGTCCCGCGATGACCTTCGATCGCGCTGCGCGTGAGTGCGTCGTGGGCGGCGAGCGCCTGCGACATCGAAGGGCCGTCGCGTTCCCATAGCGCGGTGCTGCCCTCGATGTCGGTGAATAGCATCGTCATCGCGCATTGGGACGAGTTGCCCCCAGCCCCATCGGGCCTCGGCAAGGTGGATGGCGTGCTTGTCGCGCCGCGCATGGGGCATTCTAGCGTCGCAGGGAGCCTGTGGACGGGGCGCCGCGCAATTTTGAATCAGGAGCTTAGACGTCATCGCCGGGGCTGATATCGCGCATCCGAAAATGCGATTGGCATCGCACCGCCGGCATCCCTACCTTGTCAGCAGTGAGCTGCGATTTTCGGCCATGGACAAGGAGCTGCGCATGGAAAGCACCAATGACGTTCTTCGTCGCTCGACTCATCTGTTCGAGCATGTTCGGATGAACCCGATCGAGCGTCAGCGCGCGGTCGAGGGCATGTATCAAGCCATGCTGCTGGCGGACCTCACGCTGAAGGCATGCGATTACGTGCGCAGCGCGTTGCGACCGACGACGCGCGCGGTAAAGGCTGGTGCGTAGGTCAGTGCGCGGTGGCCGGTGCTTAGGTGACGGTCGGTGACAGGAACTGCGTCAGCGCCGAGGTGAACGCCGCCTCGGCCTCCACGTTCGAGAGGTGTGCCGCGTCCAGCTCGACGTAGCTTGCGCCGGGGATGCGCTCGGCGAGAAAGCGCGCTGCCTCCGGTGGAGTCACGCCATCATGCGTCCCCGCGATGACCAGCGTCGGCACAGCGATGCTCGCCGTGGAATCGCGCTGGTCCATGTCGCGCACAGCAGCGCACGACGCGATGTAGCCCTGCGCGGGCGTGGTCAGGAGCATTTCGCGCGTCGCCGCGATCGCGCCGGGCGTCGCCGCGATGAACGCTGGCGTGTACCAGCGCGCCACCACGCCATCGACGATCGCCGCCATGCCTCCCTTGTTCACGGCCTCGATGCGGGTGTTCCAGACATCGGGCGTGCCGATGCGTGCGGCGGTGTTGCACAGCACCAGCTGCGACAGGCGCTGCGGGGCGTGCGCGCCTAGCCATTGGCCGACCATGCCGCCCATCGACAATCCGCAAAAGCGTACGCGCTCCAGCGCCAATGCGTCGATCAGCGCGAGCGCGTCGTACCCGAGCTGCTCGATGGTGTACGGGCCCGGCGTGCCCGCGGAGCGGCCGTGCCCGCGCGAGTCGTAGCGCAGCACGCGAAAGCGCTCGGTCATTGCCGGCATCTGTGCGTCCCACATCGACAGGTTGGTGCCCAGCGAATTGGAAAGCACGAGCACCGGCGCATCCTCGGCGCCGTCGAACCGATAGTGAAAGCGCGCGCTGGCGAGATCGGCGAAGGGCATGATTCGCTCCTGGGGACGTGCTAGCGTGAGCGCCGCGCCAGAACGCGTTCGATGAAGGCGTCGGCCGAGCCGAGATAGGACGTCGGATCGAACAACCGTGCCAGCGCGGCGGGATCGAGCACGGCGCTGACCTTCGGATCGTCGCCAAGCACGTCGCGCAGATGGCGATGCTCGGCGAGCGCACGCTTGCATGCTGCACCGACCAGCGAATGCGCAACGTCGCGGCCGAGCTTGGGCGCGAGCGCCATCTGCACCGCCTCGGCCATGATCTGTCCATGCGTGATGTCGAGGTTCTCGCGCATGCGCTGCGCGTCGACATCGAGCCCGGCGACGACGTGAGTCATGGTGTCAAGCGCACCGGCGGTAAGCATCGCGATCTGCGGCAGCGTATCCCATTCGGCAGGCCAGTCGCCCAGACCGCGCTCGTGCTCCTGCACCGCGGCAAAGAGCATGGTCGCGACCAGCGCGGGCACTTGCACCGCCGCGGCCAGTGCAACCGCGGCGCCGACCGGATTGCGCTTGTGTGGCATGGTCGACGACCCGCCACGACCGGGCGCGGCGGCTTCGAAGGCCTCGGCGACCTCGGTTTGCGCGAGCAGGGACAGGTCGCGCGCGAGCTTGCCCAGCGTGGCGGTGATCAGGCCGAGCGTGGCGGCAATCTCGCACAGACCGTCGCGTTGCGTGTGCCAGGGCGTATCACTCACGTGCAAACCGAGATCCTTGGCCATCGCGGCCTCGACGGCGACCCCGCGATCCCCTAGCGAGGCGAGCGTGCCCGCCGCCCCTCCGAATTGCAGTACCGCCGAGCGCTCGCACAGCACCGAGACGCGCTGGCGGTGCCGATCGATCGCGCTCAACGCTCCCGCGAGTTTGAGACCGAGGGTGACCGGCAGCGCCTGTTGCAGCCACGTTCGACCGACCAGTGTCGTGGCCCGGTGCGCCCGAACCTGCGCGACGAGCGCGTCGGCGCAGCGGTCGAGATCCGCAGCGATCAGCGCAAGCGCATCGCGCAGCTGCAGCATCAACCCGGTGTCGATCACGTCCTGGCTGGTCGCGCCCCAATGCACGAAGCCTCGCGCGTTCGCATCGGCGCTGGCGACTTGCGCGGTGAGTGCGGACACCAGCGGAATCGCCAGGTTGCCGCCATTGCGCGCTGCCGCGCGCAATGCTTCGAAGTCGTAGCGCTCGGCACGGCAGCAGCGGACGATCGGCTCCGCCGCCGTCTCCGGAATGACGCGGACCGAGGCTTCGGCGCGCGCGAGCGCCGCCTCGAAGTCGAGCATGCGCTGCACGCGCGCGCTGTCCGAGAATATCGCGCGCATCGCATCGGTGGTGAAGAGCATCTCCAGCATGGGGGCGGCTTCGTTCTCAGCGCTCGCTTGGGACAACCGCGCAGCGCGACGGCGTATCCATGCGCTGGGTCACGATGCGGATCCGGAGCGCTGGGCGTTGGCGGCGAGGCGCACCGGCGCGTTCATCGCACCGTAGCCGTCATAGCGGCCGGTGCGCTGCACGATCTCGAAAAAGAAGCGGTCCCCGAAGCTTTGCGAGTAGGCATGAAAATACTCGCCGTCGTCGCTGCGCTCGTACAGCACGTCTGACGCGCGCATGCGCAGCAGCAACGACGCATCGAGATCGAAGCGCGCCGCGAGATCGTCGTAGTAGTTGCCTGCGACCGGCACAAAGCGCGCACCCACGGCCTTCATCGATCGCATTGTCGCAAAAATGTCGTCGCAGACGAACGCGATGTGGTGGACGGTGGCGCCCGCCTGCGCGGCGAGCGAGCGCGCCATCTGCGTGCCCCGGCTGTGCGACACGTTGAGCACCGCCCGCACTGCGCGATCGGTGGTCGCGACGCCACAGCTTCGCACCAGGCCGAACGGATCGGAGAGCTCGAGGCTCTCCCCCGGCTCCATGCCCAGCACCGCGCGGTGAAACAGGATCCAGGTGTCGAGCGCGTCGATCGGCAGTCCGCGTGCGACGTGATCGACGCGGGTCAACCCTGCGCCGGCGCCCGCGTGCCGCCTCGAGAGATCGAAATCGGTTTCGAGCAATCGCGTGACGGCGTCGCTGCCGACGAAATAGACGAGCGTATCGTCGGGTGCGCGGATGGCCGCGAGGCGCGCCTCATCGACCCCGACACGCCCGTCGAAGCGCGGACAATGCATCGCCGTGGCGCGGTTGAGTGCGCGCGGCGCATCGTCGACACCAAAGGCGATCGCGACCAGCGATGCGCCGTGATCATCGAAGTATTCGCGCGCGAACGAGTCGGGCTCCATGTTCAGGATCAGGTGGATCGCGCCCTGCCGGTACATCACCACCTGCTTGGAGCGATGCCGTCCCGCACGCTGAAAGCCGAGCGTTTCGAGCATTTGCGCGAGCTCGGCTCCCGAAGCGTCGTCGACGGCGAATTCGAGAAACGCGACGCCGTGCAGCTGCGGCAGCGCGGGCGGGTCGAACAGCTCGATGCGCCCCATCGTGCGTGTGCTGCGCCCGGGGGCGTCGTCGGCGTCCGGGCGCGCCAGGCGGGAGCGCGTCTGCGCCTCGCAGTAAAGAATCGAACGCATCGCGTCGACCGCGGTCGGCCGATTCGGCGCCTCGCGGAACACATCGTTGAATATCTCCAGCGAGAACGGACCGGTGTATCCGGCGACGAGCACGAACTCGAGAAAGCGCGACAGGTCGAATTGTCCCTGTCCGGGAAAGCAGCGGTAGTGGCGGCTCCACTGCAGCACGTCCATTGCCAGGCGGGGTGCATCGGCCATCTGCAGGAAAAAGATCTTGTCGCCGGGAATCTCGGCGATACCGGAAGGATCGTCACCCAGGGAGAGGATATGAAAGCTGTCGACCACGACGCCGAGGTGCGGGTGATCGACTTGGCGCACGATCGACCACGCATGACGGTAGCGGCTGACGTGCCGTCCCCACGCCAGCGCCTCGTAACCGATGCGCAGATTGCGCCGTCCGGCGCGCTCGGCGAGCACACCGAGCTGGTCAGCGATGCGCGCGTCGTCGATGCATGCGCTCGCCGAGACGTTCGAGCAGACCAGCAGCATCGGCGCGCCGAGCGCTTGCATCAAGTCGAATTTGCGCTCGGCGCGGTCGAGGTTGCGCCGAAACTGCGCATCGTCCGCGACGTCGAAATCGCGAAACGGCTGGTAGAGATCGATGCCGAGCCCGCGATCGGCCGCCATGCGCTTGACGTCGGCGGGCGTACCGATGAAATTGATGAGGTCGTTCTCGAAGATCTCGACCGCGTCGAAACGTGCCGCCGCGATGGCGTCGAGCTTGTCCGGCAGCGTGCCGCTGATCGAGACGGTGGCGATGCACTTGCGCATGATGCGTTCCGGGCAGCGACGGCGGCGCGTCAGGAGAAGGCGGTGGAACGAGGTCGCGGGTCGTCCCGGCCCGTCGCGACCGCGACGAAGGATCGGGAACTCGACAAGCGACTGCTTGGCTGTCTATGATGCCTTGCATCCGCACTGGAAGAATCGGAGAACCGCGTGGCCGGGAGGCTCAAGACGGGCAACGCTGTGCGCGGCAAGCCGGGCGCTCGCAAGTACGACCCGGAGCGTACGCGGCGCAACATCCTGTCAGTGGCGACCAAGGAGTTCGCCCGCGACGGCTACAACGGCGCCCGCATCGACGCCATCGCCGCCCGCACCTCGACAACCAAGCGCATGATCTATTACTACTTCGGAGGCAAGGAAGCGCTCTACATCGCGGTGCTCGAACGCCAATACGCCAGCATCCGGGCCTACGAGGCCGAGCTCGATCTGGAATCGCTTGCGCCCGAGCAGGCGATTCGCAAGCTGGCCGAATTCACCTTCGACTACGACCACGCGCATCCCGACTTCGTGCGTCTGGTCGCCATCGAGAACATCCATCACGCGCGCCACCTCGCGAAGTCCAGGTCGATCCGTAGCGTCAACGCCACCATAGTGCACACCATCGAATCGATCATTCGGCGCGGACGCGCCCAGGGGGTATTCCGCTCGAAGGTGCGGGCGATCGACGTGCACATGCTGATGAGCGCGCTTTGCTTTTTCCACGTTTCCAATCTGCATACCTTCGGCGCCATATTCCAGCGCGATTTCCTTGCACCCTCGGTGCGCGCCACGCACAGAAAAATGGTCGCGGACTTCATCGTCCACCAGCTCAGGGGCGAGTAGCGGGGGGTCGTTGGATCAGCGTTTGGTCCGGCTGCGCACGGTCGGTCGCAGGTCCGTCGCGGCTCTGGAATCCGGGTGGCTGCGCGCTTGACAGCGCCAAGCTACCACGCCTACCATGCAGGCGCAATTTGTACGAACTGGTGAACACGCAAGCGAGCGCGGCACCGCCGGATCCGATGTCCGGTTTGAAGCATTACGGCGGTCCGCTCGATGTACAGCAGTCGACGCGTTGAATACCCGATGCAACCAATAATATTGTCGCAGTTCGGAAGAGGTGCGACGGCGTTCGGCTGCGCAGCCCATGCTGGCGCGGTGGCCCGTATCACGCGCCCGACGAGCCCGCTGCCTGCGTGAGGGGATCCATGCTTCCCGGCTTCAACTACGAACCGCTTACGCCGACCGCCTTCCTGCACCGCTCGGCGCAGATCTTTCCCGATCGCATCGCCGTGGTCGAGGGTGCGCTGCGCTACAGCTACGGCGAGTTTCTCGAGCGCTCGCTCAAGTTCGCCGGCGCACTGAAGGCACTCGGCGTGAAACCGGGCGATCGCGTCGCAATCCTCGCAGGCAATACGCACGTCATGCTCGCCGCGCACTACGCGGTGCCCTTCGCCGGCGCGGTGCTGGTCGCGCTGAACACGCGGGTGACGCCGGCCGACATGGCGTACATCGTGAGCCACTCGGGTTCGAGCGTGCTGATCTACGACCAGGAGTTCGCAAAGGCCGCGAACGAAGCCGCCAGGCAGGTCGGGAGTGGTCTGCGCCTGGTGCGCGCCGGCGGCGACGCCGACGAGCTCGAAGCCTTGATCGCCTCCGGCAAGCCGCTGCTGCATCCGGTTGAGGACGAGCGTTCGATGCTCGCAATCAATTACACCAGCGGGACCACGGCACGGCCCAAGGGCGTGATGTACCACCATCGCGGTGCGTACCTGCAGTCGCTTGCGATGGCGCTGCATATGGGCCTCAACAGCGATTCGGTGTACCTGTGGACGCTACCGATGTTCCATTGCAACGGCTGGTGCTTTCCATGGGGCGTAACCGCGATGGGCGGCGTGCACCTGTGCCTGCCCAAGGTCGAAGCAGCGGCGATCTGGCACCACATGCGGGAGTCCGGCGTGAGCCACTTTTGCGCGGCGCCGACGGTGCTCACCATGACTATCTGGGATCCGGGTGCAGGCAAGCAGCGGCTGCCGCGGCCGGTTCGCATCGGCACCGGCGGTGCGCCACCGACCCCGGCGCTGCTGGAGCGCCTCGCCGAGCTGGGCATGGAAATCACGCACCTGTACGGACTCACCGAAACCTACGGACCGTCGGTGCTCTGCGAGTGGCGCAGCGAATGGAATGAGTTGCCGATTCCCGAGCAGGCGCGGCTCAAGTCGCGGCAGGGCGTCAACAACGTCATCGGACAGCCGATACGCGTGGTCGACGATGCCGGCGCCGACGTCCCGCGCGACGCGACCACCATGGGCGAGATCGCGATCCGCGGCAACAACGTCATGCTCGGCTACTACAAGGACGAGGAGACGACCGCGAAGAGCTGCCCCGATGGATGGTTCCGCACCGGCGACTTGGGCGTGATGTATCCGGACGGCTACATCGAGCTGCGCGACCGCGCCAAGGACATCATCATTTCCGGCGGCGAGAACATCTCCTCGGTCGAGATCGAGTCGGCGCTGACCACGCACGCCGCGGTGCTCGAGGTGGCGGTTGTCGCCGCGCCCGACGAGAAGTGGGGTGAGGTGCCGGTCGCTTTCGTCACGCTCAAGGAAGGCGCGGTCGCGACCGATAAGGAGCTGATCGAGCACGTGCGCGGCATCCTGGCGCGGTTCAAGGCACCCAAGCGGGTGATCTTCGGGCCGCTGCCGAAGACTGCCACGGGCAAGGTGCAGAAAAAGGCTCTGCGTGACCGTCTGAAGGCGGCATAGCAGCAAAGTGTTCCCCGGTCGGCATCGCGGTGCGTGAACACGCACCTCGACCGCTCGGAAGCGTCGATCGAAGCAGGCAACGTCGCATCGGAGGTCCAATGGCAACTGACAAGGCAGCGCAGAGCAAGAGCAAACCGCGGCTTCCGCTCAAGGAAATCGACGAGAAGAACAAGAAACGCATCCGCGAGCTCAACGGCGAGTTCCTCAATCTGTACCGGGTGCTGGGCCATCACCCGCAGCTGCTGTCGGCATGGATCGAGTTCGCCTACACGCTGCGTCGCGACTGCACCACCACGCGCACGCTGCGCGAGCTCATGATCCTGCGCGGCGCGCAACTCGAAGGATCGGCGTACGAATGGCATCAGCACCGCCGATGGGCGCGCCAGCAGGGCGTTCCGCCGGAGCAGATCGAGGACCTTTTTTTCTGGCGCGAATCGCCGAGATTCACTCCCGCCGAGTGCGCGGCACTTGCGCTCACCGAAGCGATGATGCGCGGCGACGTGTCCGACGCGGTGTATGCCGAGCTGAGCAAGCATTTCAATTCGAGCGAAGTCATCGAGCTCGCGCTGACGGCCGGCTTCTACGCGATGGTGCCGCGCGTGCTCAACGCGCTCAAAGTCCCCATCGAGGAAGAAACACTGCATGCGCCCGTCGGGGAGGAGACCAAATCCGCATGAAATCCGTCGGCGAAGCATTCGGCGAGTTCTATCAGCGCGATAGAACGGTGCACCCGCCGGCGTACGCGCCGGCGTACAAGACCAGCGTGCTGCGCTCGCCGCAAAAGGCGCTCATCTCGCTGCAGAACTCGCTCTCGGAGATCACCGGTCCGGTGTTCGCGAGCGACGAGCTCGGTCCGCTCGACCACGACCTGATCATGAATTACGCGAAGGGCGGTTTGCCGATCGGCGAGCGCATCGTCGTCCATGGCTACGTGCTCGACGAGAATCGCCGTCCGGTGCGAAACGCGCTGGTCGAAGTGTGGCAAGCCAATGCCGGCGGACGCTACCGTCACAAGAAGGATACCTATATCGCGCCGATCGACCCCAACTTCGGTGGTTGCGGCCGCACGCTCACCGACGCCGACGGCCACTATGTCTACCGCACGATCAAGCCAGGCCCCTACCCATGGCGCAACTACGTCAACGACTGGCGCCCCGCGCACATCCACTATTCGCTTTCCGGCTCGGGGTTCGCGCAGCGCCTTATCACGCAGATGTATTTCGAAGGCGACCCGCTGATCGGGTCGTGCCCGATCCTTCGCTCGATTCCCAGCGAGACAGCGGTGCGCCAGCTGATCGCGGTCGTCGACCGTAACGCGGGGATCCAGCTCGACAGCATGGCGTACCGTTTCGATGTCGTCCTGCGCGGCTCGCGCGCGACGTGGTTCGAGAATGCCGTGCGGTTCGACGACCCGATGCAGCGCGAGTGAGGACCATGGTCAACGAGCTGAACTACCTCACGGAAAGCGCGTCGCAGACTGCCGGGCCGTACGTGCACATCGGCCTTGCGCCGAAGCAGGCGGGCTTCGACATTTTCGACAACAATTTCTCCAGCGTGCTGGCGGGTCCGAAGACCAAGGGCGAGCACATCCGCATCGAGGGCCGCGTGATCGACGGATCGGGCACGCCGCTGCGCGATGTCCTGCTGGAGATCTGGCAGGCCAACGCGGCCGGTAAATACAACCATCCTGCCGATCGTCAGGACAAGCCGATCGACAAGACCTTTCGCGGCTGGGGTCGCGGCTGCTCGGACTTCGTGACCGGCGTCTATGCATTCGAGACCGTCAAGCCCGGCGTGGTCGTCGGCCGCAACCAGCGCAGCATGGCGCCGCACGTGAACTTCTGGATCGTCGCGCGTGGCATCAACATCGGCCTCTCGACGCGGATGTATTTTTCCGATGAAGCTGCCGCCAATGCCAAGGACCCGGTGCTCAACATCATCGAATGGGAGGCGCGCCGCAAGACGCTGATTGCGCAGCGCGAGGATAAGAAAGGGCGTGTCGTCTACCGCTTCGACATTCATCTTCAAGGGCCGGACGAGACGGTGTTTTTCGATATTTGACCGACGCATTCGGCGCCGCGCGGTACCCCGACGACGCGTCCGCCGGTTGGCCGCTGGCGGTTCTCGTGGCGCGCAACCCAACGCCACCAACTTGCGCCCCGGTCTGAACTAAACACGCAGGGATACTGCCCTTGGATTTCGACGTTTCGCCGGAGTTGCGTGACCTGAAGGAGCGCATCCGCGCATTCATTGCCGACGAGATCATTCCGCTCGAAGGCGATGCGCGCTGCACTGCGCATGGGCCGACCGAGGAGCTGCGCCGCGAGCTCATCGCCAAGGCGCGGGGGGCGAAGCTGCTGTCGCCGCATGTGTCGCGCGAGTACGGCGGTCTCGCACTGTCGCATTTCGGCCGCGCCATCGCCTTCGAGGAAGCCGGCTATTCGTCGCTCGGCCCGGTGGCGCTCAACGTTTTCGCGCCCGACGAGGGCAACATGCATCTGCTGGAGGCGATCGCCAGCCCGGCGCACAAGGAGCGCTGGCTGCGGCCGCTGGCGACCGGCGAGCTGCGATCGTGTTTCTGCATGACCGAGCCTCCGCCCGGGGCGGGATCCGACCCTTCGATGCTGGCGACGACCGCGCGCCGGGATGGCGACGACTACATCATCAACGGCACCAAGTGGTTCATCACCGGCGCCGACGGCGCATCGTTCGCGATCATCATGGCCAAGGCCGACGACGCCGGCGCGACGATGTTCCTCTCCGACATGAACGTCGAAGGTGTTTCGCTCGAGCGGTCGATGGACAGCCTGGACGCGTGCTTTCCCGGCGGACACGGCGTGGTTCGCTTCGACGAGCTGCGCGTCCCCGCCGGGAACATCCTCGGCGAGCTCGGGCAGGGGTTCAAGTACGCGCAGGTTCGGCTGTCCCCGGCGCGCCTGACGCACTGCATGCGCTGGCTGGGCGCCGCGCGCCGCGCGCACGACATCGCGGTCGACTATGCGCGCAAGCGTGAGGCATTCGGCAAGCGCATCGGCGAGCACGAGGGCGTCGGATTCATGCTCGCCGACAACGAGATGGACCTGCACGTCGCCCGACTGGCGATATGGCACTGCGCGTGGGTGCTCGACCGCGGCGAGCTGGCGCTGCACGAGTCCAGCCGCGCCAAGGTCATCGTCTCCGAAGCGCTTTGGCGCGTGGTCGACCGTTGCGTACAGACGCTGGGCGGTCAGGGCGTGACCGGGGAAACGGTCGTCGCCCGCATTTTTTCGGACATGCGCGCGTTTCGCGTTTACGACGGACCGTCCGAAGTTCACCGCTGGAGCATCGCGAAGCGAATACTCAAGGGCGCGCGCCGCGACCCGAGCGCATTCGCGCCGATCAAACCCCCCGGCTATTCGAACTAGGGCAACCATGGAATTTCAATGCAAATAGCGACTCAACCCGCGATGCCAGCCGACGACGGATTCATCGATGCCAGCGCCGCCGGCAACATCGCGCGCTGGCTGCGCGCGGAAACGCACGCCAGCGATGTGCGTGTTACGACCTTCGAACGCTTGCCCGGGGGCGCGATCCAGGACAACTGGACGCTCGACGTCGAGATCGACGGCGGTCCCTGGCAGGGCACGCATGGCCTGGTGCTGCGCACCGACGCCCCCTCGGGCGTCGCCGTGAGCCTCACGCGCGCCCAGGAGTTCGAGGTGCTGAGTGTTGCCCACGCGGGGGGCGTGACCGCGCCGAAGCCGCTGTTCCTGTGTCGCGATCTCGAAGTGATCGGGCGCGTGTTCTTTCTCATGCAGCGCATGCGTGGACTGGCCGCGGGCCACCGGCTGACGCGGGAGGCGCTGCTGGTTCCCGATGCCGACGCGCTCGCCGAATCGCTGGGCGCCAATCTTGCGCGAATCCACGCCATTCGTCCGCCGCGCGCGGATCTCGGCGGCCTCCCGCCGCCCGCGCCGGATCATGCACGCGCGACCATCGCCGGCTATCGCGCGTATCTCGATGGCCTCGAGGACGCGTATCCCGCGCTGGAGTGGGGGCTGCGCTGGTGCGAGACGCACGCTTCGGCGCCATGGGAAACCGCGCTCATCCATCGCGATTACCGCACCGGCAATTATCTGGTTGATGGCGGGCGTCTCTCCGCGGTGCTCGACTGGGAGTTCGCCGGGTGGGGTGATCCGCGCGAGGATCTCGGCTGGTTTACCGCGCGCTGCTGGCGCTTCGGCGCGCAGGGCCGTGAAGCCGGCGGCATCGCGCCGCTGGAGCCATTTCTGCGCGGATACGAGCGCGTTGCCGGGCGAAGCATCGATCGCGCCGGACTCGACTACTGGCAGGCGATGGCGCATCTGCGCTGGGCTATCATCGCGCTGCAACAGGCGCAACGGCACGTCGCCGGAGGCGAGCGCTCGCTCGAGCTGGCGCTCACCGGTCGCATCGTCCACGAGCTCGAATACGAGCTGCTGCAGCTGATCGCCGGAGAAGCCCGATGAAGAACATTTCGGATGCGGCGGATCTCATCGCGACTGCGCGACAGGCGCTGCTCGACGAGTTGCTTCCGCGTCTGAACAAGGATCAGCGCTACGCGGGACTCATGATCGCCAACGCGATGGCGATCGCGTTGCGCGAGCAGCGCGCCGGTGCCGATGCCGCGCGCGCAGAATCGGCGCGCATCGCCGCACTGCTGGGCGCCTCATCGTCTGGCTCACCGCATGATGACGAAGCGCTCACCGCGCAGCGCCGCGCGCTGTGCCTCGCGATTCGCGCGGGGAGCTTCGACCAGGACGCGCGCGCGGCCGCGCTGACCGCGCATCTGCTGCGCACGGCGGCTGACTGGGTCGCGATTTCCAACCCGAAGGCGCTGCGCGCCGCAGAGGTGCCGGCGTGAGCGCGGCGCTCGCCCGCGCTGCCCGTCCGTCACGAGGATAGACACTTGGAATTGACACTCAAAGGCCGCGCCGCGCTGGTGACTGGTGCCAACGGCGGGCTCGGAAGCCATTTCGCGCAGACGCTCGCGAAGGCCGGCGCGACCGTCGCAGTGGCTGCGCGGCGCGTCGACTCGCTGCGTCCCGTATGCGAAGCCATCGCCGCCAGCGGCGGCAAGGCCGAGCCGGTGGCACTCGACGTCACCGACCCGGCGAGCGTTGCGCGGGCGTTCGATGCCGCGTCGGCGGCGCTGGGCTCGATCACCGTCGTGGTCAACAATGCCGGCATCGCCGTCACCAAGCCGCTGCTCGATCACACCGAGGAGGACTGGCAGCAGGTGATCGAGGTCAATCTCAACGGCGCGTGGCGCGTTGCGCAGGCCGCGGCGCGCCACATGGTCGAGCACGCGCAGGGCGGAAGCATCGTCAATATCGCATCGATCCTCGGGCTGCGCGTGTCGGCGCAGGTGCCGAGCTACGCCGCGTCCAAGGCGGCGCTGATCCAGCTCACCAAGGCGATGGCGCTCGAGCTCGCGCGACACAAGATCCGCGTGAACGCGCTGGCGCCCGGATACGTCGAAACGGGTATCAATCGCGAATTCTTCGAAAGTGAGCCCGGACAGGCGCTTATCAAGCGCGTGCCGCAGCGTCGCATCGGGCGCGCCGACGAGCTCGATGCCGCGCTCTTGCTGCTCGCCTCGGACGCGGGCTCGTACATGACCGGCGCGGTGCTCGCGGTCGATGGAGGTCATCTGGTGAATACGCTATGAGCGGCGCGGCACAATCGAGAGCCGCGAATTGCAAGGGGATCCTATGAATACCCCGCACGATGTGAGCGGCGTCCAGGCGGTCGTCGATTTCTGGACCGGCATGATCCCGCAATTCTTCGGTCAGCTGGGCGTGCACCTTCCCGGCACCGCGCAGGCGTCGAGCACGTCGAATGCGCCACCGGCGTACGACTGGCTGGCGCAGTGGAGCTCGGCGATGCCGCAGATGGCCGGCAAGCTACCCGACGGCGCCAGCGCAACGTCGGCGATGCAGGCGATGCTCGCACCGTGGACGTCGCTGTTGATACCGCACGCGACGACGCGCGAGCCCTCCGATGGCGCAACCGCTGCGACGGCCCCCAGTACGGGCACGATGACCGCGATGTTCAATCCGTGGGCTTCGGCGCTGCCGTTCATGCCGGCGGCGCAGGCGGGCGATGCGCCGAGCGCCATGGCGGCGGCGATGCAGCCGATGCAGGCCGCGCAGCAGGCGTGGCTCGAGTTCATGAGCCGGGTATCGAGCGCGTCACCGCAGACCTATATGACGGGTTTCGATCGCGCCTTCGGCGGCCTTTTCGATGCGCTCGGCTTCGGCCCCATGCGCAAGCTGCAGGCCGGGCTGCAGGAGCTCGCGGGTGCGAGCCTCGCGCAAAATCAGGCGCGCGGCGCCTACGCGATGCTGGTGCAGGGGGCGTTCGCGTCGGGCCTGGAAAGACTGACGCTGCAGCTCGCGAAAATGGCCGACGCCGGCGAGCGCGTCGACAGCGTGCTGGCACTGCTGAAGATGTGGGCCGTGAACACCGAGCAGGCAGTGCACGAGGTGCTGCAATCCGAAGGCGGGCTGGCGGCCACGGCGGCGATGGCGCGCGCAGGACTCGCGCATCGTCGCAAGATGCAGCACGTCGCCGGCATCGTCGCCGACTCGCTGGACATGGCGACCCGGCGCGAGCTCGATGAAGTCTATCGCGAGCTCCACGATCTCAAGCGCGAGCTGCGCGCACTGCGCACCGCCTCGCCCAAACCGAACCCCCAACCCCAACCCCAACCCCAACCCGTGGACGCCGCGCGCGCCGCGAAAGCGCGCGGCGGCAAGAGCAGAAGGAGCAGCCAATGATCAATCCCGCCGACAAAGCCATGCTCGCCTCGCGCGCGGCTTCGGCAATCGCGATCACGCCGGCGTCGGTGGCCAAAGAGCTCGACGATGCGCGCAACAAGATCGCGCGCGGCATGGCGCGTCTGGCCGAGTTCTCGGAGGACGAGCTCGCGATCGCCACCGTCCCGCGTGAGGAGGTGTGGCGCGAGGACATGGTGCGGCTGTACCGCTGCACGCCGGTGGTCGAGAACCCGCACGCCGTGCCGGTGCTGATCACTTACGCGCTGGTTGGACGCTTCCAGATGATCGATCTCGAAGCCGACCGCTCGCTGGTGCGCAAGCTGCTCGCGCAGGGCTTCGACGTGTACTTCGTCGATTGGGGAACGCCCGGGCGCGCGCAGCGCTGGCTCACCATCGACGATTACGTGTCCGGATATCTGGACCGTTGCGTCGATTACATTCGCGAGCGCTCGGGCAACGACAAGATCAACATGCTCGGCATCTGCCAGGGCGGAGTGTTCACCGCCTGTTACGCGGCGCTGTTTCCCGAGAAGGTGCGCAATCTCGCCTTCACCGTCACGCCGATCGATTTCCACGGCGACAAGCGCGATCCGCAGACCGGCTCCGGATACATGAATCAATGGGCGCGGGCGCTGACGCCCGAGGACATCGACGATCTGGTCGACGCCTACGGCGCGGCGCCGGGCAGCCTGGTCGGATTCGCGTTCCTGATGATGAATCCACTGTCCAACGTCACCAAGTACACCATCGACCTTGTCGATGTGCTCGACGACGAGGCGAAGCTGCTCAATTTCCTGCGCATGGAGCGCTGGATCGCCGACCGGCCCGATCATCCTGGCGAGGTTGTCCGCCAATGGTTCAAGGATCTCTACCAGGACAACAAGCTCATCAAGAACGAGCTGGTGCTGGGCGGGCGCACCGTCGATCTGCGCGCGATCACCATGCCGGTGCTCAATATCTATGCGACCGGTGACACCATCATCCCCGTCTCGTGCTCGAAGGACGTGCAACAGTACTTCGGGACCGACGACTACACCGAGGTCGCCGTTCCAGGCGGCCACATCGGCACTTTTGTTGGAGGCAAGGCGCAGAAGATTCTCGCGCCGACGCTGTCCGACTGGTTCAAGGCCCGAAGCGGGTGATCTCCCACGTGAAGTGGGCATGGCAATTGCTCGTCCAGGTTCACGGAAATTGTCGCGCACACTAAGCGCGGCAACGCTGCGGCAGGAGAAACTCTGCCGTGATCCTCGTTCGCTGCCTCGATCGATTTCGATCACGCGGCGGCGCATTTTGTACGTGACAAACTTGTTCGATTTTGCGTAACACCGCTGCACGCCACATGCGCTAGACCTAACGCGTCACATCGCGTCGCGCCTCGGTAACGCCCATTGCAAGTCGTCGATCCAGACGCTGCGCGTTAATCCGTGCGCCGGGTCCGAAAATCCGGACCCAGCGACCGTTCATCCGGCTTCCTCAGCTGTCGTAGACACCGGCATATCTCTTGCAAGATGTTGGATGCGAAAAGGCCATTTCGCACACTTCATTTTTTCCAGGCCGGGATAAACGGGTTGCCAAAATGTGCCGTACAAAACAAGGGCCAGGCCTTTGCCGCGGACGCAGTCGCAGCGAGCGTGCGGCGCGCGTCGCGACGCGGACAGCGGTCACGGCCAGAGGATTCTCGCTAATCGACGTCATGATCGCGGTCGCGATCGTCGGCATCCTGGCGAGCATCGCGTGGCCGGCGTACCAGTCTGCGGTTCGCAAAGGCAATCGTTCCGCCGCCGAAGCGCATCTGTCGGACATCGCGCAACGTCAACAGCAATACCTGCTCGATCAGCGCAGTTTCGCGCCCGACCTCGCGACCCTGGGCGTGGTGACGCCCGCCACGGTCGTTCCCTTCTACACGATCGCCATTGTGACGTCTGCGGGACCGCCGCCGAGCTTCACCGCGAGCGCGACACCGACGGGTTCACAAGTGGACGATCTGTCCGGGCAGGCATTGACGATCAGCAACACCGGTGCAAAAGGCCCCTCGGGGGCATGGTAGGAGAGCGCAATGAACCGTCCCAGAAGCGAAGCTTTACATGTCCATCGTGTGCGTTCGGCGGGCTTCACCGTCGTGGAAATGCTTACTGTGGTTGCGATCTTCGGCATTCTGGCGACGACCGCGGCACCGTCGTTCTCCTCGCTGATCGCGAGCAAGCGCGCGGAGACGGCGGCGACCGATCTGTACGTCGCGCTGGTCGAATCGCGGAGCGAAGCAACCAAGCGCAACGCCAGCGCCACGCTGGCGCCGAAGTCGGGCGGCTGGCAAGTCGGCTGGCAGATGAGCGTCGTCGATCCCAACAACAGCGCCAATACGCTGACCTTGGGCGACCATTCGGTGACCAACAATGTCACCGTCACCGGACCCGACAACGTCGTCTATCAGAGCTCGGGACGCGTGCAGGCCAGCACCAACCCTGTGTTTGTGGTCACGGTCACCAGCGGGTCGAACACCGAACAGCGCTGGGTTTGCGTCGACCTGAGCGGCCGTCCCATGGTGAAGAGCTCGGCATGTCCGTGAAGCTCGCCTCGATGCAGCGGCATGCACTTCGGGGCTTTGCCCTGATGGAGGTGCTGCTCACCATCGTGATTCTCGCCTTTGGATTGCTCGGCCTGCTTGGCATGCAAGGCCGCATGAGCACCGCCGAAGTCGAAGCCTATCAACGCGCCCAGGCGACGCTGCTGGTAGCGGACATGGCCGACCGCATGCGCGCGAGTCCGTTCGCGGCATGCAGTAGCGCCGTCCTGACCGACGCGCAGCGCAACACCTGCATGGCCAACCGCCTGCAGGCGTACGTCACCTCTTCGCCGCTTGGCACAGGCGACAGCCAGCCTGCCGACTGCAGCAATGCCGCCCTCGGCGCGGAGCGGGACGAGTGTGAGTGGAGCAACGCGCTCAAGGGTATTGCCGAGACCAACGCATCGTCGGTCAATGTCGGCGCGATGGCCGGCGCGCGCGGCTGCATCGAGCAATTGCAGGCGCCAGACGCGTCCGCGGGTGTGTGCACCCCTGGGATCTACCGGGTAAGCGCGGTGTGGCAGGGACGCACTTCCACGACTGCGCCGAGCATTGCCTGCGGCTCCGGTTTGTACGGGAGCAACGAAAGCATGCGACGCGTGATCGCCACGCGCGTTTCCATTGGGCTGCCGCTGTGCAAATGAAGCGTAACCGTCGCCAAGGTGGCTTCACGCTCGTCGAGCTGATGGTCTCGGTCACGCTTGGCATGATGATCATGGCCGTGCTCGCAGTAGCCTTCGCCAGCAGTAGCCAGGCACGGCGCGACACCGACCAGGCGAGCCGCCAGATCGAGAATGGCCGTTATGCGATGCAGCTCTTGAGCGAGGACCTCGCGCTGGCTGGCTACTACGCGGAATTCGATCCGTTTCCGATGTCCTCGCCGGGCGCGAAGCCCGATCCCTGCGCGACGTCGGTCGCTTCGCTGAAGGCGGCGATGCCGCTGCATGTTCAAGGCTACGACAATCCCACCGCTGCCACCGCCGCCGCGCTGACCTGCCTGTCCGACGTGCGTACCGGCGCCGACATTGTCGTGATCCGCCGCGTCAGCACATGCGTCGCGGGAAACACGGACTGTGATGCTTTCGCGGGCGGCACGACGCAGCCATGGTTCCAGGCGTCGCTGTGCGCGAGCGCAAGCGAGCTGGACTCGGCGAATCTCACCGATTACTACGCGATGGACACAGCCACCGCGGGGCTGACCAAGCACAAGCGCGATTGCGCGACGCTGGCCGATTTCCATCGCTTCGTCACCCACATCTATTTCATCGCGAACAACGACAACGCGGGCGATGGCATTCCGACGCTCAAGCGTGCCGAGCTCGGCGCGACCGGATTTACCATCGTTCCCCTCGTCGAAGGCATCGAAAATCTGCAGTACGAGTACGGTCTGGATACCAGCGCTACGCCCGACGGCGCGCCTGACGTGTTCACCGCCGATCCGGACAACTATACGGGCGCGGGCAGTGTCGGCGCGGTCGGCAACTGGCGCAACGTCGTCGCCCTTCGCGTGAATCTGCTCGCCCGCAATACCGATTCAACGCCCGGCTACAGCGACACCAAGGTCTATACGCTCGGATACAACGCCGACGGCAGCGCCAACACCTGCACGCCCGACGCATCGCCACTTTGCACGGGACTTTCCTACAAGCGGCACGCGTTCGTCGCCGAAGTGCGGGTCACGAATCCGTCGCAGCGAGGCACTACGCCGTGAAAGCGATGCGGCATCGCCAGCGCGGCATCGTGATGGTCATGGGGCTGATCATGCTCGTGCTCATGACGCTGCTCGCGCTGACCACGCTCAACCTCGGCAAGAGCAGCCTGCAGATCGTCGGCAACATGCAGGTGCACAAGCAGGTTGTGGCCGCGGCGCAGGAGGCCATCGAGGATGCGGTCAGCACCACACGTCTTTTTCTGAGCCCGACGGCAGTCTTTCTCAATCCCTGCGCCGGCACCAACACCAAGTGCGTGGACGTGGACGGCGACGGCCATCCCGACATCACCGTGCAGCTGACGCCAACGCCGACCTGCGTCAAGGCTCAGATCATCAAAAACGCATTCGTTAACCTGAACCTAAACGATCTCAACGACCAGGCCTGCGTCCTGTCCACGAGTCAGACCTTCGGGATCGCGGGCGCCTCGACGGCCAATTCGCTGTGCTCGGACACCGTTTGGCAGATTCGCGCGCAGGCCACCGACGACGTGACGCAGGCCAAAGTAGCAGTCACGCAAGGCGTGGCGGTGCGCGTCGCCTCCGACGTTGTAACGACCTACTGTCCCTGAATCCAAGAAAAGAAGGACGGCTCATGTTCACCGAATCGCGTACGCGTTACTTCAAGGCCCTGGTGGTTCTCCTGTGCATGGGGCTGGCCCTCGCACCGCTGCATGTGGTGGCAGACGATATTGACATCTTCATCGGCGCGTCGGGCGGCACAAGTGGGAACCCAAATGTCCTGATCGTTCTTGACAACACGTCCAACTGGGACGCCAACAACCAGCACTGGCCGGACAATGCCGGCAAGCAGGGTCAGGCGGAATTGCTCGCCATCAGGACAGTGGTCGACGGCCTGGGCGGGGGCGCCAGCGTCGATGCGCAGGTCAACGTCGGTCTGATGATGTTCACCGACAACGGGAGCGGACGCAAAGGCGGCTACATCCGATCCGCGGTCAGGCCGATGACCGTCGCCAACAAGCTCGCATTCCACAATCTGCTGACGACGATCTACAACAACTTCGGGACGCCTTCCGAGAAGGTCGCGTCGAACGCGAGCTATGGCGAGGTGATGTTCGATGCATTCAAGTATTTCGGCGGTTACACCAGCCCGACGCACGCGACCGATGGCGTGGCGGGAACGCCAACGGACGCGACGCACTTCGGACCGGCGGTATACGACCAGCAGCAGCTCTACAACGGCAACGGCGACGTCGCGGGTTATACCAGCTCGGCGATGACCACATTCGCGCCGCCTATCTCGACCGCCGACAGCTGCGCCCGCAACTTTATTGTTTTCGTCGGCAACGGGTTTCCGAACGCCGACGACTACACGATCCTGTCAGGCGTCGCGGGAGACACGACCGAGATCGCGGTGCCCAACTTCATCACAACCAACCAGGCCGTCACCTATGACGGCGGGTACGGCGCGTGCTCGATCGGCACCAACAGCACGGTGGACGGCGGCTACGGCGCGTGTTCGAAGAGCAACAGCCCTTCGACGGTGGGGAACACCTGCCCCGCGGGAACCACGATCGTCGCCAACACGGGCAGGTCCAAGTCTCCCAACACCTGCTCGGGATCGAACAAGCAATGGGGCGTCGACTGCAACTACGTTGCCGCGCCTTCGACCGTCGGCAACACGTGCATCGCGGGCGATACCATCACCGTGAACACCACCCGGTCCAAGACGCCGAACACCTGCACGGCACCCAACGCGCAATGGGGCGTGGACTGCTCGTACACCGCGGTCAGCGTCACCCCGACCAGCCCGCCGACGTATTCGTCTCCGGGCAACAAGGCGCGTTCGGCCGACGAATGGGCACGCTACCTCTACCAGACCGATGTGAGCGGCGTCGCGAGTCAGCAGAATGTCACGACGTACACGATCGATGCCTTCAATGCGCAGCAGGACGCCAACCAGACCGCGCTGCTGATGAGCATGGCCCGGGTCGGCGGCGGCAAGTACTACCCCGCGTCCAACCAGGGGCAGGTCCAGACCGACCTACAGAACATTTTCATCGAGATCCAGGGAGTCAACTCGACGTTCGCGTCGGCGAGCCTGCCTATCAGCGCCAGCAACCGCGCCGTGCGCGACAATCAGGTGTTTATCGGGGTGTTCCGGCCCGACCCTGACCTGAAGCCGCGGTGGTTCGGCAACCTCAAGCAATATCAATTGGTGCTCGATGCCTCGACCGGCGTCACGCTCGCCGATGCGGCAGGCGCGCGCGCGGTGAATACGTCGACGGGCTTCATCACCAGCTGCGCGACCAGCTATTGGACCACCGATTCGAGTACGTACTGGTCGACCGTTCCGACCAATCCGCCACCCGAGGGCGCATGCACGACAAGCTCGCTCAGCAAATGGTCGGACGCTCCCGACGGTCCGATGGTGGAAAAGGGCGCCGTTGCCGAGGTCATCCGGAAGGGCAACAATCCGCCGGCGACGAACACGACGCCGACCTGGGCGGTCAACCGCACGATGAAGACCTACCAATCCGGCGGGCTGGCGGCGTTCAGCGCGGCATCGTCGGGACTCGCCTCGTCGCTGGTCGATTTCACGCTGGGCAAGGACAGCAATGATGAAAACGGCAACGCGAACGTCGCCGAGACGCGTCCATCGCTGCATGGGGACGTGATTCACTCGCGACCGCTTGCGATCGATTACGGCGGATCAACGGGCGTAATCGTCTACTACGGCGCCAACGACGGCACTCTGCGCGCGGTCAACGGATCCTCGGGCAAGGAGCACTGGGCGCTCGTCGCCAACGAATTCTTCAATACCCGTACGACCTCCGGGGGCGCATCGCCGTTGCAGCGCCTTAAGGACAACACGCCGCTCGTGGCATACGGGACTTCTCCGCTGTCCGGCTCGCAGCCGCGCGACTACCTGTTCGATGGCTCGATCGGAATCTATCAGAACGCCGACAACTCAAAGGTCTGGATCTATCCGACCATGCGCCGCGGCGGGCGCATGATCTACGCGCTGGACGTCACGACACCGACGTCGCCGACGTTCAAGTGGAAGCTGGGCTGCCCGAACCTGACCGTCGACGACGGCTGTTCTTCGGGCATGACTGGCATCGGTCAGACCTGGTCGATGCCCAACGGCGCGTTTATCAAAGGCTATTCGACGACTGCTTCGGTACTAGCAGTAGGCGGAGGCTACGATGCGTGCGAAGACGCGAATACGAGCTCGCCGTCGTGCGGTAGTCCCAAGGGCAACCACGTCTACATCATCGACGCGGACACCGGAACCTTGCTCAAGACCTTCGACACCGAGCGCAGTGTCATCGCCGACATCGTTTACGCCGACGTCGACTATGACGGCTATCCTGACTACGCGTATGCGGTCGACACCGGCGGCGCGATCTACCGCATCGATTTCGTCGACAGCAGCAAGAATCCGCTGACAAGCGATGCTTGGACGATGCATACCGTCGCATATACGACCGGCGCAGGCCGCAAGTTCCAATATGCTCCGGCGCTGTTGCCGAACAAGGGGAAGGTCTACCTGGCGCTGGGCTCGGGTGACCGCGAGCACCCGCTACAGGTGCACTACCCCTTCACCACGCCCGTGACTAACCGTTTCTATGTCTATCTCGACGATCTGGCGGTGTCGCCGGCGAACAAGGCCGCGGCGGTGAATCTCGACGACACCTCGTCGTTCGAGAATTTCACGACCAACCAGACCTGCGATACGGCCAACATCCTGCCCAACTCGAGTCAGAAGGGATGGTTCATGAATCTGAGCCACGGTGTCGGTGAGCAGACGGTCACTTCGGCTGCCGTCGCGGGCGGTATGGTCACCTTCAGCACGAATCGCGCGACGCCTGCCACCGCCGGAACTTGTTCGTCGCTCCTGGGTGAGGCGCGCGGATACTTCATGAATCTGTTCAACGGCTCCGGAGCCATCAATGTGGACGGAAGCTGCGGCGGCGACCAATCATCCATCTTCGTCGGCGGCGGACTTCCGCCTTCGCCCATCCTCGCCAAGGTCGATGTCGGAGGCCAGGCCGAGACAGTATTCATCGGCGCGGTCCAGAAAAACGGAACGCCCAGTTCGCCCATCGGCGCGCAGACGGTCACGCCGCCGCTCAACTTCAAGCGCAAGATGATCTACTGGTTCACGTCGGGCTCCGACAACAAGTAACGAGTCGGAAGCCGCATTGAGAAGCGCGCGCCGGCTGCGCCGGTCCGCGCGCTTCTGTTCCGCCGCATTCCCGTTCTCGACACGCCCGCGTTGAGCGCGGTACCCTCGTGCTTCATGCGCAGCGCAGCGATCCCTGCAGGTTGGACGACCACGTTGCGGCGGCGGGCTCGATGAGCGTCGGCGTCGCGGGCTCGCTTTCACCGGTGCGCGACGCTGATCTGCGGGCACTGGTCGCTTCGATTTTTCGGGCCTCGGGCTCGGAAAGCGGCGAAGCCTCGACCGTCGCCGACCATCTGGTCGACGCCAACCTCGCCGGGCACGATTCGCACGGCGTGATCCGAGTGTCCAAGTACGTCGAATGGCACGCGCGCGACATGGTGCTCGCCAATCGACACGCGGTCGTCATCAGCGAAACGGCGTCGCACGCGCTCTGCGACGGGCAGTTCGGCTACGGACAGGTGATCGCGCGCGAGGCGATGACGTTCGCGATCACCAAGGCGCGCGGCGCCGGCGTGTGCGCGATGGCAATCCGCAACGCGGGGCATCTCGGGCGCATCGGCGCGTGGGCCGAGCAGGCAGCCGACGCCGGCCTGGCGTCGGTTCACTTCGTCAACACGTCGGGCTTCGGCATGCTGGTGGCGCCACACGGCGGCAGCGATCGCCGCCTTTCTGCGAACCCGATCGCGGCGGGGGCGCCCGCACCGCACGGATCCGCGCTGATCCTCGACATGTCGACATCGGCGATCGCCGAAGGCAAGATCCAGGTCGCGCTGAATCGCGGCGAGACACTGCCCGAGAACTCCACCATCGACGCGGCGGGGCGGCCCAATCGCGATCCGGCGACGTTTTACGGACCACCCGTGGGCGCGCTGCTTCCAGTGGGTGGTCACAAGGGCTACGGTTTGTCGGTATTCTGTGAAATACTCGCCGGCGCGCTCACTGGCGGCGGCAGCACGCATCCGCAGAACCCGACTGCCGGGCGCCTGGTCAACAACATGCTCTCCATCGTGTTCGATCCCGACGCGTTCTGCGGAAAAGATGCTTTCGCGGCCGATATTGCGCGCCTCGCGTCGTGGGTGAAGGCATCACCGCCCGCTACACCCAACGCTGAGGTACTGCTGCCCGGCGAGGTCGAGCGTCGCACACGCGCGCAGCGACTGCGTGACGGCATCCCGCTCGACGCGCCGACGCGCGAGAGCATCGCCGCCAGTGCGCGATCGCTGGGCGTCGCGCTGCCCGCAGGGTTCGCATCATGAACGCGCTGGCCGCCGCGATGCGAAGCAACCCCGTGCGCGAACGCCTGCTCGCGGGCGGCGACGCGTTCGGCGTGATGGCGTTCGACTTCTTCACGCCGGGTCTGGCGCCGGTGCTCGCCAGCGCGGGCGCCGAGTTCGTGCTGCTCGACATGGAGCACAGCGGCGTGTCGATCGACACCATCAAGGCGCAGATCGCATTCGCACACGGTGCCGGCATCGTGCCGCTGGTGCGCGTCCCGTCGTGCGTGTATCACCTGATCGCGCCGGTGCTCGACGCCGGGGCGCTGGGCATCATGGCGCCGATGGTCGAAACGAGACAGCAGGCCGAGGAACTCGCCGCTGCGTGCCGATATCGCCCGGCCGGCCGCCGCGGTCTCGCCTTCGGCATGGCGCACGATCGCTACACGGGAGGCGGTTCAGCGGCGAAAATGCGCGCTGCGAACGATGCGATCCTGAGCATCGCGCTGATCGAGTCCGCGCGCGGCGTCGACAATGCGGCGGAGATCCTGGGAACGACCGGCATCGATCTGGGCTGGCTGGGCCACTATGATCTGTCCGACAGTCTCGGATGCCCGGAAGCCTTCGACGATCCGCGCTACCAGGCCGCGGAGAAGAACCTGCTGGCCGCAGCGGCCGCGGCGCGCAAGCCGCTGGGCTGGCTGGTGTCGACCGGCGAGGCGGCGCGTGGCGCGCTCGCGCGCGGCTTCAAGTGCATCTGCATCGGTCACGAAGTCGCGGTGCTGCGCGACGCGCTGACCCGCGAGTTCACGATCGCGCGCACGCGCGGTCCCTAAGCAACCGGTCGCAGGACCGGCAACATCGTCAGCTCGACCACGATCGTCTGACATCGAGGAGGAACCGCCATGAATCGCAGAGATCTGTTGATCAGCGCAGCGACCGGCGCCGCGGGCGCAGCCGGCATCGGAACGCTGGGTGCGGCTGCACAGCCGGCATTCGCGCAGGCCACGCCGCCACAAACCGCAGGCGGCGTGCTCGACCGCATCATCAAGGAGAAGAAGATCCGCATCACCGCGGAGGTGACCTCGCCCCCCTTCGGGATTCTCGACAAGAACAACCAGCCCGACGGCTCCGAGATCGCGACCGCACGCCAGCTCGCCAAGGACCTCGGCGTCGAGCTCGAGCTCGTGCAGGTGACCAGCCCGCAGCGCATTCCTGCGTTGCTCGCCGGCCGCGCCGACGTCGCGATCTCGTCGCTGTCGATCACCTTCGATCGCGCCAAGACAGTGATGTTCGCCTCGCCGCATGGAGCGCTGTCGATCGTGATTGCGGGGCCGAAGAAAACGCAGATCCATGCGGCCGGCGACATGGCCGGCAAGAAAATCGGACTCACGCGGGCGACACTCGAGGAAGCGACTGTTCCCGGCATCGCGCCGCAGGGCACCAACATCGTCTATTTCGACGACATCGCCGCCACCATGCAGGCGATGGTGTCGGGACAGGTCGACGCCGCCGGCATGTCCGCATTCGCGGCAAAATCGGTTGCCGACCGCAATCCCAAAGCCGAGCTCGAGAACAAGTTCACCGTGCGCACAGCGTTCTACGCGCCGGCGTTGCGCCCCGGCGACTTCGACCTGCTGCAGTTCATCAACACGTGGGTGTTCCTCAACAAGCAGAACGGCGTGCTCGCGGGCATCTACAGGAAATACACCGAGGTGGCGCTGGTCGACTTGCCGGTGTTGTGACCGACGCTATCCGACGCCGCGCCATCGCCGCCGCGCGCCGCGGCGCCAGGTCCGCGCGGCATGCACGGCGAGGAGCAGGAGGGCGGCGCTGAAGTACGTCTTCCAGTTCGGCATCGTCTGGGATCACCTGCCACGACTGCTCGACGGCGCATGGATGACGCTGCGCCTGTCGGTGGGCGCTTTCGTGGCCGGGCTTGCGGTCGCGTCCCTGCTCGCGTTTGCGCGCACCGCGGGTCCCAGGCCGCTGCGCGCCGCGGTGATCGCATACGTCGAGTTCATCCGCAACACCCCGTTCCTGGTCCAGCTGTTCATCATCTATTTTTCGCTGCCGGCGATCGGCATCCGCTTCGACGCCGTCATCGCCGCGCTGATCGGGATGACGATCAACTTCTCCGGGTATGCGACCGAGATCCTGCGCGCCGGCATCGAAGCGGTTCCCAGGAGCCAGATCGAGGCAGGACACTCGCTCGGCTTCACGCGTCTGCAGATGTACCGTCATATCGTCGTCTTTCCGGCGCTGCGCACGGTGTACCCTGCCCTCGTCAGCCAGTTCATCCTGCTCATGCTCGGCTCATCGATCGTGTCGGCGATCTCGGTCGAGGAACTCACGGGCATCATCAACACGCTGCAGTCGACGACTTTTCGCGCGTTCGAGTTCTATTTCGTCGCGACGGCGGTGTATCTCGCCATGGCGCTGGTTACGCGCTGGATGCTCCATGCGTTTTACATGATGCTGTTCGTGCGCGGCCGTCCTCTCGACAAGGCGTGGGCGCGGTGAGCCGCGACTTCGAATGGGCCGAGTTCGTGTTCCTGCTGGGCGCGATGCGCTGGACCATCGCGTTGTCTCTGATCGCGTTCGTCGGCGGCGGGGTCGGTGGCCTGCTGATCGCGCTGGCGCGCACTTCCAGGAACGCGCTGCTGCGCGGTGTCGCCGCCGCATTCATCGGCGTGATGCAAGGCACGCCGGTGCTGATGCAGCTTTTTCTCGCCTATTACGGACTCGCCGTGCTCACCGGCGTGCGGCTCGATCCGTGGCCGGCGGTGACATTGGCATTCACGCTGTATGCCGCCGCGTACCTGGGTGAGATCTGGCGCGGCGCAATCGACGCGATTCCGCGCCAGCAATGGGAAGCCGCGGCGGCGCTGCCGCTGTCGCCCGCGGCTCAGCTCCGTCATGTCATCCTGCCGCAGGCGTTTCGCATTGCGATCCCTCCGACAGTCGGCTTTCTGGTGCAGCTCATCAAGGGCACATCGGTCGCGTCGATCATCGGCTTCGTCGAGCTCACGCGCGCGGGGCAGCTCATGGTCAACGTCACCTTCCAGCCGATGATCGTCTATCCGCTGGTCGCCGTTCTCTACTTCGTCATGTGCTGGCCGATGTCGCTGCTGGCGCTGCGACTGGAAAGGAAGATCGATGCCGCTCTTGGCATTAGACGGCATTCGTAAGCGCTTTGGACCGCACCTGGTGCTCGACGACGTCTCGCTGACGGTCGAGCCGGGGGAAGTGGTCGCGGTGATCGGCCGCTCGGGATCGGGCAAGACGACGCTGCTACGCTGCATCAACGGGCTTGAAGCGATCGACGCAGGGTCCATCGTATTCGCGGGCAAGCCTCTGCCGCGCGCCGGCGCCGCGTTGCGCGAGGTTCGCCGCGAGATCGGCATCGTCTTCCAGAGCTACAACCTGTTCCCGCATCACTCGGTCGAGCGCAACATCACGCTCGGCCCCACGGTCACCAACCGGGTGCCAGCGGCGGAAGCCGTGGCGATCGCGACCGAAGTGCTGCGCCAGGTCGATCTCGAGGACAAGCGCAACGCCTATCCGGCGCAGCTCTCCGGCGGCCAGCAGCAGCGGGTCGCGATCGCGCGCGCGCTGGCGATGCGGCCGCGCCTGATGCTGTTCGACGAAATCACCTCCGCGCTCGATCCCGAATTGGTCGGCGAGGTCGTCAAGGTGCTCGAGCGGCTGGCGAGCTCGGGCATGACCATGATCCTGGTCACGCACGAGATGGGATTCGCGCGGCGAACGGCGGACACGCTGGTGTTCATGCACCAGGGCAAAGTGTGGGAAAAAGGACCGCCGCGCGAACTCTTCGCCGCACCGAAGACGCGAGAGCTGGAAAGCTTCATACGTGCCATCCTGGAACCGAACGACTAGCCGCGATAATCAACCGGAGAGATCCACATCATGGCAGGCAAACGCATCGGCTACATCGGCGTCGGACTCATGGGGCACGGCGCCGCCAAGAACCTCCTGCTCAAGGGCCACGCGCTGACCATCATGGGCCATCGCAACCGCGCGCCCGTCGACGACCTGGTGGCGCGCGGCGCGCGCGAGGCGAAGACGCCGGCGGACGTCGCCCGCGAATCCGACATCGTCTTCATGTGTCTGCCGTCATCGGTCGAGGTCGAGCAGACGATCTATGGCGAGCACGGCCTGGTCGAAGGCCTGGGCGCCGGCGCCATCGTCGTCGACTCGACGACATCCGATCCGCGCGCCACGCAGCGCATCGGCGCCGACCTCGCCGCGCGCGGCGTGCGCATGGCCGACGCGCCGGTCGGACGCACACCGCGCGAAGCGGAGGAGGGCAAGCTCAGCACCTTCGTAGGCGGCGACCCGGTGACCGTGCGCGAGCTCCTGCCGATCATCGGCTGCTACGCCGATGCCATCATCGAGGCCGGCGCGCTGGGATCCGGGCACATGCTGAAGCTCGTCAACAATTTCATTTCCATCGGGACCTGCGCGGTCATCGCGGAAGCGCTCGCGACCGCAGCCAAGCTCGGCATCGACATGAAAAAACTCTACGAGGTGGTCTCGGCAGGCGGCGCCAACAGCAAGATGTTCCAGATGATGATGCCGTGGGTACTCGAAGGCGACGCGAGTCACCTGCGCGGGCCGCTGCGTATTGCAGGCAAGGACATGCGTTTCTATACCAAGCTCGCCGAGAGCGCGCCCGCTGCCGCGTTCATCGCGCAGGCGGTCAACCAGGTCTACCAGCTGGCGAACATCCAGGGTCATGGAGAGCGGTTCATGCCGGTGCTGCCCGGCATCCTCGCCGAGCTCAACGGCTGCCGTATCCGCGATCTCGACGGCAAGCCCTAGTGCCTGGCGTCGGCGCGCGCTGACGTGAAGATGCGCGCGCCGTAGACGTTCACGACCAGCCCGGCGAATATCACCAGAGCGCCGGCAGCTTCGAGCGCGCTCAGACCTTCACCCAGGAAGATGACACCGCTGGCAAGGCCGGTGACGGGAATTAGCAGCGCGAACGGTGAAAACAGCGCGGTTGGATAGCGGTGCAGCAGGCGCGCCCAGCTGCCGAATCCGAACAATGTCGCGCCCCATGCCATGAAGAGCACGCAGCCCCAGGTCAGCGCGCCGGCGGAAGACAACGCACCCCAGACCGACGAGCGACCTTCGAACAGGTACGAGAGCACGGCCAGAGGAATGGGCGGAAACAGGCTCGACCAGACGACCAACGGAAACATGTCCGCCGCATAGGTCGCCGCGGCGTACTTGGCGACGATGTTGCCGATGGCCCACCCCAGCGCCGCGCCGATGACCAGCGCGAAACCGAGCAGGGTCGCTTCTGCACCCAGCCTGTGCAGCGCGATCAGCGCGACGCCCGCCGTTGCGATCAGCGCGCCGATGATGTTGTAGCGCCGAAAGGCATCGCGCAGGAAGACGATGCCGAGCGCCATCGTGAAAAAGACCTGCACCTGGATCACCAGCGACGCGAGCCCGGCGGGCATGCCCATCTTGATGCCTACGAACAGCAGCCCGAACTGAAGCACACCGATGGCGAGGCCGTACGCCGCGACCAGGTGCCAGGGAATGCGCGGGCGCTTGATGAAGACCACCAGTGGAACGGCCGCGAACAGGAAACGCAACCCGCACAATGCGAAGGGCGGCAGCTCGCGCAGCCCGACCTTCATCGGCACGAATGAAAAGCCGAAGACCGCAACGACGATCAGCGTCAGCGCGAGGTCGCGCGCGGAGAGGCGGGTTTTCAGCCAGACCTCGATCGCAGGCGGGCGTGGCCGCAGCCGGTCGCTCCGATGACGACGGAGCCGCTCGCGGGGCGGACCGCCGGTGGATTTCCGACTTGGGGCACTAAAGCTCGACGATGCGTCGGGATTGCAGCGATTCGCGCAGCGCGATGGCGATGCGCGTCGCCTCGGTGGCATCGTGCAGTGTCAGTGCCGGCGCGAAATCGTCGAGCACGGCATCGACGAAATGACGCGTCTCGCGCAGGAAGGCCTCTTCGAAGCGCTCGTAGAAGGTTGGCGTGCACTCGTTGCGCACGCCGTGCGCGTCGGAGATGTCGACGCGATTGAGGCGCGGATTCTGCCCGACCGCGAGCCTCCCTGCGGTGCCGAAGATCTCGGTCGAGGTCTCGTGTCCGTGCGCCATGGTGCGCGAAGCGTAGAAGCACGCCATCTTGCCGTCGGCGAACTCGCAGGTCGCGACGCCATTGTCGACGTCGCCGAATTCGCGCAGGCCGTCGTGCAATGCGACCACGCCGGTAGCGAACACGCGACGCGGCTGCGGATTGCCGAGCAGCCAGCGTGCCAGATCGATGTCGTGCACGGTGCAGTCGAGAAAAATGCCGCCGCTGGTCGGCGCGAAGCGTACGAAGAACCCTGACGGATCGTTCATGTCGAGGTTCTGCGAGCGCACGAGGAATGGCCGCCCGATCGCGCCTGCCTGGATCTTGTCCCACGCGTCGCGGTAGCTGGGATCGAAGCGGCGCCCGTAGCCGATCATGACCTTGAGCTGCGGGCGGCTCGCTGCCTCATTGGCGACGCGCTCGCAGTCGGCCAGCTCGAGCGAAAGCGGCTTTTCGCAGAAAACGTGCTTGCCCGCCTTCAGCGCCTGCACGATGTGCTGTGCATGCAGCGAGGTCGGCGTCACCAGGAACACCGCATCGACGTCGGCGTCGCCGAGCAGCGCCGCGTAGTCGCGATGCAGACGCGGCACGCCGAGATCACGCGCCGCCGCAAGTTCGTTCTCGACTGGGCTGCACGCGGCGACCAGTTCTGCGCGCGGAACGCGCTGCGCGAGGTTCTCGGCATGTCGCCGGCCCAACCGACCGAGCCCGACGATGCCGACCTTGAGTTTCGCCGCGCTCATTTTACAGTTACGGGGCGCATTGCGACTTCACAGTTCGATCATGCGCTTTTCACGCCATGAGCGCGTCGCCGCGTCGGCGAGCTCGAGCGCCTTCACGCCGTCGTGGATGCTGGTCTGAACGGGCTTGCCTTCCTCGATGGCGTCGAAAAAGTGCGCCATCTCGGTGGCGTAAGCGACGCGATAGCGCTCGAGAAAGAAATGCTCGGGCTTGTCGATGCTGACCGAGGTCGCGGTCGAAGCAGTCACTTCGGTCGGCCGGTGGTTCGCGGCCTGAAGCATGCCCTTGCTGCCCAGCACCTCGAAGCGCTGGTCGTAGCCGTATGCGGCACGGCGGCTGGTGCTTATCTGCGCGATGCGCTGGCGCCGGGTGCGAATGACGACCGCGGTCGAGTCGACATCGCCGGCGCTGGCGATGGCGGGATCGGTCAGACAGCTGCCGATGGCGTAGATGGTCGCCGCCTCGTCGTCGAGAATCCAGCGAAAGATGTCGAAGTCATGGATCAGCATGTCCTTGAAGATCCCACCCGAGCGACCGATGTAGTCGATCGGCGGCGCACCTGGATCGCGGCTGGTGACGAGCAACATCTCCGGATCGCCGATCTCACCGTCGACCAGGCGCTGCTTGAGCGCCGCGAACGTCGGATCGAAGCGCCGCTGGAAGCCGATCATGCACGTCACGCCGGCGCGCGAGATCGCCTGCGCGCACGCCCGCGCACGCACTACGTCGAGATCGACCGGCTTCTCGCAAAAGATCTGCTTGCCTGCCGCGGCCGAGCGCTGGATCAGATCGGCGTGCGTATCGGTGCTGGAGCAGATGACCACCGCGCGCACGGCTTCGTCGGCCAGTGCGGCCTCGACCGTGCGCACTTCCGAGCGATATTTCGCCGCCATCTCGACGGCGGCGGCCCGGTTGGTGTCGACCACGTACTTGAGCTTGACGCCCGGCTGGCGCACGAGATTTCCGGCATGGATCTGACCGATGCGCCCCGCGCCGAACAACGCGACTTCCATCATGGCTTCTCTCCCTGGGTCTGTCTCGGCTTGAGTATCCACTCGTGCGCCGGATCATTCTTGAAATGCCATTCGCGCTTCGGACCCGCCATCACGTTGAGGTAATACGAGCGGTAGCCGTACGGAACGACCACGGGATGATAGCCCCTGGGGACCATGACCACGTCGTGATTCTCGACCGCCAGCGACTCATCGATCGCGCGGTCGTCGGTGTACACGCGCTGGAAGGCGAAACCCTGCGCCGGATCGAGGCGGTGATAGTAGGTTTCCTCGAGCGAGCTTTCCAGCGGGAGGTTGTCGGTGTCGTGCTTGTGCGGCGGATACGAGGACGAATGCCCGCTGGGCGTGATCACCTCGACGACGAGCAGGTGCTGCGCCGGCTCGCTCTGCGGAAGGATGTCGCAGACGAAGCGCTGGTTGAGGCCTTCGCCGCGCACGAAGCGGTTCATCGATGCGGGCTCGATCAGGCGCGCCGGTAGCGTGCCGCCGCCGGGTGCGCTGGCGACGGCGATCTCGGCGTCGCCGTGCGCGCGAATGCTCACCTGCCGGTTGGCGGGAATGTAGACGGCATATGGCGCGCGGTCTTCGAACACGGTGTTGCGCGCGCCGATCTCCTGCCACGCCTGGTCGGGCGTAAAAACGCTCACCGTCCCGCAGAGCACGACGACGCAGACCTCGTTCTCCGGCGCGGAAGGTAGCTCGATGGTCTGCCCGGCTCCGAGGCGGTACGCGGCGAATCCGACGTAGCGCCAGCCCGCAGACTGCGGGGTCACGCGAACGATTTCCGGCGCGCGCGGATCGGCCTTGACCAGCAGTCGTGCGCCGCTCACCGGAAAGTCCCGCGGTCCGGGCGCCGCTTCATGAGCATGGAAGACCTCCGCGCTGCACGCTTCGGCTCGTTGAAAAGCCGGCGCTCGGAGCGGCCCTGCACGCTCATGCCGCCTGCATCCTCGGCGCGACGCCGCGCTCGATATCCGACACCAGCGCGCGCAAATGATCGTGTCCCATTTTCGCGTAGCGATAGCTGGGCGCGACGGACGGATCCTGCTCGGCCTCGACCACCAGCCATCCCGAGTACTGGTTGGCATGCAGCAAGTCGAGCAGCGGGTGGAAGTCGATCGCGCCATCGCCGGGCACCGTGAATGCGCCGTTGATCACCGCCTCGAGAAAGCTCCAGTTGCCATTGCGCGCCTTCTTGATCACTTGCGGGCGCACGTCCTTGCAGTGCACATGACAGACGCGGCGCACGTACCGGGAGAGCATCGCCGCTGCATCACCGCCGGCGAAGGTCATGTGGCCGCTGTCGAACAGCAGCCCGACCTCGTTACCGGTGTGCGCCATCAGCGCATCGATGTCCGTGGGCGTTTCCACGTACGCGCCCATGTGATGGTGATAGGCAAGGCGCACGCCGCGCTCGAGCGTGTAGCGCGCGAACGCGGTGACGCGATCGGCGTAGCGCCGCGCATCGTCGGCGCTGCGAAAGCGCGGTCGTTTGTAGAGAGGCACTGCGGCGCCCTGGATGCTGTCGGCGACCTCGCCATAGACCATGACCTTGGCGCCGTTGTCCGCGAGCAGCGCGAGATGCACGCCGACCGCTGCGATCTCCTCGTCGACCGAGCGTCGGGCGAGACGTCCCGAATACCATCCGGACACCAGTTCGAGACCGTGACGCAAGAGCACCTCGCGCAACGCCTTCGATTCGCGCGGAAACTTTTTCCCAAGCTCGAAGCCCTGGTAGCCGATGCTCTTCCCCTCGCTCAACGCGACTTCGAGCGGCGTCTCGCCGCCCAGCGAGGGAAGGTCGTCGTTGCTCCACGAAATCGGATTGATGCCGATCTTTACGTCGAACGACGTGCTCATCGAACTTCCTTCGCGCTCATGGTTCCTGCGCCTGCCTGGCGACCGAGTACGCGGCGTGCGCGGCGCGTACCGCGGCGCGCTCGGAGACTTCGGGCACCGCGACGTCCCACCACCAGCCGCCCTCGGCGGTGGTGCGCGCGGGATCGGTCTCGATCGCGATCACGCAGGTGCGCGTGGCCGCGCGCGCGCGCGTCATCGCCGCCTCGAGCTCCGGAATGGTACGGACGTTCTCGGCCTGCGCGCCCATCGACATGGCGTGCGCCGCGAAATCGATGTGGGGCGCGTCGCAGGGACCGTGCGCGCAATCGGCGATGAGGTTGTTGAAGGGCGCTCCGCCGCATGCCTGCTGCAGTCGGTTGATGCAGCCATAGCCGCGATTGTCGAGGACGACGACGATGAGCTTCATGCCCAGCAGCAGCGAGGTCGCGATCTCGCCGTTGAGCATGAGGTAGCTGCCGTCGCCGACCATCACGATCACCTCGCGATCTGGTTGCGCCATCTTCACGCCGAGGCCGCCGGCGATCTCATAGCCCATGCACGAGTAGCCGTATTCCATGTGATACCCGCCCGGCGTCGAGGTGCGCCAGAGCTTGTGCAGCTCGGCGGGCAGCGTGCCCGCCGCGCAGACGACGATGTCGCGGACCGTCGAGTCTGCGCTCGAGCGCTGCACCGCGCCGATGACTTCGCCTTCGTAGGGCAGTTTAGGATCGCGCTTGCCGGTGATGCGCTCGACCGCATCGCGCCATTCGGCGGCCTTGGCGACCGCGCTCGATTGCCATGCCGGATCGGAGCGCCACTTGGGAAGCGCCCGCGACAGCGCAGCGAGACCGGCAGCCGCGTCGGCGCACAGCGCGGCTCCGCGCCACTTGAGCGCATCGAAGCCGTTCACGTTCAGGCTGACGATCGCCGCCTGCGGGAACAGCGAATGCGAACCGGTGATGAAATCCTGCAACCGCGTGCCCACCGCGATCACGACATCGGCCTCGCGCGCGATCTCGTTGGCCGCGGGCGAGCCGGTCACGCCCAGCGCACCGAGCTGCAACGGATGGTTCCACGGCAGCGCCCCCTTGCCTGCCTGCGTCTCCGCCACTGGCACGCCGTGCGCATCGACAAATGCGTGCAGCGCGTCGCTCGCGAAGCCGTAAAGCACTCCGCCGCCGCATACGAGCAGCGGACGCCTGGCGGTGCGCAGCAGCGCCGACGCGCGCTCGAGCTGGTCCGGCGCGGGCGGCGGCGCACGCAGGCTGACCGTTGAGGAGGCGAACAGCGCCTCGGGATAGTCGTACGCCATGGTCTGCACGTCCTGCGGCAGCGCCAGCGTCACCGGACCGCACAGCGCGGGATCGGTGAGCACGTGCAGCGCGCGGGGCAGCGCGCTGATGAGTTGCTCCGGGGCGACGATGCGATCGAAATAGCGCGACACCGGACGCAGGCAGTCGTTGGCCGACACGGTTCCGTCCTGGAAATCCTCGACCTGCTGCAGCACCGGGTCGGGTGCGCGCGAGACGAACACGTCCCCGGGCAGCAGCAGCACTGGCAGGCGGTTGACGTGCGCGAGCGCCGCCGCGGTGACCAGGTTGGTTGCACCCGGTCCGATCGAGGTGGTGCACGCCATCATGCGCCGACGCATGCTCGCCTTCGCGTACGCGATCGCGGCGTGCGCCATCGCCTGCTCGTTGTGCGCGCGGTAGGTGGGCAGCTTCGCGCGCTCGGCATACAGCGCTTCGCCCATGCCGGCGACGTTGCCGTGACCGAAGATCGCGAACACGCCGGCAAACAGCGCGACCTCGCCCTCGCTGCTGACGACGCGCTGCGCGGCAAGATAACGCACCAGCGCCTGCGCCATGGTCAGGCGGATGGTCGTGCTCATCGACAGCTTGCGCGCTGCGCGTTGCGGTTCATCGGCAAACCCGGAACTCGGCGTGGCGCATCGCGCTCATCGGTGTAAGTCGCGACGAGCACATCACGCAACGCGCTCGCGAAGGCGCTCGTTGCGGGATTCGCGCCAAATCCGGATCAGCGCCTCGTAGCGCTCGCGGACTGCGCGCTTGAGCCCGGCGTCGTCGCACGTGCCGGCCAGCCAGCGCTTCGAAGCATCGTGAAACACCGTGCGCCCGACCGCGAAGCCGCGGCAACTCGTGCTCGCGCGCGCCTCGTGGAATCCGGCGGCGAGCTCGTCCATGGGCGCCGCAAGTCCGAGAATCACCACGCCGCGGCAGTACGGGTCGCGCTCGGTGATCAGCGCATCGATCGAGACCCATTCGGCTGCGGTCATCGGCTCGAGCTTCCACCACTCCGGATAGATCTCGAGGTTGTAGAGGCGCTTGAGTGCCCGAAGCATGGTGTCGGGAGTGCGCGGCAGGTGCGGCGGCGGGATGACCTCGAGCAACAGCTCATGCCCGCTCGCCTGCGTCGCGTCGTAGAGCGCGCGGATCTGTGCTTCCTGCTCCAGGCGAAGGTCGAGGTCGTCGTCGGGGTGGAATTTCACCAGGCATTTGACGATGTGCTCGCGCGGCCACGCGACGAGCTGCGTCCCGATCGAGCGCCCGCGATCGAACTCCAGCGGGTACGATCCCGGCAGTTCGACCGGGCGGCCGATCCACCAGCCACGTCCGGATGCCGCGTTGAGCGCGTCCTGGCCATAACGATCGTCGCAAAGTATGCCGGTGCTGCCAGCCAGTCCCAGCGCGGCGCTGGCTTCGGCGACGGCGTCGACGAAAAGCTGCTTGAGGGGGCCGATGCGCGATTCGTCGACGCCAGCTTCCTGCGCGAGCTCGAAGAACTGATTACGGTGATCGAACGCGAACGCAAACACCTCGGGATGCGACGTGCGCGGCGCGGTCACGCGGTGCAGGCGCGTGAGCTTCGCATCCTGGTCCGGACGCGGGATCGCGTCCGCGTGCGCCAGGTAGTAGTCGAGCTCGACGCGCGTGGGCATCGCCGGCGCGCACCCGTGTCGCGACACCACCAGCGCGCCGCACGCGTTCGCATAGCGGCAGCACGCGTCGTACGACTCGCCGCGTACCCATCCCGACTGGAAGCCTGACGAGAAGGCGTCTCCGGCGCCGAGCACGTTGAGCACGGCGACGCTCACGCCCTTGCCGTTGAACGCATCGTCGAGCGACTTGGGTATCGCGCCGTCGATCACCGCGCAACCGAGCGGTCCGCGCTTGACCACCAAAGTCGCACGGGTAACCACGCGCACCGCGGCGAGCGAGGCCATGATGTCGGTGCTGCCACCGGCGATGTTGAATTCCTCGAGCGTGCCGATGATCAGGTCGAACTTGGGCAGGATGCGCTGCAGGTGCCGCGTGACCGTTCCGGACTCGATGAAGCGTGTCTCGCCGTCGCCGCGCACGGTCAGCCCCCAGAGCACCGGCCGGTAGTCGATGTCGAGGATCGTGCGCACGTTGTTGGCGCGTGCTCGGTCGAGCGCAAGGTTGCTGATGCCGTCGATGTATTCGGTCGAGAAGTGCGTGCCGGTGATGAGCAGCGCGCGGCTTCTCGCGATGAAGGCTTCCTCGACGTCGGCTTCGGTGATCGCCATGTCGGCGCAATTCTCGCGCATGAAAATGAGCGGGAAGGTGTCCTTGTCCTTGATGCCGAGCACCACCGCGCCGGTCAGTCGCGCAGGGTCGACGCTGACGTGGCTGACGTCGCAACCTTCGCGCGCGATGGTCTCGACCAAAAAGCGGCCGTTGGCGTCGTCGCCGACGCGCGAGATCAGCGCAGCCTTGAGCCCGAGACGCGCGCACCCGAACGCGGTGTTGGCCGACGAGCCGCCGAGGTACTTGGCGAAGCTGGTGACGTCTTCCAGGCGCGCGCCGATCTGCTGCGCGTAGAAGTCGACCGCAAACCGCCCTAGACAGATGACGTCGAGCGGCCTACCGGTAGCGAATCGGGTCGTGTTCTGCAACTTGTTGTCCTCGCGGCCTGGAGACCGGTTGGCCGCGTCGCCCTCATGCCCGAGGGCGTTTGTTATCGGCACGATGTCAGCTCGTGCTGCAATAGAGCATTTTCGCGCATTTTCGTTTACTTGCGTGCGCAATTCAAGCATTGTCCTTCCTTGCACGCGCGATGTCCGCGCATTGCGCCAGCTGCGTCCCAGGACCCGCGAAGACTGGAGCTGCCTTGTCGATCGTCGCTCGTTACGTCGCCGCGCAACAGATCGGACAGCGCGCCGCGGCGCTCGCTCACCGTTATTTCGTCGATCGCGACACGCTCGCCGTCGAGTCGAAGGGCACGCAGGACTACGTCAGCATGGCCGATCGCGCGGTCGAGGAGCTGATTCGCGCCGAAGTCCGCCGCGAATTCCCCGGCGACGCGTTCCTGGGCGAAGAGTCGGCGGCGCAGTTTTCCGGAACGCACGAGCACCTGTGGGTCGTCGATCCGATCGACGGCACGCACAATTTTCTGCGCGGCGCGCGCTATTACTGCGTGTCGATCGCCTACATGGAATCCGGACGCCGCGAGATCGGTGTGGTGGCCGATCCCGAGCACGATGAAATCTTCCACGCGCGCCGCGGCCACGGCGCGTGGGTGACGCGCGACGGCGATGAGTCCGCACTCCGGGTGAGCGACTGTGCGCAGCTCGCGCGCACGTTCATGTGCCTGGGCCACCACGACAGACACCCCGAGCCGCGCTATATCGCGGTCCGCAAGGCGCTGATGGACCAAGGCGTGGCAATGCGCAACATGGGCGCCGGTGCACTGCAGCTCGCGCACGTGGCGGCCGGTCGCTACGACGCCTTCGTCGAACTCTCGCTCAACGCGTGGGACGCGCTCGCCGGGCTGCTGCTGGTCGAGGAAGCGGGCGGCTTCACCGCGCCGTTCCCCGGGTTCAAGGGGCTGCGCGCGCCGGCGCCGGTGCTGGCCTGCGCGCCGGGCATCGCCGCCGCGCTGAGCGAGCTGGTCGGCGCCTTGTAGCGCCGCAGCGTTTCGCGCCGACTACTGCTTTTTCGCGAAATCTCCCGCGTAGAAGGAGGCAAACGCCTCGGGCCGGACGTACTTGCGCAGCGCCGCGTTGACCTGTGCCGGCGTCAGCGCCGCGATCGCGGCGTCGACCTGCGCCGAGTACGCGAAGGTGCGCCCGACATACGCCTGCTCGACCAGACCCTGGGCGAGCCCCGGATCCTGGCTGCGCGCGAGCTTGCGCTGCTCCAGCAGCGCGCGCTTGCCTTCAGCGATTTCCTGCTCGCTGAAGCCTTCACCCGTGGCGCGGGCGAGCTCATCTCGAATGCCGCCTCTTAGCTTTTCCAGATTCTCGGGCGCGAAGATCGCGTTCACGGTCATCGCACTGCTGGGCTCGAACGAGCTCGCGCGCAGCGACGATCCGATGCCATAACTCAGGCCTTCTTTCTGGCGAATGCGATTCCACAGACGCGAGTTGCCCGATCCGCCCAGGACGTAGTTGGCCAGCATCATCGCGGGATAGTCAGGATCACGATCGTCGAGCGCAAACGCGAGCTGGCTTGTGAAGTAGCCGTTGGCCTTGTCCGGCGTTTCGATCGACACGGCGGTCGGGCGCTTGACCACCAGCGGCTGCGGCACGCGCGCGAAGGGTTGCGCCGCCTTCCATGCGCCGAACAGGCGCTCGAGTTGCGGTTTCACCTCCGAGGGGTCGAAGTCACCGACCACCGCGATCTCCGCGGCGGTGGTGCCATAGAACGCCTGATGAAAGGCGCGCAGCGACGCCAGGTCGGGGCTGCGCAACTCGGCGACTTCCTCCTCGAAAGTGGGTGTGTAGCGATCGTCGCCCTTGGGATAGGGATTCTCGTAACGGCCCAGCGTGCGCTGCGCGATGGGACCCGGATCGGTACGCTGCTGGTCAACCGCCGCGATGCGCGCGCGCTTGAGCGTTTCGAGCTCGCTGGCGGGAAACGACGGGTGCTGCAGCACATCGGCGAGCAGGTCGAGCGTCGGTGCGACGCTGGCACGCACCGTCTGCCCGGTCGCGCTTACCGATGTCTGGCCGCCGTCGATCGCCAGCGTCGAGCGCAGGCGGTCGAGCGTGTCCTCGATGTCCTGCCGTGACCGCGTCGCGGTGCCGCGCATCAGCATGCCTGCGGTCAGCATCGCGTCGCCTTCCTTGCCCATGACCGACGCGGTGTCACCATAGTGCATGCGCAGCGCGAAGTGCACCGTTGCGCCGCGCGTGGACTTGGGAAGCAGGACGAGCTTCATGCCGTTGGCCAGCGTGAAGCGCTGCGCGCGTGCATCGAGATTGGCGGGGGTCGGGTCGAAGGTCTCCCCTGCGGCGACCGCGGCGTCGCCTTTGTAGTCCTTGACCAGGGCGGCGATATCCACCGGCTGCGGCGCCGGCGCGCGATCTGGCTTGGCATCAGGGATGAATTCGCCGAGCGTGCGATTGGACGGCTTGAAATATGCCACCGCGACGCGGTCAACATCCGCCGGCGTCACCGTGCGCCAGCGGTCGCGGCGCAGGAAGAACAGGCGCCAGTCGCCTTGCGCGATCGACGTCGAGAGCGCCACGCCGAATCGCTGCGGATCATTGAGCGTTTCCTCGATGTACTTGAGGTTCTTGGCGCGCACGCGCTCGAGTTCTGGCGCGGATACCGGCTGGGACTTGACGCCTTCGACGGTGGCCAGCAGCGCATCGCGCGCGACGGCAAGCGAATCCTGCTCCGGTACCTGAACCAGGAACATCGCGAAGCTCGGATCGTAGCCCATGTAATCGAAATCGCTGACCGACGCAGCCTTTTTGCCTTCCACGAGCGCCTTGTACAGGCGTCCACCCGGCGCCACGCTCATGAGGTCGACCACGGCCTCGATCGGAACCGAGTCGGCACTGGCCGCGCTCGTGGTGTGGTACATCGCCGAGAGCCATTGCGTGCTGCCGACGCGACGCAACACCACCTGGCGCTCGCCATCCTGCACCGGCTCGACGGTGTACAGTCGCGGGAGCGTGCGTGTCGGCCGTGGAATCGGGCCGAAATACTTGGCGACCGCGGCGAGCGTCTTGTCGACGTCGAAGGCGCCCGCGATCACGAGCACCGCGTTGTCGGGCTGGTAGTACATACGGTAGAAGGCCTGAAGCCGGCCGATGTCGACGAGCTCGACGTCGGTGCGCGCGCCGATGGTGTCCTTGCCGTAGTTGTGCCAGTCGAAACCCGCCGCCTGAGTGCGCTGAATGAGAATTCGCGTCGGGTTGTTCTCGCCGTTCTCCATCTCGTTGCGCACCACGGTCATCTCGGTGTCGAGGTCCGCGCGCGCAATCTTGGAGTTGACCATGCGGTCCGCCTCCATCGACAGCGCCCAGTCGAGGTTGTCCTGCGACGCCGGAAAGGTCTCGAAATAATTCGTGCGGTCGAAAAAGGTCGTTCCGTTGAAGTTCATGCCGCGCTGGCTCAACGCCGACATGAGATTGCCGCTGGTAGGCGTTCCCTTGAACAGCATGTGCTCGAGCAGGTGGGCCATGCCGGTTTCGCCGTAGTTCTCCATACGCGATCCGACCAGGTAGGTCATGTTGACCGTCGTTTTCGGCTGCGATGCATCGGGAAAGAGCAGGACGCGCAGTCCATTGGCCAGCATGTATTGCGTGACGCCTTCGACGCTGGGCCCTTGGGTGACGCCTGCCGGCAGCGCAGCGAGCGCGTCCAGCGCGAAAACAAGCAGCGCAAGCGCGGTGAAACCACGCCAGCCGGAAAGACGCGCGACGCGAGTGGACATAGAGAACCGATAAGGAAAGGACATGGGAAGGCCTGTGATCGATGCGGCGGGGATTATGCGCCTCGTACAGACCGTCGAAGGCTCGCGCGGTTCCATGTCTGCGGACGATGCGACGAAGCGCCCGGGGGCGCTGGCGAATTGCCGTCGGGCGCGATGCGCGGCGCCTGCTGCAAGGGATGACGTCCCGTGAATCGCTTCTCGTGGGTCGATTGCCGTTTACGTAAACGTAATATAATGTAGCCACGCTCGCGGACGAGTAAGCTAGTTGCCCGCCCGTGTACGAAGAGGCGCCCGCTCGAGGAGATTCGCTCGTGAACGACGTCGCGATCGCCAGGAAGCCCCCCATCACCCGGCCGCTGCACAAGGTCCGCTTCGTTACGGCCGCGAGCCTGTTCGACGGGCACGACGCGTCGATCAACATCATGCGTCGCATCCTGCAATCGACCGGATGCGAGGTCATCCATCTCGGCCACAATCGCTCGGTCGAGGAAATCGTTACTTGCGCATTGCAGGAAGACGCCCACGGCATCGCGGTGTCGTCCTACCAGGGCGGCCATATCGAGTTCTTCAAGTACATGCTCGACCTCCTGCGCGAGCGCGGCGGCGAGAACATCAAGGTGTTCGGCGGCGGCGGCGGCGTGATCATTCCGTCCGAGATCGATGAGCTGCATGCCTACGGCGTCGCGCGCATCTTCTCGCCCGAGGACGGCGCGCGGCTCGGGCTGCAGGGTATGATCAACGAGATCGTGACCGCGTGCGATGTCGATCTCGCGCGCAACCTTCCAACCACGCTCGACACGCTGCGCGCCGGCGATGCGCACGTTCGCGACAAGACGCTGGCGCGCTGGATTACCGGCCTCGAGGCCGAGGCGTTTCCTCCGAAGCTGCGCGAGCAGCTGCTGCGCGAGGCGGAAGCGAGCAAGGCGCCGGTGCTCGGCATCACCGGCACGGGTGGCGCGGGTAAATCGTCTCTTACCGACGAGCTGATCCGCCGCTTCCGCCTGGACCAGGAAGAGAAACTCAGGATCGCGGTCATCTCGATCGACCCGTCGCGGCGCAAGTCGGGCGGCGCGCTGCTCGGCGATCGCATCCGCATGAACGCGATCGGGCATCCGAACATCTACATGCGCTCGATGGCCACGCGCGAGGCAGGAACGGAAATCTCGAAGGCGCTTCCCGACGCCATTGCGGCGTGCAAGGTCGCGGGCTTCGACCTGATCGTGGTCGAGACTTCGGGCATCGGGCAGGGCGACGCCGCGGTCGTCCCGCTGGTCGACGCGTCGCTGTATGTCATGACGCCCGAATTCGGCGCCGCGAGCCAACTCGAAAAGATCGACATGCTCGACTTCGCCGATTTCGTCGCAATCAACAAGTTCGATCGCAAGGGCGCCGCCGATGCGCTGCGCGACGTGCGCAAGCAATACCAGCGCAACCGCGAGCTCTTCGCTCAGTCCCCGGACACCATGCCAATATTCGGAACCATCGCCGCGCGCTTCAACGACGACGGCGTGACGGCGCTGTACCAGGCGCTCTCTACGCGGCTGGCCCAGGACGGCCTCAAGCTGGCGCCGGGCAAGCTACCGGTGGTGAGCACGCGCTTTTCCACCAAACAGCATGCGATCGTGCCGCCGCCGCGCGTGCGCTACCTTGCCGAGATTGCCGAGACCGTGCGCGGCTATCACGCGTGGGCGAAGGCGCAGGCGAGCATCGCGCGCGAGCGGCAGCAACTCAGGGCGGTGCGGTCGATGGTAGACGAGAACTCGCCCTACTCGACGCGCCTCGCCGCCAGCAGCCACGTTGCCGACGTGGAAGCATCGCGCCAGCTTACGAACACGACGACCAGCGCCGAACACCTCCTCGACGCGCTCATCGACGAGCGCGAGAAGCGCCTCGAGCCGCGCGCGCGCAAGCTGCTCGACATGTGGCCGCAGACCAAGGCGGCGTACACCGGCGACGAATACGTCGTCAGAATCCGCGGCAAGGAAATCCGCTCCGCGCTGACCACTATTTCACTGTCGGGCACGCACGTGCCCAAGGTCGCGCTCCCGAAGTACGAGGACGACGGCGAGATTCTTCATTGGCAGCTCACCGAGAACGTGCCCGGCAGCTTCCCGTTCACCGCCGGCGTATTCGCGTTCAAGCGCGAGAACGAGGATCCCACGCGGATGTTCGCCGGCGAGGGCGACGCTTTTCGCACCAACAAGCGCTTTCATCTGCTCGCCGACAACATGCCGGCCAAACGCCTTTCGACGGCGTTCGACTCGGTCACGCTGTACGGCAACGATCCGGCGATCCGCCCCGACATTTATGGCAAGGTCGGCAACTCGGGGGTGTCGATCGCAACGCTCGACGACATGAAGGTGCTGTATTCCGGCTTCGACCTATGCGACCCGAAGACGTCGGTATCGATGACCATCAACGGTCCTGCGCCTACCATCCTGGCGTTCTACATGAACACCGCGATCGACCAGCAGCTCGAGAAGTTTCGCGACGAAAACAAGCGCGACCCCACCGACGACGAGGCGCAAAAGATCCGCGCGTGGGCGATGTCGACGGTGCGCGGCACCGTGCAGGCCGACATTCTCAAGGAGGACCAGGGCCAGAACACCTGCATATTCTCCACCGAATTCAGCCTCAAGGTGATGGGAGACATCCAGGAGTATTTCGTCCAGCACGACGTCAAGAATTTCTACTCGGTGTCGATCTCGGGCTATCACATCGCGGAGGCCGGCGCCAACCCGATCAGTCAGCTCGCATTCACGCTGTCCAACGGCTTCACCTTCGTCGAGGCGTATCTCGCGCGCGGCATGCACATCGACGATTTCGCGCCCAACCTGAGTTTCTTTTTCAGCTACGGCATGGACCCCGAGTACGCCGTGATCGGCCGCGTCGCGCGGCGCATCTGGGCGGTCGCGATGCGCGAGCGCTACGGCGCCAACGAGCGCTCGCAGAAGCTCAAGTTCCACTCCCAGACCAGCGGCCGCAGCCTGCACGCGCAGGAGATATCGTTCAACGACATCCGAACCACGCTGCAGGCGCTGATCTCGAGCTACGACAACACCAACAGCCTGCACACCAACGCCTACGACGAGGCGATCACCACCCCGACCGAGGAGTCGGTGCGCCGCGCGATGGCGATTCAGCTCATCATCAATCGCGAATGGGGCCTCTCCAAGAATGAGAACCCCAACCAGGGCAGCTTCATCATCGACGAGCTCACCGACCTGGTCGAGGAAGCCGTGCTCAAGGAATTCGAGGCGATCTCGGAGCGCGGCGGCGTGCTCGGCGCGATGGAGACCGGCTACCAGCGCGGCAAGATTCAGGAAGAGTCGATCTACTACGAGCACAAGAAACACGACGGCTCGTATCCCATCGTCGGCGTCAACACCTTCCGCAACCCGCACGCCGGCATCGAGGGCGCGCCGCCGCAGAAAATCGAGCTGGCGCGCTCGAGCGAGGACGAGAAGCAGTCGCAGCTCAAGCGCCTGTCCGAATTCCATGCACGTCACGCCGACCAGTCCGCCAAGGCGCTGGCCAGGCTGCAGCGCACCGTCATCGACGACGGCAACGTGTTCGCCGAGTTGATGAATGCCGTGCGCGTGTGCTCGCTCGGTCAGATCACCCAAGCGCTGTTCGAAGTGGGTGGGGAGTACCGCCGCAGCATGTGATCGCCCGTCGGCTGGTCGCAGGCGTCGTGGGTTTGCCAGCGTCAGCGTGACGCTATCGTACCCGCGCCGGCCGCGTCATGGCGGCCACGCCCGCGATCACGCAGACCAGTCCCAACCAGCTCGTAGGGACGAGCGTTTCCCCAAGAAAGATCACGCCGATGCCCACCCCGATCGGAACGCGAAGATACGCTTGGGCCGTTGTGCCCACTGCGCCGAGCGTACGGATCAGCCGAAAATAGATCGTTAACGCGAGCGCCGTCGACAAAACGGCGAGGCAGAGCAGTGCGGCGATCGAGCTCGCGGAGGGCGCGAGCGTCCACGGCCGATCGACGACCAGGCTCGCGGGAACGAGCACCATCGTGCCGCAAATGAGCGAACCGGTGGCCGGCAGCATCGCGTCGAGTCCCTCGAAGTGGCGAGAGAACATCGCCGCGCCCGCATAGCAGATCGTCGCGGCGACGATGGCGAGCTCGGCGGTCAATTGCTGCCCGATTCCGGTCAGCGCCTGCAGGCCGACGATCAGGCAGATACCGATCATGCCGCACACCACCCCGAAAAGTTGCCGGCCGCTCGCGGAGGATGGATGTGCGATGCAGCGCCCCAGGAGGAAGGTGAAAATCGGCGACGAGGAATTCAGGATGGTGGCCAGCCCGGCATCGACCCACTGCTCGGCCCACGCGATCAAGGTGAACGGAACCACGCTGTTGAGGCACGCCTGGACCAGGAACCGGCGCCAGACCCTGGGGTCGCCCGGCAACGTCACCCGCCGCGCGCGCAGGACGACAACAAGCACCACGGACGCGACGAAGGTGCGCGCGGCGATCAGCGTCAGCGGGGGAATCGTCTCGACGCCGAGCTTGATGAATGCATACGACGCGCCCCACAATGTCGCCAGCAGCCCAAGCAATGCGAGCTCAAGAAGCTGACCGGGCGCGAGGGAATCGGAGTTCGTCGTCATGATGCGTGACATGGTACGAATTTGCAGCGACGAATGGTTCGTTCGGGATCGAACCACCAACGAAAAGCGATAGAAGCGACGTTCGCGACTCGGCGTGCTAGTCAGGTGCGCGGACGCAGGATCACTCCGCGACCGGCACCGTGTAATTCAGCGCGAGTCGCCCGCCGTCGGGATAGATCGTCTGCCCGGTCAGGTACGAGGCGTCGTCACTGGCGAGAAACGCGGCGATCGCCGCGACTTCCTCGGGTTCGCCGCAGCGTCCCAGCGGCGAGCGCGAAAGGATCCTGCGTCGCGATTCGTCGCTGGTCAGCACCGCGGCCTTGGCCATCTCGGTCAGGATCGTTCCGGGTCCGATGGCATTGACGCGGATTCCGTGCGGTGCCAGCGCAAGCGCCGCGACTTTGGTCAGCTGGTTCACGCCGCCCTTAGAGACAACGTAAGGCACTTGATTCGCAATCGCCAGCACCGCGTTCACCGACGACATGTTGACGATGGCTCCGCCGCGCTTGTCCGGCCACGATTGCTTCACCATAACGCGTGCGACGGCCTGGCTCGTCAGGAACATCGACTTGAGATTGACCGCGATGACGCGGTCGAAGTCTTTCTCGTCGAGTTCAAGGAATTCGGCGGCGTGCGTGATGCCGGCGTTGTTGACCAGGATGTCGATGCGCCCGAAGCGTCCCACGGTCGCCGCGACCGCGGCGTCGATGTCGGACTTGCTCGACACGTCGGCACGGACGAACGCAGCGGCGTGGCCTTCGTGGGTCAATGCGCCAGCCAGCGACGTCCCTTCGGTCTCCTTGACGTCGACCAGCATCACCGACGCGCCTTCGCTCGCGAATCGACGTGCGCATGCCGCGCCGATGCCCTGCGCGGCGCCCGTGATCAGCGCGACGCGGGATTGCAGACGCATGTCTGTGGCTCCGATGTCGCGCTTAACGAGCACGATGGTGCGCGCCGATTTCCGGCCGTGGCGCTCGCGTGCGTCACTGGATGACCTCGTCCGCGCGAAGCAGCAGCGGTTGCGGAATGACGATGCCGAGCGCCTTGGCGGTGTTCAGATTGACGACAAGCTCGAATCGGTTGGGTTGCTCGATGGGAAGTTCGGCAGGCTTGGCGCCTTGCAGGACTTTTGCGACGTAGGCCGCGGCCAGGCGGTGCATCGCCTCGAAGTCCGCGCCATACGACATGAGCCCGCCGGCTTGGGCATAGGTCTTGAAAATGAACATGGCCGGCAATCGGTAACGGATCGCGAGCTCGGCGATATGCGCTCGCGACGACGTGAAATTCGGGCTCGACAGCACCAGCAGCATCTGCGGCGAGCCTGCCGCCAGCGTGCGAAAAGCCGCGTCGAAATCGTAGGGTGGATTCTCCAGTTTCATCGATTCGATCTTGAGGCCCGCCGCTTTGCCGCGGCGCTCTGCAGCATGAAACTGGTCCGCCGACACGGCGTCCCAGAGAATTGCCATGCGTGTCGCACCGGGCACGACCTGGCTCAGGAGCTCGGTCTGCTTTTCCGCGAGCTCGGTCTGGCGCAGGAGCACACCGGTGACGTTGCGTCCCGGTTGCGCGAGACTCTTCACATAGGCGTGCTCGATGGGATCGAAATTGGTGGCGATCATCACCACGGGCACGGTGCGGCTCGCGTCGAGGGCGGCGCGTAGCGCCGCTTCCGTACCGTCAGTGACGATCAACTCGACGTTCGAACGGACCAGTTCGGCCGCGTCGGACGCGAGGGCCGCCTGGGACTGCTCGACCGCGCGAAAATCGATCACCAGGTTCTGGCCGTCGTTGAAGCCCAGCGCTCGCATCGCGTCGACGAAAGCCTGGAAGCTCGCTTTGCCGAGCGGAATTTCGCGATTGGTTCCGATGTAGCCGATGTGGTGGATCTTGCCGGCTTGCTGCGCTCGCGGGCAAAAGGCCCACGCTGCGGCCGTGCTTCCGAGAAGCGCGATGAGGGCTCGTCTTCGCACAGATAGGCTGCCGCTGACGCGGCACGGATAATCTCCGGCCGCAAAGCCTATCAGACTTGCTCGCGGTCGCCTACGCGGGTGGCACTCGTGCGGGCGATTGCATTGCGCAGCCGTACTGCATTTGCTTCGAATCGACTCGTCCGATCGGCCGCGGCGCCCGATGTCGCGCCGTATTTCGCTTTCCATACTCGAAACGCCGAGCGACTGAAACAGTGATTCCAGCACAGCTCGACGATCGGCGTGCCAGCCGCGGCTTCGCGCAGGAAGCCGCGGATCTGCGCGTCCGAAAACCGGTTTCTCTGTCCAGGCATCGTCGCTAGTTCCTCGCGGCGTAGGTGATTAGCGAGATCGTCGCACCCTGCGGATCGCGGATCGCCGCGAAGCGCCCGACGGTCGGGATGTCGGTCGGCGCCAGCAGCACCTGACCGCCCAGTCCGGCCACGCGCGCGACGACTGCATCGACGTCGTCGACGGTGACATACGCGCCCCAGGTCGGTGGCATGCCCTTCGCGTTCGGCGGAACCGCGGTGATGCCGCCCACGCCCTGTCCGGCGACGTTGATCACCGCGTAGGTGCCGGCTGGGCCCATGTCCATGTCCTGGAACTGCCATCCAAGCAGTTTCCCGTAGAAGGTGCGCGCCGCTTTGGTATCGGTGGTGGTCAGTTCGTTCCAGCTGAAGGCGCCGTGCGTGTCGTGGGGGGTAGCCATGTCGATGCTCCTTGATGTGAGAGAGAGGAAATGTCGCGGGCGCTTCGAAGTCAGCGCGCGCGCAGATAGCCGGTGAGCCAGGCCAGCACCCGATTCCAGCCCTTGTTGTGATCGTCGCGCGACGAGGCGCTGGCGAAACCGCTGTGCGTGAGCGAGAGGTGCGTGCCCGACGACGTCGGCGTGAGCTCGATCAGCACGTGCGTGGGCGGACCATCGCGGTCCCAGGTGTTGTTCCAGGTAAAGCCAAGCGCCTTTGGTGGGTCGACGCGGGTGTATTCGCCCCAGACCGCGAAAGGCTTGCCGTCGGCGTGCTTGCCCTCGGTGCGCCACTTGCCGCCGACACGCAAATCGCTTTCCATTTTCGTGCTGCGATAGCTCTCGTCATCGCCCCACCAGGCGAGGCGTTGTTGCGGATCGATCCACGCCTGGAAGACGCGTTCGGGCGGCGCGTCGATGTCGATCTCGGCGAACAGGGTCTCGTTCACGTGCACGGTGTCGTTCATGGTCAATGGCTCCTTGCCTTTTGCTCGACATAACGTTTGAGGTTGCGCAACTGGTGCTGCCACATGTGACGGTAATGCGCGAGCCAGTCGTCGACGCCACGCAGCGGCGCGGCGTTGATCGCATAGAGTCGCTGGCGTCCGACCTTGATTTCGGTCACCAGCGCGGCTTCGCGCAGGATGCGAAGATGCTTCGAGATCGCCGGCCGGCTGATCGGGAAGTCGCGCGCGATGCTGCCGACCGGCTGACTGCCCTGGCGCAACAGCCCAAGGATCGCGCGGCGCGTCGGGTCCGCGAGCGCCTGAAAGACGTCGCCGGCCGGCGATTCTGCAACAATTGGGTTACGGATTGAAGTCGACATGGATAGGTGTAGCGTGGCCAAGGCTCATCTATAGGTAACTCATCAGTTACGCATTATAGGTCGCGTCGCCGCTTTGTCAAGCCCCTGCCGATGCCGTTGGGTAGCTGGCGTTCAAGTGACTTCCCTGCGCACCGAGCACGGCGCTACGATATGACGCGATGATCGAGACGAGCACCGCCGTCACTTTCCTGTTCACCGACATCGAAGGCAGCACGCGGCTGTGGGAAAGCGAGCCCGCGCGTATGGCCGACGCGCTGGCGCGCCACGACCGCCTTTGCCGTACCAGCGTCGAGGCACATGGCGGCCACCTGGTGAAAATGATCGGCGACGGCCTGCACGCAGCGTTCGGCGATCCTGCCGCCGCCGTCGCGTCGGTGCTGGAGCTGCAGCGCGGGATGGCCCGCATCTCGAGTGAATGCGGCATCGACATCAAGATCCGCTGCGGCGTTCATGCCGGCGAATGCGAGCTGCGCGACGGCGACTATTTCGGCAGCACGGTCAACCGTGCCGCCCGCATCGCCGCCGCAGCGCATGGCGGGCAGGTGTTGCTGTCGCAGGCCGTCGTCGATCTCGGACGCGCGCGCTTCGCGAAGAGCGCGGACGTGGTGCATCTCGGGCGCATACGGTTGCGCGATCTGTCGGCGCCGGAAGATGTCTGGCAGCTCGCGGCGCCTGGCCTGCTTGAAACCTTTCCCGCATTGCGCTCGCTCGATTCGACGCCGAACAATCTCCCACAGCAAGCAACGAGCTTCATCGGGCGCGAAAAGGAAATCGCCGAGCTCAAGCAGCTCATGGGCAAGATGCGATTGCTCACGCTGACCGGTGCGGGCGGGTCTGGCAAGACGCGCCTGGCGGTGCAGGTCGCCGCGGATCTGATCGACGAATTCGCCGATGGCGTGTGGCTGGTCGAGCTTGCGGCGCTGTCCGATCCGCAGGTGGTCGCGCAAAGCATCGCCGGCGTGCTGGGACTCAAGGAAGAACGCAACAAGGCCCTTGCGCAGACTGTCGTCGAGCACCTTTCGGGCAGGCAGGTGCTGCTCATCCTCGACAACGCCGAGCACCTGCTTGCGGGGTGTGCGCAGCTTGCCACGGCGGTGCTGCGCCAGTGCCCGCAAGCCGTGCTGCTGGTGACCAGCCGCGAGGCTTTGCGCGTCGACGGCGAGCTCACCTATCGCGTGCCGTCGCTCCCCGCTCCGAATCCAGGAGAGAATTCGACCCCGGAGCTGGTGTCGCAATACGAATCCGCGCGCTTGTTCATCGAGCGCGCGCAGTTCCACTCGCCACGCTTCGTCGTGACCGCGCAGAACGCGCCGGCGCTCGCGGCCATATGCTCGCGGCTGGACGGCATCCCGCTGGCCTTGGAGCTCGCCGCCGGGCGCGTGCGCTCGATGAGTGTCGAGGAAGTGAACCAGCGCCTCGATCAGACCTTCAGACTGCTCACGGGAGGTTCGCGCACCGCGCTGCCGCGCCAGCAGACGCTGCGCGCGCTGATCGACTGGAGCTACGACCTGCTCAACCCGGCCGAGCAGTCGCTGCTCTGGCGGGTGGCGGTGTTCGCCGGCGGTTGGACGCTCGAGGCTGCCGAGCGTGTGTGTAGCGGAGAGGGCGTCGATGAAGCTGCGGTTCTGGACTTGCTGACGTCGCTTGCAGACAAGAGCCTGCTGCAATCCGAGGAGCGTGACGGCGCGACCCGCTACCGGCTGCTCGAGACCGTGCGCCAATACGCACGCGATCGCATGCTGGAAAGCGGACAGGCGCAGCGCTGGCGCGACCTGCATCTCGCGTATTTTCTCGCGCTGGCCGAGGAGGCCGCACCACAGCTGACGCGCTCCGACCAGCGAGCGTGGCTCGACCGTGTCGAGGTCGAGCACGACAACCTGCGCTCGGCATTGACGTGGTCGTCCGAGGAAAGCGGAGATGCGGCCCGCGGTTTGCGTCTTGCGGCCGCACTCTGGTACTTCTGGTTCGTGCGCGGCTACCTGGGCGAAGGCCGACGCTGGCTGACGGCGCTGTTGGCTGCGGCTCCGGCCGCGGCGCCCGATGGTGGGCCGGCAAGCACCGCGCGCTCCAAAGCACTCTCCGGGGCGGGTGCGCTGGCGCGCTTGCAGGGCGACTATGCCGACGCGCGCGCGTTCTACGAGCAAAGCCGCGCACTGCGCGAGCAGATGGGTGACCGGCAGGGTGCCGCTGCGGCATTGGGCGACATCGGATTGGTCGACTATAACGTCGGCGACTACGGCACCGCGCGGGTGCGCTTGAACCAGAGCATCGAGGCGCTGCGCGGCGTGGGTGATACGAGGTCGCTGGCGCTGTCGCTCAACAGCCTCGGCATGGTCGCCGCCGAGCAGGGCGACTACGCCGCTGCGCACACTCTTTATGAAGAAAGCATCGCGCTGCAGCGCAAGCACGGCGACCGGCACGGGATTGCGATGGCGGTCAACAATCTTGGCATCGTCGCAGCGCATCGGGGCGACCTCCAAGCGGCGCGGGCGCTCTGGGAGGAAGGTCTGGCGATACGCCGCGAGCTCGGCGACCGGCGCGGTGTCGCGCTCACCCTGCACAATCTCGCGTTCGTCAACTATCGGGAAGGCGACAAAGACGCGGCCACCGCGCGGTTCGAGGAGAGCCTGATCGCGTTTCGCAAGCTCGGCGATCGACATGGCATCGCCTTGTCGCTTGGCCAGCTCGGCGGCATCGCTGCCGAGCGAGGCGATTACCCTGCGGCGCGCGCACTATTGGAAGAGAGCCTCGCGATGCAGCGCCAGTCGGGGAACCGCCAGGGGATCGCGAACGTGCTGGAAGGCTTGGGCGGCCTGGCCTGCGACCAGGGAGATGCCGCAGCCGCGAAGGCTTTTCTGGAGGAAGCGTTGGGCATCGCTGGGGAGCTGGGCGACAGGCTCGCGATCGCCGCTGCGCTGGAAGGAGTCGCCCGCGTCGCCGCGATGTCGTCGACGCCTGAGCGCGCGGCGCGGCTGTGGGGCGCTGCCGCAAAACTGCGCGAGGACATCGGTGCGCCGCATGTGGCCACGGAGCAGGCGCAGCACGAGCGTCGTATCGCGAGCGCGCGAGCGGCGCAGGGCGATGATGCGCAGTTCGACGCGGAATGGCTTGAGGGTCGAGCGCTCAGCGCCGAGCAGGCGATTGGGGAAGCGTTGCGTGAGTAGCGTAGCGTGCAGGGGCGCGCGGATCTCGATGGTGGCGGCTCTGCGCTTGCCGCGACACTCACCTGCGTGCAAGATTCGAAGTCCATGAACAGCCATGCACGCTCTCGCGTGGCTCGGCCGCGAGCAACCGGCCGCGCCTGTTGCCTGCGCGGCGCATATCCGGAGATGCAACCGTGAAACCTTTTCCGATGCTGCTGACAGCCGCGCTCGCCGCAGGCGCGATCGCCGTCCATGCAGCACCGCCGCTGTCGTATCCGCCCGCCGCCAGGCAGCCGGTCACCGAGACCTTTCACGGCACCAGCGTGGTCGATGACTACCGATGGATGGAGAACGACGCGTCACCGGCGGTGAAGGCGTGGGTGCGCGAGGAAAACGCGTTCACCCGCAAGGTGCTCGACGCGGTCGAGCAGCGGCCGGAGATCGCACGGCGCGTCGATGAGCTCCTGCGTGCGCGCACGGTCTCGCGCGGCGACCTGCACTATCGCGGCGGCGTCGTCTTCGCGATGAAGTTCGCGCCACCCAAGAATCAGCCGGCGCTGGTGGTGCTGCCAGCGTCGCTCGATGTGGCGCAAGAGCGTATCGTGCTCGATCCGACCGTGCTCGATCCGAGCGGAGCCACCACCATCGACTTCTACACGCCTTCGTACGATGGCAAGCGCGTCGCCGTGTCGCTCTCGGTCCGGGGAAGCGAACAGGGTACGGCCTATGTCTTCGACGTCGCCACCGGCAAGCGCCTGGATGACACGCTGCCGCGCGTGATGAACGCCACCGCGGGCGGCAGCATCGAGTGGGCGGGCGACGGTCGCGGCTTCTACTACACGCGCTATCCCGGCGAGGAGCGACCCGCCGCCGAGCGCCACTTCCATCAGACCGTGTGGTTTCATCAGTTGGGCGCGCCGGTCGCCTCCGATCGCTACGTGATCGGGCGCGACTTCCCGCGCATCGCCGAGATCCATCTTTCCGGCACCCGCGATGGCCGCGACCTCCTCGCGCGCGTGAAGAATGGCGACGGCGGACAGATCGCCTACTTTGTGCTTCGATCGGGCGGCTCCTGGCAGCAAGTGGCCGGTTTCACCGACGGCGTCAAACAAATGGAGTTCGGCGAGGACGGCAACCTGTATGCGCGCTCGATCAAGGACGCACCGCTGGGCCGCATCCTGGCAATTCCGCTGGCCGATGCGCGTCTGTCGCGTGCGCGAGTGGTCGTACCCGAGGCCGAGCTCGCCGCCGACGCCGTGTCGGTCGGCCGCACGCGCCTGTACGTGCAATATCGCGACGGCGGGCCGTCTCTAGTGAAGATGTTCGACCTCGAAGGACATGCCCTGGGCACGCTGCCCGCCGAGCCGCTGTCGGACAACTCGGTGAGTGAAATCCTCGACGGCGACGACGCGATCATGCGCACCATGAGCATGGTCACTCCACCCTTGCGCTACCGCTACGACGCCGCAGCGAACCGGATGGTCGAAACCGCGCTGAACGGCAAGCCGTCCTTCGATTTCGCAGATGCTTCCGTCGAGCGGGTGTTCGCGACGTCGAAGGATGGCACCCGCGTCCCGGTGATGATCCTGCATTCGAAGGGCATGAAGGCGGATGGTTCGAACCCGACCATTCTCTACGGCTACGGTGGCTATGGCATCAGCTCCACGCCTTACTTCAGTCCGATGCGGCGGTTGTGGCTCGATTACGGGGGAGTCTTCGCCGTTGCCGGGATCCGCGGCGGCGGCGAATATGGAGAGCCCTGGCACGTCGCCGGCATGCTCACCAAAAAACAGAACGTGTTCGACGATTTCGCCGCGGCCATGCAGATGCTGGTCGACGAGAAAATCACGCGACCTGATCGACTGGCGATCATGGGCGGAAGCAACGGCGGCCTGACCATGGGTGCCGCGCTGACGCAGCATCCCGAGGCGATGCGCGCAGTCGTGAGCCGTGTCGGCATCTACGATGCGCTGCGGTGGGAAACGCAGCCCAACGGCGAATTCAATGTCACCGAGTTCGGCAGCACCAAGGACCCGGACCAATTCAGGGCGCTGCTCGATTACTCGCCGATGCGGCGCGTGCGCGACGGCGTCAAGTATCCTGCGGTGCTGCTTGCTACCGGCGACAACGATGGTCGAGTCGCACCGCGGGAGTCGCGCAAGTTCGCCGCGAAGTTGCAGACGTCGACGGGTTCAGGCAATCCGGTGCTGCTGCGCACCGAAGCCGAAGCGGGTCACGGCCAGGGCACATCATTGTCCAAGCGCATCGCGGAGGAAACGGACATTTACACCTTCCTAGTCAATCAGCTGGGCATCCCGGGACCGGCGAAGTCGCCGCAGTAGGCTGCGGACGGGGTTGCCTAGCGCATGCCGAGTTTGGCCTGCGCGATCACGTTCGACGCATCGCGCGGCGCTGCGCGCCAGTACGGCGCGGGCGCGCGCACCTGTGCACCGAGCGCTGCCGCGGCGTGCCAAGGCCAGCGCGGATCCCACAGGATGGCGCGCGCCATCGCGACAAGGTCGGCGTCGCCGGCGGTGACTATGGTCTCGGCCTGCTTCGCGTCGTTGATCAATCCGACTGCCATGACGGGCATCGATGTCGCATGGCGCAGCGCGCGGGCGAACGGGACCTGATAGCCGGGCCCCAACGGAATTTTCTGCGCAGGCGAAATGCCTCCGCTCGATGCGTCGATCCAGTCGCAGCCCTGCGCCTTCAGCCGCTGCGCCATCGCGATCGATTCGTCGAGCGTCCATCCACCGTCGACCCAGTCGCTCGCCGAGATGCGAACGCCGATCGGCTTGTGCTCCGGCCAGACTTCGCGCACCGCAGCGAATACCTCGAGCGGAAAGCGCACCCGGTTGTCGAACGAGCCGCCATACTCGTCGTCGCGCCGGTTCGAGATCGGCGAGAGGAATTCGTGCAGGAGGTAGCCGTGCGCGCAATGCAGCTCGATCGCATCGAGGCCGAGGCGCGCGGCGCGGCGCGCCGCGTCGACGAACTCGCGTCTGATCTGCGCGATCGCCGGACGCGAAAGCGCGGCCGGCGGCGTTTCGCCAGGGAGCTGGGAGATTGCCGTCGGTGCGACCGGCGTCCAGCCGCCTTGTGCGACCGCGATGAGCTGGCCACCCTCCCACGGCACCTGCGACGAGCCCTTTCGTCCCGCATGCGCGAGCTGGATCGCGACCGGGAGGGAAGGTGCGCATGCTCGCGCGATGCTCAGCCGTTGCGCCAATGCCTGTTCGCACGCGTCATCGTAGAGACCGAGGCAGCCATAAGTGATGCGGCCGATCGCCGATACCGCGGTCGCTTCGATCGTGAACATGCCCGCATTCGATTGCAGCATCTGGCCCCAGTGCACGATGTGCCAGTCGGTCGCGCAGCCGTCGACCGCGGAGTACTGGCACATCGGCGAGACCACGATGCGATTGGCGAGCGAAAGATCGCGCAGCTTGAATGGCGAGAAGAGTGCGGAGGACATTGGAATGGCCCGGAGCTGGGCGATCGGAAGCGGCGCACTCCGCGCCGCCGGCGTCGAAACCGCGGCAGGTCCTATGGGCCTGCGAGCAGCCCGCTGGAGCGCAGCAGGCTCGTGACTTCATTGGCGTAGCTCGGCGCCTGCTGCTGCAGGGTCGCCGGATTGTAGCTTGCCGGGTTGTAGGTCCACACCGGCTTCGCCGTCTTGACGTCGAACAGCGTCGTGTAGATGGTTGCGGCCTGGTAGCTGTCGGTGACGATGCCCGGCTCGTACCAGCCGACGTACATGTTCGTTCCTGGCGGGCCGGCGGGCGCGACGGCGCCGACTCCGTAGCCGACGGCAGTCTGGGTCGTGAATCCCGACATGCGCACCAGGAGCGCGCCATCCGCGCCCGACTGCGCGATCGCGGCGCGCATCGTCGCCTGGTCCGGCGTGTGATCGGTCGGCACGTATTGCCAGCCAGGCACCGCGACGACGCCGGCGCTCTGCAGCGTGGACACCATCAGGTTTTCAAACCCGCGCTGATCCTTGAGGCTCTGCGAGCTCAGTCCGACGACAAAGATTTTCTTGAACGGCGGCCCGCTGAAGTTCGGATCACGCCAGCTGGTGGGCTGCACCGGCCCCGGAGCGGCCGCGCAGCCAAGGATCAGAGAAGCGACGACCAGCCAACACGCAGCGCGCAACGAGGACAGCGGCATTCGATTCTCCGGAAAGGATCAGACCTCGAGCTTGTCGCCCGGGTTCATGGGGAAAACTTTGGTCGAGGTCTTGCCCAGCGCCTCGATGTACTGCGGCGGCGTACCCGGCTGCAATGGATTGGCGCCGTAATGCATCGGAATCGCATACTTCGGCTTGAGATATTCGCGGGTCACCAGCGCTGCTTCGGCAGGGGCCATCACGTTGTTGCCTCCGATCGGGATCATAATGAGATCGGGCTTGTAATACTCCCCGATGAATTTCATGTCGCCAAAAACGCCCGTGTCGCCCATGTGATAGATCTTGAACCCGTTTTCGAGCTCGATGATATAGCCCACCGGCTCGCCGCCGAAATAGGTTTCGCGCTTCTTCGTCTCGGGATTGGTCAACGTGAGTTCCGAATCGTGCTCGGCGTGGACCTGCGTGATTCGGATGTTGCCGCCGATCGGCGTGGCGGTGCCGCTCTTGCTCATGCGATAGGCAAGCTCGGCGGGGACCAGGTTGAGCGAGATCATCTGGGCCTGCAAGCCCGCGGGCGCAACGATCTTCGCGTTGTTCTTTTTCACCAGCGCGGGCGCATCCTCGAAGTGATCGGGATGCGCATGCGTCACCAACACGAGGTCGACCTTCCCTATCGCATCGAGATTACGATATTCCGCGGGCGTCTTAGGATTGTTGATCAGCCAGGGGTCGATGACGATTACCTTGCCCGTGGGTGTCTTGATACGCATCGTCGCCTGGCCCAGCCAGAGGATCTCGATCTTGCCGTCCTCGGCACGCAACCCAGACGAAAGCACCAAGGCGAGCGCACACAAGGCGCCGGCGGCGAAGCGGACGGCGCGTATCGATAGGCGGATCATCGGTTGCTCCTGTGTGTCCTGAATCGTGCTCACGCCAGCGAGGTGAAAGAACGGCTCATTCTAGCGGCTGGCACCGCAATCGCAAGCATTCCCGAGCATGATTTGCGTCTCAGCTGCGGAACACATTTTTATCGTTCACCAACAAAAAAAGCGCCGGGACTTCGCCCGGCGCTCGCCTTCTTCCGCCGCTGGCGCGGCGACTACTGACACACCGTTCCAGGCAGCCGGAATACCTGACGCTGGATGTTCTTGGTTTGCGAGGCAACGACGTTCGCTCCGTCGTTTACCGAATAGGTGAAAGTGCCCGTGTTCCCGTCGGTGAACGTGAAGGTGGCGGTCCCCACGGCAGTACGCACGACCTTGTTAGGGTCGAAAGGCACCGCGCTGAACGCCGGACCGGACGTCTTCATCAGCGTCCCGCTGAATGAGTTCGGCGCGACCTGCGTCGCGGTCGCCGAATACCACAACGGGTTACGATTGACGTCGTAGGTGAACCACGTCGCGAAGATGGTCGTGCCCTGCTGGGTCAGATTGACGCCCCAACCTGATTCGGAGCCGCCGGTGGCCCACCAGAGGTCCTGGTAGTTGGTGGCGAGCGCGAGATTGGGCTGCGCACCCCACGTGCAGGTCGGCACCGGACCGAAGGTCTGCAGCACCAATGCCTTCGCCTGCGTGACGCCGTTAACGGTATAGGCGAAGCTGGCGGTCGTGGGGCTGGTGAACGTGATCGTGGCCACGCCGACCTGCGTCGCGGTCGCAGGAGGCACGAACGCGTTGAACGGTGCGCCGGCGGTCTGGAAAACCGGCCCGCTGAACACCCCTGGGGCCGTCTGGGTGGTGTTGATGGTCAGCCACCACGCCTTGCCCGTCGTATCGTAGGTGAACCAGGTCGCGAAAATCACCTCGCCCTGGTGTGCGAAATTGATGCCCCATCCGGACTCGGCGGGACCGGCCCACCACAAGCCCTGGTAGTTGGCGACCGGGGGGGTCACGTTCACCGCCGCCGATTGCCCGGCGAAATTGCTGGCGACCGCGGCAATGGTCGCCCCGCTGCGGTCGATCGCGCTCGATCCGTTGGTGGGAAGCGCGCCGTAGGTGATCTGGTCGACGCCGGCGTAATTGAGGGTGCCGCCGGTGGTCGACAGGAAATTGTTGGGAACCACGTAGTCCGGGGTGATCATCCCGAGCGCTGCAAATCCCTGCGTCGCGATGAGCACGCGGGTGTTTGCGGTCGAACTCTGCGCCTGCTGAGCGCATCCATAGTAGGGATTGCACATCGAACCCACTGGTAGGTTATTGGGGAACATATAGGCCTTGGTCACGCCGGGCTGAATGATGCTGGTGATCGAGTTGCCCGCCCAGAAATACTCGGCAGCCATGCCCTGAGACTCGTGCAATACGATGTACTGCACGGTCCCGCTTGCATCAGAGAAAAGCTGCTCGATCCGGTAGGTATGAAACTCGGCCAGCGCCGTCGTGGCCACGGCAGTGCACGCGATCGTGAATACCCATCGCAGCAGTGTTTTCATGGTGCCCTCAGCGATTAGGGCGCACGGCGATGCAAGCTCGGGGTGCGCCGGTGACAATAACCTGCGAACATCCGGGCCGCGCAACCTATTCCAACCCTCCGATCGGAATGAATGCACCGTGCAGCGTGTTGGTATGACAACCGCCGGCCGCCCTCGATGACCCGCCTCCCCAGCCGCGGCGCCGCCGCGACCGCGCTCGTGTTCGTGCTCGCGCTGTTTGCGCTGTCAGCGGGCGCAACCGGCCTGTTCATCGTGAATCAGCCTTGGGTACGCCCCGCGCCGGCCGGAAAGACCACCGAGGCCTACATGGACCTCACCAGCACCGCAGGCGCGTCGCTAATCGGTGTCGAGAGCACGGACGCGGCGTCGGCGACGATCGCGAATCCCAAGCCTGCATCCTCGGCGGGAAAGACACCGCAGTCGATCATCCTTTCCCCGGGCAAGCTGATCGCGCTCGCTCCCGGCGCCGCCCGCATCACGCTGCGGCGGCTGACGCGCACGCTCAAGCTGGGCGATCGCGTGTCGCTGGTTCTGGTCGTCGTTTATGACGATGGGTCGCGGCAGTCGATTCCCGTCGACGCCGAAGTGCGCCTGCATTCGCCGATCGACGACGAACTGCGGGCGCACCACCACCACGGCGCGCATTGAACGGATCAGCAGACGACGCTGCGGATCCACTCGCCCGAGTGCATCAGGTCGAAGGTGTCGTGATGCGCTCTAGCTGCAGCGTGTGCGTGATCAGGTCATCGATGTTGACGGCTCTCCGGCGTGTAGAGCGCAATGACGCGGTCGCCCTTTTTTAGGCTGGCGACCCGAGGGCAGACATCGACGACGATGGCCGCGCCTTCGTGGCCGAGAATCGCCTGGAAAAGCCCCCTCGGCATCGGCGCCCGAGCGCGTGAACTCGTCGGTATGGCAGACCCCGGTCGCCTTTGATCTCGACCAACATCTCGCCGGCCCGGTGGCCAGCCAACTGCACGGTCTCGATCGTCATCGGCGCTCCGGCGCGGTGGGCAACGTCGGCTCGAACGTCCATGATGACTCCAGGGGGATTACGGATCGAATCAAGATAGCGGATTGATTCGGCCTGCCAAGCGTTTAGAATCCGAACGCGCCTTGACCGCAAACCTGCGCTGCTTTAAGACCCGTTCAATGAATCTTCCCGCCATCTTCGCTTCGTTGGCGCTGCTCGCTGCGCTGTCTACCCTCGACGCACGCGCCGAACGCAGCACGGTGTGCACCGTCACGGTCAACTCTCCTGACGAGCGCGAAATGTTCCGGCGCAGCTTGCCCGAGGACAAGTTCCAGCTGGTCGAGCTGGTCGAGCGCGGAAGGCCGGACTGGCTGGCCTCGGCGTGCCGGCAGAACGTTCGCTGCGATGTGCTGGTGATCTCGGGGCACTTCGATGGGGGCACCGAGTTCTATTCCGACCGGGTGGGCGCGCGCGAATCGCTACCGGTCGACGAGCTCGAGCGCGCTTCGTGCAGCGCCTCGTGCTCGGGGTTGTTCTCGCAGCTCAAGGAAGTCTATCTGTTCGGATGCAATACGCTGAACCCAGCGACGGTCGAGGCGACCGCGTCGGAAGTCGTACGCACCCTGGTGCGATCGGGATCGACGCAGGCCGATGCCGACGAGCTTGCCCGCGCGCTCAACGCCAATCACGGCGAGAGCAATCGCGACGCCATGCGCAGGATATTCGCGAACGTTCCGGTCATCTATGGCTTTCCGAGGCAGGCGCCGCTTGGAGCCACGGCGGGTCCGATCCTCGGGCGCTATCTGCAAGCGACGGCGAGCCGGGACGTCGGCAGCGGTCGCGCGAGCGCGGCACTGCTCGGCGCCTTCTCCGCCGCGTCGATGTCGTCGGCCTCCGGCATGCTCGCCTCCGACGTGCGTTCCGATTATCGACGCGACGTTTGCCAGTTTTTCGACGAACAACTCTCCCCCGCGCAGAAGCTCTCGTTCATCCATTCGCTCCTGCGCCGCGAGATGGCGGAGGTGCGCATGTTCTTCGAGCGCATCGAGGCGTTCGATGCTTCGTTGACAGACGCCGAGCGCACGTCGCCGGCGTTCCTGGCCGAGCTCGAGGCGATCGAGGCTGACGAAAGCGCTCGCGATCGCTATCTGCGCTATGCGCGCGACGTCGACCGCGCCGAAGTGCGCGCGCGCATGATCCAATGGGCCGGCAAACTAGGGTGGCTCTCTCCGCAGGAGCAGACCAGCGAGCTCGCGAGGCTTGCCTCGGACAGGCTCGCCGATCCCGCCATCGCGTCTTCGGACGTCGACCTCATCTGTTCGCTCGATCGCGACGGCGCGCTTGACCATCGGGTGCACGATGATCGGCCCATCGTCGCGAGCGACAGCGTGGCACGCTCGGCGGCGCTCGCCTGCCTCGGTCGGCCCGACGCGCGCGAGCGCGTGCTCAGGGCACTGACCGGCGGCGTGGTCAGCGAGGTCGATCTCGCGCAGGTGTACCTTCGCCATCGTCCGATCGGCGATGTGCATGAGCTGCGCTCGATCGCTGCCGGCATTGCGACGATGACCGACGCCGACGCCCAGGTGCGCGCGCTGGAGACACTCGCGCGCTACTATCTCTCCGATCGAGAGAGCCTGTCGGAGCTCGCGCGGCTTTTCCCGCGCGCCGTGTCGGTGAGCGTGCAGCGCGCGATCGCCGGCGTGTTCATCCGCTCCGACGCGCGAGCCGTTGCGGACCTCGACCTCGGGCGCATCGTTCGCCGCTACCGGCTCAAGTCCCCGGATGGCGGCGAAGATCTGATCGACGTGTTGCTGCGCCGCCTGCACACGTAACCGCCTACACGGCGCTACCGTCGAAGCGGGGGCCGTGAGCTTACGTTCCTACGTCGGGATCGGTGCCGCGCTGATAGCGGCCATCGGTACGATCTCATACGTTAGGCGACATCGACTCTTGCCGAGTTTCGCATGTCCCTGCGTAGCGTCCACCCCGGAATTTCGCCCTTCGTGCTGCTCGCCGCATTCGCCGCCGCGCTGTGCGCGGCCGAGCAAGCGCGCGCGGACAGAAAAACCGTGTGCACGATCACGGTCAATTCGGCCGACGAGAAGCAGGCGTTTCGCCGCTATTTGCCCGAAGACAAGTTCCGCTTTGTCGAGCTGGTGGAAAAAGGCCGGCCCGATTGGCTGGCATCGGCGTGCCGGCAGCGGGTGAGTTGCGACGTCCTGGTCGTCTCCGGACATTTCAATGGAACCGAATTTTTTTCGGAGCACGTCGACTCGCGCGAGTACCTTCCGGTCGAGGAAATGGAGCGCGCGTCGTGCAGCGAATCGTGCCCTTCGCTTTTTTCACGGCTCAAGGAAGTCTACCTGTTCGGGTGCAACAGCCTCAACTCCGAGCCGGCGACCAGTGCGTCCGCCGAAGTGGGGCGCGTGCTTGTTAAGGCAGGCTACTCGCGCGCTGATGCCGAACGCGTGTCGCGCGCGCTGAACGCGCGGCACAGCGAGAGCAACCGTGACAGCATGCGGAGGATCTTCTCCGACGTGCCGGTGATCTACGGGTTTTCTTCCACCGCGCCGGTGGGCTCGGTCGCCGCGGACGTGCTGAGCCGGTACTTCCACGCGGGTGCCGGGGAAGAGGTCGGCCGCGGACGCGTCAGCGCTCGACTGCTCGGCCAGTTCGCGTCGCACGCGATGACCGCCACCAGCGGCATGCGTGACTCCGACCCACGCGCGGCGTACCGGCGGGAGGTTTGCCAGTTCTACGACGAACGGCTCTCAGCTACCGATACGCTGACCTTCATCCACGGCATCCTGGACCGTGACGTGGGCGAGGTACGCATGTACCTCGACCGCATCGAAAGCTTCGCGGCGTCGCTCGACGAAGCAGAGAAAAGCGCGCCGGAGTATGTCGCGGCGCTCGATGCGCTGTCGCGCGATCGCGCGGCGCGCGAGCGCTACCTCGCTTTCGTCCACCGCTCGGACGAACCGGCGGTGCGCGCGCGAATGATCCGGCTTGCTCGCAGCCTGGGCTGGCTGAGCCCGGAAGAAGAGCGCGACGAGCTCGTGCACTTGGTGACCGACATCGCCGCGGCGCCCACCGTCGCGTACGACGATATCGACCTGGTGTGTTCGCTCAACGACGATCATGCCCTGGACGCGGCGCTCGCGCCGTTGGAGGGTGCCGACGCGGCAACGCGCAGCGCCGCGCACAGCGCGCTGCTCGCCTGCCTCGGCAGCGACCGCGAGCGCACGCGCATGCTGCAAACGCTTACCAGCGGCAGCGATGCCGACGTTCGGATCGCGCAGGTCTATGTCCAGCACCGGCCGGTCACCGACGTCGAGGAGCTGCGCGCGCTGACCACCCGCATCGCCGGCATGACGCAGCCCGACGCGCAGGTCCGCGCACTCAACGCGCTGGCCGCGCATCGGCTTTCGGATCGCGCCAGCCTGGAGGAGATGATGCGGCTGTTTCCGAATGCGCGGACGGTGGGCGTCCAGCGCGCGATCGCGGGAATATTGATCCGCTCCGATTTTCACGCGATGGATACGCGCGAGCTCGCAGGTTTGCTGCGCGAGCATCGCCTCAAGTCGACCGACGGCGAGGACCTGATCGACGTGCTGATCCGCCGCTTGCAAGCCGTTTAGAACTAGTCCTTCTGCATGCCCGCCTCCGCGCTCGCCACCGCAGGGGGATCGACTATGGCCCGCGTAGTAAGATCTCCGCATGGCCAATGCATCCACGCACGACCTGATGGCGCTACGCCGCGACGTGGCGCTCGCCAACCGCATCATCGAGCGCGCCGGGCTGTCCAATGCGTTCGGGCACGTGAGCGCGCGCATCCCAGGCACCGATACTTTTCTGCTGCCGACGCGTCGCTCCCCCGGGTTGGCCGACGAGCATGCGCTGCTGTTGATCGACATCGAAGGCACGGTGCATTCCGGCAACGGAAGCCCGAACAGCGAGCTGTGGATCCATGCGCGTGCCTATGCCGCGCGCGGCGACCTGGGCGCGGTCGTGCACGCGCATCCGGCGGCGTGCGTATGTCTCACCCAGATCGGGGAGCGCCATCGCATCGTGCACAATCAGGGAGGCGCGTTCGTGGACGGCGTCGCCGACTTCGACGAGATCGGACTCATTCGCACGCGCGAGCAGGGCGACCGGCTGGCCGCGACGCTCGGGGCGAAAGTGGCAGTGATGATGCGCGGCCACGGCATCACGACCGCAGCCGGCGACGTGCGCACCGCGACCATCGCCGCGTGCTTTCTCGAGGAAAGCGCCGCACTGCAGCTCAGCATGCTCGCCGCGGCAGGAGGCGACTCGGCGAGGATCCGCACCTTCTCGCACGATGAGGCGATGCGCCTTTCCGACCAGCTTTCTCCGGGTATCGTCGAGCGCGCCTGGGAGTACTACGCCGTGCTCGCGGCGCAGCGCCCGCTCGCCTAGCCCCCGCCGCGCCGCTATTCCGCGGTCGCGCCGGTGCGGCGCACGATCTCGCCGTACTTGCGTGCGTCGGCGCGGATTTCGTCGGCGAACTGCTCGGGTGACTCCGGCGTCGAATCGAATCCGAGGCTGCGCGTCAGCGCTGCGATCTCCGGATCGGCAAGTGCCTTGTTCACATCGGCGTTGATCTTGCGCACGACCTCCGGCGGTGTGCCGCGCGGCGCCATGATGGCCAGCCACGCACCGACGCGCAGGTCGGCGGGGCCACCTGCTTCGGCCAGCGTCGGCACGTCGGGCTGCGCCTTCGACCGCTCGGGCGCCGCGATGGCGATGAGTTTGATGCGTCCCGCCTGCATCAGCGGCAGCGCCGATCCCAGCGTGGTGAACGCCCAGCCGATGTCGCCGTTGGCGATGCCCACGTACATCTGCGACTGGTCGCGATACGGAACGTGGATCATCTTGGTGCCGGTAAGGAACTCGAACTGTGCGCTGCCCAGATGCGACGGGCTGCCCACGTACGAGGAGCCGTAGGTCACGGTGCCCGGGGCCACCTTCGCCGCTGCGATCAGCGCGGGGACCGTCGGGTACGGACCCGCGCTCGCTACCGCGAGATAGAACGGCGTGTGATAGAACATCGCCACAGGCACGAAGTCCTTTTGCGGATCGTAAGGGAGCTTCTTGTAAAGCGAGGGATTGATGGCCACGTGCGCGTCGCTCACGACGAGCAGCTCGTGGCCGTCGGCTGCCGCATTCTTCACCACGTCGATGGCGACGAATCCGCTGGCGCCGGGCTTGGACTCGACGACCACCGGCTGTCCCCATGCCTTGGATAGCTTGTCGGCGAGTGCGCGCGTGAACACCGCGGGCGCGGCGCCCGCCGAGTACGGCGCGGTGATCTTCACGATCTTGGTGGGGAACGAAGGGGCCTGCGCGAGTGCTTCCCCACACAGACTGATTGCGGCGAACAACGCCGCAAGCGAAGCGCTCAATGAACGTCTGGATGATTGCATGGAAGATAACGCATCGCGCCAGACCGTTCGAAGTTCACGTCAGTTTGCGCTCACCGCGAAGGCACGTCCATCTCGGATCGCGTTTCGACGTCCACGAGCCCCCTGCTGTCGCGGATTCTATCCCCACAAAAAAACTGCGCGCCCGAAGGCGCGCAGGGACTACTCCACCACAGGGTCGGGAGGGTTACCGAGCGGTGGAAGCCTTTGCAATGTCGGCGGCGAGCGGTTCTCCATTGGGATTACGCGCATCGCCCCTGATCACGATGTCGGGCGGCAGTACGTTCTTGCCGTAATAGGTGTTGTTCCAGTCGTTTGCCGGGCTGATGACCGATCCTTCGAGGTTCAGGCCGCCATAGAGGCCCTTGGCCCGGCTGAAGGCGACGAAGTCGGTCGTTACGTCGCTGTTGGCACCCGCGCCCACTGGACCGGCGGCGATGCTCGCGTCACCGCCGAGCTTCACCGAATTGGCCAGCAGAGAATTGAGTCCCTTCTCGGTCATGACCAGCGTTATGGTCTGCGACACCGACAGGCCGGCTTGGAAGCCGACGCTCGCGGCGCCGATGTTGTAGAAGGCCGGTCCCGCCCATTTGCCCTGACCATTGCGTGCATAGAGCACGGCACGGCCGCCGGAGCCGCCGAAAATCCAGCCGGCCTTGACGATCTCGGGGGCGATCAGAATACCGCGGGCCTGCCCGATATGGCCGCGAAACCACGTCATGTCGGGATCACGCTGGAAATCGGAAAAGGTCGATTGCGCGGCTTGGACCAACGCCTGCTGGTCCTGCTGTGCGATCGACGGCGCGGCCGCGAACAACATCGTCAAGGCAGCCACCACAGGGACCCACCGCCTCAGCGCACGCGCGTAAGTCGAATGACATTGCATCAAATAACTCCCTTAATACAAACGCGCCCAGCGACAGAAAGATCGCCGGTGCGATTGAATGAAGACGTAGCTTGCCCCCAAGGCGAAGGGCTGCGTATCCGCAGATCGCTTATTCGAGCGTAGGAGTTGATGGAGACTTTGTAGGACGCGGACCCACGATCCGATAGAAACGGCCACCGCGCGCGTCATCTGCTCGGAGCGGCGCCCGGTTCGCCGCCGGCGGCCGGCGCCACCGGCGCGGGGGATGCCGCGGGGGCAGGAGGCGGCGCGGCCGCCGGTGGCGGCGGCTGGCGCGTCGGGGCCGCTGGGGCCGACGGGGCGGGTGCGGTCGCCGGTTGCAACGTCTGTCGCGCGGGCGGCGCCGGCGTCGCAGGCGGCGCCGGCGAAGCCGTGGGGGTCGCCGTCTGCCTGGCGGGAGGCGTTACCGGTGCCGCCTGCGGCGTTCCGCGCATGGGCGGCGCGGGCGCCACCGCCGGGGCCGGGGCGGGCTGCGTTTGCGGTCGCGGTGCTCGCGTTACAGGTGCCGAAGGCGGCGGGGCCCCGCCCCCGCCGGGATTATATGGCTGCGCATGCGGCGGGCTAGGACGCGGTTGCGGCTGTGGTTGAGGCCGTGCCGGCGGTGGCGGCGCAGGCCGCGGCGGCGGTCCCGGGGGACGCACGTGCGGCGGCGGCCGCGATATCCAGTAGTCGCGTCGTCCATACCATGGACGCCCACGGTAGTAGCGATCCCAGTACGGCCCGATCGAAAATCCGATGATCGGAATGCCCAGACTCGGCGCGTACGTGTAGAGCGGGACGGGGCCACCGCGATAGAGGTAGCTCAGATAGGGCGCGTAAACCCAGCCACGCAGATTCGCGTAGATTACATCGCACCAGCTCCAGTCGCCGAGGCAACCTATGAGCGTTACCGGGGCGCCGCCACCGAGCCGACCCACTTGGGGATATTGCGTGCTCGGGCCTGCACGCATCGAGACGCCGCGGGTGGTATAGGCCTGCTGGGCGAGTACACTGACCGGTATCGCCAGCAACAGGAATGCGACGGCGCGCAGCCTTTGAACGATGGGATGCACCTCGGGCTCCTTGGACTCTTTGTAAGACGTTCAACCTTCGAGCGCAACTTCTTCAACGACCCGCAGCCTGCGTCGATCGGCGGATGCCATGCCTCCCCGTCGAGTCGACCATTGCCCGCGAAGTCAGGCGGCTCGTCTGCATTGGCCGCCAAGTCTGCTTTAGCAACCGCTGTGCCTGAATCCGGAGCTTTGGCGAAGTAGCCGCTCACGCTCGTCTTCGTTTACTGTAGCGGCTGCCCTTGGGGTTCCTGCTCCATCGGCAAGGGGAACGCCATGGGACGGGCCGTTAAATCTGCGAAAGCTGCGACGGTGGCAAGGCGTCCGGTCGCCTCGAAATCGACGTCGCCGCGTGCGAAGCCCGCGGGTGAGCGACGCCTGCAAGAAGCTCTCGACCAGCAGGCGGCAACCGCAGACATCCTGCGCATCATCAGCAACTCGCGGACCGACGCGCAGCCTGTGTTCGATACCATCGCGTCCACCGCGCTGCGCCTTTGCGACGCCGTTTTCAGCACGGTCTGCCGATTTGATGGGGAACTCATCCATCTCGGCGCCTTGCAGAACCTGGATGCCGCCGGCACGGCTGCATTCCGCGACGTTTATCCATGCCCGCCAAACCGTGGTGGAACGACCCAGCGGGCGATCCTCACCCGCCAGATCGTACACATCCCGGATATCCGACGCGATCCTGAATACCGGTACATGAATGTGGCAGAGCGCGCAGACTTCCGGAGCGTACTGTCGGTACCAATGCTTCATGACGGAGACGCGGTCGGGGCGATTTCGGTATTCAGGGATGTCGCCAAGCCTTTTTCCCAGTCGCAGATCGAGCTGCTCAAGACGTTTGCCGAGCAAGCTGTCATCGCGATCGAGAACGTTCGCCTGTTCACCGAAGGCCGGATTCGCAACCGCGAACTCGCGGCATCGCTGAAGCAGCAGACAGCGACGAGCGAAATCCTGCGCATCGTCGGCAGCTCGCGCACCGACGCACAGCCGGTGTTCGACGCGATCGTCCGCAGCGCAGTGCGCTTGTGCGGCGCCGACCACAGCGTCGCGGCGCGTTTCGACGGCGAGATGCTCCACCCGCTCGCATACCACGGCTTTTCCCCGAGGGCCCTGAAGATCGTCGAAAGCACTTTTCCGATGCGCCCGAGCAAGGAGAACATGCTGGGGCGCGCGGCGCTCAGGAAGGGCGTGGATAACCTGCCGGATATGCTCGCGGACCCGGACTATTCGCGCGAATTCGCGTTGGCGGGTGGATGGCGCAGCGGACTCGCGGTCCCCATGCTTCGCGACGGCCAGCTCATCGGGGCGATTGCGGTTTCCCGCAAGCAGCTTGGCGCGTTTCCGGACGACCTTGTGCAACTGCTGCAAACGTTTGCCGAGCAAGCCGTCATCGCGATCGAGAACGTGCGCCTGTTCACCGAAGTCCAGACGCGCAACCGAGAACTCACCGAATCGCTCGAGCAACAGACCGCGACCAGCGACATCCTGCGTGTCATCAGCGCTTCGCGAATCGACGTTCAGCCCGTATTCGACGTCATCGCGGAAAACGCGGCGCGGCTGTGCAAAGCCGAGTTCTGTCACGTATTTCGCTTCGACGGCGCGTTACTCCATTTCGAGGCATCCCACGGATTGGCTGCCGAAGTTATCGCCACGGTCGCACGTGCGTATCCCATGGCGGTGGGGCGCGGCACCGCCGCCGCCCGGTCGATTCTGAGCGGCGCGGTGCAGTCGATTCCGGATGTTCATGCGGACCCGGACTACGTGCACGGCGAGATCGCGAAGATCGTCAACTACCGCAGTATCGTGGCGGTGCCGATGCTTCGCGACGGCGTTCCGATCGGGTCGATCGCCGTTGCGCGTTCCGAGGCCGGCATCCTTCCGGATCGGCAGGTCCAGTTGCTGCAGAGCTTCGCAGACCAAGCGGTGATCGCCGTCGAAAACGTGCGCCTGTTCAAGGAGCTCGAAGCGCGCAACCGCGACCTCACCGAATCCCTAGAGCAGCAGACAGCGACCAGCGGCATCCTGCGGGTGATCGGTCAATCGCGCACCGACGTGCAGCCGGTGTTCGATACTATCGCAGCGGCCGCGATGAAGTTGTGTGCGGCCAGTTCGGCCAACGTCTGTACCTTCGACGGCGAAATGATCCACCTGGCGGCGCTCGTGAATGCCACCGAGCAAGGCGCCGACGCCGTGCGCCGGCTGTGGCCCCATCCACCCGGCCGGCAGATGGCTGCGGCGCGCGCGGTGCTGACCTGCGACGTCGTTTCGATTCCCGATGTCCTGGATGATCCGGATTTCCGGGTGAACGAGGCGGTGCGGGCGAGCGGCTTCCGCAGCGTGCTGGCGGTGCCGCTGGTTCGCGAGGGCAAGCCGATCGGCGCGATCGCGGTCGGGCGCCCCGATCGGGGATCCTTTCCCGACGAGCAGATCGCATTGCTACAAACCTTCGCCGCTCAGGCGGTCATCGCGATCGAGAACGTGCGGCTTTTCACGCAGCTCCAATCGCGCAATGCGGAGCTGACCGAGGCGCTGGAGCAGCAAACCGCCACCAGCGAGATTCTCAGTCTGATCGCCAGTTCTCCGAACGACACGCAACCGGTGTTCGACCTGGTCGCACAACGCGCAGGCAAGCTGTGCAGCGCGGAGGTCGCTGTCGTTTCGCGCTTGAACGGTGACATCATCGATATGGCCGCGATGCATGGAGCCGGACCCGACGCCGTGGAGAAGGTGCGTGCCGTGTATCCGATGCGCGCCGACGCGCAAACCATCACCGCGCGCACGGTGCGCAGCGGCAAGGTCGTTCACGTGCACGACGTGCTCGCCGAACCCGACTATCCGACCAAGGACTTCGCGCGCGCCGCGAACGTCCGCGCGGGACTGGGCATCCCGATAGTCCGCGATGCGCAGGTGATTGGGACGATTTTTGTCGGACGATCGACGCCGGGGCCGTTTCGCGATTCGCAGGTCGAGCTCCTCCAGACATTCGCCGACCAGGCGGTCATCGCGATCGAGAATGTTCGCTTGTTCAAGGAGCTCGAGGGGCGCAACCGCGATCTCACCGAATCGCTCGAGCAGCAGACCGCGACCAGCGACATCCTACGCGTGATCAGCCAGTCCCCGACCGATACGCAACCGGTGTTCGATACGATGGTGACTGCTGCGATGAACCTGTGCGGAGCCGTCTCCGCGAATGTCTTCACGTTCGACGGCGAATTGATTCACCTCGCGGCGCTGGTTAACGCGACGACCGAGGGCGCCGACGCGATGAGAGGTTTGTGGCCGAGACCGCCCAGCCGCGACATGGCGGCGGCTCGGGCGATCCTAACCTGCAGCGCAGTGGCCATCCCGGACGTCCTCGAGGACGCAGAGTTTGCCGCGCCTACCGCCGTCGCTTCCGGGGGCTTTCGCAGCATTCTCGCGTTTCCTCTCGTTCGAAACGGGATGCCGATCGGCGCCATCGTCGTCGGGCGTCCCAATCCTGGCCCATTTCCAGACACCCAGATCGAGCTGCTCAAGACCTTCGCCGACCAGGCCGTTATCGCGATTGAGAACGTGCGCCTGTTCAAGGAGCTCGAGGGACGCACCGCCGAGCTCACGCAGTCGGTGGGCGAAATGCGCGCGCTGGGCGAGGTCGGGCAGGCGGTGAGCGCGACGCTCGATCTGGAAACCGTGCTGCGCACCATCGTGTCGCGCGCCAACGAGCTCGCCGCGATGCAGGGGTGCGCAATCTACGAATACGACGGGCAGAGCGCCGAGTTCCATTTGCGCACCGCCGACGGCCTGCCCGACGAGCTCGTGGCCGCGTTGCGCGCCGACCCGATCCGCAAGGGCGAAGGCGCGCTCGGCCAGCTGGCGGTGGTGGGCGAGCCGGTGCAGGTGACCGACATCGTCGACGGCCGCGTATACCAGAGCCGGGTGCGCGAAATCCTGTTGCGCCTGGGTTATCGATCGCTGCTCGCAGTGCCGCTGCAGCGCGAAAATGACCTGCTGGGCGGCCTGGTGGTGAATCGCATGACCGCCGGCGAGTTCGCACCGGAAATCATCGCGCTGCTGCAGACCTTCGCCTCGCAGTCGGCGCTGGCGATCCAGAACGCGCGACTGTTCCGAGAAATCGAGGACAAGAGCCGGCAGCTCGAGGTCGCCAGCCAGCACAAGAGCGAATTCCTCGCCAACATGTCGCACGAGCTGCGCACCCCGCTCAACGCGATCATCGGGTTCTCGGAGGTGCTCGCGGAGAAGATGTTCGGCGAGGTGAACGACAAGCAGGCCGAATACCTCGCCGACATCCTCGATTCGGGACGCCACCTTCTTTCGCTCATCAACGATATTCTCGATCTCTCGAAAATCGAAGCGGGGCGAATGGAGCTCAATCTAAGCGAGTTCAGCTTGCCATCGGCTATCGACAATACGTTGATGCTGCTGCGCGAGCGTGCGCATCGCCGCGAGATCGCGCTTGCCTGCACGATCGATGATGGGCTGGGAAGCATCCAGGCCGACGAGCGCAAGGTGAAGCAGGTGGTGCTGAATCTGCTCTCCAACGCGCTCAAATTCACGCCGGAAGGCGGTCGTATCGATGTGCGCGCCGCGCGACGCAATGGCTGCGCCGAAATCGCAGTCACCGACACTGGGGTCGGCATTGCGCCGGACGATCAGGCTGCCGTGTTCGAGGAGTTTCGCCAGGTCGGCACCGCGTCGAAAAAGGTCGAAGGAACGGGGCTGGGGCTCGCGATTTCACGAAAATTCATCGAGCTGCACGGGGGCCGCATTTGGGTGGAGAGCACGCTCGGCGAGGGCTCGACGTTCGCCTTTACGCTGCCGCTTTTCCGCGAGATCACGCCGGCGGCCTGACACCCACGGAGTGCCGGCGATCACGCGCATCGCGATCACTGGCGGACGAGCGCGTCTCACCACCGGCAGCCGCCGTCGCCGATCGCGCTCGCCAACAGCGGCACCGCCGCGAGCAATCCCATGCCCGCATAGGCGTCGCGGCAGTCGGGTTTGATCGCCTTTTCGAGCGCGCGGGCTTCCTTCGACGCGCGTTCGGGCGGTGGAGGAACCACCGGGATCAGACCGTGCGAGCCCGCGCCTTCGCGCGCGATCGCGCGCTTTTTCGCGCCCTCCAGGTCGATGCGCGGAGCCGCTCCCGGCTCCGCGGGCACGTCGGTGCGCGGCTTGAACATGTCTTCGTCCGGTGACGGTGCACCGAAACGCAGTCTTGAGGGCTCGCTGGCCGGTGCTTCGGGGCGGGCGGGTATGGTCGCTGCAGGGCCACCCGCGGGCGTGCTGCGCTCGGCGGGGTGCGCTGCCGGCGATGCCTCGCTCGGCACGCTCCTCGGCGCCGTCGGCGCGGCCGGTGCGGCGGGGGCGGGAGCGGATTGTGGAGGCGGTGCCGCGGGAGCGGTCTCGCGCGGAGCGCTGGGTGCCACCGCTTCCGGACGCGTCGCCGGCTCCGTCGTCACGCGCGGCGGCGCGGCGACCGGTGGCGCCGCAGGAGCAGCGGCAGGCGGCTCGACCGGTGGCGTGATAATGCGCTCGGTCGGCGCGGCAGGCGAAGGTTGTGATGGACGCGGCTTCGCGTCGGGCGCCGGCGGCGCGGGCACGATTTCGGGTTCTGCACGCGGCGGAGGCGCGGTCGGCGGCGCGGTCTCGCGCTCGATCGGCGCTGGCGGACCCCGTGGTGCCGGGGCGATGTCCTGACGTGGTGCGGGTGCAGGCAGCGGAGGGACCGGAGCCTCGTGCGGCAAGGATTGAACCGATGGCGCGGCTTCGCGCTGCGCGGGTTCGAATGCACGGTCGATGCCCGGCGCGACCGGAACGTCGCGCAAAGGCGCGGGAGCGATAGGCGCAGCCGGCGGCGAAAGCGGAGGCGGCGCCACGACCGGCTCCCGCTCGACCGGCACGGGCGTCGGGAGCGTGGCTGGCGGCGCGTACGGTTTCGGCACCTCTTCGGGGGCGTCGAGATTCAATCGCGGCACCGATTCCGCAGCGGGCTGCGGTTCGGGTTCCGCGGCGCTGGGTGGCGAGGGTGCAGGTGCCGGGGACGGCGCGGGTGCGGGAGGTGGCGCACTCGATGACGCTGGTGGAGGACGTGCCCTGGCTCGCGGCGATGACGGCGGCGTTGATTCGCGTCTCGCTGCGGCCGGAGGCGTGGCGGACGGTTCGGGAAGCAAAGCACTGCCCGGCGTCGCGCTGGGCGCTCCAGGCGAAAGCCTGAACGCGTCGCCGCGCTCGCTGCTTAACGCGCGCAGGTCGACGTTGAGCGAATCGCCGAAGTCGCGATCGCGTCGCGCGCCGCTGTAGGTGGCACTCCCGAACAGCACCACGATCCACAGATGCAACAGCATCGACAGCACGATGAATCGAAACAGCTTCGGCTCATCGAAGCGAAGCGTTTGAGGCGAGCGGCGAAGGGGAATGCGCGCGATCACGGGTCTGGTGCGGGTCCGAAGCTTCAACGGGCGCGTGACGCGGCCCTCTCACTGCAGCTCGGATCACGCAAAGTCCACGAGCGGTCGGCTGCATCGCGATTCTGCCACGCCTCGCTTCGGCCCGACGCGGGCATTTGCTCTGCATTCTCATCGTCCGATCAGTTTCCCTCAGTTCCTCATTTCACTCAGCTCCCTTTACACTTCGCGTTTCATCCGTCGCCGCTCTTCGAACGGACGTCACGACCTCCGGAGGAATTCATGAAAACCGTTGCTCGCTGCGGCATCGCTCTGGCCGCGCTCACCTTTGCGACGTCGAGTCTTGCCGACGTCGCCGTGCCCGCGCCAGGCACCAGCCCGCGCGTCGATGCGATCAAGAAAGCAGGCGTGCTGCGCGTCGGCGTCCTGGCGAACGCGCCGTGGCTGGTCGAAAACACGTCCGGATCCGGCGAGGCGTGGAGCGGGCCGGCGTGGCTGCTGGCCAACGAGTACGCCAGGCGCCTCAACGTCAAGCTCGAAGCGGTGCCCGTGAGTCACGAGACCAAGGTCCCGGTGCTGGCGTCGAACCAGGTCGACATCTCGGTCACTCCGCTCGCCGAGACGCCCGACCGCCTCAAGGTGGTCGACTTCATCATCTACTCGAATACCAGCGTGTGTATGTTCGGCAGCGCGTCCAATCCGAAATTCGCCGCGGCCAAGACCGTGGACGACCTCAACCAGCCCGGGATCACCATCGCGTACTACACGGGCGGCGGCGAGGAAGGGTGGGTCAAGGAGCGCTTTCCCAAGGCGCAACTGCGCGGAGTGCCCGGTTCCGGCACCGCGCCGGTCGAAGAGGTGATGGCCAATCGCGCCGATGCGGTGCCGATCAACCGCGTGCCCTGGGTTGCGATGGGCCGCAAGCTCAAGCAGCTCGCGGTGCTGCCCAAAGACAACAACTGCCAGAACAGCACCGAAAAGGCCGCGCCGGTCGGCATGGCCGTCGACAAGAATCAGACGGCCTTCCTCACCTGGGCGCGCGCGGTCGAGAAGGAGCTCGAAGCGAAGCTCAAGGCCGACGAGGCGAGGGTCGTCGATACGATGAAGTAGCGACCGCGGCGGCCCGACGGTGGAGGGCGCCATACGCCGGGAGACCTCGCCGCATGGACTTCGATTTTTCCGTCATCACTGAGCACTGGCGCTTTCTCGCGTCGGGGATCGTCGTCACGCTGGTGTTGTCGGCGGTGTCCGGGGTGACCAGCATTGCCGCTGGCTTTGTCGTCGCGATGCTGCGCCTGTACGGACCGCGCTGGCTGCGTCCGCTGGTGGTGCTCTACATCGACTCTATGCGCGCGATTCCGGTGCTGGTGGTTCTGGTCTGGACTTTCTTTGCGCTGCCGATCGTGAGCGGGCTCACGATGCCGCCATTTTTCGCAGCGCTGATCGGTCTCACCGTGCATCTGGCGGCGTACGTCGCCGAGATCGTGCGCGCCGGCGTCGAATCGGTGCGACCGGGACAGACGCGCGCGTCGCTAGCGCTCGGCATGTCGCGCGCGCAGATCGTGCGCCGGATCGTGCTGCCGCAGGCGATCGTGCGCATGCTGCCCGCGTTCGGCTCGTTGCTGTCGGTCACCATCAAGGACACCGCGATCGCGTCGGTGATCGCGGTGCCGGAGCTGATGCGGCAATCGGAGACCCTCGCCGGACAGAGCTTCCAGCCGATCGAGGTCTATACCTTCGCGATGCTGGTGTATTTCGTGATCCTGTTTCCGGTCACGCGCGGCGTCGATCTGTTCTACCGCCGCGTCGCGCACCTGGGGCGGTCATGAGCGTCAACACCCCACCGCGCCGCCACGAGCGGCTCAATGCCCAATGCGCTGGAGCGCGTGGCGCGAAGGCAGTCCAATGAGCTTCGACTGGAGCGTCGTCTGGTCGCATCGCCAGGAATTGCTGGCGGCAACCGGCACGACCATCGTGCTCACGTTCGCGACCATGGCGATCGCGGTGCCGTGCGGATTGATCGTCGCTGCTCTGCGCCTGTATGCGTGGGCGCCGGTGCGCGCGCTCGCCACCGCGTACGTCGAGCTCTTTCGCAACCTACCGCTGATCCTAGTCGTGTTCTGGGCGTTCTATGTGCTGCCGATCTCGACCGGGCTCGGCCTCTCCCCACTGGCGACCGGCCTCGCCGCGCTGGCGCTCAACGTCACCGCGTACAACGCCGAGACGTTTCGCGCGGGCATCAATTCACTGCGCCGCGGACAGGTCGAGGCGGCGATGGCGCTGGGCATGAGTCGCACGCAGGCGCTGCGCCGGGTGCTCGTGCCGCAGGCGCTGCGTCGTGTGTTGCCGGTGCTCGCGAGCACATGGGTATCGCTGTTCAAGGACACATCGCTGGTGTCGGTGATCGCGGTGAGCGAGCTCGCCTACGTGACGATGCAGATTCGGTCGCAAACGTATCGCGTGCTCGAAATGCTGACCGCGATGGCGGCGATCTACTGGCTGCTGGGCTATCCGCAGGCGAAGCTGGTCGACTGGATGCAGCGACGCTTCGCGGTGACCGAATGAGCGCCGCCGGGCCCCCCGAGGCGCTCGCCCGCCTTGGGTGGGAGGTCGCGCAGCGACTTCGGGGGAAGACGGATGAGCGCCGCCGGGCCGCCCCAAGGCGCTCGCCCCCCTTGGGGGGAGGTCGCGCAGCGACTTCGGGGGGAGACGAATGAGCGCGCAGCCGCAGCCTGCCGTGCGCGCGATGGCGGCCACTCCGCTGATCATTCGCTACCGCGGCGTGATCAAGCGCTACGGAACGTTCGAGGCGTTGAGCGGGGTCGAGCTCGACGTTCACGCCGGCGAGGTGGTGTGTCTGATCGGACCTTCGGGCTCAGGCAAGTCGACGCTGCTCCGTTGCACCAACGGTCTGGAAAGCATCGATGGCGGCGATATCGAGTTCGAGGGTGCCGCGCTGCCGCGCGACGAGCGCGCGCTGCGCGCGGTGCGCACGCGCATGGGAATGGTGTTCCAGAGCTTCGAATTGTTTCCGCATCTGAAGGCGATCGAAAACGTCGCGGAAGGACCGCGCACTGTGCTGCGAATGGATGCCAGGGATGCGACGGCGCGCGCGAGCGCGATGCTGGCCAAGGTCGGTCTCGCCGACAAGGCCGCGAACTATCCTTCGGCGCTGTCGGGCGGACAGCAGCAGCGCGTCGCGATTGCGCGCGCGCTTGCGATGCAGCCCGACGTCATGCTCTTCGACGAGCCCACCTCGGCACTCGACCCGGAAACCATCGGCGAAGTGCTGAGCGTGATGAAGACGCTGGCCGACGAGGGTATGACCATGGTCGTGGTCACCCACGAGATGAGCTTCGCGCGGCGCGTCGGCGACTGGGTGGCGGTGTTCGACGCCGGGCGTATCGTCGAGCAGGGTCCGCCCGCGCAGATCTTCGACGCACCGCTCACCGAGCGCACGCGCGATTTCCTGGGGCACCTCGGCTGGAGCGGCTAGGGCTTGGACAACCTCTAATCTTCCAGCAGGTACGAGCGGCTGTCCTCGAAAAAATGCGCGCCGGCGTCCGAGCGTACCGCGGTCCCCACCCCGGAAGCGGTCAGCACTTCCAGCAGCAGCGCGCTCGCAACGCCGCCGTCGATGATGTGCACCGAGCGCACGCCCTCGCGCACCGCGTCGAGGGCAGCGCGCACGCGCGGCACCATGCCGCCCTGGACGATGCCGTCGCGCAGCAGCGCTTCGGCTTCGGTCGCGGTGATGATGTAGACGATCGATCCGTCGCGACCGTGCACGCCGGCGATGTTGGTCATCAGGATCAGCTTCTCGGCCCGCAGCGCGCGCGCAAGGCGCCCCGCGAGCAGATCGGAATTGATGTGATACGCGGTGCCGTCGGCGCCGACGCCGATGGGCATGATCACCGGCACGAACTCGCGCGAAAGCAGCAGCTCGATGAGTCCGGTGTCGATGCTCTCGACGTCGCCGACGAAGCCAATCTCCTCAGCGCTGATGCCCTCGATACTGCGCTGTCGCGCGTGGATGAACCGGCCGTCCTGGCCATCGAGCCCAACTGCGCGGCCGCCGTGGCGGTTGATGAGCCCGGCGAGTTCCTGGTTGAGCTCGCTAAGCGCCATCTCCACCACCGTGAGCGCGCGCTCGTCGGTGACGCGCACGCCGTCGCGGCGCCGCGCCTCCATGCCCATTTGTTGCATGAGCTCGTCGATGCGCCATCCTCCACCGTGCACTACGATGGGCTTCATGCCGACCAGGCGCAGTAGCGCGATGTCGCGCGCGAATCCTGCCTTAAGCACCGGATCGGTCATCGCCTTGCCGCCGAAGCGCACCACCAGCGTCTTGCCGTGGTACGCGCGGATGTAGGGGAGCGCCTCGGCGAGAATTGCGCCGCGATTGACGGTGGCCATGCGTGGTCCGGTCCTTCAGGTCTGCATGGTTTCGATGTTCTGATCGGTGGCGATCGCGCTTTCCTGCAGGACCTCGACGGCATAGCCCGCGGCGACCCAGGCGTCGAGCCCGCCGTAGAGCGGACGCACGCGAGTGAAGCCATGGCTCATGAGCCTTTTCGCCGCGTGCGCTGCGGAGGATTCGTTGGGGCAGGTGCAGTAGAGAACAATGTCGCGATCACGCGGAAGGTCCTTTACGTGCTGCTCCATCGCATTCAGAGGGACGTGGCGCGCCCCCGGGATGCGGGCAGGCTGCATGCCGAGCGCGGTCGGCGAGCGCACGTCGACGACGACCGGACGCGCACCCGATTCCATGAGCCGGTAGAGCTCGTCGACGCTGATGCGCGCCATGCGCAGCTTCGCGTAGAAGCGCCGGCGTTCCCACCACTTGTAGGCGGCGTAGGCCAGGAACAACGCGACGATGACGACGATTGCCCTGCTGCCGAAATCCTGGGCACGAGCGATGAGGTATTCGACTTGGCGCCCGAACAGCGCGCCCCCGCCGACACCGGCGGCGACCCAGAGCGCAGCGCCGATCCCATTGAAGAACAGGAACGTTGAAATCCTGATATGCGTCGCACCCGCCAGTGGCGGAGCGATCAGCGACAGGCCGGGTACGAACTTGGCGACGACCAGCGCGTTCATGCCCCAACGCTCGAATCGCGACTGCGTCTCGCTGACGCACGAGTCCGGGGTCAGCGAGATCCGGCATAGCGTCTTCATCACGCCGTTGCCATAGCGTCGGCCGATTGCGTACCAGATCGAGTCCGCCAGGAGACATCCGAGCATCGCGACCAGGAACACCAGCACGAGCGAAAGCTGTCCGCTCGCTCCGAGGGCGCCCGCGACTACCAGTGTCGGAATGGCCGGGATCGGAAGCCCGATCTGCTCGACGAGCACGTTGATGAATACCAGCAGAAGGCCATATTCACTGAGCAGGGCGACGAGGTCGTGCGTCATGTTCTTGCCGATCGCGGGGTACGGCGCAAATACGCCCTGCCATCATAGCCGACCCCGGCGCAGCTCGCGCGCGAGGCCCTGTCCACCGCAGGTGGTAAGTTGCTGTCCACCGCAGGTGGTAAGTTGCTGTCCACCGCAGGTGGTGAGTCGGTGTCCACCGCGCGTGCGGTGACGGCGTTATTGTGCTGACGTAAACTTGATGCGTGACCCGCGGCTCGCGGGAACACAACGGAGATTCGGCGCAAAGGACGATGCCAGAGCTCGACGAATGGTCTTTTCCCAGCGACCTGCAGCCGCGGGCGAGCGAAGTTTCGTTCGACCTCGCTGAGGCGCTGCGCTCGCTGGTACTGATCCGCGCCGAGATTCCGGAGAATGCGTTCACCGCGTCGGTGCTGGGCACCGAGCGCGTTGGCAATGGCGTGGTGATCGGCGAAGATGGCTTGATCCTGACCATCGGGTACCTCATCACCGAGGCCGAGACGATCTGGCTGCACGCGCACGACGGCAGCGTGATCGCGGGTCACGCGCTCGCCTACGATTTCGCCACCGGTTTCGGACTGGTGCAGCCGCTCGGACGCATCGGCGCGCCGGCGCTCGCGCGCGGACGGTCCGCGTCGGCAGCAGTGGGCTCGGAAGTCCTCGTGCTCGGGCACGGGGGCCGCTCGCACGCGCTCAAAGCAGGCGTGTTCGCGAAGCGCGAATTCGCAGGTTACTGGGAGTACCTGCTCGATGAGGCGCTGTTCACCTCGCCGGCGCACCCGCAATGGGGCGGCGCCGCGCTGGTCGCCAAGGACGGGCGCCTGATCGGCGTTGGGTCGCTGTTCGTGCAGGAGGCGATCCAGGGCAGCACGGTGCAGGGCAACATGTTCGTGCCGATCGATCTGCTCGAGCCGGTGCTCGAAGACCTGCTGCGTTTCGGAAGAACACGGCAGACGCCGCGACCTTGGCTGGGCATGTACACCGCCGAGAACGAAGGGCGACTGGTGGTGGGAGGGCTGGCCAAGGGTGCGCCTGCCGAGGCCGCCGGCATTCGCCTGGGCGATGTCGTGCTCGAGGTCGACGGTGCGCCTGCGTCTGGACTCGCGGACCTGCTGCGCAAGACGTGGAGCGTCGGCGCGGCCGGCGTCGAGGTGCCGCTGACCATCGGCCGCGAAGCCGAGGTCAAGCACATTCGCGTGCGTTCCGCCGATCGTCACGATTACCTGCGCAAGCCTGCACTGCAGTAATGCTCACCCGCGCCAGCCTCGCGTCGCCCAGGCCGCTTCAGGGCCCGGCGACCGCGGTCTTGTAATCCCAGCCGCCACCGAGCGCCTTGGCGACGTCGATCACCGCCAGCCGGACGTCGCGTGCGGCGACGATCTGCAGCGATTGCGCCTGCAGCAGCTGACGCTGCACGTCGAGCACTTCGAGGTATGGCGAGTAGCCCGACGTGTAGCGCAAGTCGGCGAGCTCGAGTGATTTCTGCAATCGGTCCGTGCGCTCGGTTTGCGCAGCCAGCGCGTCGCGCGTGGTCTGGTTTGCCGACAGTGCATCGTGCGCGTCGCGAAACGCCGACTGCACCGTCTGCACATAGCGCACCACGCTTTCGTCGCGCTGCGCGGTCCGCAGCTCGACGGTATCGTTGATGAGCGCGAGCCCGATCAGGGGTTGCACCAGGCCGGCTCCGATGCTCCATAGCAGCGCCGGGCCGCTGAACAGGCTTTTCATGACGTTGGATTCCGAACCGAAGGCGCCGGTGAGCGAAAGCGACGGGAAGTAGTCCGCGCGCGCGACGTCGATACGCTGGTTCGCCGCCGCGAGCTGCTTTTCCGCATCACGGACGTCGGGGCGGCGCTCCAGCATTTCCGAGGGCAGCTGAGCCGGCAGGTCGGGCACCGCCAGCAGCCGTACCATCTGCACATCGCGATCGAACTTCGGCTCGAACACCTCGCGCGGTGAGCGCCCGAGCAGCACCGCAAGCGCGGACATGTTCTCGCTGACCGCGCGCTGCGCGACCGCGACGTCGGAGGCGACTGCGGCGCGCTCGGCCTGCGCGGTCGCAAGATCGAATTCGCCGATCACGCCGGCGTTGAAGCGATCGGTCTGCAGCACCACCGTATCGGTGCGCAGGCGCAGTGTGTCACTGAGCACCGAAAGCTGCGCGTCGGACGCGAGTAGGCGGAAGTACGCGCGCGCGACCTCGGCGGCGACGACGGTGCGCACGGTTTCGCGAGCGAATTGCGATGCGAGCAAGTCGTTCTGCGCAGCCTTGGTCGCGGTGCTGTATTTGCCCCACAGGTCGACTTCGTAAGACGCGTTGAGGCTGGCCACGAAGTCGTTGCCGATTGCCGGAACGCCTGCAGGGATTGGGATGGTGCCGACCAGCGTCTGCCGGCTGCGCGCGGCGTTGAATCCCGCGTTGAGCTGCGGCAGTTGCCCGAACTGTACGATCTTGTACTGAGCGCGCGCCTGATCGACGCGTGCGATCGCGGCGGCGAGATCTAGGTTACGCGCAAGTGCTTCGTCGACCAGCGAAGTGAGGGTCGGATCGCCGAAGGCGCTCCACCAGCGCTCGAGCGCAGGATCATTGGCGCTAGTCTTGGGAAGATCGAGGACGGGTGGCGCGGTGGGTGTGGTGCTGCAGCCGGTCACGCCGGCCGCGAATGCGAGCGCAAGGGTGAGTTTACGCAAGTTCGTCTCCAGGCTTGACGATCGGCGGATGGCCGGGGGTGTGCGGCGGCTCGTGGCTCGCCGTCTGCAAGTGCCTGACTTCGTCGATCAGCTCGTCGTGCGAACGGCGCTCGATCAGCCGTCGCTCGACGATGGCCCGATAGAACAGCGGCACGAAGAACACCGCGAGAAAAGTGGCGGCCAGCATGCCGCCCATGACCCCGGTGCCGGTGGCACGGCGCGCACCGGCGCCCGCGCCGGTCGAGATCGCGAGCGGCAGCACGCCGAGGATGAATGCCATCGATGTCATCAGGATCGGGCGGAAGCGAAGGCGCGCGGCCTCGATCGCCGCCGCCGACGGCGACAGCCCCTCGTGGTTCTTGAGCACCGCGAACTCGACGATAAGAATCGCGTTCTTCGCGGCCAGCCCAAGCAGCGTGACCAGTCCGATCTGGAAGTAGACGTCGTTAGTCATGCCGCGCAGCCACGTCGCCGCCAGCGCACCGAAGGTACCGAAGGGCAGTGCGAGGAGCACCGACAGCGGCAGCGAGACCTTTTCGTACTGTGCCGCGAGAATCAGGAACACCATGATCACCGCGAGCCCGAGCGCGAAGGTCGACGCGCCGCTGGACTTCTTTTCCTGGTACGACGTGCCGCCCCAGTCGTAGCTGAAATCAGCGGGAAGGACCTCGCGCGCGATCTCCTCCATGTGCGCAATCGCCTGCCCCGAGCTCACCCCCGGTGCACCAGACCCCAGCAGCTTCACCGCCGGGAGGTTGTTGAACCGGTCCAGCGCGTCGGGCCCGGACGAATATGTCACCGTGGCCACCGACGAGAGCGGAATCATCTCGCCCTTGGTCGAGCGCACATAGACGGCGCCGATGTCGTCGGGCCGGGTGCGGTATTGCGGCTCGGCCGACATGAGCACCTGCCAGGCGCGTCCCGACTTGGTGAAATCGTTGACGTAATAGTTGCCCAGCGTCGCCGAGAGCGCGTTGTACACGTCCGAGATCGGAACTCCGAGGGTCTTCGCCTTTTCGCGGTCAACCTTGACCGACAGCTGAGGCACGGTGGCGCGCCACAGCGTCTGCACGTAGGCGAGCTGCGGATCGCCGCGCGTCTTGGCGAGGAACGCCTGCGTGACCTCCGACAGGCGCTTCGGGTCGCCCTCGCCGCGGTTCTGGATGTAGAACTCGAACCCGCCCGCTGTGCCCAGGCCGAAGATCGCCGGCGGGTTGAAGGCAAGCACCAGTGCTTCCTTGATCCCGGCGGTCTTGCCGTAGAGTTCGCCGACCAGCTGCGCCGCAGTCACCGTGCGATCGTCCCAGGGTTTTTGCGTGACGAACAGCGTCGCCGCGTTGTTGCGAAAGCCGCCGCCGATGAAGTCGAAGCCGGTGAAGGAAACGATGTCGAGATTGTTGGGGTTGGATCGGATCGCCGCCTCGACTTGTTCCACCACCTTGAAGGTGCGCTCGAGCGTCGCGCCATCCGGGAGGATGACGGCGCTGATGTAAAAGCCCTGGTCCTCGTCGGGCACCAGGCTCCCGGGCGTGATGCGCCAGAGCCCGATCGTCAGCGCGACCATGCCGAGAAAAAGTACCGCGGCGAGGACGCCGCGCCGGAGCATGAAGACGACACCGTCCCGGTAGTGCATGGTGATGCTCGTAAACCAGCGGTTGAACGCCGCGAAAAAGCGATTCGGCGGCTCGTGCGGCTGCAGGATCATCGCGCACAGCGCGGGCGAGAGTGTCAGCGCCACCATGCCCGAAATCACCACCGAGATCGAGATCGTGACCGCGAACTGGCGGTAGAGCTCGCCGGTGAGTCCGCCGAGGAACGCGATCGGCACGAACACGGCCGTGAGCGTGAGCACGATCGCGATGATCGGGCTGGTGACTTCGCGCATCGCCTTGATCGCCGCGTCTCGCGCGGAGAGCCCGTCCTCGCGCATGTGGCGCTCGACGTTTTCGAGCACGACGATCGCGTCGTCGACGACGATGCCGATCGCGAGCACCATGCCGAACAGCGTCAATGTATTGATCGAGTAGCCGAGCAGGTAGATGCCGGCGAAAGTGCCGATCAGCGAGACCGGCACCGCGGCGAAGGGAATCATCGCGGCGCGCCAGCTCTGCAGGAACAGGTATACGACCAGGAACACCAGCACCATCGCTTCGCCCAGCGTCTTCATCACCTCGCGGATCGATACCTCGACGAACCGCGTCGTGTCGTAGGGGATCGCATAGGTCAGGCCTTCGGGAAACCGCTGCGCGATCCCGTCCATCGTGACCTTCACGCTCTTGGCGACCTCGAGCGCGTTGGCGCCCGGCGCCAGGAAAATGCCGACCAGCGTCGCCGGGTGCCCGTTGTAGCGCCCCATGAACTCGTAGTCGCGCGAGCCGAGCTCGACCCGCGCGACGTCGCCCAGCCGCACGATCGAGCCGTCGGCGTTGGCGCGGACGATGATCGCGTCGAACTGCTTGGCATCGGTCAGGCGGCCCTGCGTCGTGATCGTGTAGACAAGGTCCTGATTGTTCGCGATCGGCGACTGCCCGATCTTGCCCGCGGCGAACTGCGCGTTCTGCTCGTTCACCGCGGTGATGACGTCCGCAGGCGTCAGCTTGAGTTGCGACAGGCGATCGGGCTTGAGCCAGATCCGCATCGCGTAGTCCTTGGCGCCGAAGATCTGCACATTGGTCGTGCCAGGCAGACGCTTGAGCTGATCGAGCACGTTGAGCGTCACATAATTGGACGTGAACAGATCGTCGTAGCGCCCATCGGGAGCGTAGAACGCAAGCACCTGCAGGAAGGCGGAGCTGCCCCGCTCGACGGTTACGCCCTGACGGCGCACTTCCTCGGGCAGGCGAGGCTCGACCTGCTTGACGCGGTTGTTGACGTTCACCGCCGCGATGTCGACGTTGGTGCCGATATCGAACGTCACCTGGATTTGCACGGTGCCGTTGGATTGCGACGATGAGCTCATGTAGATCATGCCCGGTACGCCGTTGATCGCATTCTCGATCGGCGAGGCGACGGTCTGCTCGAGTGTGGTCGCCGACGCTCCCGGATACACCGCCTGCACGGTGACGACCGGCGGTGCGATCTCGGGATACTGGGCGATCGGCAGTGAGCGCGTCGCCGCCAGCCCGGCGAGTATGAGGAACGTCGAGATGACGATCGCGAAGATAGGCCGGTCGATGAAAAAGCGCGAAAACATGAGGGGGCGTCCTGTCGCTTATTTGCTGGCGGGGGCGGAGGCCGGGGCTGGCGCTGCGCCGGCGGCGCCAGCAGGCGCTGCGGCGGCGATCTTTATCGGCGCCCCGGGCTGCAGGCGCGCGATGCCGTCGACGATGACTACGTCCCCCGCCTTGAGACCCGACTCGATCTGCCACAGGTTGGTCCCGTTGCTGTCGACCCAGTCGCCGACGACGACCGTACGCTGCGACGCGACGTCCTTGCCGTCCTTGTCCTTGGCAACGACATAGACGAACTTGCCCTGCGGACCGTCGAGCACCGCCACCTGCGGAACCGCGAGCGCGTTCTTGCGCTGCGCGCCGCGAAGGACGACGCGCACGAACTGACCGGGTTTCAGCGCGGCGTCGGCATTGGCGACTTCGGCGCGCATCTCGTAGGTACCCGTGGAAGGATTGACGCGGGTGTCGGAAAAATTGATGCGACCGCGCCGCGGAAAGGTCGAGCCGTCAGAAAGTTTCACACTGACGTCGTAGCCGTTGTCCCTGGGCAGCACGAGTTGCCCGGATGTCACGGCGCTAGTGAGCCGCAGCTGCTCATTCTCCGAAATATTGAAGGCGATCCATATCGGATCGGTCTGTGAAATCACCGTGAGCAGCGTGTCGTTGGCGGTGACGAGGCTCCCCTCGGACTTCATCGCGCGACTCGATAGCCCGGCGATCGGCGCCACGACCTTGGTGTACCCTAGGTTGAGCTTGATTTCGTCGACCTTCGCCCGCGAGGCCTGCACCGCAGCCGCGGCGAGCTCGGCGTTGGAGGCGGCATCGTCGGCTTCCTTCTGACCGATGGCCTTGCGCTCGGCGAGCGGGATCAGGCGAGCGCGTTCGCGATCGGCCTGCGCTTTCTGCGCGCTGGCGCGGGCGAGATCGGCCTCGGCGGCATTCACCTGCGATTGATAGAGCTTGGGATCGATGATGAACAGCGGCTGCCCCATCTTGACCGGTGCCCCTTCCTGATAGAGGCGCTTCTCGAGGATGCCAGTCACCCGCGCGCGTACCTCGACGTCCTTCGAGCCCAGCGTCTGCGCGACGTGCTCGAAGGACACGGGGAAATCCTTGGCTGTGACCGTCATCGTGGTCACTTCGGCGGGGGGCATGCCGAATGCGCCGGGAGGCGGGGCTTTTCCGCAGCCTGCCGCCAGCAAGCCCGCGGCAAGCACGCAAGTCAGACGGACGACGCGGAAAATTGTGGTACGGCTTACCATCGATGAACTCCTGAGTACGCGGAGGGAAATGCCTGCGACTTGCAATGTTCCGAAATGTTACATACAATCGCGGATGTTTGTAAAGCATTTTTATTTTTCGATCCTCGACCGGACAAGCTGTCCATGGCACGGAAGACCAAGGAGGCCGCAGCGATCACCCGTGAGAGCTTGATAGATGCGGCGCAGGTTGTGTTTTGCAAGTACGGCGTCACGCGTACTTCGCTGGCCGAGGTCGCGGCAGAGGCGGGGGTCACTCGCGGCGCGGTGTACTGGCACTTCAAGAACAAGGCGGACCTGTTCAAGGCGATGTGTGCGCGCGCTACGCTGCCGCTCGAGTCGATGCTCGAGGCAACATCGCGCGCCGATCCTGACAACCCGGTGGGTGCACTGCGCAACCTGATGGTCGACACGTTGCAACACCTTGCCCGCGATCCACGCACGCAGGCAGTCTTCGAGATCGTCTTTTCCAAGACCGAAGCCTGCGCCGAGCTTGGCCAGGTCGCGCAGCGCCGCGACGACGAGCGTTGCGAATGCCTCGCGCAGGTCGAGATTCTCGTTCGTCGAGGCGTGGAGTTGGGACATCTTCCCGCGGATACCGATCCCGCGGTGACGACGCAGCTGCTGCAGTCGTGCATGGGCGGGATCATGCGCGAATGGGTGATGAACCGCGGGGCGTACGACCTCGAGAGCGCAGCTCCCGCGATGGTGGACTGCATCGTGGCCGGACTAACCACGCGTCCGCCACGACGCAACGAGCGCGTTCGCCCGCGCGTGCGCGCCCGTTCCACACAGAGCGCTTGAGCAGGGGAATCGCGTCCCTCCACGATGTGATTTAATGTTCGCGGGCGCGCCGCAACGAATCGGCCGCAACGAGGAGAGTGTCAGTGCGGGGAATCGGCTGGGTGGTGGCGCTCGTTGCCGCAATCGCAGGTCACGGCGCGTTCGCGCAGACCCCGGCGCCGACGCCGGTGCGGGTGATCACCTTCAACGGCGGCTGGGATCTTCCGCTGTGGGCGGCGCAGCGGCAGGGTTTTTTCGAAAGTAACGGCGTCGACGTGCGCGTAGCCTACACGCCTTCGTCGGACGTGCTCGTCGCCGGCCTGTTCGACGGACGCTACGACATCGCGCTCGCGACGATCGACAATTTCATCGCGTACCAGGAAGGGCAGGCCGACGTTCGCATCGCCGACGCAACGACCGATCTCGTCTCGTTCATGGGAGGCGACGGCGGATTTCTTTCCGTGGTCTCGGCGCCGGGCGTGAAGACCTTCGCCGACCTGAAGGGCAAAACGCTGTCGGTCGATGCGATGGGCAACGGCCTGGCGTTCGTGCTGCGCGAGCTGCTCGCGCGCAACGGCGTGCGCGAAACCGACGTGACCTTCGTGCGCGCGGGCGGAACGCCTAATCGCTACCGCGACCTGATCGCCGGCAAGCATGACGCGACCCTGCTGCGAACGCCCTTCGAGCTGCTTGCGCAGAACCGCGGCTTCAACGTGCTCGCGATCGCATCGTCGCTCGGCGCCTACGAGGGCACCGTAGGCGCGGTGCGCCGATCGTGGGCGCGCCAGAACGAGGCGACGATGATCGGATTCCTGCGCGGCTATCGCAGCGGCGTCGCCTGGGTTTGCGACCCTGCCAACCGCGATGTGGTCGAGGCGCTGCTGGTAGCCAACATTCGCGATATGACGCCGGCGCTCGCTCGCCAGTCCTACGACCTGCTTGTCGCGCTCCAGGGCGGGCTCACCCGCGACCTCGCCCTCGACGTCGCGGGGATTCGCACGGTGCTCGCTTTGCGCTCGCGCTACGCAACGCCGCCGCGCACACTGGATGATCCCACCAGGTACATCGACACCAGCTACTACGATAAGGCCTTCGGCAAGCGATGACCCGGTGCTGAACGAACGCGGTTCCGATCCACGTATCTCCCGAAGCGGCGAGGCGCATGGCAAAACCGAAAGCGCATGAACCCAAAGTCGTCCGCCTGGACGACATCGACCCGCACTACCGCTGGGACCGTCCGCTGCCGGCTCCCGGCCATACGCAGGTCGATTTCGAGGAGCGCATCAATTTCCGCCGGCTGCATGACTACCGGCTGGCGCGCACGCGCGCCGCGCTTAGCGCTTCGGGACTCGGCGCGCTGCTGTGCTTCGACCAGCACAACATCCGCTACACCACCAGCACCGTCATCGGCGAATGGGCGCGCGACAAGCTCACGCGCTACTCGCTGCTCACCGGCAACGGCGATCCCTACATCTGGGATTTCGGCTCGGCGGCCAAGCACCATCGCCTGCACGCGCCTTGGCTGCATCACGATCACTGCCGCGCCGGGTTGCTCGGATTGCGCGGCGCGGTCGGCGGCGACATCACGCTGTTCCGCGATGCCGCGCGCGAGATCAAGTCGATCCTCGATGCAGAAGGCGTCGGCAACATGCCGCTGGGCCTGGACGTGGTCGAGCCACCGATGCTGTTTGAGCTGCAAAAGTTGGGCATCGAGGTACGCGACGGCCAGCAGACGCTGTTGCAGGCACGCGAGGTGAAGAACATCGACGAGCTGACGCTGCTCAACATGGCCGCGGCGATGGTCGATGGCGTGTATCAGGACATCGCGGAGGCGCTCAAGCCCGGCGTCAAGGAAAGCGAGATCGTTGCGCTGGCGACGGGCCGCCTCTACGGCATGGGCTCCGATTGCGTCGAGGCGATCAATTCGATCTCCGGCGAGCGCTGCAGCCCGCACCCGCACAATTTCACCGACCGGTTGATCCGGCCCGGCGACCAGGCGTTTTTCGACATCATCCAGTCGTTCATGGGCTATCGCACCTGCTATTACCGGACGTTCAACGTCGGACGCGCCACGTCCTCGCAGCGCACGGCGTATCGCAAGGCGCGCGAGTGGATGGACCGCACGATCGAGCTGCTCAAGCCCGGCGTCGGATCCGACAGGATCGCGCGCTCGCTGCCTAAAGCGAAGGACATCGGCTTCGCGAGCGAGATGGACGCATTCGGGCTGAATTTCTGCCACGGTCTCGGGCTGGGTTTGCACGAGCGGCCGCTGATCTCTCGATTGAACTCGTTGAAGGAGCCCATCGAGCTCAAGGTGGGCATGGTGTTCGCGGTCGAAACCTATTGTCCGGCGAGCGACGGCATTTCGGCGGCGCGCATTGAGGAAGAAGTTATCCTCACACCGTCAGGGCCGAAGATCATTTCGCTGTATCCGGCAGAAGAACTGCCGATCGCCAATCCGTATTAGTGGCTGCGAAGGACCATCGACGGATGGATAAGAGCGCGCTCAAGCTTGGCTGGATCGGCATCGGCAGGATGGGCCACGCGATGGCCGAGCGGCTCGCGCGTGCCGGCGCAGACCTGACCGTGTGGAATCGCACGCGCTCAAAGGCCGAGTCCCTTGCCGCACACGGCGCGAAAATTGCCGACGGGCTGGTCGACCTGGCGCGGTGCGACATCGTGTTCTGCATGGTATCCACCTGGGACGACGTGCGCGAGGTGATCGTCGGCCCGGCGGGGCTGCTTTCCGGAGCGCAGGCCCCGCGCCTGATCGTCGAGTGCTCTTCGATCTCGCTGGAAGGGTCGGCGGAACTGCGTTCGCTGCTGGCGGCGCGCGGCGTCCAGCTCCTCGCGGCGCCGGTGTCGGGCAACGCCAAAGTGATCAAGGCAGGCAAGCTGTCGTTCGTGTGTTCCGGTCCCCGCCGCGCGTTCGACGAGGCGCTGCCCTACCTGAAAATGATCGCTCCGTCTGCGAGCTGGGTGGGCGAAGGCGAGCTCGCGCGCATTGTCAAGATCTGCCACAACGTCTTTCTCGGTGTGGTGACGCAATCACTCGCGGAGATCACCGTGCTTGCGCAAAAGGCGGGCGTGCCGCGCCACGCTTTTCTCGAATTCATGAACCAGAGCGTGATGGGCTCGGTGTTCTCCCGCTACAAGACGCCGGCGTTCGTGAACCTCGACTTCAAGGTGACGTTCACGCCGGCGCTGCTGCGCAAGGATCTCGACCTTGGGCTTGATGCCGCACGGCGCCACGAGGTGCCGATGCCGCTCGCCTCGCTCACGCGTGACGTGGTGCAGACCTTGATCGGAAATGGGTTCACCGAGCAGGATTTTGCGACGCTGCTGATGCTGCAGGCGAAGGCGTCCAACGTGGCGCTCGAACCCGAAAACGTGGCGATCGACGATGGATTGTCCTAGGAACGCAAGGAGGCAGTGATGAAACTCATTCGCTCAATGGTTGCCCTGTGGCTGGCGGCGCTGTGTGTGCCGCTGGCGCTGGCTCAGAGCTATCCGAACAAGGCGGTGCGCCTGATCGTGCCCTTCACGGCGGGTAGCGCCACCGACATTCTCGCGCGCACCTTCGGACAAAGCCTTTCCGAAACGTGGGGCCAGCCGGTGATCGTCGAAAACCGCCCCGGCGCCGGAGGCACCATCGGCGCGGCGGTAGTCGCCAAGTCGCCGCCCGATGGATACACGCTGCTCGTGCACTCGGCGGCGCAGGCGTACAACGCCTCGATCTACACCGATCTTCCCTATGACACCTCGCGCGATTTCGTCGACGTCGTCCCGCTCGCCGGACAGCCCAACGTGCTGGTCGTGTCGCCGGCGCTGGGCGTGAAATCGGTTGCGGAGCTGATCGCGCTCGCGAAACAGAAGCCCGGCGCGCTCAATGTCGGATCGGCGGGCACCGGTAGCGGAACGCATATCAATGCGGAGAAGTTCAAGCTGGCGGCCGGCATCGATGTCGTGCATGTTCCCTACAAGGGGACGCCCGAGGCGCTCAATGACACGCTCGCCGGACGCGTCAGCTTCTTTTTCTCGCCGATCTCGGCCGCACTGCCCAACGTTCGCGAAGGCAAGCTGCTGGCGCTGGGCGTGAGCACCGCCAAGCGGTCGAGCGCGCTGCCCGACGTGCCGACCATCGCCGAGTCGGGACTTCCCGGATTCGACTACAACCTCTGGGTGGGTGTCTTCGCGCCCGCGGGAACGCCTCCGGACGTCGTCGATAAGATCCACAAGGACGTCGATCGTGCGCTACAGACCCCTGACGTCAAGCAACGGTTGGCGACGCTCGGTGCCGACCCTATGCCGATGACGTCGGCGGAGTTCTACAAGTTCGTGCAGGGCGAAATCGCCGACTCGGCCAAGGTCATCAAGGCTGCGGGAATCAAGGTGCAATAGGTACCGATGGCGCCGCGCGAGCCACCACGCGAGGGGCCCCGCGCGGAGCGTGGGGCTCGAAGGCAAGGCGAGTCGCGGCAGGTGCGCCTACAAGAGGTGCGCGCACCTTATCGTTGGATTGAGGAGGCGCCGGACGAGCGCTCGGTCTTCGATTAAGATAGCAGCCCGACCGGCGATGAAGCCGGCACCCGCATCGGCGCTGGAGTGGAGGAGATGAATTCGAGCCTGGACACGTTCCCGAGGCTGTTGCTCGAGCATGCGCGCGTGCGCGGCGACCGCCCGGCGACGCGCGAGAAGGACCTCGGTATCTGGCAGACGTGGACGTGGGCCGCGGTCGCCGCCGACGTGCGCGCGCTCGCCTGCGGTCTTGCGGCGGAGGGCTTCCGCCGCGGCATGCACCTCGCGATCATCGGCGACAACCGGCCCCGCCTTTACTGGTCGATGATCGCTGCGCAGGCGCTGGGCGGCGTTCCGGTGCCGATGTATCAGGACGCGCCAGCGGCAGAATTCGCCTACGTGCTCAACGACGCCGAGATCGCCTACGCGGTGGTTGAGGATCAGGAGCAGGTCGACAAGATGCTGGAATCGCGGCCCGCGGTCCCCTCGCTCGCGCACATTTTCTACGACGATGCGCGCGGGCTGCGCAACTACGAAGGCGTGACGGCGCTCGATGTGCTCATGGAAAAAGGGCGCGCCTTCGATCGCGCGCACCCGGGCTTTTTCGACACGGAGGTTGCGAAGGGCCGCGCTGAGGATGTGTCGGTGATGCTGTACACCTCGGGGACCACCGGCAAGCCGAAAGGCGTGCGGCAAACGCATCGCGCATTCATCGTCGCGGCGCAGGGCGGTGTCGAGTTCGACCACCTCGTCGCCGACGACAGCATGCTTTCGTATCTGCCGATGGCGTGGGTCGGCGATCACCTGTTCTCGTACGCGCAGTGGCTGGTCGCAGGTTTTACCATCAACTGTCCGGAATCCGGCGACACGGTGATGACCGACCTGCGCGAAATCGGACCCACGTACTATTTCGCGCCGCCGCGCGTGTTCGAGAACCTGCTCACGCAGGTCATGATCAGGATGGACGATGCGAGCTCGATCAAGCGCTGGCTGTTCGCGCACTTCACAGGCGTCGCCCGTCGGGTGGGTTCCGACCTGCTCGACGGCAAGCCGGTAAACGCGATCGATCGCGCGCACTACGCGCTTGGCAACGTCATGATCTACGGGCCGCTGCGCAACGTCCTGGGCATGAGCCGCATTCGCGTCGCCTACACTGCCGGCGCGGCGATCGGTCCGGATCTTTTCCGCTTCTACCGCTCGATCGGGATCAATCTCAAGCAGCTCTACGGGTCGACCGAGACCTGTGCTTACGTCTGCCTGCAGCCCGACGGCGGGGTGAAGTTCGACACCGTGGGCATTGCGGCACCGCGCGTCGAGCTGCGCATCGCCGCTGACGGCGAGGTGCTGGTGCGCGGCCCGATGCTGCTCAAGGAGTACTACAAGCGCGCCGATGCGACTGCGGAATCGATCGATGCAGACGGTTACTTTCACACCGGCGATGCGGGCTTTGTCGACAACGCCGGCCAGCTCAAGATCATTGATCGCGCTCGCGACGTCGGCAAGCTCGCGAGCGGCGCGATCTTCGCGCCCAACTATATCGAGAACAAGCTCAAGTTCTTCCCGCACGTCAAGGAAGCGGTCGTCTTCGGCAACGGACGCGACGCTGTGTGCGCATTCATCAACATCGACCTGGGATCGGTCGGCAACTGGGCCGAGCGCCGCGGGATCGCTTACTCGGGTTACACCGACCTGGCGGCCAAGCCCGAAGTCTACAAGCTCATCGGCGAATGCATCGAAAAGGTCAACGCCGAGCTGGCGGGCGAGGGCGCACTCGGCGCCTCGCAGGTCCGCCGTTTTCTGGTCCTGCACAAGGAGCTCGACCCCGACGACGACGAGTTGACGCGCACGCGCAAGGTCCGGCGCTCGTTCATCGCGGAAAAATACGCCGTGCTGATCGACGCGCTGTACAGCGGCAAGACATCGCAACACATCCGCACGCAGATGCGCTTCGAGGACGGCCGCTCAGGCATGGTTGCCGCGGATCTTCATATCGACGACGCGAGAACATTCGCCGCTGGCGCCGCGCAGAAAGCTGCATGAGCGCGCGCCGCTTTCCCGAGCGCCGCGTCGCCCTACCCGGCCAGAGCGCACAACGCGCAGGCTGTGCGATCGTCGCATGACGGCAATGAGCGGCGGGCGCAGCATCGGCGGGGCGATCCTGGCTCTCGACAACATCACGCTGTCGTTCGGCGGTGTGAAGGCGCTCACCGGAATCAGCTTCGACGTCCGCGAGCACGAAATCCGCGCCATCATCGGCCCCAACGGCGCTGGCAAGAGCTCGCTACTCAACGTGATCAACGGCGTCTATCACCCGCAGCAAGGCACGATCACCTTTCGCGGCGAGGCACGCCACGGCATGAATGCGCACGACGTTGCGGCGCATGGTATCGCGCGCACCTTCCAGAACATCGCGCTGTTCAAGGGCATGAGCGTGCTCGACAACATCATGACGGGCCGCAATCTGAAAATGCACGCGAGCGTGATCGAGCAGGCGATCTACCTCGGACGCGCACGGCGCGAGGAGATGGAAAACCGCGCCATGGTCGAGGCCGTGATCGATTTTCTCGAGATCCAGCACATTCGCAAGACGCCGGTCGGCCGCCTGCCCTACGGGCTGCAGAAGCGCGTCGAGCTGGCACGCGCGCTGGCCGCGGAGCCTTCACTGCTGCTGCTCGACGAGCCGATGGCCGGGATGAACGTCGAAGAGAAGCAGGACATGTGCCGCTTCGTGCTCGACGTCAACGAACAATACGGGACGACGATCGTCCTCATCGAGCACGACATGGGGGTGGTCATGGACATTTCCGATCGCGTCGTGGTGCTCGACTATGGCAAGAAGATCGGCGACGGCACCCCCGACGAGATCCGCGGCAATCAGGCGGTGATCGACGCTTACCTGGGCGTCGCGCACTAGCCGGCGCCCTCAGGGACCACGGCGAATGTCATTCTTCTTCGAAGTGCTGATCGGTGGCCTGCTCTCCGGCGTGATGTATTCGCTGGTCGCACTGGGCTTCGTGCTGATCTACAAGGCATCCGGCGTATTCAATTTCGCCCAGGGTGCGATGGTCTTCTTCGCCGCGCTCACCTACGTCGGGCTCCTCGAGCACGGGCTCTCGCCGTGGCTCGCTGCGCCCGCGACGCTCGCGATCATGGTCGTCCTCGGGCTCGCCATAGAGCGCGTCGTGCTGCGTCCGCTCGTCAACCAGCCGCAGATCACGCTGTTCATGGCGACGATTGGCCTCACGTTCTTTCTCGAGGGTCTGGCGCAGATCGTGTGGGGCGCCAACGTACGCGGCCTCGACCTCGGACTGCAGGACGAACCGATGCAATGGCTCGCCGACTCGACCGGCATCAACGTCTCGAAATTCGACCTGGTCGCGGCGGGGGTCGCGGCTTTCATGGTGACGCTGCTGGCATTGTTCTTCAACCGCACGCGGATCGGGCGCGCGCTGCGCGCAGTGGCCGATGATCATCAGGCAGCGCTCGCCGTCGGCATCCCGCTGCAGCAGATCTGGGGCATAGTGTGGGGTGTGGCCGGATTCGTCGCGCTGGTCGCCGGGCTGCTGTGGGGCGCGCGCAACGGTGTTCAATACGCGTTGACCTTCGTCGCGCTGAAGGCACTGCCGGTACTCATCCTCGGCGGCTTCGAGTCCATCCCCGGCGCGATCGTCGGCGGGCTCATCATCGGTGCCTCCGAAAAACTCGCCGAAGTGTACCTCGGCCCGTTTGTCGGTGGAGGCATCGAAGGCTGGTTCCCGTACGTGCTCGCACTGCTGTTCCTGCTGGTCCGGCCCGAGGGCCTGTTCGGCGAAAAGATCATCCGCCGCATCTGACGCCGAAAGCTGCCGGAGCCGACATGTTCTATCGCGAAGCGGGCCAGTTCAAGCTGTCGTACAACGCCGACGCGGCGATCTTTCCCATCCGCCAGGACCGGATCGCGATCGCGGCGATCGCGCTCATCGCCTTCGTCGCGATTCCGTTGCTTGCGACGCCTTACGCCTTCACCGGGATTCTCATTCCCTTCCTCATCCTCTCGCTCGCGGCGATCGGGCTCAATATCCTCACCGGGTATGCGGGTCAGCTCTCGCTGGGCTCGGCGGCGTTCATGGCGGTCGGCGCTTTCGCGTCGTACAACTTCATGTTGCGCATCCCTGGAATGCCGATCCTGCTCGCATTCATCGGCGGCGGCGTCATGGCGGCGCTGGTGGGCATCCTGTTCGGCCTGCCCAGCCTGCGCATTCGCGGGTTCTATCTCGCGGTAGCGACGCTGGCCGCGCAGTTTTTCATTCTCTGGTTCCTGACCAAGGTGGGATGGATCACCAATTACAGTGCGTCGGGCGTGATCACCGCGCAGCCGATCGTGATATTGGGCTACGAGTTCAACACGCCGTCGGCGAAGTATCTGCTCGTGCTCTCGATCGTGACACTGATGGCGTTGGCGGCGAAGAACATGGCGCGCGGCAATGTCGGCCGATCGTGGATGGCGGTGCGCGACATGGATGTCGCGGCGGAAGTGATCGGCATCCGGCTGATGCGCGCTAAGCTGCTGGCATTCGCCGTGAGCTCGTTCTATTGCGGCGTCGCGGGCGCGCTGTTCGCCTACGCGTATCTAGGCACGGTCGAGCCCGAGGCGTACAACCTCGACCTGTCGTTTCGCATCCTGTTCATGGTTATCATCGGCGGCGTCGGAACCGTGCTCGGGTCGTTTCTCGGCAGCGCGTTCATCACGGCGCTACCCGTGTTGCTGAGCGTCACCGTCCGCTTTCTGGACAGCAGCATCGGCCTGCACATCCCGGAAAGCGCGATCTCGAATCTCGAGCTCATGGTATTCGGCGGCCTCATCATTTTCTTCCTGATCGTCGAACCGCACGGACTCGCCAGGCTTTGGCAGATAGGAAAGGAAAAGCTTCGCCTTTGGCCGTTCCCGCATTGACTTGGATCAGAGATAGCGCAGTTAACTCGTTTCGCAGTGCGTAACCCATTGACAGGGATCGCGAATTCACCAATGCTCCGAGCAGGTTCCACTTGGTTCGGAAATGTCTGGTTAGGAGGAGAAGCATGAAGGCAATCAAGCTAGCAATTGTCGCGTTTGCGCTGTCGGTCGCGGCCAGTGCGGTTCTGGCGCAGGACGAGCAATTCATACCGGTCCTTTCGTATCGCGTGGGGCCGTCTGCCGCCGGCGGTTCCGGCTATTACGGCGGCGCCATCGATTATTGGACGCTCGTCAACATGACGGGCGGCATCAATGGCGTGAAGCTGAAGTGGGAGGAGTGCGAGACCGAGTACAACCCGTCCAAGGGCGTCGAGTGCTACGAGCGGCTGAAGAAGAAATATGGCGGCGCAACGACCGTCGAGCCGTTGGCTACTGGAATCGCCTACGGCCTGTTCGAGCGTGTCGCGCAGGACAAGATTCCGCTGACGACGTTCGGGTATGGCCTGGGCAGTTCCGCCGACGGCCGCGTTTACGACTGGGTTTTCCCGCTGGGCACGACGTATTGGGACCAGATGGCGGCGATGATCGCGTACCTCGGGCAGAAGGAAGGCGGACTCGACAAGCTCAAGGGAAAGAAAATAGCGTTCCTCTATCATGAATCGGCGTTTGGCAAGGAGCCGATTCCCGTGCTCGACGCATTAGCCGCCAAGCTTGGCTTCGAAACCTTGAAGATTCCCGTTGCACCCCCCGGTCAGACGCAGGAGTCGCAGTGGCTGCAGATCCGGCAGGCCAAGCCGGACTACACCATCATGTGGACCTACGGCGTGATGAGCACGGTCGCGCTCAAGACCGCGGCCAAGACCGGCTACCCACGCGACAAGCTGCTCGGCGTATGGTGGGCGGGGTCGGAGGAGGACGTGATTCCGGCCGCAGACGCGGCCAAGGGCTACGTCAGCGCCTCGTTCACGGCCACCGGCACCAATTTCCCGGTGATGCAGGACATCAAGACCAAGGTCTACGGCGCCGGCAAGGGCAACCTCGAGGACAAGTCGCGGCTGGGCAACGTCATGTACACGCGCGGGGTCGTCTACGGCATGATCGTCGTG
>Ga0070713_100000015_pt1 | contig 121525 bp, 85 predicted proteins | sample LARL82metaG_FD_65465 | JGI IMG/M metagenome (GOLD analysis project Ga0070713, IMG submission 65465) | Corn, switchgrass and miscanthus rhizosphere microbial communities from Kellogg Biological Station, Michigan, USA - LAR L8-2 metaG | ecosystem: Host-associated > Plants > Roots > Rhizosphere ... | reverse complement strand
GCTTTGCGGACCCCGTTGCCGACAACGTCGATCCGACGTCGCCAGAGAGTCCGGAGAATGAAGAGTGATCCCTGGGCGAGGGGCGAGGGGCGAGGGAAAATTCGGAATGAAGCGTTCATGGGGTGTTGAGACTTTGAGTCTCCGCCACCCCATCAGCGTTTCGTTCCAATTTCCACCCGTCGCCCGTCGCCCCTCGCCGACCCTCAGGATCCAAAATTCGGATTCGCTCCTGTCTCCTGCGGCGGGATCGGCGCGCAGAACGAGCTGCCGAACGTCGCCGTCTTGCTCGGTACATAGAAAGCGGAGCCCGTTGGATCCGTGAGGACTGAGGCCAACGGCACCGACGGATTGCGCCGCAGGTCGCCGAGCTTCTTGCCCTCGAGCCAGAAATCGCGTGCGCGCTGGTTGAGCAGTTCAGTAATCACTGACAAGGTGTCTGTCGCGCCGCCGTACGCACCCTGTCCGCCGGCGGTGCGGCGCGTGTTGATCAGCGTCAGCGCGGCGGACGTGCTGCCGCTGCTGTGGAGCGCTGCCTCGGCCGCGATGTACTGCGCCTCGAGACCCGAGGCGAGGCGGATCTGATCGCCATAGCCATTGTACTTCGCCTGCACGACGTACTTGAGACCATTCAATGTCCCCCCAACGCGCGTGCTGTCGATCGCCAGACGCGTGTCCTGGATGCGGTAGCGCTGTGGGGCGACGATCTGGCCCGTCGCCGTGTTGCCGTAGAATGCATTGCCCAGGGAACCCTGCGTGCTGACGTTGGCGCTGGTGATGACATTCGCGACGAACGACGCCGGAACGAGCGCCGCGGCCTGTGCGGCTTTGGCGTAATCACCCTTCTGTAGTGCGGCGCGCGCGAGACCGACATTCGAGGCATTCACGATCGCGGCGCCCGAGGAGCCAGCCGCGGTGCCGATCGTGATGGCGGTGTTGAAGCGTGTGATCGCCGAGTCGAGCAATTGGGCATCGCTGAGCTGTGGGCCGCCCTGAATGACCCCGGCACACATCGTCTCCGCCATGAGGTCGAGCGCGAAGCCTAGATTCATCGACGCGCGCGCAAGATTCAGATCGGTGGACGCACCGGCGCCCCCCTGTAACGCGGCAATGGCATTCTTGTTCGACGCGACGGCGAGGCTGAGCGGAGCGAAGAAATCCGCGTTGATGTCGTCCGTCGACGCGAACACGCGCGCCCCGAGTCGATTCGTTTGCAGTCGGGCGGCGCCGCTCCACAGCTCGTCGGAGATCAGGCCACCGAACACGGCAACGCTCTGATACGCGAAGAAGAAGTTCGTCTGTGCCGACAGCGCCAGCGTCGTCCCATCGGTGTTGGGATTGAACGTCGCGGCATCGATGACCGTCGGGTTCCTGACATCCATGTTGCAGCCGGCCGCGCTGCCTAACGTGATGGCAGCGGCCAGTGAGAAGGCGACAGCTCGCTTGGTTCGGGTCATGGCTCTTCTCCGTCAGAACGTGAGGTTGAGGCGGACGAGCCAGCGGCGTGGCTGCGGCACCGTGAATTCTTCCGTCGTCGCGTACTGCACAGTGCCTGTCAACGTCGTGTTCGAGAGCACTTCCGGGTCGTCACCAGTGAACGACTTCTTCTTCCATAGGTGCAGGTTGCGGCCGCCGATGACCAGTGAGGCGTTCGCCGCCCGCAACTGATGCGTTACGGCATCGGGCAGACTGATGATCGCCGAGACCTCCTGCAGTCGCACGAAGTCCGTCGGCTGGAGATAGCGATCCAGCACCAGCGGCACTCCGGCCCCACTCGGCGTCCTGAACGGGCCAAAGTGAGCGATCAACTCCCTCGTGCTGTAACCACCCTGTGACGCGGGAAGATTGTCGCCCGCGCTCGTCCCAACCAGATCGCGATAGAGTGGTGTGACGTTGAGGATCTTGCCGCCCTGTTGGTGCGTCAGCAACGCGTATAACTGCAAGTTCTTGAGCAGCGAGATGGTGTTGCTGAAGTTCGCGGTGAAGGTGGGGAACTGCGGACCGGCGAACACGGGCGTAGACGTAACGGTCGCGAATCCGTTCACCGTGTCGATCGCCGTTATCTTGCTCGAGTACCACGACGAGAGCGGCTTGCCCTGCACATAGCGCAGCGTCAGATCCGGGCTGATCTCCGAGCGATCGGCGATCTTCACATTGCCGAGGCTGAGTAGGCGATTCTTGAGCGTGCTGCCGGTGAGTGACATATCCCACCGCTGATTACCGTGGTCATACGGCGTGCCGTGCAGCGTGAACTCGAGTCCGCGGTTGTCCACCCGTCCGGCATTCACGAATGGGTTGATCGTGAAGGCGAGCGACGGCGCAAGCGGCTGCTGCAGCAACAAGTCTGATGTATGCTTGTCGAAGTAGGTGACCTCGACGCCCGCGCGCTCGTGGAAAAATCCAGCATCGAATCCGGTCTCGAACTCGGTGCCCTTCTCTGGCTTGAGATTCGGATTGCCGGGACTTGCTTGCAAGACACCCGGTCCAACACCGCCCGCGGGTGTGACGTACGAAAAGGGCGCGTAAGTGCGTAACGACGCGCCGGCCGTGGGTGACCGGCCCGTGCTGCCGTAGGCCGCGCGAAGGCGCAGCGTCGATACCGCCGGCGCGAGACGCGACCACCAGTTTGTTTGGGAGACAACGTACGACGCACTGAATTTGGGCAGGAAGACCGAACCAAACGCTTGACCGAATGCCGAATTGCGGTCGATACGGGCACCCGCCTGGAGATACAGCGTCTGACCAAAGGAAACCTGTTCCTGCGCGAGCAGGCCTAACGACTTGATCTGGCTATACGTCTCATGTGCTTCGTTCGATGCCGCGGATGAGACGAGGTTGGCCGAGTTCGCGGCCAGCCCGATACCGACACCAGCGAGATACGTGTCGACCGTATTGATGTATTGGCTGCCGAACGACAGGTCTGACGCGATCTGTCGGTCGCCGCCGAATGTCGAATGAATGTTGCCGAGGTAGTCGACGGTGTAGATGTTGACTGGTTCCTGAACATCCTCGACGTAACCGTTCGCCTGATCACCCTGGTACCAGTTCTGGTTGTTCTTCGGAAAGAAGGTCACGCCGTGAGTCGACGAGAGGTCCGCGCCGACGGTGAGACGATTGGAGAACCAGGACATCGGGCTGTAATGCACCTGCGCCGATGGCGTGTAACGCACTGTCGTGAGCTCGTTCTGAATCGCCGCGAGCCCGGCAACTGGCGTGCTCAGGCCACCGCTCCGCTGACCATTGGAGCCGATGGTGACACCGAAGATGTTCGACAGCGCGTACTGCTGCGTGAGGTATCCGTAATTGGCGTCATCGCCTTGCGGCAGGCGATAGTCGTTGCGGCTCAGACCGATGTTGGCGTCGATGCCTAACGTGGGCGTGGTCACCCAATTGATATGCGCGCGGCCGGTTCGCCGCTGGTAATAGTTGCTCGGCGACGTTCCCGTCTCGTCGTCCGCGCCCGCCGACACGTAATAGCCGAAACTCTCGCCGCCGCCCTGGCCGGTGTAATCGAGCGAGCCGAGTTGACCGTTCTTGAAAACATCGCCGCGCACGAGCGGGTTGTCGTTCACGACCGTGCCCGCCGACTGGCCACTACAGAGGCTGTTCGGAATCGCGATCGTCGACGAGGAACACGTCCCGTAAATCGGGAGCGGCGTGAAGTTCGGTTGGATCTGATTCCACTCGGCCTTGACACTCTGACTGAAGCGTCGCGACCCGAGCCGGCCTTTCTTCGTGATGATCTGGATGACCCCCGCGGACGCGTCCGCGCCATAGAGTGTCGATGCCGCCGGGCCTTTCACGACTTCGATACTCTCGATGTCGTCGGGATTGAGGTCGTTGAGCGCGGTAACGGCCTGACCACCGAATCCTTCCAGATTGTGGTAGCTGCCGACGTCGTTGCGCTGGCCGCTGTACGCGCGTACGCCATCGATGAAGACGAGCGGCGCGTTGGACAGCGAGATCGACGTGGCGCCACGGATGTTGATGCGTGGGGCAGCACCCGTCGTGCCCGCCCCCTGGGCGACATTCACGCCGGCCACGCGCCCCTCCAGCACCTGCGACACCGTCGACACCGCTGCCTGCTGCGCAACGGTCGCTGCATCGATCGTCGCGATCACCGCGCCCTGCGCCGCTCGCGTCTGATTGCCCGCGGTGCCCGTGACCACAACCTGCTGCAGATTCACCGCCGAGGTTTGCAGCGCGAAATCCGCGGTGACGGTCTGTCCCTCGCTGATCGCGACAACCCGCGTTCCTGCGCCATAGCCGAGACGGCGGGCAATGACCGTGCGCGATCCGTTCGGCACCCGCGCGATTCGATACGTGCCGTCGGTCCCGGTGATCGCGCCAAGCTCCGTCCCTTGCACGGCGACGGTGACCGAGGCGATGGGATTGCCCGATTGCGCGTCGGTGACGCGTCCCGTGACGATTCCGCCAGGACTCGTCTGCTGCGCGCCGAGCGCCCCGGCGAGAGCATTCACTCCCGCCAGCAGCGCTGTCGAGAACACCGCGCGATAATTCATCCTGCCTCCGTGGGTGGTGACCTGGCTGATTGGTCCGGACATATTAGGGTCTGTACATCGCGCGCGTAAGAGGGAATTCACAGCCGCGTGAAGGGGGCACTGGCGAGGAATGCATCGGCGCGCCACTTTGGCAATTGTACGGACGATTCCGGGCCCGTCCGACGCTCGACGATCACTCTCCTCCCCCATCGCCATGTCCGACCGCTCTGCCCCCTCGCGCCGCCGACTCGACGCCGCGGCGCGTCATCTCTACGTCGGCGCCGCCACGACCTTCGGCGTCCTCGGAATCGTCGCTTTCACCCACGCAAATCAGAAGCAGCGCTTCCAGGAAATCGACGTCGAGCGCATCAACGTCATCGCTTCCAATGGCAAGCCGCGACTCGTCATTTCCAATGCCGAGCGTGCGCCAGATGTGATCATCAACGGCAAGACATACCACCGCTCTGGGGCCAACGAAGCAGGAATGATCTTCTACAACGAGGAAGGCAGCGAAAACGGTGGTATGGGGTTCAGCGGTCACTCACGTAATGGCCACGTCACGGCGGACGCCGGTTTCATGTTCGATCAATACGGTCAGGACCAGACCGTGGGGCTCACCTATGACGAGCAGGATGGACGACGCTCGGCGGGACTGCGAGTCTGGGACCGATCGGACCAGCCGATCAACGTCCTTGCCGACATGGTCGAGCCGATCAAGCGCATGCCCGACGGTCCGGAAAAGACGCGGCGCATGGCCGCCGTGCGCGACAGCGCAGCGAAGCTTGGACTCGGTGGTGCGCAACGCGTATTTGTCGGCAAGCAGCCGAACAAGGTGGCGACGGTGCTTCTTGCCGACGCCCAGTCGCGGCCGCGGCTGCGGCTCGTCGTCGATTCGGCAGGCACGGCGCGCATCGAGTTCCTCGACGACGCCGGGAAAGTCGTACGCACGATCTCCGGCACCGACAAATAGCGGAGGAACCCATGGATGAGGAGCTGCGACGTGAAGTGATGCGTTTGCGTCGGACGACGCGAGTCACGATGCTGTTGGTGCTGGTGGTTTCGGCGAGCGCGTTCTGGCAGGCCCGTGGCCGAACGACGTTCGACGAGGTCGACGTTCAGCGAATCAATGTGAAGGAGCCGGACGGAAAGCTGCGACTGACGATTTCCAATCACGCTCGACTACCGGACGTGGTTGTCGGGGGCAAATCGTATCCGCTTCGGGGTGGTACGGGTGTGCAGTCAGCAGGCCTGATCTTCTTCAATGACGAGGGCAACGAAGACGGTGGCCTCGCGTGGGCGGGACGCCAGACGCCGGATGGCTATCACGCCTCGGCGGCACTGACCTTCGATCAGTTCAATCAGGACGAAACCGTCTCGATCGAATATCAAGACGCGAATCGTCAGCGTCGGGCCGGATTGGCTGTGATCGATCGGTCCGAACAGCCCATCCAGCCGTTCGCGGAGAGTTTGATGGTGATCCGCGCGATTTCCGACACGGTTGAACGGAATCGGCGAATGACGCAATTCCGCGAATCAGTGGTGTCGCGGGGGGCCATCTCGGCGCAGCGCCTCTTTGCTGGAAAACAACCAGACAAGTCCGCGGTCGTCACGCTGTCCGATCGCTCTGGCCATCCACGGCTGCGGCTCGCCGTAGACTCCCTCGGCATCGGTCGAATCGACTTCCTGGATGCGAACGGCCGGGTCACTCGCACGTTGACTGGAATGGATGCTCGTTAGGTCCCCTGCATCACTCGCCTTCAGTTGGAAAACATTCCACGGAACCCACCTTTGAACGGAGGACAGATGGACGAAACGCTCCGGCGCGACGTGCGCCTGCTCAAGCTCTACGCGCTCTGCTCGACGACCCTGTTCCTCGTCGTCGGGCTTGCCGCTTTCACGAGGCGCCACGCGCCGACGAAATTCGAGGAGATCGACGTCGAGCGGATCAACGTCGTCGAGAAGGATGGCAAGCTGCGTTTAGTGATCTCGAATCGCGATCGCTCGCCAGGACCGATTGCCTATGGCAAGCCGTTTGGCTACCCCGGCGGCTCGCGGCCCGGCATGATCTTCTTCAACGACGAAGGCAGCGAGAACGGCGGACTGACCTTCACTGGCAAGACGGGACCAGACGGGAAGTACGCCTCCACGGTTCACATGTCTTTCGACCAGTACAACGAAGATCAGGTGATCGTTCTCCAGTACACGGACGAGAACGGCCGTCAACGCAAAGGACTACAGGTGTGGGACCGGGCCAACGTGCCGATTCTCGACCTCGTGAAGGTACAGGACTCGATTCAGAAGATGCCTGCCGGCGCCGCGAAGGACTCGGCGATGAAGCGCTTCCTCGAGCCACGACCCGGCGAGCCGCTCGCCGCGCAACGGCTCTTCGTCGGACGCGACCCCAGCAAGTCCGCGCTCGTCTCGCTCGCCGACAAGATGGGCCACCCACGGCTCCGGCTCACCGTCGATTCGTTAGGTAAGGCGAGCTTGGACTTCCTCGATGTGAACGGGAAGGTCGTGCGGTCGATCGGGGAGCAGCCGTAGGCTCTGTCGGGCTGGCCTCGTCGACCATCGAATCGGGCTCAGGGCGCCCAATTGGCAGGTCTAACGCGAGAGTTTATTAAAAGCATAACGCAGATCACACAGAGAACGCAGAGGGCCACTGCCCGGGAGAGTCCTATCCAGAATCAATAGTCCTTCTTTGGTTTGCGTTTGGATCTTACTCCGCGACCTCTGTGCCCTCTGTGCCGGTGTCAAAGAATCAGGGCTCGTAGCGCGAGGAGTTGTCCCAGTCGCGGAGCAAACCGCGGCCGTTTCCGCGCCGTGTCCGGAGCCTTTTCCGTGTTCTAACAGTTGATGCCTGTCGCCGCACGGAGCTATCAACCCCCGAAGATGGATATCGATGGGCCGTCGCGAAAGAGAATCAGTAACTCCACGCCGTCGACTCCCCGGGAGGTGTATTCGCCTTCACATACGCCCCGACCTGACGGGCGAAGCCCGCCCACGTCCAGTTATGCCATGAGTGTCCCTTCATCGGGCGTCCGAAGGTGAACTCGGCCTCGTAATGCGGGTTGGTCGTCGACTTCAGGAAATCCTGAAAGTCGTAGACAGCCAGGTTGAGGTAGAAATCGTCCATGTCGCCCGCGAAGAAGTGCAGCTTCCCGACGAGCTTGGGCCCGATCGTCGTCCAGTTGCGGGAGGCATACTCGCGCAGATCGTAGCCGTGGTCGCGCATCGACGTAGCGACTTCCTTGTCGATCGTACCAGTCAACTTATTCCAGAGCGGCTTCGGGTATCCGTCGTCGCCGACCGGACCGTACACCGCCTCCCATGCCTCGAGCTGGTAACTCGACCGGCCATGACTGCCGAGGACATTCTCGAATCGGCTCAATTGACGCATCGTCCACACAACCTGACCCTGCGTCGTTCGGCGGAAGGGACGCTCAATCGAATAGAACTGGCCGACATTGATCGCAAATGCGTTGCTGTCGCTATAGATGTTGGTTTGCTGATAGTGCCGGAAGTCGATCGGGTCTGGCTGCAGAACCCACGCTCCGCCGAAGAAGTCAGGATGCAGGAGCATCAATGCCAGGGTCTGCCATCCGCTCGTGGAGGCGCCCTCCAGCATGCGACCGTACGGCTTCGGGATGATGCGGAATTGTCGCTCGAGCTCGGGCATCACCTCGCCGACGATCGCGTCGCCGTAGGGACCGTTGTTCGCCGAGTTGACAGAATACGAATCGGGGAAATAGGGCGTCTGCTGCTCGAGGCTGATGGCGATGAAGCGCGGCATCGAATCGCTCACCCACTGCTGGTAGAAGTCGTAGCCGCTCTCCGTGCCGGTGACTGGACTGATGCCAACGGACCGCTGAGGTGGGTTGGTCGTGAATTGAAAGGGCGTGCCGTGGCCCAGCGTGTAGACGCTCGGATATAACGCGTCGGCGTGCTCGGCATAGCCCTTTGGCAGGAGCAGCGTGGCGTGCACGTAGATCGGATGACCCCACCACTTCGTGAGCAGCTGACTCTGGACACGAACGTGCTTCACCCACTCCGTATCCTCTTCGGGCGGCTGTTGCGGAATGACGTGGTTCGCATCCAACGTCACCGTCGTGCCTGACGAGCGATCGATATGAACTTTCTGGACGTCGCTATAGAGATTGCCCGCCGCCACCTGAAAGGTCTCGATTCGGCCATCATTCAGGTGCACCCAGATCGTGTGGCCATCCGCGCGGTGAACCTGCGTGTAAACGTCGATCACTGCCTGAACGTAGTAATCGCCGGTCGGCAGTTCGGCGATGTCGATCGGATAGCTCGCCGCGCCTGTGCCAACCGTCGCACGTTGGCTGGGTCGTAGCTGATCGATGTCGATTGCGAACACTGCCGGCCCCGCGGGTGACACGAGCATGCGCGGTTCGGGCGTCGGGTTCTTCGAGACGACGACGATCAGCCGACCGGTAATCGGCCCGGCATGCGCCGCGGCGGGAAAGCTGACAACGAATTGCGTGGTCCCCCGCGGGCGGGCGGGCGCCGCGCCGAACGCAGGCAGGAGGGCAGCGATGGTCAGCCAGCGATTGTGCATGGGAAGCGGGGCCTCTGGGAGTCCGATTTGTACGGACTAATACTTACGACTCGGTCCGCGCCTTCGCCAGTTGCTTCTCCAGCCAGAGACCGTAGCGCGAGATCAGCGCGCTCCCAATGAAGTACAGCGCGCCGACGAACACGTACGCCTCGGTATAGAAGCCGAGCCAGTCGGGGTCCTGCGCGGCGAGGCGCGCCGTGTTGAGCAAATCGAAAAGCCCGATCACGACGATGAGGCTCGTATCCTGAAAGAACCCGACGGCGATCGATACGTAGGATGGCACGACGACCCGCAACGCTTCCGGCAGCACCACCAGTCGCATCGATTGCCACCAGCTCAATCCGAGCGCCAGCGCCGCATCGAGACGCCCACGCGGCACATGTTGCAGCCCGGCACGTGTCGCCTCGGCCAGGTATGCCGACGCGAAGACCGCGACAGCCAACTGCGCCAGGACCAGCTTGTCCGGAGTAAAGCCTCGCCGCAGAGCAAGCGGTACGACGAGGACAGCGAAATAGAGCACCGCGATCAACGGGACGCTACGCACTCCTTCGACGATCCCGGTCGCAACCATCCGTGTGACGACGCTCCGCGACCGCCGCCCGAGCGCGAGCAGAACACCGACTGGAAATCCTAACGCAAGCCCCACCACCGTCAGCAGTAGCGTTACCGGAAACCCACCCCAATCCTGGGTCGCTACCCGCGGCAGCCCGAATCCGCCACGCATCAGCAGCAGCACCGCCGCGAGACCGACTATCCAGAGCGACAGCAGCGCCCACTTCCAGCGCCTGGGGTTGGCGCTCACCGCGAGCATGAGCATCAGCACCACGATCGCGAGTGCCGGACGCCAGCGCTGCGCCGCCGGGTACAGTCCGAAGAGGATGAAGGGCAGCTTGTGCGCGATGAACGCCCAGCACGCGCCTGCGTTAGCTGCTCGGCAGCCGGCCGCGTCCCCGCGCCAGTGTGCCTCGACGAATGCCCATTTGAGGAGGGGGAACAATATCGCCGCGCCCAGGAGAATCGCGACGATGGTCGCCATCGGGCGTCGGCCCAGCGGTCGCCACACGGCGGTCTCTCTTCTCACGCGCCGCGGCGCAGGATGTGAGCGTTGTACACGTTCAGCATCGAGGCCACACCGAGGCTGAGTACGAGGTACACGGCTAGCATGATCACCATCGTCTCGACTCCATGACCGGTCTGATTGGCGGTCGTGTTGAGAACGCTCACCACGTCCGGGAAGCCGATTGCGACCGCAAGGCTCGAATTCTTGATGAGGCTCACGCAATTGGTCGCGAGGAGCGGCACCATGGCGCGCAGCGCCTGCGGGATGACCACGAGGCGAGACACCTGCCAGCGTGACATGCCTAACGCGAGCGCCGCGTCGCGCTGTCCGCGCGAAACGGCCAGTATCGCGCCGCGCACGACTTCGGAGATATGCGCACCATGATGCAACACGAGCGCGCCCACCAGCGCCGCGAACTCCGGGGAGAGCGTCGTGCCCCCGACGAAATTGAAACCGGCAAGCCGCGGCCGATCAGGAAAGGGCAGCGCCAGTCCGCGATCCGAGAGGAACACCCCCGGCAGCAGCTCGACCGCGTGCGTCGGCGGCGGCATGGCGTGCAGTATTGCGATCAGGAGGAAGAGCAAGAGCAGGAGCGGTGTGTTGCGCATCAATTCCACGCCCCATCGCATGAGACCACTGAGCAGCGTGTTGTCCACGAGGCGGAGCGTGCCGACAATGAAGCCCAGCGCCAGAGCGAGTAGCGATCCCACCAGAGCGACGCGAGCCGTGTTCAGGAGTCCAACGGCAATGGCGCGAGAGACGGTGTCCTCGGGCGTGAAGCGTAGCCCGGACGTCTCCCCGATGTCGAAGTTCGCGGGCTGTCGGAGGAAGCCGAAGCCGAGCGTGATTCCCTGACGTGAAAGGCCGGCGTGAACGTTATGCGCGAACCACCAGACGAGCGCGAGCATGAGTACCCCGAGCAGCGACTGACCAACCGTCCGCCGCGACGCGGTCATCAGCGGAAGGGCGGCGAATACATGAGGCCTCCCTGTGTCCAGAGGCGATTCATGCCGCGCTCGAATTTGAGTGGTGTCTTCGCCCCGAGGTTGCGCTCGTAGATCTCCCCGTAGTTGCCGATCCGTGCGACGACGCGCGCCGTCCATCGTGGATCCAATCCGAACCCATCCGTCACGCCTTGCTCAGCGCCTAGAAACCGCCGAATGCTCGGATCTGCCGAGGTCGTGTAGCTCTGCACATTACGCGAATCGATTCCCAACTCCTCGGCGGCGACTGGCGCTCGAAACACCCAATTCACGATCTCCAGCCACTGATCATCGCCGAAGCGGACGACCGGTGCGATCGGCTCCTTCGAGATGCGGTCCGGCAAGATGACGTAGTTCTCCGGATCGCGCAGCATCGTGCGCGTCGTGGCCAGGCCGGCACCGTCCTGAGTAATCGCGTCGCAACGCCCACTTGCCAGTGCGCTCACCGCACCCCGTAAGTCTTCGATGACGACTGGTTTGAGTGACAGCGAATTGCGGCGAGCGAAGTCGCTGAGGTTGAGCTCAGTGGTCGTGCCCTGTTGGACGCAAACCGTCGCGCCATCAAGAGCGGACGCTCCCTTCACGCGAGATGACCTGTGAACCAGGAAACCCTGGCCATCGTAGAGATACACTGGGCCGAAGTGGAAATTGCGCAGTAGCGCTCGGCTGCTCGTGATCGATGTGCCGTTCGCCAGCAGGTCCACTTCTCCGCTCTGCAGTCCGGAGAAGCGCTGTTGCTGCGTGTATGGTACAAACCTGATCTTGCTGGGATCGTCGAACAGGGCGACCGCGAGCGCACGGCAGAAATCCACGTCGAAGCCGCGCCAGTGCCCGGAATCGTCAGGCGTTGCGAAGCCCGCGCCCTGGGTTATACCGCACATCACCTGGCCCCGCGCACGAATGGCACCGAGTGTTCCGCCCTCTACGCGCGTTCCCTGCCCGGCCGAAGGCGCGTCGTCGCCGGCGCACGCACCGAGCGTTGCACCAATCGCGGCCAGAAGGGCGATCCGGCGCGTTGCTCTCACACGCGTGTCGCCTCTGCCTCGTGCATGCACGCGAACGCGCGCTCGAGATCCGCGATGAGATCGTTCGGATCCTCGAGGCCGACATGAACGCGTATATACGGTCCGCGATGTGGCCAGCGGCTCGCGGTTCGCGACGACGACGGATTCATCGGCACGGCAAGACTCTCGTAGCCACCGAAGCTGGCGCCCTTTCCAAACAGCGCGAGGGCATCGAGGAATGCGTCGGCAACGTGCTTCGGTACGTCATGCAACTGTACGCCGAACAGGCCGCTCGCCCCGCGGAAATCGCGCTTCCAGAGCGCATGTCCGGGATCGCTGGGCAATGCTGGGTAAACCACCCGCGCAACCTCGGCACGCTTGGCGAGCCATTCCGCCACTCTTCGCGTGCTGCGCTCGTGCCGCTCCATCCGAATTGCCAGAGTTCTCAACCCGCGCAAGCCAAGAAACGCGTCGTCCGAGCTTACGCAGAAGCCGAGCTCCGCCACCGTCGACCGCACGCGCTCGTAGACGGACTCGGTCGTCGTGATCGTACCAAGCATGACGTCGGCGTGGCCACCGATGTATTTCGTCGCCGCCTGGATCGAGACGTCCACGCCGTGATCGAAAGCGCGGAAGAAGTACGGCGTCGCCCAGCTGTTGTCGAGCAGCACGTGCGCATTTGCCGCGTGCGCGACGCGTGCGATCGCCGGCACGTCCTGCACTTCGAAGGTGATCGACCCGGGAGATTCGAGGAAGACAACGCGGGTATTCGGTCGAATGAGCTCGGCGATGCCATCGCCGATAAGCGGATCGAAATACGTCGTCTTCACGCCGAAGCGCCCGAGGATGGCCTCACAGAAGTGCCGCGTCGGCTGATAGGCCACATCCACCATGAGCAGATGATCGCCGGCACTCAGGAGAGCCTGGAGCGCCGCCGTTGCCGCCGCCAGTCCCGACGGAAGCAGCATCGCGCGATAGCCACCCTCGATCCTGGCGATTGCTTCCTCGAGCGCCATCGTCGTCGGCGTCGCGAGCTGGCCGTACCGAATGATGTCGAATCGGCGACGCGGATCGCGGGATGCATCCCACTCGGCGACGTTCGGGAAGAGGAAGGTGGACGCTCGGTAGACGGGCGGATTCACCGCGCCATGACGCGATTGCGGATCGCCGCCGACGTGACCGAGGAGTGTCTCGATCTCCAGGTCGTCAGGCTCGGGCCGGGAGTCGGTCATTCCTTCCGCAGGCGATCGAGGGTGCGCGCGGCATCGGCAGCGCCAGATGCGTGCATCGCATCCAGAATCGTGGCGTAGTGCTTCCAGCCCCACAGGTTGCGCGGCCGACGCGTAATACGCTCCGCGAGGAGCTCGGCGGCGAGGGCATAGTGCTGCCCGCGCCACGCCGCATCGATGAGCAATTGCTCAAACACGTCGCGCTGGGCATGGCTGCCTCCGATCCGCCGGATCTCCTGGCGTACCGGCGCCAGCAGGGCGACGACATCATTGTATCGTCCCCGACGATGGGCCCAGACCGCGCGCGCCAGGGGGAGGCCTATCGCCGCCATTACGGCCGCCTCGCTGCCGCGGCGCGTCGCCACAAACCGCTCGCACGACGAGAGAAAAGACTCCACAGCGGTGGCGTCACCGACGGCGGCCAGCGCCATGAGATAATGCAGATCGACGAAGACGAGCGCGTGATCGTCCACATGCCGGCGCGCTCGATCGGCCAGCTCATTCCAGCGACCACCGATCTCCACGCCCGCCTGCTCGAGTCGCCAGAGCAGCGATGCCGCGTTCGCCATGTCCAGATACTCGTCGCTCGACTCGCATCGCACATCCCGATCGTAGAGCGCGAGGACCTGATCGTGCTTATCGAGATCCAGGAAATAGAGCGCTTCGTGCCAGCGCAGATGCCTCGCAAAGCTGTTGCAGTTCCGCCATTGCTCGGCCGCGGCCGCGATCCACGAGAGGCCTTCGTGCACGCGACCTTGCATCTCAGCGACGTGCGCGACGGCGTGTGCTGCCCAGATGTCTGTCGGATTCAACTCGACTGCGGATCGCCCAACCTCTTCGGCGGCGCGATAGTCCCCCGCCTCCTCGAGACCATAAGCGTAGCAGCCGAGCAGATAGCCGTAGCCCGGAACGCTGGGATCCCAGCTTGCAGCGGCGCGAGCGACAACATCGCGCATGCGCTCGGTCTCGCCGAGATACGAGAGGACGAATTGTGAGACCTTGATGGCGACGAGATCCCGCGGATGGTCATCCAGAATGGCCGTCCATCGCGCCGCGGCATCGTTCATCCCGCCACGCGCCCAGGCATCGAGCGCCTCGATGTGACAAGCCTCGCGCTTCGTCGGCGCACGTTGCGCCGCGGCAGCCCGTGCGCGCATGAGCGAAGCAGTGGCGCGACGCGTGCCTTCGCGCGTGCTCGTCAACATGTGCAGATAGCCGTCGACGCAATGAGCAAACGCGAAATCGTGGTCCTCCGCGAGAACGGCCGCTATCCGTTGGCGCGTATCGGCGCGTGCGCCAAGATAGCCCTCGACAGCATGGTCGTAGCGCTCGACGACTTCTCGCGAAGCGGCGGTCACAAGCTCGCCGCGAGCATCACGCAACGTCGACACCGTTACGACCCGACGGCAAATCGGCGGCGCGTCACTCGGCCGGCTCCACGATCCAGTAGCGCAGAATGGGATCGCCTGTATTCACGACTTTGTGCGTCCAGATGAGACCGACGATGCCGTCGCCGGTTGCGCAGACGCGCTCCACCACGTCGCCGAACACGTTGCGAATGTCGCCGAGCTGCTGGCCGGCGGTGATGACGTCTCCGACACGTGCCTCCAGACGAACGAGGCCGGAACGCGCCGCGCGAATCACGACGCGATGCTTCGCCGACAACCGTTGTGTGGGTGGTGGGGGCGCACCGTCGAGCATTTGCAGATGTCGCATCACATTGATCGCGCCATCCGTGTGGACCCGAACATCGTCCTCGCGCAGCGTACCATCGCCCCCCGACTCGGCCAGAATCGACACGACACCATTCCGGGTCGCCGCAAAGTTGAGCGACCCGGCAAAGGGCGGAATCGTGCTATCCGCCCTGGACAGCGAGATGAGCTTCGGTGAGAACACGCGCGCGATGGCTTCGCCCTTCTGATCGAGATCCTCCGATCCGACGAGTGCGTACCCCGCGAATGGATACAGCTCCTCACCGAGATCGCCAGCATGAAAGTCGATGTGATATTCGGCGGCGCCAATGACCTCGCGCAATAGGACATCGGCCAAAATCTCGGAGATCGACCCGTCGGCACGTCCCGGGGCGATCTTGTTCAGATTCAGTCCATCGATTGGCGACACAAAGCCAGTACGGCTCTCGAACATGCGCAAGTTCGTTACTGGCACGGCGATGACTGCGCCTCGCAATCGCCCGGGATCGATCATCTGGACGAGGCGCATGACGGCGTCGATCGGTGCGTACTCGGTCGCATGAACTCCAGCGGTGAAGCAGATGCGTGGGCCATCCTCCCGCCCATTGATGATCACCAGCGGTAGTCGGATCGGTCCGCCCGCCGTCTCGCCCAGCTCCAGCCAGCCGCGCGTGCTTTCCCCACTCGCGGCGGACAGGTCACGAATCGTGATCGGTGATCTCATGTCGCTCCCGCTCAGCGCGCGGCGCCGGCTTCGATACCGGATCGCTCGGCGTGCGGTGCATATGCAAGCGCGAGGCGGCGCACACCCTCATCGATCTCGTCAGGCAGGGCGTGGCTATACGCAACGCGCATCCGGTTGCGCGGGTGCGCCGGGCTCGCATTGGCGTAGAAGCGGCTGCCCGCGATGACGATCACTCCTTCGCGCTGCGCGCCCAGCGTGAGCGCATCGCTGTCGGTGCCATCGGGCCAGGACAACCAGAGGTAGTAGCCGCCGCTGGGTACCTCGAATGACACGTTAGGCAGCTCGCGGCGCAGCGCGGCGATCATGCGATCCCGATTCGCGCGATACCGCTCCTGCACGTCACCGATGTGCGACGGCAATCGGCCGCCCGTGGTGCAGAATTCGAGAATGATGCGCTGAGTGAGTGGACAAGAGCCGGCGTCCGTCTTGAGAAGCGCCATTCGCGCAACGAGTGCCGACGTGCCGGCAACCCAGCCCACACGCAGGCCCGGCGCCATCAACTTGGCGAAGGTGCCGAGATGGATGACGAGACCGTCGTCGTCGAGCGACGCGAGCGAGGGCACCGATTCGCCCTCGAAGCGCACCTTGCGATACGGGCTGTCCTCCACGATCGCGATGCGGTACCGCGCGGCCAATGCGATGAGCGCTCGTCGCCGCGCGAGGGGAAGCGTCGCGCCCGTCGGATTGTGAAAATCGGGGACGTCGTAGATGAATTTCGGGAGCGACCTGCCGTCGTGCTCGCGTCGCTCGAGGATCAGAGCGAGTGCGTCGACGTCCATGCCGTCACGGTCCTGTGGCACCTCGATGAACGTCGCGCCATAGCTGCGCAGAATGGGAATCGCGCTGAAGTACGTCGGCGCCGTGACGACGACCGCGTCGCCCTCATCGAGGAGCGCCCGACAGACGAGCTCCAGCGCGTGCTTCGCGCCATTGGTCACCAGAATGTTCTCGGGCGCCACCCGCGCGCCTTCCACCTGCATGTACTCGGCGATCCAACGTCGCAGTTCAGGCAGACCAGTGCGTGGCGCATACTGGAGCGTTTCGGCGCGATGTTGAGTGAGCGCGAGGTGTGACTCTCGAGTGAGGTCGGGCAGCACGAGGGGTGAGGCATGTCCCGAATCGAAGGCGATGCTCCCCAGTGGTGGGGCCGCGGGCAGGGCAGGCGAGAGCGGCGCGGCTCGACGCGCCAGTGGTATGGAGTCCAACAATGGGTTCATCGTCTTTGCCTCTGCCTCTGTCCTTTGCCCGCCCCGAGGAGTCCGCTAGCAATTGTACGGACAATATTCACCCCTTATCTACGCCGCGCGTCGGAAGCGGTCAAGCTGGGCTCACGCGCGCACGAGGCTCGTCACGTACGCGAAGCGATCGCTGGGGTGAACGGCGATGGAGAGCTCGACGAGGGCGCCTCCGTCACGATAGTAGCGGCGCGTCGCGCGCAGCGCGGGGCTGCCGGCTTCGGCACGCAGCTGTTTCGCCTGACGCTTGGCGAGGCTGATCGCGTCGATACTCTGCTCGATGCGGCCAATCCGCATACCGTAAATCCGCTCGAGCATGGCCGAGATCGGGCCGTCGAGTGCCTCGAGATTGCGGTCGATGTCCGGCAGGCGCGCGTCCAGATACGCCGTCGTCATGCTGATCGGACTCGGGTTTCCGGGCATGCGACGCAGGCTGTCGATGCGAATCCAGGCTTGACCGACGCGACACTCCAACAGCTCCGCGAGCGTGCGATCCGCGACGACCCGCTCCTTCGAGAGAATCTCCACTCGCGAGCTCTCGGCATACTGTAAAAGATCGCTAATCGTGTTCGTGGGCTGGCGATAGCTTGCGGGAGGCGTACGCGACAGCACGGCGGTCCCAACTCGCCGCCGCCGTGCAATCAGCCCCGCGTCGCGCAGCTGGCGCAAAGCTTCGCGCACGGTGGATCGGCTGATGCTGAAGCGATCGCACAATTCCATTTCCGTCGGCAGCAGTCCACCCACCGGATAGACACCGCGGCCAATGCTCTTTTTCAACTCGTCGGCCACCTGTTGGTAGCGCGGTCGATCCGCGCTCCGCACCTTCTTCGCCGGCCCGCTGCTCCGCGAGATTGCACGAACGGCCGATCGCTTCTTTCGAGCACTCACGTGGGCGCGAGATCGTGGTGCAGGATCTTCGACAGGAATTCGCGTGCCCGATCCGTGTGGGGCTCGGTGAAGAACGCGGTCGTGTCTCGATCCTCGACGATGCGACCGCGATCCATGAAGAGCACCCGGTCCGCGACATGTCGGGCAAAGGCCATCTCGTGGGTGACGACGATCATCGTCATTCCATCGTTGGCCAGCGATGTCATCACTTCGAGCACCTCGCTGATCATCTCCGGATCGAGCGCCGACGTGGGCTCGTCGAAGAGCATCGCGATCGGATCCATCGCCAGTGCGCGGGCGATGGCGATGCGCTGTTGCTGGCCACCGGAAAGTGCCGCTGGGTATTTCGGCGCCTGATCCGCGAGGCCGACGCGCTCGAGCAGCGTCATCGCGCGATCCTTCGCGCTCGACCGATCGCGGCCGAGCACTTTCTCCTGGGCGAGTGTGAGGTTCTCGAGCACCGTGCGATGCGGAAAGAGCTCGAAGCTCTGAAAGACCATGCCGACCCGCGCCCGGAGCGTGGCGAGATCGGTGTTCGGCGCGCCAACGGAGACGTCATCGACGATGATCTCGCCTTCGTCGATGCGTTCGAGTCCATTGATGCAGCGAATGAGCGTGCTCTTGCCCGAGCCGGATGGGCCGCAGATGACCACGACCGATCCGCGGTCGACGGACGCCGTGCAGCCGTCGAGCACCCGGAATTGACCGTACCACTTGGACACACGGCGAATCGCGATCATCGAGCGGGCAGTTGGTCGAACGGCTCGTGCAGGTCGGCGCAACTTCCGCGCGCACTGGACGGCTGTCAAGTCGATCGGACATTAGAGCGTTCACATCTTGACGCGCTGTGACGCGGTGCGCATTTCGGTATACCACAGACGCCCTCATCTCGATCACCAATTTCACTGCATGCGCTTCGTCACCCGAGTGCTCTGCGCGACGCTCGCGAGCGTGATCCCGGCCCGAGCGTTCGCACAAGCGCCCGACTCGACGCCACTCGTCATCACACCCGCTCGTGTCTTCGACGCGGCGGAAGGAACGACGCACGACGGTTGGATCGTTGTCGTTCGTGGGGACCGCATTGCCGCGGTCGGCCCGCGCAACGCCGTGACCATACCGTCGGGCGCGCGACGCATCGATCTGCCGCGGGCGACGCTGCTCCCGGGATTGATCGAGGGGCACGGCCATCTGTTCCTGCATCCGTACATCGAAACGCCATGGGCCGATCAGGTGCTCAAGGAGGCGCTCGCGCTCCGGGTCACTCGTGCGACAGTCGCCGCCCGGCGGACGATCGAAGCCGGCTTCACAACGCTGCGCGACCTCGGCACCGAGGGAGCGGCGTACGCTGACGTCGGACTCAAGGCCGCGATCGACAAGCATGTCATTGCCGGCCCGCGACTCCTCGTCGCGACACGTGCCATCGTCGCGACCGGGTCATACGGACCTGGTGGATTCGCACCGGAGGTGAACATCCCGCAGGGCGCGCAGGAAGCGGACGGCGTCGACGGCATCACGCGCGCTGTCCGCGACCAGATCAAGCATGGCGCGGACTGGATCAAGCTGTACGCCGACGGCGGTTGGGGTCCGAATGGCGAAACGGAGCCGACCTTCACCCAGGCTGAATTCGATGCCGCAGTCGCCGCCGCGCGAAGCTCGGGCCGACTGGTCACGGCACACGCGCGCTATCCGGCGGCCATCGAGCGGGCGATCCGCGCCGGCGTAACGACTATCGAGCACGCGGACTCGCTCACCCCAGCGCTCATGCAGCTCATGCGCGATCGGGGGATCGCGCTCTGCCCGACGCTGGTGGCCACCGAGGCGGGCTATGTGCGGAACGGCTGGCGCAAAGGCGTCGATTCCTTGCCGCCGGAGCTCGCGCTCAAGCACCGGAGTTTCCGCGCCGCCGTCGCCGCCGGGGTGCCGATCTGCAACGGCAGTGACGTGGGGGCGTTCCCGCATGGTGAGAATGCGCGCGAGCTCGAGGCGCTCGTGGAATATGGCATGACCCCCGTACAGGCGTTGCAATCGGCGACGATCGTGGACGCGCGCGCGTTCCGTCTTCCCGATCGTGGTCGAATCGCTCCGGGGCTCCTCGCCGATCTCGTCGCCGTTGAGGGTGATCCGACGCACGACATCGCTGTGCTCCGACAGGTGCGCCTCGTCGTCAAAGGCGGCGAGATCATCGTTGGCAAAGCAGTTGGCGGCAATGAGTGAATGCTCAACACCGGCTGGCCGCTGTTCTGCGTGGAGATCGCCGGCGTTGGCGAGCCAGATGAGTGGACTGCCCGAGCCGCCGCGCCGCCATCCAGGGCCGGGATCCGGCGCGAAATGTGCAATCGGCGGAACGAGTCCGACCAATAACTCCGATCTCCCATGACACTCTCCCGACGCTCCTTTGTCGTGAGCGCAGGAACGGCATTGGCCGCGCTGGCGGGCTCGCCGCGGCTCGTCCTCCCTTGGCGCCGGCGCTACGCTCTCGTCATTCGCGGTGGAACGGTCTACGACGGGCGCGGCGGACCCGGTATCGAGGCCGACGTCGCAATCGAGAACGGACGCATTGCCGCCATCGGGAAGAACCTCGCCGACCAGGGCGCGATCGAGATCGACGCGCGCGGCATGGCGGTCTCCCCCGGTTTCATCGACATCCATTCGCATGGCGACGGGTCTCTCTGGGAGGATCCGCGCGCCGAGTCGATCGTTAGGCAGGGCGTGACGACAATCGTTGTCGGCCAGGACGGCTCCTCACGCGCACCCGCGGGCGGTGTCGCCGCCGATGGAGATGTCGGGCCGCACTCGTTTCAGAGCTTCGCCCAATTCTGGAGCGCGCTCGGGACGCTCTCGCCCAGCGTCAACGTCGCCTCGATGGTCGGACTCGGCACAATTCGCGGCATCGTCATCGGCAACGTCGATCGGCCCGCGACGGGCGACGAGATTGCCCGGATGACGCAGCTCGTCGAGCAAGCGCTTGCCGACGGTGCCTGCGGCGCCTCGTCAGGTCTGGAGTACACGCCCGGTGCCTTCGCGACTCGAGATGAGCTCATCGCGCTGTGTCGGCCGCTCGCGTCGCGGCGGTTGCCCTACGCCACACACATGCGCAACGAGGATGATCATGTCCTCGAGGCGGTGGACGAATCGATCGCGGTCGCCGACGGCGCCAACTGTGCGCTGCAGATCTCACATCTCAAGACGGAAGGACCGCGCAACTGGGGGAAGCTCGACGAGATCTTCGCGCACATCCATCGCGCGCGCGGTTCACTCGACGCCACGCCGGTCGCCGCCACGCCGAAGCCCACGCCAAAGAAGAAGAGCGCCACCTCGAGCGGCTCGCGCACGCGGAAGCCTGAGCCGGCCGTAAAACCGCAAGGCGAGGAGGCACACGGCATCGACGTCGCGTTCGACCGCTATCCATACATCGCCTATCAGACCGGCTTGAGCAACCTCTTTCCAATTTGGTCGCGCGCCGGCTCGACGGAACAGTTCCTCAAACGGCTGGACGACCCCGCGACGTCCGAGAGGATCCGCCACGAGACTGTCGCAAAGGTCGAGCTCATCGGTGGTTGGGACAACGTCCAGATCTCCGGCGTCACCAACTACGCCGACGCCGCCGCCGATGGCAAGCGGCTCGGTAGTTTCGCAAAGACTCAACAGCTCGAGCCCTACGCGGTCGCGGTCGCGCTCCTCCAGCGTGGCAAGGGCCAGGTGGGCATGGTCGGCTTCGCGATGAGTGAACAGAATCTCGAGCGTATTCTCGCGCACCCGCAGGGTATGGTCTGTTCCGATGGGGGGGCCTACGCCCTCGACGGCCCGACTCACAAGGGGCACCCGCATCCGCGCGGGCTCGGCTCATTCCCCCGCGTGTTGGGCAGATATGTGCGCGAGAAGAAAGCGCTGACGCTGGCAAGCGCCATTCACAAAATGAGCGGGCAGCCGGCGTCGCGCATCGGCCTCACCGATCGCGGCGTGCTCGCCCCGGGTCTGGCTGCCGACGTCGTCGTCTTCGATCCCAGTACAGTCGATGACAAGGCCACGTTCGAGAATCCGTTCCAGTATCCGGAAGGGATCAAAGCCGTCGTCGTGAACGGCGTCGTCGCGCTCCGCGATGGACAACGCGCGAGCGAGCGCGCGGGCCAGGGGCTGCGGAGGGTTGAGAGTGGCGGGTAGAGGGGTGCGGGTTGCGGGTAAAACGGCGTATCATCCTGAGCGAAGCGACGGATCCGCTGTTCTGCTCTTTTGACCCGCTACCCGCGACGCACAACCCGCACCCCGCCACCCCTCTACATCCGATCCGCACTCTCCCGGATGAGCTCCATCAACTCATCGATGTCCGCTTCCGTGGTGCGCCAGTTGTGCGTGCAGACGCGCAACGAGAATGCGCCATTCACGCGCGTCGACGAGATGAGGAACCGGCCCGTCGCATTCACCGACGCATTCACCCGTTCGTTCAACGCGTCCAGCTCCGCTTGATCCTCGACATCCGCCGGATGAACGCGGAAGCAGCAAATCCCTAATTGCGCTGGCGCGAGCACTTCCAGCTCCTCCTCACGCCTGACGATCGACTCAGCGTACTCGGCGAGCGCGATGCCGCGGCCGACCATTTCGCGGAAGGGAGCCAGACCGATCGTACGCAGCGACAGCCAGATTTTGAGTGCCCGCGCATAGCGCGTCAGCTGCTCGCCATAATCGGCGAAGTTCACCTCCTCGTCGCCAGGCGCGACATCCTTGAGATACTCGGGAAAGATGTGGAAGGCCGCCTTCAGTGTGCCCGGATCGCGCGCCAGCAGGCAGCCACACTCGAACGGTACGAACAGCCATTTGTGCGGATCGAGGACGATCGAATCGGCGCGCTCGATGCCGCGCAAGAGAGCAGGCCCTTGCGGCGTGAGGGATGCGAATGCGCCATAAGCCGCATCCACGTGCAGCCACAGTCGTTCGGCGGCGCAGACAGTGGAGATCTCCTCGAGCTCGTCGATCGCGCCGGTACTCGTCGTCCCCGCCGATGCGACGACGAGAAAGGGCACGCGGCCCGTCGCTCGGTCGGCCATCACCGCGTCACGCACTGTGTCGGCGTGAAGGCGCATTGCGGCGTCCGTGGGGAGCAGGCGGACATTCTCGCGGGCGACGCCGGCGATCCATGCCGCGCGCGCCACGGCGGAATGCGCCTGCGTCGACGTGTACAGCGTCAGCCGCGCCAGAAGTGACGCATCGTCGGCCACGCGCGCGTGCCGCGCGGCGACGACGGCCATCAGTGTCGCCGTCGAACCCCCGGACGTGAGGAGGCCGCCAGTGCCGTTAGGCATCCCGAGCCACTGCCGGAACCAGTCGATGACCATCAGTTCGATCTCGTTAGGCCCGGAGGCGATTGGCCAGACGCCGGCGAAGAAGTTGTAGCCGGTGGCCAGCCAGTCCCCGAGCACGGCTGGAAACGTCGGAATGCTCGGGACGTACCCAAGAAAGCGGGGGTGTGGCTCCCGCGCGTGATACGGCAGCACCCGCTCGGTCAACTCGGCGATCGCCGCTTCGAAGCCAATACCCTGCTCCGGTGCCTCCGGCGCCAATGAGCCGACGAGTCGCCTCGCTTCCGGTCTCGTGAGACTGGTACGCACTGGCTGGTCGCGCAGCGTCGTGAGATGCGTGGTGACGAGATCGGAGACGCGCGCGGCCATGGCGCGCATCGTGTCGAGATCCACTTCGAGTGGTGAGATCCAGGTGCGGGTCATGCGACAACGGTAGCGCCACCGGCGCCTGAAGTGAACGCCGAAGCGGTCGCCGGGTGCCCCTGGAACGTCGCCGTCGCGTCGAGCCGGCGAGGAGGCCAGAAGTTGATTCGTTAGGCAACCAGCGCTGATCGCGACCCAGAGCTCATCGGCCGTACTGCTGGGCGGCGCGACGCACCTGTGTCGCGCTGCCCAGCAGACCGCTCAATTGTTCGATCGGAAGATCCTGCCAACCAGTTGGTAGCGGCGTCAGACGGCGCTTTTCCGTTGGGCTCTCGAAGCAGAGCCAGCCATTTCGGTATCCCTCGGGCAGCGACTCGATCGAGCGCCAGGCGCCCGCTACCGGATTCACCTCGTAGACCATCCACTCGACACCCGCATCGTCGCGGATCTGACGCATTCGTTCTCTCTGTGCGTGATATCGGTCGCGCGCCCGCAAGATCTGCTCCCTCGTGCGATGGGTCACACGGTTTCGAGGGCTAAGATCCATTGCGGCAGGCGACTTGCGGACTGCGCCGGAGCAATGAACAAAGCCGGCGACCGACTCCACACTGACGAAGCCCTGACGGCAATTTTGACCGATTGGCGACGCCGGCTGCGCGCGTCGCCAGATCTCGCGCCGCGACAGGGCGTGCGTGGGCAGCGCGAGCGGACGCTGACTCGAGCTCTGCTCGCCGCCGCCGAGGCGACCGACGGCACGCCACAAGCCACTGAATCGTTAGGCAAGCTGGCGATGATCGCCGCTCTCTATGGCGCCGATCAGCCACGCGAACGGCTGGATCCGGGAGCGCTTTGCGAAGAGCTCGGCCATCTTCGGCAGGCCGTCTGGCATCACTTGCGGGAAATGCACCTCGAAAGCGAGGTGGCGACGCGCCGCATTCTCGCGTTCGACCGCGCGCTCACACTCGCCTTGCGAGCCGCGCTCACCGGCGGCTACCAGAACATCGATGGCGACACCGATCTGCCGAAGACGCTCGCCGCGATCTGCGGCGACAGCATCGGTCCGCTCCGCCTGACACCGCAGCACGGGCTCGGCGATCGCGGATGAGCAGGAGCGGCGGTCACTTGATTCCGACCATGCCCTTCGTCGATGCGATGAGCTTGGCGGAGTCGTAGCCGATCCCCTGGCGAAAGACCGTCTCGACATTGCGGATGTCGCTCGGCGTTCTCGTGGGATCACCACGCAGGACGACGAGATCTGCCTGCTTTCCGGGAGCAATCGTCCCGAGCCGATCGGCGAAGCCGAGCACGCGCGCACCGTTTGCGGTCATGATCTGCACCGCCTGCTCGGGGCTGAACCCGGCTTCGACGAGAAGCTCGTAGTTCCGCTGGTCGGCGTAGCCCGCGATCGCGCTGATGCAGCAGGGATCCGCTCCCGCGCCGAGTAGACCGCCAGCCTTCACGAATGCTCGCTCGAACTCCATGCCCTTCTTCATCGCCGCGCGCCAGAGGGTGTCGTCGGCCGACCTCCCTTTCGTGTAATAATCACTCACGAATTTCGACACGTCCGGATAGAGGGCATCCAGCACGCGCTGATCGACGGGCACGCGAGTCGGCGACGAGAGTTCATAAACTGCTAAAGTCGACGTGAGGCCGACGTGGTGCTTCACCATCTCATCGATCGTCTGGCGTACTTCGGGGCTGTTCACGTCCAGCGATGCGTATACCGAGTCCATGCCTGACGAGGGACAGCGGTCGGCCTGCTTGCCATGGGCATAATCCGTGTTCGCGAATACGCCATGCTCGAGATGATCGATGCCCAGCGCCACCGCCTCGCGATACGTCACCGAGCAGAGATGCGCCGTTACCTTCACGCCGTGCTTGTGCGCCTCGTCGATTGCCGCGCCGAGCTGATCGCGGCTGATCGTCGTGTATGCCTTGAACCAGGGGACGCCCTCCTCGGCCCAGTAGCGCACAATCCGCCGTGCTTCATCCGGATTGGAGATCGGATGCATCGCCATCGCCCCGTTTGGCGATCCTTGCAGATAGGGACCGGTAACGACGATCTCCGGGCCCACCGCCTGGCCGTTGGTGATCAGCGCCTTGATGTTCATCTCCTGATACGGATCGACGCTGCCGGTGGTGCGAATCGTCGTCACACCGTTGGCAAGAAAGAGCCGTGGGTAGCTCACCGGCATGATCTTCATCGACCCGCTCACGGGCGACGAGTAGTACATGTGATCGTGCAGTCCGACGAGCCCGGGAATCACCGTGCGGCCGGTGAGATCCAGTGTCTGCGCGCCGGCTGGAATGCCGATGCTTCCTGTCTTGCCGACCGCGCTGATCCGATCGCCCGTGATGAGTATCGTCTGATCATCCTTGGCCGGCGTACCGGTGCCGTCCACCAGCCGCACGTGCGTCAGCGCGACGACGGGTGCATCGACCGCGACGAAAGCGCGCGCGGCATTGCTCAGATTGGGACGCTGGCCGGCGAGCGACACGCTGGCAAAAAAGCAGAGGCTCGCGACGATTCGATGAATGCGCATCGAAGGCTCCGAGTGGGCGGGAGGTGGCGCGCTAATATGTCGTGCCTTGCCGTCCAGCGTGAGTCTAGATCGGGATCAATGCTGCCGTTTGAGGTCGTTCCTACTACGGATACCGTCCTACCGCGCACCGGCCATCGCCGCGCGAAGGCGGGCCTTCCACGCTTCATCGGCAACAAAGAGCGAATCCGGAAAGCGTCGATACGCCGCGATCTGATTGTAAATCGCTTCGGCCCTGTACGAGTTGAGACCCGCCGCCGCCAGATACTGCAGCCGCAGATTGCGGTCGCGATTGATCGCCGCGTCCGTCAACCAGGGCTGGACGTCCGCGCCGGTGCCGGCGTATGTCGAGAAGAGCGAGATCGGCGAATCAAAGCCGACATCGCCTAACGATCGAGCGACCGCGGCATAGCGCGGATCGCCGAATCGTGACGCCAGCGCGCCGATGTCGATGCGCGTCGGTTGCACCTGCCCAAGGAGCACGAGATCGTAGCCGCCGCCGTTGATGTTGTTCGCCCAGATCGTGCCATTCGGGAACACGTCGAGGAACGTCGCGATCTCGCTCTTCACCGCCTCGGGCGTGCTCTCGTAGAGCGGCACCCACTGCGTCACCACGCCGCCCGAGTTGAGATGCGCTTTCACCGCCTCGAAATACTCCTTCGTGTACAGCGAGGCCGCACCCTTGACCCACGGGTGAATCGGATCCGAGGTAATCACATCGAACTTGTCGTGCGTCGTGAGAATGAAGCTGCGGGCGTCATCGTACACGACGTGCGTCCGAGGATCATTGAGCACGTCGTTGTTCTCACGAACGAAATACCTCGCGACAACCTGCGGAATCAGCGGCTCGATCTCGCAGATGGTGAGGCGCTGAAGGTCGGGATATGGCACGAACGACCCGGCCGTGACCCCGGCACCGAATCCCACCACGAGCACCGAAGCAGGCCGCGGCTGAACAAGCGCGGGCAGATGCGCGAGCATCCGCTGGAGCCGCATGTCTTGCGGCAGATTGGACGCCTCGACCTTGCCGCTGACATGGAATTGCGTCGCTCCGCTACTCGTGAGAGTCGTGACGGCCACACTCGAGTTCATGCCCTCGCCGACGTACTCCACGTCGACCTGGCCGAGCCACGTCACCGTGTAGCGGCCGTACGCCACGAGCAGCCCGGGCACCCCGGGCGTTGCCACCATCGTCAGGCCCGAGACGGCGACGGTACTCGCGAGGGCCGCGATGGTACCGCGCGTCGGCCGACGTGCCGCGAACATCGCCAAGGCGGCAGCGCCGGCAAGCGCGATGATCCAGCGCTGTGCGTCCTGCGTACCGACGAGCGGAACGAGCACGAGACTGAACCCGAGCGCGCCGATGATCCCACCGACTGTGTTCGCCGCGTACACTCCGCTCACCAACCTCGCGGGATCCTCGCCGCGTTCGGCGGCCGATGCGAGCGCCAGCGGAAAGCTCGCACCCCAGAGGAGCGCCGCGGGTAGCACGGTCCACGCGCATCGCGTCAGGTCCAGCTGAAACGTGTACCACGGACTCGGCGCCAGTGACGGATTGATGGGCCAGTACGGAAGTGCTTTCCCGATCATGAGCGCGGCAAAGGCGACGGCAGCCATCTGCAACAGTTGACACCAGGCGAGGGCGACGCGCGGCCGCGCAACGCTTCGGCCGATCGCCGCGCCGGCTGCACTCCCGATGCCCAATCCCGTGAGAAAGACACCGAGAATCATCGAGAAGGTGTACGTCGTGGCGCCAAGCATGAGTGACAACAGCCGGGTCCAGACGACCTCGGCGCCTAACGCGGCCGCACCGGACAGCGCGATCGCGAGATAGACCGGCCACGCACCTCTCCGGTGTGCGGCGTCGGACGGCACGGCCGCAGCGGCTGGCGCGCGTTTCAGAAGCTTGAGGGCGACTCCGGCGACGAGGATGTCCAGGGCCACGGCGACGAGCGTCGCGATGGTGAGGTCGTACACGCGAAGCAGGTAGAAGCCGGCGAGCACGCTGCCGAACACCGCCCCGACGGTGTTGCCGCCGTACAGAAAGCCGATCCACGCCACGCCGTTGGGCGTCGTCTGGACGTAGCGCGACGCGGCGGGAAGCGTCGCGCCCATCAGCACCGTCGGCGGCAACAGACAGATCGCGCAGATCACCGCGCGAACGAAGATCGCCACGGGGCCATGCCCGCCAATCGCAGCATAGACCCCGCTCACGAGCGGAACGACGCCAAGCACAAAGAGTCCGCCGGCGGCGATGCCGAGCTCGAGATACGCGTAGAACCGCAGCGGGTTCATCGTGCGCACCCACTCGAACCGGGGCAGGAGCAAGCTGCCGAGGCACATGCCACCCATGTACGTGGCGAGGAGAACGCCTAACGATATCGCCGACGAGCCGATGACCAGCTCCAGCAGCTGGAACCACACGATCTCGTAGATGAGCGCCGCGACGCCGCTGAGTACGAAGAGCCCCAGCAGCGACGCCAGCGCCGTCGGCGACTCCGCCACCAACGACGCATCGTAGCGAGGTGAGGCTGATCGTTGTGTGGTTTGTCGCTGAAGCTGCGCCATCAGTCCCTCAGCCGGATGAAGTTTTTTTCACCGCGGCCTCCGCGTTCGAGCCTCAGGAGCGCCGGCCTTCAAGAGCCTCCAGTAGGGCCGGAATGAATCCCCCGAAAGCCCCATTACTCATCACCAGCACCACGTCGCCTGCACGCGCTTCCTCGGCCACGCGCGTGACGAGCTCCTTCACGTCCGAGGAATAATCGGCGTCGATCCCCTGGTGCACGAGCGCCTCGGCAATCGCCGGTACATCGAGCTGCTCATTCGCCGGTACTTTGTCGTGCGGCTCGGGAACTTTCAATGACACGCGCCGCGCACCGTCGAACGACTCAGCATATTCGCGCTGATGGATGTTGCGGCGGCTCGTGTTGGAGCGCGGCTCGAATACCGCCCATAACCTGCGATCGGGATAGCGCAGCCGAATCGCGTGGATCGTCTCCCGAACCGCGGTCGGGTGGTGGGCGAAGTCGTCGATGACCAGAATGTCGTTTGGCTCGCCACGCGGCTCCTGCCGTCGTTTCACGCCCTGGAAGGACGCAAATCCGTGCGCGATCTCGGTACTCGTTAGGCCCAGCGCCCGGGAGGCGGCATACACGCCAACGGCGTTCTCGACGTTGTGGCGGCCCGACATCGGCAGCAGCAGCCTGGGCGCGTCACCGTCAGGCTCATGAATCACGAAGTGCGCGCCCTCGGCGTCGAATGAGAGATCGCTCACCGAGTAGTCGGAAGAGAATCGTGAGTCGGCGCCGTACGTGACGACACAAGCTGTCGTCGAGCCGCGGGCGATCTCGACGGCGTTCGGATAGCTCGCGCATACCGCGAGCGTGCCATCCGGCGGCATGGTCTCGCCAAACCTCACGAATGCGGACTCGTAATGCACCATGTCGCGGTAGATATCGGCGTGATCGAACTCGACGCTCGTCAGGATCGCCGTCCGGGCACGATAGTGCAGAAACTTGGGTCCCTTGTCGAAGTAGGCCGTATCGTACTCGTCCCCTTCGACGACGACGTGCTTTCCTGCCCCGTAGCGGAAGTTGCCTTCGTAGTTGAGCGTCACTCCGCCGACGAGAAACGTTGGATCCGTGCCGGCGGCGACGAGCACATGGGCCATGAGGGCGGAGGTCGTCGTCTTGCCGTGCGTGCCGACGATCACTACGCTGTGCTTTCCGGCGAGAATGAGCGATCCGAAAGCGGCGGGGAAGCTCATCTGGGGGATACGACGCTCGCGGACGGCGGTCGCTTCAGGGTTCTCGCGGCGAATGACGTTACCGATGATCACGAGATCCGGCTTCGCGCGATCGAGATTCTCGGCCGAATAAGGAGTCATCGCGTCGATCCCCCACGCCCGGAGCATGTCGCTCATCGGGGGATAGACGTTTGCGTCGCTGCCCGTGACGTCATATCCGGCCGCCTTGAGCATCCCGGCAAAGGAGCCCATCCCTGTGCCAGCAACGCCGACGAGGTGAATGCGCTTCACCGAATGTGGCGTTATTTCGTCCAGTACGAGACCGTTGTCAGTCATGGCGGTGAAGCATAGCGCCCGAACATGCGGCGGTCACACTCCGATGGTCATAGGTCGACCGCGGTCGTCACTCCCGTTGCAGTGCTGGTGGTCTTCGTGGCAACCGCGTATGCTCACGACGGAACATGACGCCGTACATTGGCGGACGGACGCTATGCATCGGACCATCGCGGCTCTCGTACTCGTTTTCCCCCCTGTGGCCGCCCTGGCGCAGAGCGATAGTACCGCCAAGGCCACGTCGCGCCTTTGCTGGCTCGCGAAGCCAATGCCGCGATGTCGGGCTTTCGTGATCACGGAAATGACCGGCGAATACCCCTTTGCCACGACGCACACCGACTACACGCTGACCTTCGGAACGCAGGTCGAAGCGCGTAGTCGGGTTGACGAGAGTCCTCAACTCCTCTGGACCATCGGTCCGATGTTCAACACCAGTCCATCGCGCTCGCTGGGCGTCACGCTCTCCGGCGGCATCGTGAACGAAGGCGGACGCGAAGCGCTCGAGCTTCGCCGGCGGCGGTGGATCGACGGGCGCAATTCGCTCGACTTCTCCGCGGGCGCGCTGCGCATGGATGTCCCGAAATCACCCGCGCATCCAGGTGGAGCGGGATACGGGCTCACCGCCGGCGCCTACGTGGTGGGCAATGACGTAATTCAAGTAAATGCCCATGGCGACGTGCTCTTCACCGACGGCCGCATGCGCGGCGGCGGCACTGTGGGCGGTGGCCTCGGCGGCTTCGGCGCGGTCGGAGCGACGGTTCTCCTGGCGGCACTCGCCGTCGCCGTCGCCATTGAAATCGCCCGCACCGACTTCTGACGCCCGGCGGTCGGCGTCTGTCCTAACCCCTAGCCCCTAGTCCCTAGCCCCTCATTGCACGAGCCGGAAGTTGTTCGAGATCTCCTGCTCAACCGGCAGCGGATCTCTCGTCGCAACCGCGCGGGCGGAGCCCTCCTTGGTCGTGCCTCGAAAGATCTCCCAGAGAATGCGATATGTCCCCGGTACCTCCGAGACGGCGAAGCGCGGCGCGTAGCGGCTGTTGGGCATGCCTGCGAGCACCCGGAACGTGTACTCGTACGAGTCGCCGGCGCGAACCGTGATCGGCTGCTCCTCGCAGCCGAGGACATTCGGCGCGAACGCTACAACCCAACTATCGCCGACCTGCTTCTGTAACCGAGGCGGCTGTGGCCCCCGACAGGTCGGCAGAAACACGTCCTTACCGGTGTTGTTCCGGTACGTCATGCGAATCGTTAGGCGCGCGATCCCTGCCGAGTCGTTGACGGCATAGACCGTTCGGTCGGTTTCGATGGGCGCTCCGCCGGGGCTGCCAGCGGTCGCGGCTGCGCAGGCAAGCGCGGGCAGAATGCCGAGCGCGGCAAAGAGACGCGTGAGATTCATGGCCGGTCTCTTCCGCGAGTGATGTGCCCGCCGGTCCCGGAATGGCGGGTTTCCGCCGTTAACAACGCGACCGGCGGCTCGTTTTGCTAGAAGAGGCGACCGATCCCTCGCCCGATCGCGGCGAAGAAAGCACCCACCGGACCTCGCTCGCGACGCTTGCTGAACTGTGCGTTCAGCTCGGCCATCGCAGCTGTGCCGCGAAGGTGCTCGAGGCGATGCTGCATACTGTCGATCTCGCCCTGAACGCGTGCCAGCTCCCGCTCTATGGTGAAAACATCGTTGATTGTGGTCGTCTTGCTCAGCAATTCACGAAGCTGATCCCGTTCGACGTTCAGACTCTGAATTCGCGCCTCGACGTCGATTGTTTCCTCCGTGACGTCCTGGGACGACACCTTGCGGGACGTGACGGTGCCGAGCTCCGAAAGCGAATCGAGGGCCGCATCGAGCTTTGGCTCCGGCACCCGCATCGAAACTGTGGCATGGCCATCGTCGCGCGACTCGCTGGCTATGTAGCCGCCAACCGATTCGGTGAGACTGTGAGTACGGCGGACGGGGGGAGTGAGGTCGTCAACGACCTCCTCGAGATCTCCACGTCGCACGAGCATCCGATCGAGCGGCTGGAGCTTCGCGCCGAGAGACGGGGCAATCGCTGGTGTTCCAGCCCTGCCGGGAAGAGATGAACCTGTGCGGGTGGCGACGCTACAGGCGCTCGCCAGGGTGACTGCGCCAACGACCAGGAAGCGAGTATCGACCGATCGAGTCATAGAGCACCAGTGGGTTGCGGGCGATCGTGGTACACGGCGGCTCGCTGGGAGTTTCGCCGGTGCACCACGTCGCCCTCCCCCGACTTCGCGCTCTACCTGGCGTCCAGCCTTCTTCCCGCGTTGAGGTTATCGAAGTTCATGATGGTATTGAAAACGAGGAAGTAGCTGCCGATCGTCTCGCCACGATAGATCGGATTGTTGGCGAACAGGACGACGTGCCCCTTGTCGAGCGGCGCGTCGACGACCGCCGGGCGCTGAGCGATGTCCGCGCCGCCGTCGAGCAGGCCGGATACGAGCAGGTCGCGCTGCTCCGAGAAGCGCACCGCGACGCGCGGCCGCTGATCGGGCGGGATGACGTTGACGGGGTTTCGCAACATCTCATCGGTCACGGGCGCCGCTTGCCACGGTTGTACGGGAGCCAGGCGGGGCGCATCGAAACGCTGATCAGCGGTCCGCCCCTGCACGACATCCGGATCATCGGCTGTGCCGCGACCCGTCGCGCGCGCTTCGCCGGCAGCCCCGGCAAAGCGTCCACCACCCCGTCCGCCGCGCGTGTTGCTGACGCCGAAGCTCTCGCCGCTCGAGCTATAGAGCGCGAGGCTGTCCTTCACGCCGTACACGATCGGGCTCGCGTCATCGACGACACGCGACCGCAGCAGCGTACCCACGACTTCGCCGCGACGCGCCTGATTGACGCTCACGCCATTCGCGAGACCGACTTGCGCCGCGAGGTCCGCCGTATTCTCGACGGTAACGAGTACGCCGCCCTTGCGCACGAAGCTCTCGAGGTTGGCGACGCCCTGCCAGCCAAGACCGGGACGGAGGTCTTCGGTCTGAGCCCAGGTTCCGATGTTCGGTGTGTCGGGGGTGTTCTTCCAGGGCAGCGCATTTCGCCATTGCGGCAGCCCCTGGATGATCGCCTGGACATTGCCGCCCGCGGGCGGGAAGAGAATGACGTCGTACTTGCCGTTGAGCGCCGCGTTCTTCGCGACGTCCTGGGTGGAGATGTAGTCGTACGGGATCTGCAGGAAGTCGAGTGCCTGCCGCCACCAGCCTTCGGTCTGGGTGTTCTGCCAGGTATGAAGCAGCGCGATGCGCGCCGCGCGTAGCGGATGCGCCGCGACGTTAGGCACCACGCCGGTAGCGTACGCTTCGACGCCGAGCTCCTTGGTAAGGCGGTCGAGGTCACCGCGGGGGGCGTTCCGTATGATGAACGAACCGCGGTTGAAGTGGCGGCCATCAGCGTCGAAGGGCATTTCCGCTGCCTGCATGTCGGCCGATGCCAGTTTGTAGCGCAGCGTCGCGAGGGCGTTGTCGCCATTGTGATTGATGAGGAACACGCTGCCACTTCCGCTCACACCGCCGGGGGCCTTGACCTCACCGGTGACGCGCTCCATCGGCACATCGAGCACCTTCGGGTCAGTCGCACGCAATGCACGCACGGCAAAGCCTTCGGGGAATGTCCAACCCGTGTCGTCGTATGGATTCTTCTGCGGATCGTTCGGGCTCCAGTACTGGTAGTCGAGCAGCGCGTCGGCGATGCGCGAGTACGGCTGATCCATGCGGACGATGTAGCTGCCGGCGGGGAAATCGCGTGACGCGTGACGCGTGGCGCGTGCTGCATTCCCTGCCGCGGAATCGGCGCGTCCCGCGTCGCGCGCCCCGTTCTCCGCGTCCCGCGCCACGCGCCCCGCGCCCCGCGCGATTGGCACCGCGGTCTCCACAGTGAAAGACTCTGTCGCGCGGGAAATTTCGACTGCCTGCTTCTGCAGCACGCGCAGAAGATCCGCCTGCGCGCCCTTGCGCGGATCGTCGGCAGGCAGCACGTACGCCACCGGCCCCTCGGTCTTCGGCTTGAGAATTGAGCGTTTGCTTTTCTCGTAGAAATTTTCCAGGAAGGTTCGTCGGTTGTTGGCGAAGTAGTTGAGAGAGACGAGAAGGCCCGTCTGCTCGTAGTTGTTGTTGTTGCGGAGCGACCACTTCACATGCGCGAGCGGCGGGTTCTGCCGATACCAGGTGCGCTCCGTCTCGCTGGGGCTCAGCGTGCGATCGAGCGTCTCCGCTGTGCCGCCATTGCCGAACGTCTCGTACAGGCGGCTGATGCCGTTGTGCGTCGCGGCGATGAACATCAGATACCCGGGTGACCACGTATCGAACGTGCCGTGCGCGAACACGCCAGGCATGCCGAAGCGTGTCATCTCCTGGACGTTGTTCCACCCGATCATCTGCCACTCGTTCGTGAGCAGCGGATCGAGCCAGGCGTTGAACGGGCCGTCGCCGATCGTGTTGTCGTACAGAAAGGGCACCGACTCGTGCAGGTCGTGTAGGACTTGCGCTTTCCAATCGACGAAGGTGTTCAACACATTCTGCGTGAGCTTGAGCGTCATCCCCATCGCGTCGCGATTGTTGTCGTGCCGCACGTAATGACCCCAGTACACGAGATCCGGATACGTCTCGCCCGGATGCTTCATGTGCCAGTTGAAGATGTCCACCATGCGGTCGCGGCCATCCACCTCGACGATGGGCGTGATGAGCGTGATGAGGTGATCTCGGATATTCCGGATGTAAGGGCTCTCGTCGACGGCCAGGCGATAGGCGAGCTCCATCAATGCGGTCGGCGCACCGGACTCGGTCGAGTGAATCGTGCCGGTGATGTAGTAGATCGGTGCCGCGTCGCCGGCGATGCGATGTGCCTCTTCGTCGTTCATACCAATCGTGCGTGGATCGGCGAGCTTCGCGAGCTTGGCCTTGTTCTCGTCGAGCCTGGCCATCAGCTCCTCGCTCGCGACGGCAACGGCAACCATCTCGCGCCCTTCCTCCGTTCTGCCGATTGAGTAAACTCTCACCCTCGGCGTCGCCTTGGCGAGGAGGCGCATGTACGCGTACACCTCCTTCGAGTCCGGCAGCTTTGTCGGGGCGCCGGCGATGTCGCCAAGCACCGCCTTGGGAGTTGGAACTGTCTTCGACGCCGGCAGATAGTCGACGAGCGGTGACAGGAAGAAGGGCTCGGTGGTGTACTCGCGGATCTTCCGCGTGTACTCCTCGTCGATCGGCTGCGCCGGATCGCGGCCGGGCCGGGCCGCGGAGAGATCCGCTGAGGCGCCTTGTTGAGTGGTGCTATTCTGGGCCGCGAGCGGCGAACCGATGACGATCGCGAAAAACAGCAACGCGCGTGTGAGGCGAGTCATTACGGACCTCGGAGAATTGTGAGAATTGCGATGAGGCGGGAACATGGCGCTGGCGACGCTCCGACGAGAAACAGCACCAGCGTCAACGTGATGCTGATGAGCCGTTTCCAGCAGCAGTTGTGTACGAATGGCAACATTCTGAACGACAGATACGTAGTCTGAAAGGCGAGAGGATCGGATGAGCGTCGTTTGTGTTTCTTCTCGTTAGGGCAGTTCCGGAGTTCGCAGTGCTGGACCGAGGGCACGCGCGTGATGTCGCGTGTGCCGAGAGTGCGAGGCCAGACTCTCGACTTTATACGTTAGCGACCTCGCGTGGGCTGCAACGTGCAACGCGAGCACCGAAAGTGGAAGCGCGTGCGGGCGCGAAGGCAGGACGTCGCGATCGAGATGTACGGCGTGGTGAGCCAGGTACACAGCGTGGTGAGCCAGGTACACAGCGTGGTGAGCCAGGTACACAGCGTCGAAGGCAGGGACAGAAGGGTGGGAGACAGGGCGCGGAGTGTGGGCTCGTCTGTGCGGCGGGTGAGGGATTTGGGAGCCGGGCGTGAATGCCCGAGCGTCGTTCGTGCTCGATGGGATTCACCGCGTGCGGCGGAAAGTCCCGTTCGTGTCTAGCCAAGCGTTGGACGTTATGAGCCGAGTGACGCAGGTGCAGCGCCAAGCGAGGCGCGTGGGTTGCTCTGGGTCCGGGCTGCGTGAGCCGGCGCGAGGCGTGGCTATTTGCGGCCACGGCGTGAAACTATAGAAGTGCAGCGTGGGCCAACGTTCTCCGCGCGTGAATGCGGACGATCGGTGCGTGGTGGTATCGAGAACGGCGCGTGGCGGAGGCAGCGCGGAGCGTGGCCCGCGAAGGTCGCGAGGTGAAACTGGATCTCGCGAGAGCAAAGTGTCTGACGCCGCCGCTGATGTCGAGCAAGCGACTGTCATACTCTGCTGCGAAAATGGAAAAGTCGCTCCTCGGCTCGAATATCTGCGCTCAGTGGCCGCAAAAGTCCGCTCGGCTCCCTCAAAAGCCGCGCGATCCCACGAAAAAGTCCTTCTCCCGGACGCAGTAGTCGCGAATCGCTCGCAAGAAGCCCCGCGCGGCGGGCTCTATGTCGGGCGTGATTCCGGAGAAGTGCGGATCCGCCAGCCAGATCTCTGCGTCTCCTTCGCAGAGGTGCCGGCCCTGAAAATGAAAAGAGCGCTGAGGCATGCGGTATTGGCAACTGGAAGCAACAATGTGTCCTCGCCGTCAGCGAACTCTGACATCGAGGCGTTGATGGCGCCTGTTGCGACACGAAAGCCACGACGAGCACTGTTCAACCAGGGCGCGCGAATTGGAATGAGGATATTCTGCCGCCGAAAGCCCGATAACCATAACGATTATCAGGCTTCCGCCGAGAGAATCTCCATCATTGCTTGATGGAAGTGCATTGCGCTCGCGCTGATCTCTCCTTCCACTTTGGCGAATCAGCGTCCCGTCGCCAACGTGTCGGTGAGCGCGGTAACCTTGCCTGCCATGGCTTTGTTGAAGGCCGGCAAATCCTCGCTCATGACCTTCGTGTACTCCGCCTTCGCGCTCGCGAGATCCTTCTCGATCCCCGCCAGCACCTCGAGTGAGGTGTCCGTCGGCCGCGAGTCGGCGCCTCCCGCAACGTCGCCCGCGCCTGTTCCCACCTCGCCCGCGAGCCAGATCAGGTTCAAGTAAACCTTGTACGGCTCGACGTAGTATTTGTCATCGCTGTTCAAGTCGGACTTCGACAGCAGCCTCAACTCGACGCCCAGCAGCTTCGCGTCGAACGACGCGAGGGCGGACGCCACCTCGGGTGCGCTCGCGCTCTTGCGCTGGCCCTCGATCTGTCGTCGCACGATCTCGAGCTTGTTGATCATCTCGGCCGCGGCGTTCATGTCGTCGCGAATCCGCATCTGCGTCTGCGTGCTCGCGAGGAGATCGGCATCGCTGGCCAAAATCTGTTGATCGCGCAGCACGTCGAACGGCTTGGCCGGCGTCGTGTCCTTCCCGGTGATGACTCGCACAGCGTAGTGACCCGGCACGCCGAGCGGGCCGGTGCTTTCAGGAGCCTGAATCCCCCAGTGCGTGATTGGCCGAGTCACGCGGTTCCTGAAGCGTGGCTCCTCCCAGATGTGCGGATTCGCGTCCGGCGTCGTACGAAGATCGACCCGGGTCGGCGGATCGTACCGCAGATCCCACGAAGTGCGATTGGTTCCCGTGCGCACGGGCTGCGTGATCGTGCGAATCACCGCCCCCGTCGAATCGAGAATCTGCACCTTCGCCGGCGCGCGGGCGGCGCTCGCCAGCTCGAAGGTGATGTCCGCGTGGCCGCTGCGCGCCTGACGATAGCCCGGATGCGGTGAGAAGAGCCGTGCACTCGTGCCCGAGGCCGCGAGCTGTACGACCGCACTCTCTTCGAGCGGTGAGATGTCACGCAGGATGAACAGTCCACGGCCATACGTCGATACGACGACGTCGTGCCATCGCTTAGGTACGACGATCCATGTCACCGGCGCCGCCGGCAGGCCGTCCCTGAATTGCGTCCAGTGCGCTCCATCATCCATCGAATAGAAGAACCCGTGGCCTGTGCCGGCGAACAGCATGCCGTGCTTATTGGGGTTCTCGGCGACGGACATCACATAGTCGAGTGGATGGCCGTTAGGCAGCGCGTCGCTCAGCCGCGTCCACGTCTGCCCGAAGTCCGTCGTCTTGTAGAGATAGGGCCGGCGGTCGTCCATCATATGAAAGTCCACCGCGACGTACGCCGTGCCGGGCTCGAAGTGCGACGGCTCGATCCTGCGCACCGTGCCCCACGCCGGAAGGCCGCTGACGTTCTTCGTCACGTTGTTCCACGTCGCCCCGCCATCTTTCGTCAGCCAGATCTGTCCGTCATTCGTCCCGGCCCAGACCAGACCGCGCTGGATCTCACTCGGCGCAATCGCAAAGACGACCTCGCCATAAAACTGGCCGAGATTATCGCCGACGATCCCGCCGGACGAGACGATGCGTGAGGAGTCGCGCGTCGAGAGATCCGGACTGATCACGCGCCAGCTCTGGCCTCCATTGGACGTACTGAAGATCACCTGACAGCCGTAGTACACGGTGTTGTGATCGAACGGGTCGATCGCGAGCGGAGGTGTCCAGTGGCAGCGATACTTCAGCTCGTTAGGTGGAGAGTCCAACGTGTGAATCCACGGACTTACCGAGCGGGCCTCTTTCGTCTTCCCGTTCCAGCGCGTGACGGTATTGCCGTAGCACGACGCCCAGACGATGTCGGCGTCGGTGGGATCGGGGAGAGTGAAGCCCGACTCGCAGCCGCCCAGTCCATGATCCCACGTCGAGAAGTTGCCGCGACCGCCGCCGCCCTCGAAGCCGGCCGTGGTATCGGCGAAGGTCGTGTCGCGACGTGGCCGCGCACTGTCACCCGTCGCCAGCCGGCGCGCGGCTGTGTCGGCCGCGGGATTCGCATCTCCGGCACCTCCGCCCCGGCCGCCGCGGCCACCTGCCGGCTGCGCCACGCCGCCGCGCCCGAACGCCGGCGCTTCCGGCGCCGTGCTCGGCCCGCGCATCGTGCCGTTGTCCTGACGATTGCTGTAGATCCAGTACGGAACCTGGTTGTCCACGGCGACGTGGTACATCTGTCCGTTAGGCAACGACACGTTCGAGAAGCTCTTGCCGTGATTGGTCGTGAGCCGCGCGTCGGCGTCGTTCGTCAGCGCGAAGCGATCGGCGTTCTTCGGGTCGAACCAGATATCGTGATTGTCGCCGCCCCACTGGACCGTCTGAAAGGTGAGGCCGCCATCCACGGACCTGAAGAAGCTGCTGTTCGCGATGAGGATCTCGTCTTCGTTCGCCGGCGATACGCCTAGGCGGATGTAATACCCAGCGCGCCCGATGAGCGCGCGTGTCCAGTTGACCGCGCGCCAGTTGGCGCCCCCGTCATCCGAGCGCCAGAATGAGCCCTGGTCAGCTGTCTGGATCAGCGCGTAGACGCGCTTCGAGTCATTCGGCGCGACGGCGATGTCGATCTTGCCCAACGGGCTGCGCGGCAGCCCGGAGCTGGTGACTCGTGTCCAGCTCGTGCCACCATTGCGCGAAACGTAGACTCCGCTGCTGGGGCCGCCGCTGAACATCGCCCATGTGTGCATCACGACCTGCCACATTCCGGCGAACAGCACGTCCGGGTTCTTCGTGTCGAGCGTTAGGCCGGAGCACCCCGTGTTCGCGTCCACGAACAGCACTCGCTGCCAACTCTTGCCGCCGTCCGTGGTTCGATAGACTCCTCGCTCCTCCTGCGGCCCCGTCGCTCGGCCAAGGGCGCAGACATAGACGACGTTTGGATTGGTTGGGTGCACGATGATGCGCCCGATGCGGCCTGTCTCGCGCAGGCCGACATTGCGCCACGTCGCGCCCGAGTCTGTGGAGAGATAGACGCCGTCCCCCATGACGTCGGCGTCGCGAATGGCCCATGCTTCGCCGGTGCCGGCCCATACCATATTAGGGCTGGACGGAGTGACGGCGAGCGCGCCGATCGCCTGCACCGCCATGGAGTCGAATACTGGCCTGAAGGTCGAGCCGCTGTCGGTCGATTTCCAGATTCCACCGGAAGCCGAGCCGAGGTACCAGACGCGCGGATCGCCAGGCGCACCGGCGACGGCGGAGAAGCGCCCCCCACCCGAAGGACCCATCATCTGAAAGCGAAATGGGTTTTCGGGCGTACGGCTTGCCGCGGCGCGATTCGCCGGCTGCGCGCCGACGACACTCGCCGCCACACATGCCGCGGCGAGGTGATAGACGATCTTCTTCAGCATGCCCTCGCTCCCAGGGGTGAATCAGTCCCGGGAACGATATGTCAGGAGCGAACGGTGGCTAGTGGGTGGTTGGGGTGGTTGGTAACTGCCAGTCACCAGCCACCAGTCACCAGCCACCACCCCATCACGTCCTCCAGCTCAACTCATAGAGCTCGATATCGGCGAGCAAATGCCAGTTGGCGGGATAGACTCGCACACGCCGAAAGCCTGTTTCGGACTCGAAGATGAGCGAGGGCGACGTGTCGGCGAAGCTCACCTCGCGTACTCGCCAGAGGTGGCCATCTTCGTCCGTCAGCACTCGTTGCGTGGGATCGCGCCCTTCGCGCCCTCGACTCTCGTGGCGCCTCGGGTCGACGATGCTCATGAAATCGACCCCGGTCGACTCGGCGCAGCTCTGCCCGCGGCTCTTCGCTCCGCCGCCAGCTCGTGCGCAGCCTCGAAAAAAGTCTCCGCGCGAAGAGCGTCATACTTCGCGCGGATGGATGCGATCTGCCTTACGAGCTCTGTGAACTCATCGGCCGTGTAGTCCTGGCAGATTCGGCCGAGGCGGGCGCGGATGTCAGCCACCAGCTCGTCGGGTGGCTCGCTAGGCTGCGACAACATGGGCGTTGCCCATTGGAAGCTCGATGCCACAAGGCGCCGCGAGCATCGAATAGCCGGTCGAGCGCGTCACTTCACGACGAATGACATCATCATCCCCGTTCCCATGTGCTCGGCGATGTGGCAGTGCAGGAGCCAGGTGCCTGGATTCGACATGTCCACGAGCAAATCAACGCTTTCGCCGGCGGGAATCAGACCCGTGTCTTTCCACACGAGATTCGTGTTCGGCAGGCCATTCCGGGCGAGGATGAGAAAACGCTGACCGTGGAGATGGATCGGGTGATCCATCGCATGCAGGGTGGTCGGATCGTTGAAGAGTCGGAGCTTCACTACCGATCCGCGGGCGAACTCCCACCGCACGTCCATATTTTCGCGGCCCGTCGCGGCGTCGCGCAGAATCCAGCGCACTTCGCGGCCGGTCGTCACCCAGTTCGCCATGGACATCCCGTCATTCCAGTCCATCGGCACGTTCAACGAGTTGAGCATCATCGCAACGGGCTGCGGCAGGTCGTGCGTCGCGAGCGTGAGGACCAGCGTGTGATCCGGCGGCTCCTCGAAGTATCGGCGATACTTCGCGAGCTCGTCCGTGACATCCCTGTTATTGCGGAGGTTCGCGAAGCGCTCGGAGGCTTCCGACGGCGTACCGCCTGACGCAATCGTCACCACGCCGAGCGTGTCCACCTCGGGCGAGTACACGCCATACATGTGGTCGAGTGCCTGGACTCGGTTCGTGAGCGCGACTCTACCTGCGCTGTCGAATCGTACGTCCACCACGTAACGCTCGGCTGGCGCGATGACGATATTCGAGCTCCACGTTTCATGCTCGAACTTTCCGGCGTCGGAGGCGACCACTTTCATTAGCGCACCGGCGCCGAAGGAAAGATTGTAGACGCGGGCGTTCGAGACGTTGGTCAGGTAGTAGCGTATCACCTCGCCGCGGCGGACCGCGATCGCATAACGAGGCTCGCCGTTCACGAGGAACACATTCCCCCAGCGACCCATGAGCGCGTGAGTCGGAGAGTCCGCGCCGTACGGTGCGAGGCCATTTTCGTCCAGGAGCAGGTCGTCCAGCGCGAGCACCTCTTCACGATCCGCCTTGGGAAGCCACGGAACACTCCCGGCCGGTGTGTTCACGAGGATGTTGCCGTAGAGCCCGAGATCCTGCTGGACATCCTCGCGCACGTGCGGGTGGTACCAGTAGATACCGGCGTCCCGGAAATGCACTCGATAGAGGAACCGGGCGCCCGGCAGCACCGCGGCCTGCGTGACGTCAGGAACGCCATCGAAGCGATTGTCGAGGCGCACGCCGTGCCAGTGCACCGACGTCGGTTGGTCAAGGGCATTGGTGAGCTCGACAAGCATCGTCGCGCCACGTGTGGCGCGAATGAGCGGCCCGGGGTACTGCTCGTTGAAGCCATACATCACGACGGAACGGCCGGCAATCGTTCGCCTAACGATCCCGGCGACGAGGCGCAGCGTGTCCCCGTCCTTGATGTCGACCACCTGGCGCGGCCTGGCGAGCGGGACGTCAGCGCGGGCACGCGGCAGCCATGGCTCTCCGGTCGGTGCGAGGTGGCGCATCCCCGGCATTGTCATGGCGCCGCCTGATGGCATCGGCGGCATCGGCCAGGCGAAGGCGACATGTGTGTGCCCCTGCGCGATCGGCGCCCCCGGCGCGACGGCCTGCATCAGATCCCTGTGCGCGAGCAGCCGAGCGCCGGGCGACGTTCCGCGCAGCACGATCCGGCCGGTTCTCTCTCGCCCATTGGCCGACCGCTCGGCGGTGACGATCACGCGAAATTGCTCGCGCGCGACCTCGCCTAACGAAACGCGGCCATTCCGAACGACGCCGAGGTTGATCGCGCTGTCCATCGTCACCGTGTACGCCCAGGCGACATAGGTCGTGAATGCACCGAGTGAGCTGGGAGTGGGGAGACCGCGCACGTACGCGACGAGACGGTACCGTGGCGCTCCCTCCCGCGTGACCACAACACCGAAGGGCCCGACGATCGGCTGCAGCTCGAGACTTCCCGCCGCGCTCGCGAGGTCGGGCGGCGCGACCAGCTCCGTGCAATGCAGCAGATCCGGCCGACAAGCGGACGAGACGTCCGACTGTGCGTGAATCGCCGCCGGAAGCAGGAGCGTCAAGATTGCCCGACAAAGAACCCGGGCGCATGTTGTGAAGCCAGCCTCGAATCTCGAACATGCCATCGAACCCCTCCCTTCTTGGCCGCGCCGTCGCGGCAATCCTCCTGATGATCGGGTTCTATCTGCTCGCCCTGATCATCGTCGGCGTACTCGTCGCCATTCCAGTCGCCGAGATTAGCTATGCGAACCGGCTCGACGGCCGCCTTGCCATTTTCTGTGTCGTCGGCGCCTTCGCCATTCTGCGCGGCATCGCTCCGCGCCGCGATCGTTTCTCCCCGCCTGGACCTGAACTGACCGCGTCCGATCAGCCGCGTCTCTTCGCCGTACTCGACGACGTCGCCCGCTCCACCGATCAGGAGATGCCGAAAGAGGTGTATGTCGTGCCCGATGTCAACGCGTGGGTAGCGAAGCGCGGCGGCATCATGGGCTTCGGCAGCCGACGCGTGATGGGACTCGGGCTACCGGTGCTCCAGACGCTCTCGGTCGACGAGATGCGCGCGGTGCTCGCCCACGAGTTCGGCCACTACCATGGCGGCGACACGGCACTCGGCCCCTGGATTTACAAAACGCGTGCAGCGATCGGCCGAACTCTCCAGAGCTTGTCGCGCCACAGTTCCGTGCTCATGAAGCCATTCTCGTGGTATGGACTGGGCTTCCTGCGAATCACACACGCGATCTCGAGACGACAGGAGTATGCCGCCGACGCCCTCGCGGCGCGTGTTGTGGGTGCGGCGCCGCTCGCGTCGGGGCTGCGCAAGATCCATGGTGTCGCGGCAGCGTTTGCGCCGTACTGGATGACCGAGGTTGCGCCGGTTCTCGACCACGGCTTTCGACCCCCGATCGGCGCGGGCCTCTCACAATTTCTCGCGCAACCCGCAATCGCATCGCAGGTGAGCGCAGCCATCGCGCATGAGATGGAGACTGGGAAGGTCGATCCCTATGACACTCACCCGCCACTGCGCGAACGCATCGCCGCGCTTGGCGCGAGCGCCGTGTCGTCCGACGCTGATCAGGGACTTCGCGCGATCTCGTTGCTCGAGAACGAAGATCAGATCGAGGCGCGGCTCGTCGACTTCCTGCCGGCGGCCAGAGGCAAACGCTTCGAGAGCATCTCGTGGCGCGACGTGAGCAGCCGCGTGTGGACGACGATCTGGCGGAATAAGGCGCAGGTCGCGCGCGATCGCCTGCGCGGACTCACGCCGGCACAGCTTCCCGCACTCGCGAGCGATCTCGCCGAGGCTGCGGTGCGATTTGGCTTCGCCCCCGACAAAGCAGTGGCCGAAGCACGCGGCGGAAGCGGCAATGCGCTCGACCTGCTCTGTTGCGGCGTCGGCGTCCTGCTGCTGGATCGCGGCTGGACCGTGAGCGCGCTGCCTGGTGAGACACCGAGCTTTACGCGCGAGGGGCGCACCATCACACCATTCATGGATCTGGCACACATCGGGCAGGGAAAGCTCGTCGCCTCCGAGTGGGAAGCGACATGGCGTGAAATCGGATTGTTGAACGAGGATCTCGAGCCAGCGCAGAAGGTCAGTTCCCGCGCCGGCGCTTCCTTCCGCTGACGGCGGTCTTCTTCGGCGGCGGATCGCTCGCGACCGACGACACACACGACTCGGAGCGCTGCTCGCAGGTCATACCCTCGACGGCGTAGCCCGAGATGAGATAGATCAGGCTCGCCGTACCATCCATGATCGGTTCATTGGTCGAGTAGTCGCCAATATCGTCGTGATAGACGATGAAGCCGGTGTTGAACGGCGCATACTCGTCGCTGTCTTTCAAGGCGATGCCTTTGAGGTTCTGGAAGATGGAACGGTACACCGGCCCGTCGAGTAACCCGCCGCGCAGCTTCTCGACGCCGAGCGCCTTGGCAACGGCGGAGTGCGGGTCGTGCGCCCAGACGCCGTCGTTAGGCCAGCCGATGACCATCGACGTTCCCCACGGATTGGTTCCCAGTAGCCAGTCGACCGCGGCCTGCTCGTATTCGCGGTATCTCTGGTCGCCCGTCATCTGGCGATAGAGCATCGCCTGGGTCGCGAATGCGGTCATGAGGTCGTTCGAGCACCAGATGAACGGGATTCCGACGCGGAAGCCGTTGTTGGCGCGAGCCACGACCGCGTCCAGTCCGCGCCGATAGTCATCCTCCATCTCGCGCTTGATACCCGGGCCTAACGCCGCACGCCACGTCTCGTAGTGCCCGTTGTTGTACCAGGGGAACCACTGATAATGACGCGCGGTGTCCGCGCCCATCCAGGGTGTCACCGGCTCGTCTTCGGCAAAAGAGACCGCCTGGCCGAGGAGCATGCGATCGCCGGTGAGGGCATAGAGCTCCGCGGCCGCGAGCTCCATGTCGTCCACCCAGTTGTCTTCTTCATAGAAGTAAGGCGAGTGGCCGGGGGCGGTCTGACACACGCCGCGGTTCTGGGTGCCTAACACATACGCACGGATCGCCTTTCCCTTGAGTGAATCGGCGAGCACGGTGTCGCTCTGCGCCCAGAGCTGCGCGCCGAGCGCGAATGCCGACGCGTATTTTCCGGCGGTGGATGCGAGCCCCGTCGAGCGATTCTTGTTGCCGAATAATCCTTGCGGCTTACCGGTGCAGGGGTAGACAGGTCGCTCTCTTCCCTTCCCCCACCCGTAGTCGGAGGAGTCCGCCCACGGCAAATCGAAGTACTCATGATCGCGATCGTCGGCGATCTGGTTATACATCTCGCCGTAGCTGGGGAACATTCGCTGGAGCCAGTTGAGACCGTGCCGTGCTTCATCGAGCACATCCGGCACGCCATTCTTGCCCGGCGCACCGCGCCAGTCGAACTCGTCGGCGAACGCTTCGCGGTGGTCGCGCCAGGCAAGGAGCATCATGTACGTCGCATTGGCGGATGTCGTGACGTACTGCAGATAGTCGGATGCATCGGCCCAGCCGCCGCTCACATTCAGGTACTTCACGACGTGTCCCGTGTCGTCGATGACGTTGCCGTCGTGCGTGTGCACGAAGTCACCGATGACGGGATTCCATCCCGACCGTTGCTCGCGCATGTAGTTGAGCAGTGTGTCGGCGCCGCCGTCGTAGGCGTGGACGTCGATGCGGAGCTCGCGGGAGCTGGTTCCGAATGCCGCAACGCGATAGCGCCCCGGTTTCCGGAACTCGGTGAAGTCGAGACGCCACGTGCGCTGACAGGGTCCGAAGGGGCCCGTGCTTTCGACGCGTCGCGGACCATACACGGCGCGCCCGCGCAGATCGCGGAGTACGAATGTGCGCGTGACATGCGTCACCTGCGTCGAATCGAGTCCGCAGGCGACGGCAACTTTCGGCGCGTCAGGCAGATACCCAACCTGATTGACTCGAATGACAATCGAGGGATCGGGCGCGGCGAGCAGCCCGAGCGACAGCGTTACCGCAAGTGCGATCATGTATCAGTCAGAGCCAACCGTGCGTTATTGCAATATGCGCGGGCATGCATCCGCGGTGAAGCATTCCCGAACGTCCCATGTCGCGGTCTGCGTCTTGCCCGGTCCGGTGAGACAATCAGATAACGAACCGACGCTGGCTCCGTCACGCGATGGAGATCACGACGGTTTCCGCGACCTTCGCGCACCCCGTTTCCTCCGCGCCCAAACCAGAATGACGACACCGATACCCAATTCAGAGCCTAACGAGTCGTCCCTTCGCCGGGTGCGTGCGGTCGCGATACTGCTCGACGAGGCGATTCGGGTACCGGGAACCAACCTCCGCTTCGGCATCGATCCGCTCGTCGGGCTCGTACCGGGGCTTGGCGACCTCCTCGGCGGCGCCGCGTCGGCGTACATCGTACTCGAGGCAGCGCGAGCGGGAGCACCGGCGAGCGTTCTCCTCCGCATGGCAATGAACGTGGGCATCGATACCATCGTCGGCGGACTCCCCGTCCTCGGTGACGCATTCGATTTTGCGTGGAAGTCGAACACCCGCAATGCCAGACTGCTCGCTCGTCACCTGGACGCGCCTGTCGAGACCCGCCGCGCGAGCAGGGCGCTCGTTGTGCTCCTCGTCGCCGGAATCACGCTGCTCGGCCTGGGCGTTTCTGTCCTGACGATCTACCTGATCAAGCGCCTCTTCAGCTGAAGATTCTGCTGTCGCGCGGGCGGCCCGTTCGCCATGATTACCGGCGCCGGAAACCCTCCCCACCGCTAGTCCCCTCGCCACCATGCGCTCCCCCTTCCTCATCGTCGCCCTTGGCGCGATTGCGTTCCCCGTGGGCGTTGCCGTGGGCCAGCAAGCGTCACAGCAAGCCACCGCCATCGATCCGCGCGCTGTCAGCGATTCGGCGATTCGGGCCGTGATCAAGGATCGCGTGGACAGCAAACGTTCCGTTGGCATCGCGGTCGGCATCCTCGATCCCGATGGACACACACGGGTGTTCTCCTACGGGGCTTCGGGAACGAGCCGGCCGATCGACGCGAACAGCGTCTTCGAGATCGGATCCATCACCAAGACCTTCACGGCAACGACGCTCGCCGACATGGTCGTGAAGGGCGAGGTGAAGCTCGACGATCCCGTCGCGAAGTATCTGCCGAGCACGGCGCACGTACCGTCGCGCAATGGACGCGAGATCACTCTGGTCGATCTGGCGACGCAATCGTCCGGATTGCCGCGCATGCCGTCGAACTTTGCGCCGAAGGACCAATCGAACCCATACGCCGACTACACCGAGCAGCAGGCGATCGACTTCGTGTCGGGGTATGCGCTGACGCGCGACCCCAGCGAGAAATACGAGTATTCCAACCTTGGAATGGGCTTGCTCGGTATCGCTCTCGAGCATCGCGAGGGGCTCGGCTACGAGGCACTCGTCCGCAAGCACGTCATCGATCCGCTCAAGATGAGCGACACACGCGTGACCTTCACGCCGTCGATGAAGGAACGGCTCGCGTTAGGCCACGATGACGCGGGCAATGTCGTCAGCAACTGGGACATTCCCGGGCTCGCTGGCGCCGGCGCCCTGCGCTCGACCGTGACCGACATGCTCAAGTATGTCGCGGCGAACGTCGATCCCGCGCGCTCGCCACTCACGGCGGCGATCGAGCTGGCGCACCAGAAACGTCACGGCACGGACAATCCGAAGCTGAACCTGGGACTCGCCTGGCATATTCTCACGACGCCATTCGGCAACGACATCACCTGGCACAATGGCGGTACCGGCGGCTATCGCACCTTCATCGGCTTCGATTCGGCGCGGCACACGGGCGTCGTCGTCCTGTCGAACAGCAACATTGGTGTGGACGACATCGGTCTGCATTTCATCGATCCGCGCCTGCCGCTCGCGCCCGCGCCGGTGAAGGTCGCGCACACGGAGATCACGCTCTCACCCGACGTGCTCGACCGTTACGTCGGTGAGTATGAGCTCGCGCCGCAGTTCCACATCATCGTCACGCGCGATGGCAACGCACTCTACGGTCAGCCCACGGGACAGGACAAAGTCCAGCTCTTCCCGGAGAAGGAGGACGAATTCTTCCTCAAGGTCGTCGACGCACAGATCGTCTTCACCAAGGACTCGTCAGGCAAGGTGACGGGCATGGTGCTCAAGCAGAATGGGCAGGAATCGCCCGGGACGAAGATCAAGTAAGCTCGTCAATTCTCCGCGTTTTGCCGGTCTTGCCTCCGCAACTCTTTCGCGTATAATGCCGCTCCCCGCGAAAGAGCTTGTATGGAGAAAGAAGTTGAAATCGTCGGCACGCGGACGAAAACGTTCGCGTTGCATTGGGCCGAAGGAACAGAGATTCCCGGCGTCGCGTTCTCGCGCGCCTCACACGTTCGTATTTTGGGCGGCGCGTTCATCAACGAGTGTGCCTCGGTGCTCGATCTCGTCTGTGTCGAGCCCGAGCCGTGTTACCGCGTCGAGCTCGACGCGTCGCGGGTAACATTCGAGGTCGCCCAATCATCACTCGACCGGCTATAAGTACCGAGCTGGTGTGATTGGCGGATGCGGTCGCTCGTCTTATGCGGTGACCGCACGACCACGCCTCTGCTTCGCACCCGCTGCCCACGTCTGGCGCGGCGTCGCTCTTGGCGTCGCCGTCGTCGCCGCGCTCGCGATCGCCAGTACGCACCTCACGTTCAGCAACACCAACGACGAGCCGTCGCACATCGCCGCCGGCGTCGAGTGGCTGAGCGGTCACTACGAATACGACCCCGTGCACCCGCCGCTGGGGCGGATCGCGGCCGGACTCGGTCCCTGGCTGCACGGCGAGCGCGCGATTGGCGCGGCGTCAGCGAGCGACGAGGGTGCGCGCATCCTCGGTCGCGGCCCTCACTATCGCACGACACTCGCCCTCGCCCGCCTCGGAGAGCTGCCGTTCTTCCTGTTGCTGTGCGGCGTCGTGTGGACGTGGGGCCGCCGTCTCACCGACGAGCGCGGTGGCGCGATCGCGGTGCTGCTGACGGCATCGAATCCCAACGTGCTGGCGCATGCCGCGCTCGCCACTACGGACATCGCCTTGGCGGCGACAGTCGCGGCTGCACTCTATGCGTTCCAGTCATGGCTCGACGAGCCACGCTGGATGAGAGCGCTCGCGTTAGGTATCGCCCTCGGACTCGCGTTCACCGCCGACTACTCGGCGATTGCCATGCTCAGTCTGGCCTTTCCCGCGATGTACAGCATCCGCCGCCGGCCCCGCGGCGCGTCGTTGTGGGGCAACTATCCCCGACGGCGCAAACTAATTGCCTTCGGCATTCCCTTTCTCGCCGCCGCCATCACTGGCTGGGCGGTATACGGATTCAGCACTGGCCGTCTGGTGGACGCGCTGCCAGTCGTCGTTCCGGCGCCGGCATGGTTCCACGGCTTCGCGAGCTATGCGAGCGACGCGTCCGTCACCCCACCCGCGTATCTGTTCGGTGAACGGTCGGTGGGTGGCTGGTGGTACTACTATCCCGTCGCGTTGCTGGTCAAGACGCCGCTGCCACTCCTCCTGCTCGGCATCCTCGGCGCCGCCGCGGCGCTACGGGACGTCGTTAGGCACGTGCATGTCGAGGAGGGCGCACCGCTGGTTGCCGCCCTGGCGATCGTCGTCGCCGTCGCCCTCGGCGGTGACGACGGTGGCGTACGGACGGTGCTCCCAATCTTCGGACTGCTCGCCGTGCTCGGCGCGATTGCCGCCGTCGAGCTGTGGGACCGCGGCGCGGCAACCGCTCCCGCTCGTCGGCTCGTGCGCGTCGTCGTCAGCGCGACGTTCGCGGCGGCCATGATCGTGCCCATGCGCGCGCACCCAGACCATCTCGCGTACTTCAATCCAATTGCTGGCGATGAGCCGGAGCAGATTATCGTCGACAGCAATCTCGACTGGGGACAGGATCTCTATCGCCTGGGCACGGCGATGAAGGCGATGCGGATCGACTCCGTGGCGGTTGCCTACTACGGGTCGGCGGGGCTGGATGCCGCGGGCGTGCGCAACGCGCGGCTGCTCGCTGCCGCCGAGCGGCCGACGGGTTGGATTGCGGCCAGTCAGACGATGCTCGCCGGGGTCGGCGGAGACGGTGCCTACGAATGGCTTACCGAGCTGCGGCCGGTCGGTCGTGTCGGAGCCTCACTGGTGCTTTACTACGTCCCGCCACGGCACCGGCGTTAGGCGATCGAGATCTCCCACGACTCCACGACACGTACGCCGCTCCCCTGCTCGCGCGTGGCGCGGAGCATCGCCGCCGCCACGGAGCGCGCTTCGACCGGCTTGAACGCACGCGGTACCAATGGGCCGAGCCAGCGCGTGACGCGTTTGGCGACTTCCTCGCCCAGGCGCAGCTCGGCGCGCGGGCCCAGCAGCAGCGACGGCCTAACGATCGTCAGCCGTGGATAGTTGAGGGCCCGCAGCGCATCTTCGAGCTCGCCTTTGACGCGATTGTAGAACACGCGTGACCGTGGGTTCGCGCCGAGAGCGCTGACGACCAGAAAGTGATTGCAGCCGTGACGGCGACCCAGCTTCGCGAAGGTGAGCGGATACTCGTAGTCCACAGTGCGAAAGCGCGTTCGTGAGCCCGCCTGACGAATCGTCGTCCCGAGCGTGCAGAGGATCGCGTCCACCTTGAACAGCGCGTCGTATTCGTTCAGGTGATCGAAATCGACGACGTGCGTCTCGAGCTTGGGCGATCGCACATCCGGCGAGAGGGCACGCCGCGTGACGACGTTGATGTGCCCGAATGCATTGTCGGCGAGAAGGAGGCGAAGGCACTCGCGGCCGACGAGCCCCGTCGCGCCAACCAGCAGCACCGAGAGCGGCGAATCGGGCACTATTTAGTGAAGCCTGACTCCGGTCATGTCACGCTCGACTACGGGAACGTGATAAACCTGCCGAATGCCCGGCTGATTGGCAACGAAATCAGCTTCGCTTGCGGCCGCTCTTGGTCGAGGTGCCCTTCGCTGACGCGGTCTTTGCAGGCGTATGCGCCGACCCGGCGCCGGGAGCCACAAACGAGCCTCTCACATCGGTGCCGGGAACGCTGCCGACGAGCGATTGGTCGCCGGGCTTGCTGCCGAGTGCCCAGGTGATCTTGACGCGTCCCTTCGCGTCGCTCACTGTGCGACTTGGCGACACGCTTCCCGAGTGGGTCGAGAAGGAGAGTCGTACATCGGGAACGGGATTGCCGTACGCGTCCGTCACGATCGCGACGAGATGCTTTCCTTTCGTGCGCGAGCTGTGGTCGCCCGGAGCGTCATCGAAGGACACGTTGGCCGGCGAGGCGGGATGCGCGACCGCGCTGAGCTTGAGCAGCTTCTTCACACCGTCGAGATGCACGGCGAGTGCGTGGTCCCCCGCCGCGTGGCCCAACGTCCAGCGAATCCGCGCCACGCCATTGGAATCGGTGTGAACCGAGGTGTCGGGGACCGAGCCGTCCGATGGCGACAGCTGGAGCTCCGCGTCGGCGACGCCGTTGCCCGTCGAGTCGACGACACGGACGACGATCGACTTCGCGAGCGGCTGCCCCGCGACGCCCTTCTGCCCGTCACCTGACACGACCACGAGCCCGGACGCGGTCCCGGCCTGCGCCGTCGCGTGCAGCGTGATCGGGGGAACGGCCGTCTTCCCGTGACCGCTGCCAACCTGCGCCCGCAAGCGCTGCGTACCGGCTTTCGGTCCAAGGGTCCACAGCGCGCGGGCCTGACCTAACGAGTCCGATCGGGCGTCGATCGCTTCGGCCCGGCCGTTGTCGAGCGCGACCCACGTGACCGGCACGTCGGCGAGCGCGCGCCCTGTCGAATCGCTGACGTGAATGGCGACGGTATCGTCGAGCTTGTGACCCGCCTGCCCCGACGGGTTTTCGCCGACGACCGAGAGACGCGTGTTCGCCGCAATGGGCTCCGCTTCAGCCACAATCGCGAGTGCGCTGTCGACGCGCTCGACTTCAGCGAGCAGCGTCTGGCGTCCTGGCAAGTCGCCCAGCGTCCACACGGTGCGGGCGCGTCCGTCCGCGTCGGTGAGCGCGGACGCGGGCTCGAGACTGCCCTGTCCGTCCTTGGGGCGGAATTTTACCAGGACACCCTCTACCGGCCGCTGACGACGGCTCGTGACACGCACGACGACGGCTTGGGGTAAGAGGCTGCCGGCGGCGGCGCGCTGGGCGCCTCCTGCCACAGCGTTGATCTCGGCGGCGGTCGCGACGACCATGATCGGGCTCTTGCCCGACACGCCTTCGACAATTGCCGTGGCAATCGTACGGCCGGCGATCTTGCCAGTGACACCGCCTAACGTGTCGACGGTCGCGACACTCGTATCGTCCAGCCGCCACTGCGGGACGAGACCGATGACAGGATGTCCGCGCGCGTCGCGTGGGATCGCGCGCAACGGCTTGCGTTCGCCTTCGGCGACGACGGGCGTCGTATCGTTGGCGACGCCAACGACGTCAACGGAGGCGACCGTCTGCCGGACGAATATCCGCGACCGCGCGATCAGATCGGCGACGGCGACGCTGATCGTGGTTGCCCCGGGCCCCTGCGCGATGACCGATCCGTCGTTCAGCACGATGGCGACTTTGGGATTCTCGCTCACCCACGTCGGCCTCGCGCCGACGAGAATTGCGCCGTTCTTGTCGGTGATCGTCGCCGCGAGGTGGATCGTATCGCCGATCGCATATGCGGTGTCCGACTGCGGACGCAGTCCTACCCACGTGGCGCCGAGATTGCCGATCGTCTGATGACTCTCGGACTTCCCGATGACGCCGTAGGAGTAGAGGAAGGAAATGATCGACACGAGTGCCGCGCCCGTGGACGCGGCCATCGCGATCAATTTTCCAGCGTTGTGGATCAGCGGCTTTTGCGCGCCGCTCACGCGGGTGGGGGCAGCCATACAGTAATGGGACTGAAACGGCTGCGTCCGAGTCACTGCGTTGAGCGTTGGGCGTTGAGCGTTGGGCGTCAAGAGCGTTGGCAACTAGGGCGGAATGCCCTCTCTCCGCGTTTCCACGCCCAACGCTCAACGCTCAACGCCCAACGCTCAACGCTCAACGCCCAACGCTCAACGCCCAACGCTCAACCTTCAACGCGTTCGAGCTCCCCTCGATTCCATCCGCCAAGCGTCGCCGCGGCTTCGTAGGTGCTCTGCAAGAACTCGAGCAGCATGGCGTCTGGATCGCTCGCTGTGCGCACGCGCTCGTAAGGCAGAATCCACTCGTGCATGGCGCTGTTGTACGACGCGCGGTCCGGACGAATCGGTGCGGTCGGACATCCCGGGGGCTCCGGATACGCATACGCATAGAACGCCGGCTCGGCGACAGGGGAGCCTGGGGATCCCGGCCACCATCCCGCGCTGATGCACTCGTGCGAGTACGCCTCGCGAGTCACCCAATCGGGGCAGTTCGGAATCCCGCCCGGATGCTGCGGCGCTCGACGACCGGAAAAGCGCGTGCACGCCAGATCGAACGAGCCCCAGAAGAAGTGCGATGGACTCGACTTCCCAATGAACCGGCCACGGAATTTCTTCAGCACGCGATCCGCGGCGAGCAGCGCGCGCCAGCAACGCTGGGCGGCATCTCCATCGTAGGCGGCGTGCACGCGATCGCTGCCAAAGGGCAGCACGTCCGCGAGCTCGACCGGCACGGGCCAGATACGCGCGCCCACCCCGAGGCTCCGCAGCATCGCCGTGTACTCGTCGTAGAAGGCGGCAACGCTCCGCGCCACCAGGGCCATCGTTCGGGTCTCACCATCGCTCGTGCGTGCCACGAGGTGCTGGTCGATGAAGTCGAATTCGATTTCCAGCTCACCGTGGCTCGTCGGCATCGGCGACGTGCCAAGTCCGCGGCTCGTTAGGTACAACACGACCTGCCACCAATGGTTCTGCATCGGGGCAAGCGCGAGCCGTGTCTTCCCGACGATCTGCAGCCAGCGGTGCAGCGTCGCGTACGTCGCCTGCCACTCGTCGAGCGGCAGCGCCGGCCATTCCTGGAGGCTGGCGATTGGTGCTTGGTGAATGCTAGTCACACGTGCGGCGCCGGCTCGAGGAACAGCTCGTCCACATAGCACCAGCCCCAATCCTCACCGGGCTCGAAGCTGCGGATGATCGGGTGGTGCGTCTCGTGGTAGTGCTTCGTCGCGTGCTTGTTCGGCGAGTTGTCGCAGCAGCCGACATGGCCGCACGTTAGGCACAGCCGCAAATGGACCCAGCGGCTGTGCATCTTGAGACACTCCTCACAGCCCTGGGGAGTTCGCGCCTGGACATCGCGAACCTGATCGAGATGCGTGCACGTCGTGGCCATCCCTGCCTCCCTTGCCGGTCGTTTCCTGAACCATAGCCTGGCACCCAAGTCGCTCGACCGCTAGTTGGCCCACGGGCCCCCCTACACGGTGTCCTTATTTTTGCTGGATGGGCGGACTCGAGCTTGTTCTGCTACTACTCTCGGTGTCGGCGGGACTGCGCATCATCGCGAACCGGCTGGAGCTGCCGTACGCGTCAATGCTGGTCATCGGGGGGCTGCTGCTCGTCTTCATTCCCAATCTCCCGCGTGTCGAGCTCGCCCCGGACGTTCTCTTCCTGATCTTCGTCCCTCCGCTGCTGTATTGGGGTGCGGTCTCCTTTCCGCTGCGTGATTTGCGGCGGGAGCTCGGGCCGATTCTGCGCCTGGCAATCATCATGGTGCTCGTCTCCACGGCCGCTGTCGCCGTGCTCGCGCACTACATGGATCCGGCGTTCACATGGGCCGCGGCCTTCACTCTCGGCGCGATCGTATCACCGCCCGATCCCGTCGCGGTCATCTCCCTCATGCGTACGCCGACGCTGCGGGCACCACGGCCGATCGAGAGTATCCTCGAAGGTGAGGGATTACTCAACGATGCGACGGCGCTCGTCGCGTACCGCATTGCCGTCGCCGCGGCGGTCACCGGCACCTTCTCGCCCCTGCGGGCCAGCTGGCAGTTCCTCCTCGCCGCCGCTGGTGGACTCGCGATCGGTCTGGCCGTGGGCTTTGTGATTGGCCGCTTTCATCGTCTCATGAAGTCGGTGCCGGTCGCCGAGAATACGGTCTCGCTGCTCACGCCATTTGCCGCGTACCTCCCGGCCGATCTCGTCGGAGCGTCTGGTGTCGTCGCCGTCGTTGCCTGCGGCATGTACCTCGCCCGGCATTTACCGGATGTCGGCAGCCCGGAAACGCGTCTCCAGGATCAATCGATGTGGCTGGTGGTGACATTTCTGCTCGAGAGCCTGGTGTTCATCCTCGTCGGCCTCGAGCTGCCATACGTCATGCGATCGCTCGGCGGCTTTCCGCTTTCAGAGCTGATCAAGGAGGCCGCGCTCGTCTGTGTGTGTGTCGTCATCGTGCGTATGATCTGGGTTATCCCGAGTACGTACATCGGACGCACGGTCGGCGCGTGGCTGCGAGGCCAGCACACGGATTATCCGTCGTGGCGATGGCTCTTTTTCATCGGCTGGTCGGGCATCCGCGGCGGCGACTCACTCGTCATCGCGCTGGCCTTGCCGCTGACGACGATGGCCGGGACGCCTTTCCCCGCGCGCGGGCGGATCATCTTCATCACCTTCAGCGTCATCTTCGTGACGCTCGTCGCGCAGAGCCCGACGCTCGCGCCACTCGCGCGCTGGCTGGGCATTCAAAGTGACGGACGGGGAGGCGAGGGCGAGGAAGCGCACGCGCGACTCTCGGCCACGGAAGCTGGTCTCGCCGTGCTCGCGTCGCCGCAGTTCGCGAACTCACCCTATCCTGAGATCCCGCGCTACCTCCGCCAGCGCCACCGCCAGCGCGCGCGCCGCTGGGCGACGATCGAATCGCGCCGTGGGCACCACGGACCTAACGACAACCAGCACGAGCACCTGGTCTCGGCGCCTTCTCACGACGCGGGCCAGCTCGACGATCGCCGCGCGGCCGAGTATCGGCGCATCCGGTCAGCGATGATCGAGGCCGAGCGCGATACGCTGCGCGGCCTCCGCGACCGCGACGTGATCGGCGACGATGTCATGCGCCGCGTGCTGCGCGATCTGGATCTCGAGACGGTGCTACTCGATAGCCGGGAGCCCGTGATCGAGCCGTCGAGTGAGGCGCCATGGACTGGGTCCTGACGCTCGTCGGCGGGGTGCAGGGAAGGGACATGGTGAAAATGGACTTGATGACTGGGTTCTGAGCCCAGCCAAGAAGCTGGCAGCGCTGTGAGCTGTAAGCTTGCAGCATCGGGTTCATGCGAGCTTGCATGGATCCTGTGGACCACGAGCCTGCAAGCTGGGAGCACGTGAGCCGTAAGCTCTCAACTGAGCCCTGAGCTGCGTGCTGTCGCGCTGCAAGCTCTCGGTCGGTCACCCACAGTAGACCCTCCCAGTGTCACCTGTTGGCCAGCCCATCACGAAGGCAGTCGCTGCGAGCTTACAGCTCAGGCGCTGGCAGCTTCTTGGCTGGGATCGAAAACGCAGTTGTCGCCACGGCTGTCACTGCCGGCTAACCGCCTTTCGTACGCCTCTCACATTCATGTAGCCTCTCAACAAGAACACCGCCGCGAAGGCCATGTCGAGCCAGATCGACGTCGTGACCGGGCGACCCCGCGACCACAAGGGATGGATCGCGACGTACGCGCCTAACGCGATCATGACCCAGCCGAGGATCAGGCGCGCCATTCTCATCGTGCCGCGAGCCGCCGGCGATCGACGACCACGGTGCCTCCCTTCATCACCCATCGCACGCTGTCGGTGACGACGCGAATTTCGCGCAGGGGGTCGCCCGCCACGGCCACGATGTCGGCATAGTACCCCGGGGCCACGGCGCCCAGGCTCTGCTTCATGCCTAACAAGTCCGCGGCGTTCGTCGTCGCCGACGCCAGCGCTTCGGCCGGCGTCATGCCGATCTGTGTGAACCAGCCGAGCTCGCGCGTGTTCTGACCGAACATCGTGAACACCGCGTCCGACCCCATCGCGAAGCGGACGTGCGCCCTGTACGCGCGACGTGCCGTCTCGATGTTGCGCAGCCGGAAAGAATCGAGCGCCGCGACCTGCGCGGGCGTGTAGCCGAACTGGTCGTGATACTCGGCGTAGTAACGGTTGTGATCGATCGTCGGGACGTAGTACGTGCCGCGCGCGGCCATCACGGCGAGCGTCGAGTCATCGAGATCGATCGCGTGTTCCACGGACTCGGCACCGGCGGCGACCGCGTCGCGTCCACCCTGCGGTCCGTAGGAGTGAATCGCGATGCGCTTCCCCGCCGCGTGCGCGGCATCGACCGCGGCTTTCATTTCATCGAAGCTGAACGTCTCGTCGCCGGTGACGTCGGCGCCACTGCCGGTGGATCCGTACATCTTGATCCAATCCGCGCCCGCGTCGACCTGCGCCCTCACAGCGATGGGAATGTCCGCGATGTCGGCGATGCGGCCGCGCGGTGCGCCCGGCGGAGCACCAGGTCGGGGCGGCGTTCGCTGACGCGAGAGCCCGAAGCCAGCGACGAACATCCGCGGCCCAACCATCGCGCCGCGATTGATCAGATCACGCATCACGATGTCGCCGTACTCGGACGAGCCGAGGTCGCGCACGGTCGTTACACCCGTCTCGAGCGTCTTGCGCGCGTTTTCCTGGGCGAGAAAGACCGTCTCGGCGCTGCGACGACGTCCCTGCTGTGACCAGGGCTGGGTGCCGGGCTGTTGGTCCCAGTAGTAGGTCATGTGCGTGTGGACGTCGATCAGACCGGGGATGCCCGTCAAGGGCCGAAGGTCGATGACTTGTGCCCCGTTAGGCATCGCCGCCGCGCCCGAGCCGACACTCGCTATCCGATCGCCTTGCACGACAACGACCGCGTCGTTCACGACGCGCCCTGTCCCGTCGACGAGCCGCGCGAAGCGGATCGCCTTGGTCTGGGCACTCGCAGTGCTGAATGCCAACGCCAAGCACGACAGGGCTACGGTGGTCAACTCTCTAACCGCCTTCCGCGGTCGCTCGCCAATTCTGGTCATCTCTCGCCGACGATGAGTGTTCACAGAGTGCACGGAAGACACCGATCACATGGAAGGCGAAACGGCTGAACGCTGATCACGCTGGCGCCCTGCGGGCGCACGCTGAAAACGCTGAAGGGGCAATTGGGCGTCGCGTGGCAAGCATCACGCGCCACGCGCCACACGCCACGCGCCACGTCCATCGCCATCAGAACGTCGTGCACGCCGGAATGTAGATGATCGCATCGCTCAACCGGCCAGCATCGTGCGCCACATAGTTCGCCAGGTCATTGGCCTTGAACTCTGCCTTGAGCGTGTTCGCGGAGCCCGCGGTGAAGACGTTGGTACCGCCGTACACAGTGATCGTATCCCGATCCGGCTGCGTCACCGCGGTGTTGAAGAGAAGTGCCACATCGAGCACGCTGTCTGGCGGCGCGACGGCCGTCTGTTGGGGAATACGGACCTTGAAGTCGCTCACGCCGGCGCCCGCGTTGATGACGGCGGAGTTCGGGCACGTAGTCGTCGAGCTCGTGCCCGAGACGTCGAGCAGATGGCAACCATCGATCACTGAGATTGCGGCAACCATTCCCGCCGCGAGAAAAAATGCGCGCATGATGTCCGTCAGAGAGACGGCCCGGTGCGCAGATCTGCGCACCGGGCCGCAACACGATACTGCGAAAACTTGCGACTGTGAACTCTACTGGCCCGTTACGCTCGGAACGAAGCTTGGGCCGAGGCTCGGGTTGTTGTTCTTCTCGATGTCCGGGAGCGGGAGACAGGTCGTGTTCCCGTACGTTCCGCCACCGGTGGGAAAGTCCGTGCCGACCGGCGGATTGAACGGAATTGCGAAGCGCTCGATGTCGTAATTGCGCTGACCCTCGAGGAAGAGCACACGCTGCCGCTCACTGATCACCAGGTTCTTGACCGACGCTGCATCGGTGGGTCCCGTGTAGGGACTGACGCCGTGAGCAGCGCGCATCGCGTTGATGATCGCGACCGACTGCGCGTTGTCGTCGATCTCGGCAATGATGAGCTGGGCCTCCTCGTACCGGGCGATCGGGATCGGCACGCCATCGCCCCCGGCATACTTGTTCGGCACATAGATCGGCGTGGTCTTGTTGTCGGCCGAACGCGTCGTGGTCAACGTCACCGCGGATCGCGAGTCGATCTGTCCCGTCTCGGTCGTCATGTTTTGGGACCACGTCGGTATGGAATAAAAGCCGGACTGTGCCGTGATCGCGAAAATGCGATTGTAGTTCCGAAGAGCGGTTGCATCGTTGCTCGAGTTCAGAACGAATCCCGAATCCACCTGTTGAGCATCCGCTAACGCACCCGGGAGATTCGTCCCCTGATAGAGGCGGACGCGCGCGCGACCCACGAGTGCCGCGAACTTGATGCTATCGGCACCGGCCGGTGCAGCCGCAAGCGCCGCCGTGAATCGTGCCTCGGCAAGGGCGAACATGCCCTTCTGATTCACTGCCGGCCCGTTGTCGAACGCGGCCTGACACATCGACATCCCGAGCCACGTGTAGCTGAATCCGGCGTACAGATTCGCGATGGCCAACAGGGTCGCGCGATTTGCCACCTGCGAGTCAGTCCACTTCGTGAGGTTCGCGATCGCGTGGTCGGCATCATAGCGGGCCGTCGAGAGCGGCAGATAGATCCCGAAGCCCTGCGTTCCGGCACAACCCGATGTGCCGTAAATGCCATTGGTCAGTGTGTTCGCGGTGCGTCGCGCATAATCCCACTGCGCCGCGCCGAGCTGGGTGTCGCTCAGCTCGCCCGAGATCAGCCCCTCGACTGCGATCGCCGACCCGAGGGCGCACTGGAAGTCCCCTACCATGCTCGCGACCATCAGCGCCGCGTTCTTCGGGTCGTCGAGCAGGCTCACCGGTACCGCGTTAGGCGTCGTGACGTCGAGCAGCCGGTTGGTGTCGCACGCAGTCACGAAGCCGGCCGCGATCACCAGGCCAGCGAGGGAGGCGGCAATTTTGCGCCCCGCTCGCGGCCAGATCACCTGTCTTGCTTCAGTAGTATGTCTCATCGATTGAATCCGTCAGTTGTTGGGCGGAGTGCACGCGCACTCCGACGGCTCAGTAGCTCAGGCGAACGGTGAAGGCCCAGGTGAGGAGCTGCGGAAGCTCCGCCTGATCCGTGGCAGCCGGGTTGCCGGCGACGAACTGGCTCTCGGGATCGAGACCGGTATACGAGGTCCACATGCCAAGGTTGCGCACCGAAGCCGACAGCGTCGCGCCCTTGGCCCCGAAGCGAGCGGTGTACTTCGATGCCACATCGTACGACAGCGACAGCTCGCGGAACTTGATGTACGACGCGTCGCGAATGGTGAAGTCGCGCAGCGGACCGCCGCTGAAGTACTGAGCAAGCAACCGCGGGTCGGTGTTCTGCGGGTTGACGTACTCGAGGCAGGTATGGAACAGCTGGCAGCGAATACGAATGTTGTTGTCGAGCCGCTTGTAGTCCGACGCAGCGTCGAGCATTGCCGACACACGCCAGTTGTTGAAGAAGGTGAAGGTGTTCGAGAACGAGCCGGTGAAAGTCGGAGTCGAATGTCCGATGAATACCTTCGGTGCCACAACCAAACCACCCGAGTTGTAACAGGCAGTCGATCCGCCATGGCCGTTGTCGCACATGACATCAGCCTTCAGGATGGTCACCTTGTTGGTGGTGGGGTCGTACGTGCTCTTGGCGACGCCCACCACACGCTGCGTGTACCAGTCGAATGGCGAATGGCCGACGCGGTGCTGGTTGAAGCCGTTGTCGACCACCGTGTCTCGACCATTGAGGCGCAAGATCTTCGCGTTCTGGGTGGCCAGGTTTATGTTCATGTCCCAGGCGAAGTTTCGGCGGTTCAGCACCTGCGCCTTGAGCAGTGCCTCGATGCCGCTCTTCACGATCTCGCCAGCGTTGAAGAACTGGCTGTTCGTACCGAAGCCCGTACCCGGGGCGACACCGCGCGAGAGAATCGCGTCATGCGAGTCGTCGTGGAAGTACGTGAAGTCGATGCCGAAGCGGTCGTGGAACATCCCCGTCTCGAAACCGACCTCCGTGCCGAGCACGCGCTCAGGCCTCAGATTGGGATTGCCGATCTGTGACGGTGTGAGAATGCTCTTGCCGAGCGGGCCAGCCACCGGAGCGAGCGTCTGCAGCGCGGTGTTGTAACCAGGCTGCTGTCCCGAGCCACCGTATGCAGCACGCAACCGCAGGCTACTGAGCCACGACGGCAGGTGCTCCTGGATTCTCGGCTCCTCGCTGGCAACGTAAGAGACGCTGACTTTCGGGTACGTGACCCAGTGTACCTGGCTGCCGAACGAGCTGTTGTTGTCGACGCGAACGGCGCCCGTCAGGAACAGGCGATCGTTGAGCGCGAACTCCTGCTGGCCGTAGAAGCCGTAGGTGTTGTTCTGAGTCCAGTTTTCACCCGTCGGTTGAATCACGCCCGCTGATTGTATCGTCTGAAGACCCGGCGCCGGGAAATAATCACCCTCGGTGGTGAGATATGTGTTGTAGTTCGTGTAGTACTGCACACCGCCCGAGGTCTTCGAGTTCAGATACGGCCTGAGCCTGAAGTTGAGCGTTCCGACGTAGTCATAGGTGTTATACGTCGCCTGGTGCTGGTTGTTGAAGCGATATCCCTGCGCGGCAGCGCCCCAGAAGTTCGCGAGCGTGTCGTTCGTGAGATACGGCACGTACTCGATGTTCCCTTCCTGCGTCACGTCGGTACCGACCGCCAGGCGGTTGGAGAACCATGGGAACGGGTTGTAGTTCACCGTGGCGCTCACCGTGAGACGGTTGAGATTCTGCCAGTCCTGGAGCACTTCGTCGGCGGCCGGAGGCGTACCATTGAAGCCCTGAGTCCAGGTGCAGGGGATGTCACCGGCCGCGCAGAACTGCGGCAGGTTCGCTGGCGTCGAGTATTCCGAGTCCCACATCAAGCCGCCGCAGCCTGCCTCGCAGGCAATGCGCGTCCGGCCGTAGATGTAGCCGAAGTTCGTCTGAAGGTTGACTTTGTCGTTAGGCGTGACCGTCAGGTTCGTGCGGAAGCTCTTCTTGTTGTCTTCGTTGGTTGGGTCGACGCCCTGGTTGGCGTTCATCGACGCCGCCGCGAAGTATTGGAAGATGCCCGAGCCGCCGCTGACGTTCGCTTCATAGTTTTGGAGCAGACCGTGGCGGAAGATCGGCGTGCCGAGCGAGTCCTCGCGGCGCACTGTATTGAGGCCGAGCAGCGGGCCGGTGCCGTTGGGTGTGCAGGACGTCGGGCCTTGAATGTGGCAGTAGTTCGTGGCGATGCGGCCCGCGGCGTTCTGGAAGATGTTCTGGCCGCTCGAAACCTTGAAGTTGTAGCTCGTGCCGCCGCTGTTTCCCTTCTTCGTGATGATGTTGATGACGCCACGCGCCGCTTCGGTGCCGTACAGCGTCGCCGCCGCGGGGCCCTTCAACACTTCGATGCTCTCGATCTGGTCGGGATCGAAGTCATTGAGGCGCGAGATGACACCCGAGCCGAATGCCTGAATCGAGATACCGGTGCTCGTCTGGTTGTCGACGCGGACGCCATCGACGTAGACCAGCGGATCGGCGGATAGAGAGAAGCTGCCGATGCCGCGGATGCGCACGCGCGAACCGGCGCCCACCATGCCGGTTCCGGGCAGGATCGCGACACCCGCCGCGCGGCCATTGAGCAACGCGTCAACCGAAGGCACGACCTGCTTGGCCGTAACGTCGGCGACGTTTACCTGAGCGACCGAGGTACCGAGCTCGCGCTTCTGCTCACCGCCAGCCGTACCCGTCACGACCACCTGATTGAGCTCGAGGGCTCGCTCCGACATTGCGAACTGCAGGTTCGTGTTGCCGACCTTCACCGTCTGCGTGATCGCCTGATAGCCGATCATGCGCACGTTCACGATGACGTCGGTACCGGTGACGCCGGTGATCCGGAATCGACCAGAAGCGTCGGTGACGGCGCCCTTCCCGGCCTGGTCCTGCACCGCGATCTGCGCGCCGACTATGGGACGCGAACCAGTTTGAGTGATGACGCGACCGGCGATGACCCCTCCCTCCTGCGCGCGAGCCGCGCGAGGAGTGACGAGGAGTGTTGCCGCGAGCACGAGCGCGCCCGCACGGGCGAGCGCCGCGCGCCAGCCGGCACGTGGGCTGGAACGGATGGGTCCTACGTTGGACATGGCTGTGTGCCTCTGCATGAGCGGATTGTAACTGGTTAGGCAGGAGGGCAAGGAACGCACGACACAGACAGCTCCCGTGGACGGGAGCCGGAAGGAGGGCGCATTTAGCAGGGGCAAGACTGTACTGTGAACCGCCCCGCCGCAAGATGGGAAAACTCTAAGAATTGTACGGTCAATTCCGGACGGAATGAGGATAACCCGGTTAACGTCGGCTTGGGTCACATGGCGCACGCGCGATAACTTTCTTGCAGAACCCGCCACCCTCTACCCAGATGCGTCACACCGGCATCGCTTCGCTGCCCCTTCACACCGGTAAAGCGCCACCCTGGCTCTTTTCCCGGATGAGCAGACTCTCGCGCGAGATCGTCATCTATCTCGCTCGGGAGTTCGGCACGCCCGAAGTCCTGCGTCGTCTATCCGACCCGTTCTGGTTCCAGGCGTTCGGCTGCGTACTCGGCTTCGACTGGCACTCGAGCGGTGTCACGACGACGGTCTGCGGCGCCGTGAAGGAGGGACTCAGGGGGGTTGATCGCGAGCTCGGGCTCTTCGCTGCCGGCGGAAAGGGAGGTACCTCTCGGAAGACGCCGAGCCAGATCGCCGAAATCTGCGATCGCACCGGCGGCGACGGCGATCGCCTTGTCTACGCCAGCAAGATGACGGCGAAAGTGGACAGCGCGGCGGTACAGGATGGCTACCAACTTTATCACCACGCGTTCTTCTTCACCGCGACCGGCGACTGGTGCGTCGTCCAGCAGGGGATGAGCGACGCGACGCGCATGGCGCGGCGCTACCACTGGCTGTCAGCGCACGTCGCGAGCTTCGTCGACGAGCCGCACGAGGCAGTCTGCTGCGACGCGCGCGGCGAGACGCTCAACCTTGTCGCTCACGAGAATGAGCCGGTGCGGGACGCCGTCGCCGAGCTGGCCTCTCAGCCGCCGAATACGGTGCTCCAGACGATGGCGAAGGTGCCCGAGCTCGCGATGCCCGTACGCCACACGCTCTTCCCGGAGCTCGATGTCCCCGATCGCCAGATGCACACGATCCTGACATCGACGTACGAGCGGGCACCGGCCGACTTCGAATCCCTGTTAGGCATGCCCGGCGTCGGCCCGAAGACCATCCGCGCCCTCACACTCGCCTCGGAGCTGCTCCACGGATCACCGGCGAGTCTTCGCGATCCAGCGCGTTTCGCGTTTGCTCATGGGGGGAAGGATGGGACACCGTTCCCTGTCGATCGCGAGACCTACGATCGGACGATCGAAATCATGGGGAGAGCATTGAATTCGGCTGCGGTCGATCGGACCGAGAAGGTTGCGGCGTTTCGGAGGTTGGGGGCTTGGCGGGACAACGCTCAACCCCGGTGACTGATGCGAGTCGCTCAGAGATGCGAGTCGCTCAAACCATCGAACGCACATCGTCAGGCAGGCATCAACGAATTGAACTGCCGCGGAAACGGCCGCGTTTTTCAACAGTTGATGGTTGCCTAACACCGGATCATCCCCGGTCTGAGTAACCTGAACTCGGAGCCGGTCTGAGTGAGCCGCACCCGGAGCCGGTCCGAAGGGCTTCCGGTGTGAGCTATGCCACTGGTAGCTCGGTGACCAGCAGTGGCTCCCCCTCCCGAATGACGACCGTATGCTCGTAATGCGCGGCGAGGGCGCCGTTGTGAGTGCGGAGGGTCCACCCGTCGGGCTCTTCCACGACGCGCGAAGGCTTCGCCGAGATGATAGGCTCGACGGCGATCACCATGCCGTCCGTCAACACGCCTCGCGTGAGCGCACTATAGTAGTTAGGCACCGACGGCGCTTCGTGGATCGTGCGTCCCACGCCATGCCCGCACATCTCGCGAACGACCGAGAAATCGTTGCGCAGGACCTCTTCTTCGATCGCGCGGCCGATCTCCCGGATCGGCGTGCCCGCGCGGGCGACGCCCATCGCTTGGGCAAAGGCGCGTTGCGCGCATTTCCGGAGGCGGCGCGCTTCCGCGCTCACCGGCGGTAGCGTCACGGTGCGCGCGGCGTCGGCCACGAATCCGTCGAGCTCCGCCGTGACGTCGATCTTCACGACATCACCGGGCGCCAGCACCCGCTCCCCCGGGACGCCGTGCACGATCTGTTCGTTGACGCTGATGCAGGTGAAGCCCGGAAAGTCATAGCTCAGCTGCGGCGCGGAGCGCGCGCCCTGCCCGCGGAGAAAGGCCGCACCGATCGCGTCGAGTTGCGCCGTCGTCATACCCGGCTGCGCGGCGCGCTCCATCTCCTCCAGCGCCTGGGCGACGAGCGCGCCGACGCGAAGGAGACCGGTGAGATCCGACTTCGACGAAACCGTCACGAATGCCGTCCTTGGTGATCGGTGATCGGTGATCGGGGGTGGTCGGTGATCAGTGATCAGTAGCTGTCAGTTCACCGTTCACCGTCCACCGTCCAGTCCACCGTCCAAATCTACGCCGCGATCTGCCGCGGGCGCACGCCTAACGACTTTCGCCGCCGGAGCGCCACTCGCCACCGGAAGAACGACGCCACCACCACAATCAATAGACAGACCTCGATACCCACTTTCTCGGCATCGAGATAATCGATCGGATTGTCCTTGAGCGACGGATCGGACCAGATCCCGTGAACGAGGAAGAGCGTCGCTGTCAGGTACGTGCCGTAATGAATGATATGCCAGCGGTCGTGTCCAATGGCAGCGCGATAATACGACGTCACGACGACGACGATCAACACGTACAGTGCTGCCGCGCCAAGGGTGTTGATCACTGGCTGCTTGGGTCCGATCATCGGATACAGCACGTCGATGACGCGAAACTTCGCCTCGGTCGACAGCAGAAGTAGGATGACGTGCAGCAGCGAGAGCGTCAGCGCGACGTAGCCCGTCCAGTTGTGGATACGGAAGTAGTTGATGCGGCGATGCGGCCAGCTGCGCCAGGGATTGTACTTCACCCCCATCAGCAAGCCGAGCATGATGTTGAACGTGAGAACGAAAACCGCGACGACCCCAACGTCGCTGGAAAGCTCGAGGGCGGACATTTGAACAAAGCTACTGCCGGTGTCGCGGCCCCTGCAGTCACCACACCCGCTCGGCGCAACTTCGTACTTCTCAGTCTTCTACTCCCACACTGACGGCTAACGGTCGAGATCCATCGCAAAGTGCGCGAGTACACGTATGAAGTACCGATGCGGCGAGATCTCGACCAAAAGCCGTCAGTTTGAAGTGCGGGAGTACAACTGCTGTTACTCGCTTCTCAGCGCCTCGATCGGATCGACTCGGGTCGCGCGCAGAGCCGGCATATATGCCGCCGCGAAGGCGACGAGCGCCAGCAGCACCGCCATCCCCACGTAGACGATCGGGTCGAGCGTGCTCACGCCGAACATCAGCGAGACGAAGAGCCGCGTCGACACTGCAGCGACGAGCGCGCCGGCGACGAGTCCGATCACAACCAGGCGCGCACCCTGGCGAAGCACCAGGCTCATCACGTCGCTGCTCTGCGCACCCAGCGCGACGCGCACGCCGAACTCACGCGTCCGCTGAGTGACGACGAATGATACGACGCCGTAGAGCCCGACCGCGGCAAGCAGAGCGCCCAGGACGCCGAACAGCGTGAAGATGAACGTTCCGATCCGCCACGGCGCGAGCTGTGGCGCGATCAGAGCAGTCATCGGACGCACCGTCGCGAAGGAGACACGCGAGTCGAGCGCCTGCAGCTCGCGACGCACGGCACCGGCGACGAGCGCCGGGTCACCGCTCGTGCGCACGTACATCATCGTGATTGGCGGCATGTGCGGCGAGCGTTGCGCGATTGGCCGGTACATGAACGGTTCTGGCTCTCGCGTCACGTCGCCGTTGTGGACGTCGGCGGCGATACCGACGATCTGCTGGCATGCATCGCTGTCGCCGCCACCGGCGATGCACGCGGAGAGTGGATCGACGCCGCCGAGATAGCGCTTCGCAAAAGTCTGATTGACGATGACAACCGGCGCGCCAGTCTCGCGATCGTCGGCGGTGAACGCCCGTCCACGCATCACGGGAATGCCAGTCGTCGCGAAGAACTCCGGTCCGACGAAATCGGCGGACGTCGGGCGCGGCCGGCCGTCGGGCGACGGAACTCTCGGAATGTCGACGCCGAAGGTGATGTTCATCTCGAAGGGCATCGAGACACCTAACGAGGCCGCGCGCACGCCGGGGATGGTCTTCACTCGGTCGAGGGCGTGCGCCCAGTACTCCACGCCCTGCTCGCGGGTGAAGCGGGCTCCTCGCACATCGGCCGTCGCCAGAAGTAGTTGGTCGGCCGCGAACCCGGTGTTTACGGCCTTCACGTTGCGCAGGCTGCGCACGAACAGGCCGGCGGCGACGAGTAGTGCCAGCGACGCACCGATCTGGACGACGACGAGGGCATCCCTGCCTAACGATCGGCCCGCGCGCGACCGGCCGGCGGCGCCGAGCACGGCGTTGAGCTCCTGGCGTGCGGCGCGCCACGCCGGCGCCAGCCCGAATGCCAGCGTCGTGAGCGCGGCCACACCGGCGGTGAACAACACCGCTCGCCGATCGACGACTTCGGGGAGGGCGGGCAGCGGCAACAGGCTCGGGAGGAGCGATGCACCGGCGACGGCGACCGCTACTGCCGCCGCGCCGCCTAGCGCGGCAAGGAGCAGACTTTCCGTGAGGAGCTGACCTGCCAGGCGCGCGCGCGACGCACCAATCGAAAGGCGCACGGCAATCTCGTGCGAGCGGTTCGCCGCCCGCACGAGCAGCAGGTTGGCGACGTTCGCGCAGGCAATGAGGAGCACCGTCCCCGTCACCGCGAGAAACCAGAGCGAGACCGGCGTGCGCTGCCCTCCACCGCCAGGAGCACCCCGGCCACCCGGCCGAGCCGTGCCCGCGACGCCTTCGATGCTCGCAAGGTGTGCTCGACGAGCGGGTGCCGCGCCTCCACCGCCTCGCCCGTTGCCGGCCGGTCCACCGATCTGGATGCGGACTTCGGCGCCCGGCATACCACCGCCCGGTCCCAGTCCAGTCGGCGGGAGCTCCGCCCCTTCGTCGCGCGCGGCGAGCAGCGCCGCCTGGACCGAAGCCTGCGCCTGGGCCTTCGTCGTCTGCGGTGCAAGGCGGCCGACGATGACGAGCCACTGCGCGAACCGCGACCGCACCATCCGGCTGTCGTAGCCAAGATCGGGCGCCGTGCCTAACGGCACCCAGAGGGCCGGCGCAGTCGCGTCGATGCCGGCGAAGCGCCTGGGCGCGACGCCGATGATCGTGTAGGGATGCCCGTTGAGCACGACGCTCGAGCCGAGCGCCCGCGTCGCGTCGCCGGAATAGGCACGTTGGAAGTACTCCCACCCGAGCACAGCCACTGGAGCGGCCGAGCCCTCCCGATCGTCGTTGGCGGCAATCAGCCGCCCAGCCGCCGGACGCACGCCGAGCGTCGCGAAATAGTCGCCGGACGCGAGGAGCACCGTTTCGGTCCGCGTGTCTTCGCCCTGGCCGACCTGGATGCTCGTCCGTGCGAACGCGGCCGTGCGCGCGAGACCCTGCGCGCGGTCGCGCACGTTCACGAAGTCCGGATACGCCAGCACCCCCGACATCTGCGGCGGCCCGTTAGGCGTCTGCAGCTCGAGCTCGACGCGGGCGAGGTGCGATGCGTCAGCCACTTCCGCCGGTGGCCGGAAGAGCAGCGCGTCCACGATGCCGAACATGACGGTGTTGGCACCGATCCCGATCGCCAGCGTGAGCACCGCCACGAGCGTGAAGCCTGGCGACCTCCACAGCTTCCGTGCGCCGTAGCGAAGGTCCTGAACGAAATTGGAGAACATTGTGTCAGCCGCCGATTGCGGAGAATGAGGGCCCGAATTGGGCACTTCCTTAGTCACGCGGCTGGCCGGTCCCGTTTCTACTCCTCGTCGCGCCGCCTTCGGTAAGCCCGTCGGCGGAGGCTCCATTCGACCCGCGCTTCCAGGTAGCTCGCCGCCCCGATCCCGGCAAACACGGCGAGGGTATCACGCGCCGACCGGCGGCCACGCCAGGCGAGGAGGCCGGCCGCCGCAGCGAGTGGAATCCCGATCGGCAGCATCCGTCCCTGCCAGACGAACGCATTTCTCCCGCGCACCAGTCGCGCTTCGTCGCGCGCCTCGGCGTAGAGCGCGCGCCGCGACAAAGCCGGCCGGAGTGCCGAGCGCCGGATCGTCCGCGACACGGGTGGAGTCATAACGGCCACATCGACGTCTTCAGGCGTGTCGACCGGCGGAGTCCATTCGGTCATCTTCATCCTCCTCGTTACGCTGTTGGGCGACGGGCGGCGGGCGGTGGGCGACGGGCGACGGGCGACGGGCGAGTAGGAAGTATGAAGTCCCACCCAACCACCAACCACCAACCACCAACCACCAACCACCGACCACCGACCACCGACCACCGACCATCTCGCGAGAAGGGTGCCCAAACATCGCGCCGGCGGCCACGCATAGATATGTTCTCGCGCCGCGCGAACTCCTCCTCGAACCTCGGCAGGCCCCGTGGGCAAGCTCGTCGTCCTCATGATCACGGCGTTCGTGGACATGGTGGGCTTTGCCATGGTGCTTCCGCTCGTGCCATTCTACGCGGCGAGTATGGGCGCGACGGGCTTTGTCGTCGGGCTGCTCATCTCCTCCTTTTCGGTCGCGCAGCTCGTGAGTGCGCCCAGCTGGGGACGCGTTTCCGACCGCTTCGGCCGGCGCCCCGCCGTCATTTCAGGTTTGCTAATCTCAGCCGCCGCCTATGTCGTCTTCGGGCTCGCGGGAACGATCTGGATTCTCCTTCTCTCGCGCGTCGTTCAGGGCGTGGGCGGCGGAACGGTCGGCGTGCTTCAGGCGTACGTCGCCGACGCCAGCCGACCGGAAGATCGCGCGAAAGGATTGGGCTGGCTCTCCGCCGCGACCAGTGCCGGCGCTGTCGTCGGACCAGCGTTCGGATCTCTGTTCGTCCAGTGGTGGGGCCATCGAGGACCCGGCTTCGGTGCGGCGGGCTTCTGTCTCCTCAGCTGCTCCTTCGCCTGGAAATACCTCCGCGAATCGAAGGGCATGCGCCAGACGGCCGAACACCAGGCCCCGGTCGCTTCGTTGACCGAAGAGGGTGGCGTGTTGACGCGGGTCATCACCCACGCTGGCGACCCCGCGCCACGCCTCATCTGGATCTACACGATCGCGATCGGCGGATTCTACGGGACGGCGCCGCTGCTTTCACTCCTCTTCGCCGATCGACTGGGCGTCACCGAGAAAACCGTCGGCTACTTCATCATGTACTTCGGCGCGATGGGCGTGCTTGTCCGCGCCGGATTGCTTGGGACGGCGGTGAACAGACTGGGCGAAGCGCGCCTCGCGAGACTCGGTCTTCTGCTGCTGTCGGCGGGGCTCGCGGTCATTTCGGTCGCGCACAGCTACCCGACGACGATGGTAGCGATCACGCTCATGCCGCTCGGGACGGCGTTTCTCTTCCCCTGCGTGACCGCTTTGCTATCGCGCGTCGTCCCGAGCCGCGAGCGCGGACTTTATATGGGCGTCCAGCAAACCTACGGCGGAATCTCCCGTGTCGCCTTCCCGGTGCTCGCCGGATATCTCATCGACCGATTGGGAACCGGCTCGCCCTACGCGGTAGCGGCAGTGCTCGTCGCCGCGACGCTGCTGATCACTGCGCCGCTCGAGCGGTACATGGCGCCGAAGGAGCCATTGCTCGAGGCCTGAACGACGGGCGATGGGCGGCGGGCGAACAGCAGATCCTTCGCTATGCTCAGGATGACAACTGGTAACGCGCCAGGCTCAACGCGCCACGCATCACGCATCACGCGCCACGCGCCACGCGCCACGCGCCGCCCGTCGCCCGTCGCCCGTCGCCCATTAGTCTTCATCACCGAAGGTGATATCGGTGTCGATCGGCTTGCCGTGTCGCCAGACGCCCTCACCCTTCCGCGGAGGCATGACGACCTCGAAGCGGACCTCGAGCGGCTGTGGCTGATCGGCGAACGTGGGCCGGAGATTCTCGAGCACGCTCGTATAGGCCTCGACGTGATTCTCGGCCGTCACGAGCCCGACGTGGATCGGGTGCGCGAAGCGCTGCATCTCCAGCGCGCCCGGGATCTTCTCCGCCACGTAATAGATGTAAGTCTGCATTTGGATCGTAGTTGTAAGGGCGTAACGTCGCTCGACGCGCGAGTGAGGGAAAGGCAACAACTTGGTGTGGTCGGTGATCGGTGGTCAGTGGTCAGTGGTCGGTGAACGGTTGATCGGTAGTGTGACAGTCGGTGTGTTATGCGTGATGGATGGACCGATCAGAGACCACCGACCACCGACCACCGACCACCGATCACCGCCGTTAAGGGCTGTGCCTAGCGGGAGCAGCCAATGGTTTCCAATGCTATCATGTAATTTTTTGACGGGATAGAGTTTTGGAGTTGACGGATTGGTGGTCGACAGGGTTTAATACGCAGCCTCTCCATAAACCGCGTCACGCCGTCGGAGTGGTCCGACGTGACGAGCCGGCCATACCCCACGGCGAGTCGTTAGGCGCGGTCGTCACACTCCACGCCCCGGAGGTACTGGATGTTCCAGGTCCCCCGGCGAACAGCTGCATTAGCACTGTTCGCCCTACCCCTCGTGCCGGCATCGTTGTCGGCCAGCGTAGTAGGTAGTCTCACAACAACCCGTTCGGCAGTCGCTCGTCCGGCACCCGCGCCCGCGGGCATCGTTCGTGGCCGCGTCATCGACAAGGAGAGCGGCCAACCCGTCATCGCCGCGCAGATCACCGTCGTCGGCACGTCGCTCGGCGCGTTGACGAATAACGATGGTCAGTACGTCATCAATGGCGTCACCGCTGGCCAGGTCACGCTTCGGGCCGCGCGGATCGGCTACCAGCCTTCGAATCAGGCCGTAGTCGTGACCGATCAGGGCTCGACGACGGCGAACTTCAGTCTCGATCGCGCGATCGCCCGCCTCGAAGAAGTCGTCACGACGGCCACCGGTGAGCAGTCGCGCCGTGAGATGGGCAACGTCGTCGCAACGGTGAAAGCGGACTCGGTCGCGCAGGTCGCGCCGATTACCACAGCCACGCAGCTCCTGCAGGCGCGCACCGCTGGTGTGCAGGTCATTCAGGGACAGGGCGTCACCGGCTCGTCCGCTTCCATCCGCATTCGCGGCACTGGCTCCCTATCGCAGTCGAACGAGCCGTTGATCGTCGTCGACGGCATTCGGTACGACAACAGCAACGAGCCTGGCAACACGAGCGCCGGCGTGCGCATCAACCGCTTCACGATCAATCCCGACGACATCGAGTCGGTGGACATCATCAAGGGCCCGTCGGCGTCGGCCTTGTACGGCACGGCCGCGGCGAACGGCGTCATCGTCATCAAGACGAAGCGCGGCACGGCGAGCGCACCCCGCTGGTCGGCCTTCGGCGAAGGCGGCGTAACGTCGATGCCGAACGGCAAATACCCGGCGAACTACTGGAGCTGGGGCCGCAACATCGGCGCTGGCGGCGTGCTCGGCACGGCCGCCATTCACTGCACGGTTGCGAACTCCGCGCTGGGCGCGTGCAAAATCGACAGCCTCACGAGCTTTAATCCCTGGACTAACCCACTCTCCGATCCGTACGCCAACGGCCCGCGTGGCGAGGGTGGCGTGCAGGTTTCCGGCGGCAACGACGTCGTGAAGTACTTCATGAGCGTCGACCGCGAGGACGAGACCGGTCCATACAAGATGCCGCAGCCGGAGATCGACCGCATCACGACGGCGCGTAGCGGCGTCGCGCCACGACCTGATCAGATCCGTCCCAATCGTCTCAAGAACACGTCGCTCCGCGGGTCGTTCAACTTCCCGATCGGCCGGAACGCGAACCTCGACATCTCGACGAGCTACGCCGACCGCGACCTCACAACGCCCTTCGACGGCACCTTCTTCGCCGGTCTGTCCAACCAGCTCTACTCGGCGCCCGGCTACAAGACGGCGACGAACGGAACGGCGCGCGAGTACGTCGGCGACATCTACTCGGTGAACCAGCGTCTGACGCTGGAGCGCTTCACGGGCAGTGGTGCGTTCAACTGGTCGCCGATCACCTGGCTGCAGCTCACCGCCGAGGGCGGCCTCGACAACGGCAACTCGAACAACTATCAGATCCAGCTGCCGGGTGAAGGAACGGTGAACGGCTCCGCCTGGGGTCCGACGGCGGCGCAGGGCTTCTCCGGCAAGGACATCAACCGCACGAACAACCTGCAGTACACCGCCACCTTCCGTGGCGCGGCGACGCGGCGCCTGCCGTGGGAGCTGAACTCGCAGACGACGGTCGGTTTCCAGTGGTTCAAGACGGGCTCGTACCTGCTGTTCGGCGAAGGCTACGGCCTCGCGCTCGGCAGCTCGACGCCTAACGCGGCACAGCAGCGTCTCGCCTCGGAGACGACGAACGAGAACAAGACCTATGGTGCGTTCGTCTCCGAGCAGCTGAGCTATAACGATCGGTTGTACCTCACGGTGAGCGCGCGCGAAGATCAGAACTCCGCGTTCGGCCGGAACGTTTCGAACACGGTCTATCCCAGCGCCAACGTCTCCTACGTCATCTCGGAGGAGCCCTGGTTCCCGAAGGTGCCGGTGCTCGACAAGCTGCGCCTCCGTAGCTCTGTCGGTCAGGCGGGGCTGCAGCCGACTTCAACGGCGGCCTTGCAGTTCCTCGCTGCGCAGACCTACCCCATCGGCGCGCAGGAAATTCCGGGTGAGTTCATCAGCTCCGTCGGCAACCCGGAGCTCAAGCCCGAGATCACGACCGAATACGAGGGCGGTTTCGACGCCGGCATGCTCAACGACCGGCTGAACATCGAGTTCACGCTGTTCAACAAGATCAGCCGCAACCAGCTCTTCCAGGCGACGCTGCCGCCGTCGTATGGTGTCGGCGCGACACAGTGGGTCAACATCGCGCGGGTCATGAACCGCGGCGTCGAGCTTTCGGCTGATGCACAAGTTCTCAACATGCGCCAGCTGTCGTGGAACATCCACCTCAACGGGTCGCACATCAAGAACAAGCTCGTCGACATCGGCAACTACGTGCTGCCGACACCGCAGGGCGTGCGTCAGGTCGTGGGCTATCCGCTCAACGGCCTCTGGGATCGCCCGTACACGTACAACGATGCGAACGGTGACGGCATCATCGTTCCGTCGGAGATCACGCTGGCGTCGCAGGACGCATATCGGGGCTCGACGCTGCCGGAGTACGAGGGTGGCCTGTCGAACACCTTCGGCTTCCTGAACGGCGCGTTCCAGTTCAACTCGCTGATCGACTACCGTGGCAAGTTCTGGAACTCGTACACCATCGGCTCGAACCGCGGGGTATCGGCGGGCAACGCACCGGAGGTCAACGTGCCAGGGTGGGGCCTCGCCGATCAGGCGGCGGCCGTCGCGGCCGGGAGTGCCGCCCTTCGCAACACCCGGTGGGGGATCTTCAAGCCTAACGATTTCGTCCGGCTTCGCGAGCTGTCGCTCTCGTACAAGCTTCCCGACCACTTCGTGCAGCGTTACGCTCGTTTCAAGGGCGCCCAGCTCGTCTTCAGCGGCCGCAACCTCGGCGTGCTCTGGACGAAGTATCCGGGAGTCGATCCGGAAGCGAACCGCTCCGTCAACAACACCGGCGGCGGCAACGACGACCTCGGCACGGCGCCCGTTATTCGCTACTGGATCACCCGCCTCAATCTGAACTTCTGAGCTCGCCCACCCACTTATAATCCCTGGACGAGAGCATTCTATGAACATTCGCTCAACAATGGTGCCCAGAGCTGCGCGCGCACTGACTGCCGCGTGGCTCATCGGCGCCGCTGCCGCTTGCACACACAGCGAGCTCCTCGGCGTGCAGACGCCGGACATCATCGACGTTTCGGTGGAGCAGAGCGCCGCTGGCGCGCAGACGTTCCGTGTCGCCGCCGTCGGTAACTTCGCGCGCTTCATCGGCGGCGACCTTAACGGCAGCTCGCCACTCGGCTTGAACCTCACCGGCGGCATGCTCGCGGACGAGATCTTCTCGGCGCGCGCCGGCACCGAGCCGATGGACAACCGGAACATCAACCCGAACTCGTTCCCGATCGATACGTGGACGCAGGTCGGAAACACGTATACGCGTCTCGTTCGCGCCGTCACTCTGCTGACGAAGTTTCCTCCGGCCTCGGGCGCGAGCGACCAGCTGGCGGAGCTGCACGCGATGGAAGGCTACGTCTTCACGATCGTCGCCGAGGATTACTGCAACGGCGTGCCCTTCTGGGACGGTGTCGAACAGGCCAACATCAACACCGTCACACTCTCGACGCAGCAGATGTACGATCGCGCGAAGGCGCAATTCGACAGTGCCCTCACGCTCGCGACCGCCGGGTCGAATATCCAGAATTTGGCGCTGGTCGGTGAGGCGCGCATGTACGTGGATGTGAACGACTACGCCACCGCGGCGACGAAGACGGCGACCGTGCCGACGAACTTCGTGTACAACGCGCAGTTCTCGAAGCTCACGACCGGCATGGTGAACGCGATTTATGACTGGATGCTCGGCACCCGGAACTTCGGCGCCTCGGACAAGGAAGGCGGCAACGGCCTCGACTTCGTGACGGGTCGCGACGCCCGCATTCTCATCGATCCGAAGACCGGCCGCGGCCAGGACGGTACGCCGACCGTTACGCTCAACCAGTATCCATCGACCGACGCTGTCGTGCCGGTGGCAACGGGCATCGAGGCACGATTGATCGAGGCCGAGAATCAGCTGAAGACGGGCGGTGCCTGGCTCGCGACGCTCAATGCGTTGCGTGCGGCTCCCCACACGTACGGCCAGGTGTCGACGACGGCGACGTCATTGGCGCCGCTGGTCGATCCGGGCACGCCGGCGGCGGAGCAGGACATGTTATTCCGTGAGCGCGCCTTCTGGATGTATATGACAGCGCACCGCCTCGGTGACTTGCGTCGGCTCATTCGCCAGTACGGCCGCACGCAGGACAAGGTCTTCCCCACGGGCAGCTACTTCAAGGGCGGCACGTACGGCTCGGACGTTACGCTCGTTCCGTCGCAGGTGGAGACGAACAATCCGAAGTGGCAGGCGTGCACCGATCGTAATGCGTGAACGGTGGTCAGTGATATGTGATCGGTAATTCGGTAGAGCCGGCGAACTTCGTTCGCCGGCTTTTCCTTTTTCACCGCCCGCCGCCCATCGCCCACCGATCGGTTCGCTCGCTTCGGGATATTTTCTCGATTGACGACGTAACGAAGCGATCACACATTGGCGACGCGTTCGGGAGATCGGTCAACACCCGGACGTGAGGTCTTCGGTGGGACGCCATCCGGAGATAGCTCGGCAGTAGTTCGGCACTGGCCGAGAAGGTTGTGAGGTCGCTGGACACAACTTATTCGCTGTCCGTACAACAGCACCTGAGTCGGGACCGTACGACAAGGGAAAGGGAAGTCGATCAGGCCACGTACGCCGTGGTGCCGAATCACCCGATCGAATCCCGCCAGCGAAAGAAGCCCCGCAGTAATCGGCGTGCCGATGCTGCGGGGCTTCGTCTTTTGCGCCCAACGCTCAACGCTCAACGCCCAACGCCCGACGCCAAACGCCCTCATCCTCGCCAACCCGCGCGCCCGACTCGTCCTCTCGAGCCTCTGGCGCGAGCGCGCTCTGGACGAGCTGGAGCGTCGTTATGCTGTCGAGCTCGTGGAACCGCGCGATGCGGCGGAGGCCACGCGGCGCGCGCACGAGGCGGCGGCGGAAGGCTATGAGGTCGTGGTTGCCGCCGGTGGGGACGGGACGATCAATGCCGTTGCCCAGGGGCTTGTGCGGACGCGCACGGCGCTCGGCATCCTTCCCCTCGGCAGCGCGAACGACCTCGCGCGGGAGTATGGGATTCCCATCGACGCGGGCGCGGCGGCGCGGCGCATTTCCGAGCGGGCACCGCGGCACATCGACGTCGTCGAGATCGATGGTCGAATCTTCTGCGGAGTGGGTGGACTCGCGCTCGTTTCGCGGGCGGCACTGGCGGTGACGCGCTTCAAGCAGTGGTTGCCAGCAGCGCGTCGAGCGGCGGACTTGTTAGGCGGCGGCATCTACCGCGTGTCGGCGACGGCGGCCCTGCTCCGCCCCTGGTCGATCGACGACCGGCTCCGCATCGACTATCGCGACGCCGACCGCGGCGACCGTCACCAGTTCGAGACGCGGGCGTCGGCAGCATTCGTGACGAACCACCGGACGTTGGGCGGCGGCCTGGTACTTCCCGTGGATGCGAACGCCAGCGACGGCGTGCTGGAGCTCTGTTACGTTCCGGCGCGCCCGCGACATTCGTTGATGCTCAACTTCGCGAGGTTGAGCGCCGGTAAGCCCATTCCTGAGGGCGTTCTCGTTCGCCTGCGAGCGACCGAAGCAACGATCGAGACCGGTCGCGAAGACGCCTTCGTCGCCGACGGCGAGCTATTGGCCCGAGGCAGACGTTTCGAGGTGCGGGTGCTTCCCCGCGCGCTCCAGATCGTTGCTTGATGCGCCTCGCGCCACCCGTCAACCGATCTCCCTGACCCAGATATTCCGGAAGCGCACAGGATTTCCGTGATCCTGGAGCATGAGCGGCAGCGCGTCCGCGTGCGCCGAGTACGGCGGCCGTTGCTTGTGGCCGGTCGGTCCGGTGAGCTCGACATCGTCGTGCACGAGAATCCCGTTATGCAGTATCGTCATTCGCGCCGGGCGCGTCACGGTTCCGGAGGAGTCGAAGCGCGGGCGGTGAAAGACGATGTCGTACGTCTGCCATTCACCGGGCGGTCGACAGCCATTCACGAGCGGCGGATACTGTCCATAAATGGCCGCGGCGAGACCATCGGCATAGGTCGGATTCTGATAGGAGTCGAGCACCTGTACTTCGTAAATGCTCATGAGGAACACGCCGCTGTTGCCGCGTCCCTGCCCTTCGCTCTCCACTGGCAACGGCGCCATGTACTCGACATGAAGCTGCACGTCGCCGAATCCGCGCTTCGTCGCGATGTTGCCCGTTCCGGCGACGACCTCCATGTAGCCGTCGGCCACCTTCCAGCGTGCCGGCTGACCTTTCTGCTCGACGGACTGCCAGCCGGCGAGCGTAGTCCCGTCGAAGAGCACGATCGCATCCGAGGGCGGCCTGCTCATTCCCGGATAGGGCCCAGGATCCACCACCAGCGGCTGCGGCCGCGTCAGAGAATGAATTGGATAGTCGCCTGGTGTTGCCATATCGCCTAACGAATTAGGAGGACCGGTGAAACCGCGGGGCGGCTGTGTCATCAGCGGCCCCCCGTTCCGTCCGGCAGAGAAACTTTACTCGACATCTTTCCGCTTCACATCCGGATCCACTACGACCGTCGGCGCACTCGTGGGCTCGACGCCTGGTGTTTCCACCTTCGTCCCGGCGGTTCCTTCATCGGCGTGTTTCTCCGATCCGATCTCGACGAGCGAATCTTCGCTGATCCAGCCATGCGCCGCGGCATGACGCGCGGCGGTCAACGTGTCGTCGGCGAGGAGAAGTGTCGAGCCGGCCCACGCAACTGTCTCGGCGAGCCGGCGAATTGATTCCGAACGCTCGGGATGCTGCGACACGTTCCGGATATAGATCGCGAGAATGCGCCCGGGATGATCCTTCACGAGACTTTCGTAGATCTCCGGATCCTCCTGACCGCTGTCGCCGACGAGGATGAATGGCAACGACGGATACGTCTGGAGAATTTCACCAATCTGCGCGCGCTTGTACTCGCGTGTCCGCATCAGATCACGCCCGATGTCCCAGTCGCGAAGGAGCATTGGCCCGACGGGAATCTCCTGCGCGTCGAGAAAATCGGCGATGACGTCGTGCAGATTCCATGGGCTACTCGATACATAGAAGATCGGATTCGACTCGTCGCCGCGCGCGCCACGCTCCAGGGCGCGGTAGAATGCCGCCACGCCCGGAAAGGGCAGCCGCGTTCGTGCATTCTCCAGGAGCATGAGCCGCGCGGCGCGAATGAAGCTGGTGATCTCCGACTGCAGCACCGTGTCATCCATGTCGCTGATGACGCCGAGCCGAGCGCGCGACGATGGAACGAGGACGCGCGCTGGAAGATGTGCCAGTGGCGAGACCGGTATTTCCGGGCCGGCGACGATGTCGAGCTGCACCGAGTGCCACTCGCCGGCGGTCAACTGGTCACTGGCAAGTACCCACTGCCTAACGAATCCTTCGTCGTCGGCGAGGAGCTCCGCCGCACGGCCGCCAAGCCGAGCGCACACTTTGGCGAAGGGCAGGGGGTCGGCGTCGATGCGCTGAAGCATCGCCAGCAGGTTGCGCCAGGGTGCGTGCGCCGCATTGGCGTCGGCGATGCGCGTGTGCTCGAGAACCCGCCCGAGGACGAGGGCGCGCTGCGTCGTCGCATACCCGCGATAGCCGATGACGCGATAGGAGCCCGTCTTGCCCATCGCCCGATCGACGGCGCGCTTCGTGTCGTCGGCAAGCTCGGAAACGAGCGCCGTCAGATCTCGCCAGCTCGGCATTCAGTACGCGCTAAACGTGGGGAGGGCGCACCGGCGCACTCGGCCGGTGGCGCGCCCCGGTAACGACACAGCTCGCGTAGCCCAGAACCGCCTCGCCGGTCTTGAGCGCCGACGGTGTCGGTCTCCATCCCCGCGCGAGGCGTGCATCGAGCAGCTCCTGCGCCGACGGAGAGTGATCCCACACGGCGACCGCCGTGATCGCGCCGAGTCATGTCGTGTCGAAGACGAGGGTGAGCCGTTCGGCCCACGGCACGATGACGTCGTGCGTGTACTCGTCCTGTGTGACGATCTCGCCAACCGCGCGCGCGGGATCCTGTGCACGGAGCCATTCGAGCACGGCGCCGAGCGTCCGCTGCCCTGGGAGCGCGAGTCGGAAGCGGTCGAGATCGGGGCTCTCGATCTGACCGGCGGCAAAGACCTCGATGGGGTTGGTCACGCCCGGCGGCCGTTAACGAAGAAAGCGCGCCGCCAGCTGCGCGAGGCGGTCGTCACCCTCGCGTTCGGCTCGCTCCAGAATCCGACGGACGTGGGGGTGCAGTCTGCTCTCACCCCAGTAATAGCCGGTCGCTTCCTCGGCGCTCTGCGTCTCTCCCTCACGAGCCGCCTCGAGCAGCGTGGCGGCCGCCGCGGCATCGTAGTTGGGGTCGTCGCGTGGCGGAAGGGCGTAGTGCCGCTTTGGCCCGCCAGCGCCGGCGTCCTCGTTCACAAAGGCTCGACTCATAGGAACAGTATTAGTTGGCAGAATCAGGACCGAAAGAGGGTGGCGGGTAGAGGGTTGCGGGTCGTGGGTGGAGGGTCGTGGGTGAAAAGGAATGAAGCCGGCGGCTTTGCCGTCGGCCTTCCTTATTCCAACCCGCAACGCGCAACCAAAACCCCTCTACCCACAACCCTCTACCGCCTGCCAAATTCGTCCGCTCCGCACGCCCGGTTGACGGTGGAAACAGACTCATTCCGCGACGAGCTCCAGGGGGCCCTCGCCCCCGCCTACACCATTCAGCGCGAGCTGACCGGTGGCGGCATGAGTCGTGTCTTCGTCGCCCTCGAGCACGCACTCGGCCGCACGGTAGTGGTGAAAGTGCTGAAGCCGGAGCTGGGGGCGGGCGTCAATCGAGAACGGTTCCGTCGGGAGATCATGCTCGCGGCGCAACTGCAGCATCCGCACATCGTGCCTGTGCTCAACGCGGGCGAGCACGACGAGCTGCTGTGGTACACGATGCCATTTGTCGAGGGCGTCTCGCTCCGCGATTCTTTGGCGCACGTCGGGAAATTCTCGCCCCGAACGGTAACGCGCGTGCTCCACGACGTGCTCGATGCACTCGCCTACGCCCATCGACGCGGCGTCATTCATCGCGACATCAAGCCCGGCAACATTCTGCATCACGGCGCGCACTCGCTCGTCACCGACTTCGGCGTCGCGAAGGCATTGTCGGCGTCGCTGCCGCATTCGGGAACGACCTCGGTCGGCATCGCGATCGGCACACCGGCTTACATGGCACCTGAGCAGCTCGCCGCCGATCCGTCCGCGGACCATCGCCTGGATCTCTATGCGGTGGGGTTGCTCGCGTACGAGCTCCTCACCGGCGTGCAACCATTCAGCGGCAGCTCGCCTCAGGCAACGATGGCGGCGCAACTCACGCGCATGCCGACTCCCCTCGAGGAGTGCTGCCCTGGTGTGCCGCCGGGGCTCGCCGCACTCGTTATGCGGCTGCTGGCGAAGCACCCGGCCGATCGCCCACAGTCCGCCGATGCGGCGCTCGCGGAACTGGAGGGCCTGACCACGCCAACTGGGTCCGCGGCGAGCAGTGTCTCTTCGGCGTCCGTCGGTACGGCGGCGGCCAGTAGTGGTGAGGTGACAGCGCCGCCGGCACGTTCTTCGAGCGCGCGTTCGATCGTCGCGATTGCCGCTGCCTGCGCCGCGATCGCCGCAGTCGCTGTGATCACATGGCGCAATGCGTGGCGCTCTGATCCGAGCCATGTAGCTGTCATGGAGAGCGGATCACCCAAGTCAGCGGCGGCCTATCAGTCGCTGCGCGTGGAGACTCCGGGGCTGAGCCACGCGGATTCGTTGCGGATTGCCGAGGCGGTGCGCGCGCAACTCGCCAGGAAAGGACTGCCTGGTGGTCCACGAGCGGTCGATTCCTTGCGTCAAACAGTCACGCGTGCATACGCCGACTCGGCGCGTGGGTCGCGCGTGCAGGCGACGGCCTCTCCCGCGCCGAGCGTCGCCGCGAGAGGCAGCACGACGCCGACACCGGGCAGCGCGGCCGCGGCCAGCAAGTCTCGTTCTCGCCTGACTACTCCGGCCGCGAAGGCGCCGATCTTCGCGCGCCCGCGGCGAGTCGCAATCTTTCCCGTCCGCGACGCGACGCAGCGTTCCGAAGCCGCGCCTGCCGCGCGGGCGATCGAGGATTCGCTGCGCAAAGCCCTCGTCAACGCTGGATACACGCCCGCGACTGACGCCGAGCTCCTGCGCCTCATCGCACAGGCAGACATCAGCGCGCAGCGACGAATGGCCGATAGTCTTGGCATCGGTGCGATGGTGTTGAGCACCCTCTCAACCCGCGCCGACGAGATCGTGGCGCAATCGATCGTGGTGGACGTCTGGCGGAACTATCCGATGTCCGACCGTACCGCCACGGATCTCGACAAGCCACAGGAGGCGCTCGGTCTCGTCCGCAACGTGGCGCGGGCCCTCGAGCGCGTGAGCTGGCGCTCGCGGTCCGATCCGAAACGGGTACTCGTCTTCGATCTCGAGAACCAGACTGGCAGCGATTCGATCGCGGCACTGGCGGGGCAACTCTCCGACTCGTTGCGTGCCGCCGTCGTGAGGCGGCTGGGGGCGGAAGTCGTGGCAGACTCACAAGCGCGCGCGACGAAAGACGCCACTGAGCGCCGAGTTGTGGGCCTGCGGCTCAGCGCGGGAGCGATTGTCGCCGGTGGGCTGTATCGCGCGCGAGGTGATTCGATCTCGCTTCGTCTTTCGACGCGAGATATGTCCGAGGATCGCACGTATCCGGCTGTCGAGGTCCGCGTCGCGCGAGCGGATCTGCTCGCGAACTTCCAGTCCGTCGCCGATCGCCTGATGGCGGATCTCGGTCAGGTGAACTGGGGACCAAAGCAGCTACGTTAGCCCACCCTGAGGGAGTAATCATGAGATCTCTCCGCCTGGCATTGCTCTCATGTGTGTTGTGCGCTGTCCCCATCAGCGCGCAACAACAACAGTCGTCGGCATTCACGGTCGGCACTGCATCGGCACAGCGAGGAACGACAGCTACCGGCGTGATTGCCGTGCCCGCGGCCTCGGATTCGTCGCTCGACATTCCCGTCGCCGTGATTCGTGGTGCGCGGCCCGGACCGACCGTCGCGTTCGTCGCGGGCAGCCATGGCACCGAGTACAGCTCGATCGTCGCCATGCAGCGCCTCATCCCGCGCATCGATGCGGCCAGACTCGCGGGAACGGTGATCGTCGTCCCGATCATCAACATCCCGTCGTGGACGGCCATGACGCCCCACATCAATCCGATCGATCGCAAGGGGATGAACGCGAATTATCCCGGCGACGTGAATGGAACGCAGACGCAGCGGGCGTTGGCGATGATCACGGAGCAGGTCATCGTTCCCGCCGACGTCGTCGTCGACCTGCATGGTGGTGATCTGGACGAGAACCTCCGACCCTACAGCTACTGGTTCCGCGGCGGCCGGGCTGCGCAGGATTCGGCGGGGCTGAAATTGGTCATGGCGTTCGGGCTCGATCACGTCATCGTCACCGATGTCGATCCAACGGCGCCTAACGCCGGACGTTCGTTGTCCAGTCAGGCTCTCGTCCGTGGCAAGACAGTACTCGTCGCCGAGGCGGGGCGGAGTGGTGTCGTCGCGCCGTCGGACGTGACCGCCCTCGTAGATGGCTCGCTCAATGTGCTCGCCGCTCTCAAGATGCTCGACCGATCATACACGCCGGTCAGGCGCGTCGTCTGGCTGGACGGCGCCGGTCCGCGCATCGCCGCGGACAGCGCCGGCGTGTTCATCGCGTCCGTGGATCGCGATGCCCGCGTGAAGAAAGGCCAGCTCCTCGGCTATACCACGGACTTCCTCGGGCGAAAAACTGGCGACGTCCGATCACCCGTCGATGGTTTGGTCACGTTCATACGCGGAGTTCCATCTATGTGGCCACGGGCGACGCTCGTGAACGTCCTTCCTGTTTTGGACAAACCGGCTCCCTGGAAGGCTCCTCAAGCAAGATAATTCTGTTGTTGTTTAACCACAGAGAACACGGAGGGCACAGAGGAGCTTCGTTGATTTCCTCTGTGCCCTCTGTGTTCTCTGTGGTTCAGTTCTCAGGGTTTCGATGTTCTATCGATAGGTGCCGGGCGAGCCACATGAACGACCGGCTTTTGTTTCAGGAGTGCTAATCCCTCCTGCACCGCGCGCTCGAGCTGCGGATCGTGGCCCTTGAGCACTTGTGTCGGGTCGTACTCGACCTCCACATCGGGCGCGATGCCTTCGTTCTCCACGGCCCACTTTCCCTGCAGGCTGTAGAAGGCGAGGCTCGGCGCGGTGATGCCGCCGCCGTCGATCGTTGGGGGGGTGCCTAACGTGCCGACGAGACCGCCCCATGTTCGCATACCGACGAGCGGCCCGATCTGTCGCAGGTGGAAGTAGTACGGCAGCGCGTCACCGCCCGAGCCAGCCGACTCGTTGATGAGCATCACCTTCGGACCGTAGATGCCGGCGATCGGCGACGTGGACACGCGTCCATCGCGCGTCGCGAAATAGCCCATCGGCTTTCGATCGAGCTCGTTCACGATGTAGTCGGCGACGAGTCCACCGTGGTTGTATCGCTCGTCGATGATGGCGCCTTCCTTCTCCTGCTGCGCATAGAAGTAGCGCGTGAAGGCCGTGTAGCCCGGGCCGGCGGTGTTCGGCAGCCATACGTACGCGAGCTTGCCGCCCGACAGCTGGTCGACCTTGCGGCGATTCTCCTCGACCCACGCGCGAGTGCGTAAGCCGTCTTCATTGGCGATCGGAACAACTGTAACGAGCCGCGAGCCTTCGCCGGTAGCCGACTTGCCGACGCGCAACGTGGTCTGATGGCCCGCCGTCCCCTGGAAGAAGCTGTAGAGGTTTGCCGGCGCCGCGACAGGACGGCCATTCACCTCGAGGAGGTAATCACCCTCCGCAACGTGGATGCCGGGAGCGCTGAGCGGTGCGCGCAACTCGGGATTCCAGTTCTCACCCGAATAGATGTGCGCGATCCGATAGTGCCCATTCTCGACGGCGAAGTCGGCGCCTAACAAGCCGACGTTCTCCGGCTGTTCTTCTGGCTCGTCGCCTGGGCCGGTGAGATACGAATGGCCGACCGTCAGCTCACCGCCCGTCATCGCGATGAGATATCCGAGATCGGCGCGATGACCGACGTACGGCACGAGGGCGCTGTACTTCTCGTACACGCTCTGCCAGTTCGCGCCGTGCATCTTCGGATCGTAGAAGTAATCGCGCTGCGTGCGCCATGCTTCCTTGAAGATCTCCGCCCACTCGGCGCGTGGATCGACGAGCATCTCGAGCTGGCCGAGATTGAGCGCTCCCTCGCCGACTTTCGCCGGCTTGTCGGTGCCGACGATGCCCCATCGGCTCTCCGGCGCGCCATGCGCACCCTGATAGAGCAGCTTCTTGCGGTCTCCGGACAGTGTGTACGAGCGAATGCCATCGAGGAATGGCATCGCCGAGTGTTCCTTGATCGAGTAGCGATTGAGTCGCAGGCCCGCCGCCGCGTTAGGCAGCGCCTCGGTATAGAAGAAGGTACCCGCCGGCCCCGCCTGCAGATCGCTGAGATCGGCCGCGGGAACGGGTACCGGGAGTATACGCTGACTGATGCCGTCGAGATCGACGCGCAGCTGAGTGGCAGTCGTATCACTCCGCGGTTTCGCCGCGAGCGCGACGGTGGCGTCGGCGATCGGGCGAACCGGCTCGTCGCCCGCTTCCGGCAGGAATGGCGACGGCTCGTTCGCGGGGAGTACAGCGAGATAGACCGACCGACGTACCGGGCGATCGAGGGCGCTCATCTCCAGCCAGCCCGTGCGCGGACCGTAGTCCGTGCTCGCGAGGAAATAGAGATACTTCCCGGCGGCATCGAACGCGGGCGACACCGCATCGGACATCGCATCGGTGATCTGATGCGGTTTACCTTCGTCGACCGAGTACAGGAATACCGCCCGCAGGTGGCTCTCGACGTTTCGAGAATATGCAACCCAGCGCGAATCGGGCGACCAGGCCGCGTCGATGTCGCGCGTTGGATCGTAGTAGGTATCACTGTCGATCTTCGTCGCCCTGCCACTGGCGACGTCGAGCGTCCACAAGTCGAGGTGGTTGTCCTGCATGAGCAGACGCTTGCCATCCGGCGACCAGATTGGCGCCGAGTAGTACGCCGTCGTCGGCAAGGCAATGGCCCGTGGCTTGGCGAGGCCGCTCTGGTCACCGATCATGAGCTGGAACTCACCGCTCGCGTCCGAGAACCAGGCGAGCTGCGAACCGTCAGGCGACCAGACGGGGCTGTGCTCATGCGCGCCGGACGTGCGCGTGAGGTTTCGGTAGTCACCCTGCGACGCCGGCACCGTGAAGATGTCGCCGCGCGCCTCGAAGGCCGCGCGAACACCAGTGGGCGAGAGCGACGCACCGCGAATGATGCTCGCGACCTTCTTCATCTGCGGGCGGGCCCAGGGCAGATCGCCTTTGACCTCGATGTCGACGCGGTGAGACTGACCAGTCTTCACATCGAACAGGTGAACGTAGCCCGCCTGCTCGTACACGATCGCGTCCGAGCCCGCCGACGCATTCATGATGTCGAAATCATCATGGTGCGTGAGCTGCTCCGTCTTTTTGGTGTCGAGATGATACGCGAAGAGATTCGCGGTGTAGTTGCGGTCGGAGACGAAATACACCGTGTTGCCGATCCACATCGGATCGATGTCATTGCTGTTGGCGCGAGGCAGCTTCTCCACCGAGTAATCGGCGAGAGTCATGATCCAGATCGGATGCACGCGCCCGCCGCGGTAGTGACGCCATTCGCTCATCTCGTACCAGTCCGGCACGAACTGCGTGCTGATCTCCTCGTACGCCACTCGCTTGCCGTCGGGCGAGTAGGAGCCGGTGAACGCACGTGGCATCGGGAGCTGCTCGGGCAATCCGCCGTCGAGCGAGACGCTGAACAGCTTGAGATACGATTCCTGTGGCGCGCTCGTCCTGGCCGAGGCGAAGATCACGCGCTTGCCGTCGGGCGACCAGCCGCGGACGCGATCGGACCCCGGATGATAGGTGAGCCGCTTCGGCTCACCGCCGGCGGCGGGCACGACGTAGACGTCGGTGTTGCCGCCGACCGAGCCACTGTATGCGATGAGTGTCCCGTCAGGAGAAAAGTACGGCTCGGTCTCGAGCCCGGGCGTCGCCGTTAGGCGTCGTGCCTCGCCTCCGTTGCGGCCGACGACCCACAAGTCGCCGGCGTACTCGAAGGCGATCTGGTCCCTCGAGACAGCCGGATGACGAAGGAGGCGAGTTCCCTGTGCGGAGGCCGTCGTCGCAACCGCGGCGAGGGCAAGACCGAGGGTGGAGAGAAGAGGTGATCGCATTGAAAAGTCCCTAATGAAGAAGCTCCCCACTCTTGTAGAAGTGGGGAGCGTGGGGAAAGTCCTACGACGACTTGCCGATATTCGGATTGTTGTTCCGCTCCACGTCCGGGAGCGGGAAGCAGAGCTGAAGGCCGGTGTTCGGGCCGTACGATCCACCCTTCACCGGGAACGGCGCTCCTGGTGCCGGCTGGATGGCGATGTTATACCGAATGAGGTCGCCGAAACGTTTACCCTCGAGGAAGAATTCGCGGCGCCGTTCCTCGATGATCTGGGCCTGAACCTCGGCCTGCGTGCCGCCGGCGTAAGCCGGAATGCCGGCCTTGGCGTGCAGCGCGTTGATGATGTTCACAGCAGCGGCGGTGTTGCCGGCAGCGTTGTCCGCTTCGGCGAGAATCAGCTGCGCCTCCGCATAACGAGCGATCGGGATCGGCGAGCCGATAGCGGGATACTTCGTCTGCCGCCAGATCTCCGTGGCACGATCCGCACCTTTGAGTCCTGCGTCGACGACGTTCACGCGAGGATCCGGCACGCCGCCGAAGGTCAGACCGCGGAAGCTCGAATCGACGGACGAAAAGAATCCCCGATACATCTGCGACCAGACCATGTTCTCGCGACGGGTCGCGGTTGCCGAATAAGTCGCATTGAGCACGAAGGTCGGATCGGTGACGAGCGCGGCGTCAGCGCCCGCTCCCGCCAGATTGTTCTGGTTGAGTCGTGCCCGTGCACGTCCGACGAGCGCCGCGTTCAGCATCGTCGGGTTCGTTCCGGTGGCGGCCGTGATCGCCGTCGTGAATCGCGCTTCGGCGGCGGCGAAAAGCTGCTGGCGCGTCATTTCCGGACCAAGATCGATTGCCGCGCTGCACATCGACTCGCCGAGGAGCTCGAGGCTGAAGCCAGCATAGACCGCGGCCTGGGCGATCAGGCTCTGTCGATTCGCGACCTGGGCGTCGGTCCAGCCCTGCAGTTCCTTGAGAATCTTGTCCGCATCGAATCGAGCGACGGCGAGCGGCGTGTAGAGTGCCGGTACCTGCGTCTGCCCGCACTGAAAGAGCGAGTAGGGACCCGACGCCGGGAAAATCGTACGCCGGTCGTAGTCCCATCCAACCTGTGAGAGCTGCGCGTCGATCAACTCGTCGCCGGTGAGACCGGTGGCGACGATATACTGGGTGAAGGCGCACTCGAAATCGCCAATCGCGCTGGTGACGAGCAGCTGCGCGTAGTTCGGATTGTTGAGGTCGGACGCGGTGACACGGCTCGGCGCATCCTGATCGAGAATCTTGCTCGCGTCGTAGCAGGCAGCGGCAACGGCAAGGACCGCTCCGACCATCGTCAGCCGGCGAGCCATTCGACCCGCGCCGTGCGATACAAATATGCTAATCATCTGTGGCTCCGCGCGGCTAGAAGGTGAGCGTGAACGTGGTGACGAACTGTGCGAGCGTCGGCGTCACGGCCTGATCGAAGCCGTCGTTCTGGATGCCGAGCTGCGATCTCGCTTCGGGATCGAGTCCCCTGTAGCGCGTCCAGGTGTGCAGGTTGCGGCCGGCGAAGGTGATGCTCGCCGCGGTGGCGTTCAGGCGCGCCGCATAGCGTTCCGGCACCGTAACCGTCGCCGAGAGCTCGCGGAGACGCCAGAAGCTTGCATCCTGCACGAACTCGTCGGTGTAGAGGAGACCGGATGCGTTCTGCACCGTAACGAGGTACCGCGGATCGTAATTCTGCGGGTTCACGTTCACGTCACAGATATTGAAGATCGAGCAGCGAATCAGGTCGGTCGCATTCAATAGCTTGTTGCCCTTTCTGAAGTCGCCCATGGCGTACAGCTTGAGCCACCGCCAGAGCGTGAACGTCGTGTTCACCGCACCACTCACTTTCGGTGTGCTCGTGCCGACGAAGACCTGTGGCGCCGTCGCGCAGGGCACCGGCGCGCCGCCCGGCGCATCGCCGATGCCGCCGTCGCAGAGCGCGTTGATCGCCCTCTTCGTCGTTGGATCGTATGTGGCGCTCAGCACGCGCTTCGAGAAGAAGCCGGAGATCGGGAAGCCCTGTTCCTGATGCTGGTCCGGAAGGCCGGAGAAGACGATAGGCGGCAAGCCACCCATGTCCGCGATCCGATCGTGATTCGACGCGACGCTGGCACCGATGTCCCATCCGAAATCACGTCGGTTGGCGGCGTTCGCGGTGAGCGCGAGCTCCATACCGTGGTTGTCGATGCGGCCGATGTTCACGAACTGCGGGTTCGGAAAGCCAGCCGATGGAGCGGTGCCTTTCGAGAGAATCGCGTCGTGCGTCGCCTTGTTGTAGTAGGTGAAGTCCAGCGAGACTCGCTTGAAGAAGGATGTCTCGAATCCAGTCTCGAACTCCTGCGTGCGCTCCGGCTTCAAATTCGAGTTGCCAGGGAACTGCGGCGTCACGATCGGCTGGTCGAGTGGACCCGTGCTCGGCACGTACGTCTGGAGCGCCGCGAAGGCGTCCGGCTGCTGACCGGATAATCCGTAGGCAGCGCGCAGTCGCAGCTGATCGATCGCGGCGAGGCGCCAGAAGCCCTCATCGCTCACGACCCATGAGCCGCTCACCTTCGGATAGGTCACGAGCTTCACGTCTTTTCCGAAGGCACTGTTGTTGTCCACGCGCACGGCGCCGGTGAGGAACAGGCGATCGCGCCAGCCCATCTGTTGCTGCACGAAGAAGCCGAGCGTCGTGTTCGTCACGTAGTTCTGGCTGCCCTTCACAATCGCGGCGGCGGCCGCGGTCGTCAGGTTCGGCGCCGGGAATTGCGTCGCGGTGACGTTCGTGGAGTCGATGCGCTTGCGATAGAGCTGGCCACCGATCGATGAGGTGGACACCAGTGACTTCGGCAGATTGAACGTCGCGGTGCCGCTGTAGTCGGCCGTCGCGTAGCTGATGTTGCGCAGATCCTGAGTGATTCCGCCCTGCGACGCCACCGCGCCGAAGAACTGCACGTACTGCGGCGGGAGATAGCGGGACAGCGCCTGGTTGTCCTCGTTCGTCTGATCGAGGCCAAGGGTGAGTCGCTGCGCGAACCAGGTGATCGGCCGGTTATTCAACTGCACACTGCCGGTAAAGCGGTTGAGTGCTTGTGAATTGAGGAACGCGGCATCGAGTGCCTCCGGCGGTGCCTGGAAGAAGCCGCGCGTCGGAGAGTTGATGGCGAGGGGACTGCCGAACATTCCGCTGAAGAAGCGGCTCGCGCCGTAGTCGTTGCCGAGGTACGACAGTCCCTTGATGACGTGCAGGCTCGTTGCGACGTCGTACGCGGGGCTGGGGGCGATCGAGAAATTCGCGTGCCCCGTGAAGCGCCCCGCCCGGTTATTCGGCTCGATACCGGTGTCGTGATCGTAGCTGGACGAGAGATAATAGTTGAGCGCTCTCTCACCACCGCGAAGATTCAGCTCGTACGTCTGCAAATTGCCGGTCTTGAAGAGCGGGGTACCGCGCGCGGCCTCGGACTGCACGGCGTTCCACGATATTTCGTTGCCGAGGGTGTCCTTCGCGAAGTTGGTCGGCCAGCGGTTGGCCGCGTCCATGAACCACTGTGTTCCCTGATGCGTGGCCAACTGGAAATGCGGCGTGCCCGACCCGCCTTTCTTGGTGATGATCTGGACTACGCCATTCGCCGCTTCGGTTCCATACAGCGTCGCCGCCGATGGACCCTTGATGATCTCGATCGACTCGATGTCTTCCGGATTGATGTCATCGAGTCGCGACACGACGTTTCCGCCCTGGACACGCGGACCAGTGCCGACGTCGTTCGAGACGCGCACGCCATCGATGTAGATGAGCGGTTGCTGAGACAGAGAAAGTGTCGAGCGACCGCGGATGTTGATCACCGTGCCCGCACCGGCGCGTCCCGTGCCCCCCGTGACGACCACGCCCGGCGCTCGGCCGTTGATGAGACTACTGACCGTGTTCACCGCTGCGGCCTGCGCCTGATCCGCGGCATCGATCGTCGCGATGGAGTTCCCGATCGCTCGCTTCTCGACCGCACCGGCCTGACCCGTTACGACGAGGGCGTTCAGCTCGAGTGGCGTCTCGCTGAGCATGATGCGCACGCCGTCGGTGCCAGAGGCGACGGTCTGGGTCGCAGGTCGGAAGCCGACGCGGCGAATCACGAGGCTGATATCGCCCGCGGGCAATCCGTTGAGTCGGAATCGGCCGTTGGCGTCGCTCAGCGCAACGCGGTTGGTGCCCTGGGCGGCGACTTGGGCGTTGACCACTGGCGCTTCGCTGCCGGTGGCGAGAATGATACCGGTAATCGTACCGGAGCTTGCGGGCGCCTGCGCCATCACGGGACCAGCAACGGCTATCGCCACCGCTGGAGCCAGAATCATCGCGGACAGTAGCCAGCGGGGGTGGACGAATCGCATAGCGTCACTCCAAAAAGCGGGCGGGCGCGTGTCGATGGGGACACGCGGGAACACGGGAGTGGAACTGGGCAAAGGCGCGCGAATATGGTGGTATACCAATCCGGGCGCAATGCCGCTCAGGAGCAACCGCGCGAGCACGCCGCAGGGTCACACGGCGTTCGTTCAGATGGGGCTCCCTTAGGTGCGAGAAATCACCGGATATGCCAAAGTCCGCGCTCGCCGTGCTCTGCGATCACCTTCTCCAGTCGCTTCGCCGCATTGCGCCAGTTCGTCTCCACGGCTTCCTGGGCCGCGTCCGCATCGCCCGAGGCGATGCCTCGCACGATTCGCTCGTGCTCCTTCACCGACGTCGGGAGCTCGTCGAGCAGCACGTTCACGTAGAGCCGTGTGTAGCGCTCGCTCTGCGGCTTGATCGCGCGATGCAACGCGAGCAACCGCGGACCGACGACGCCTTCGACATAGGTGCGGTGGAACTCGAGATCGAGCTCGAAGGCGCGCGCATGCGCACCCCGTGTGCGCGAGGCGATCGCGAGCTGTCGATTCACCTCGCGCAATCGGCGCACGAGCGCGCGCCGCTGCTCGGGCACGAGCGAAGCCGCCTCACGCGCCGCCAACCCCTCGAGATGTCCGACGATGAGCAACAACTCACGGCCGTCCGACTGCGTGAGCGGCGTGACGATCAACCGCTGGTCGCGGCCCGGGCCCGCCGACGCGATAAACCCTTCCTGCTGCAGCCGATGCAATGCGCTGCGCACCGGCGTCCGACTCAACCCGGTTCGACCAACGACGGCACGTTCGGCGATCCGTGCCCCCGGCGGCAGCTGACCCGAAACGATCAGACCGCGAAGCTCCTCGTATACGCGCGAAACGTGGTCCTGGCGTTCACCAGGACCACGTGCGAGCTGGGACGGACTCGGTGAGGGAGAAGCAGTCACGGACGCCAACCTAGGATTCCATGGGATTCGACGCAAGTAATCTCAGCGATCGCGCTGCAGTCGGATGGACACACTGTCCGATATCGTTGGGGCGTAGACGATCACGTACGTGTAGTCGCCCGGCGGCAGCGAGTGCTCACCGTCATAATCGATTGGAGTCAGTCGACGCCTGATGTTGTTGGCGACGACGTCGAGCGCACCGTATGGAAAGGCGCCATCCTGGCGCTCATACGACGACTCCTCGCCAGGAGCCAGCCGAGCGGCGCGCAACGTACTCCCGGGCGAGGTGAGCGTCACATTGGTCATCACCCACGGCGTCGCGTTCCGAAAGCGAACATGGACGCCCTTCTGATTCGTGAACGCGGTGCACCCGCAGGCCAATACCAGCACAGCGGTGACGGCGAGGTTGCGCATCAGAATCGGTGATCGGTGATGGGTGATTCTGGAATATTACTGCCGGTCGACCGCCCGACCACTGTTCACCAACCACGGACCACCGGCCCTACCGACGGTTGACAATCCACGCCGGCCGCACTCGAGAGCGCTGCGCCGTCGATATCACGACTTCCGGCGCGAGGAATGGACGCGGCGGCTGCAGCCGACTCCAGAGGTAGTCGACATAGGCAGCGCGGCGCGCCGGGACGCCCGGCGCGTCGTTGGCGAGGAGCGGCATCAGAAACTCGTCAGGCACGACGTCGACGGCGTGCTCGATGACAGCGCGCGCGAGGCGCGCGGCCAGCGGCGCATCCAGACGCTCGAGCTCCGGCGCCGCCGCGTGAAGGAGATGCGGCTCGCGCAGTGTGTACGGGCGACGCGCTGCATCCGCGGTCACCTCGGGGAGGGCATACTGAAAGCCTAACGACGCACCGTGATCGATCAACCAGAGCGCGTCCTTCCACCAGAGGAGATTGGGATTGCGCGCCGTCCGGTCCGGGTTCATCACGAGACCGTCGAGCCAGAGAATCGCCGCCGCCGCTTCAGGATCGACGCGCGGCAGATCGGATGCAGGCGCGAAGTCGACGGCGCCATCGAGCATCGCGAAGCCGAGGTTGATGCCGGCGCTGGCGCGGAGCAGATCGGCCAGCTCGTCGTTCTGGTCCACCGATTCGACGACCTCACCGAACCGGATCAGCCGACGCGCCGGCACGCGCATGCCTAACGACTCGGCGAGCTCCGCGACGATCACCTCGGCGACGAGCGCGCCCGTTCCCTGCGCCGCCCCGCGCAGCTTGGTGAACCATCGCCCCTCGTCGGTGTCGACCACCACCGGCCAGGAGCTGCCACGTTTATCCGCGGCGAGGACTCGTCGTGCATCGATGGTTCTCATTGGCTATCGGTCTGGTTCTTTCACGGCGGGGCGCGCCCTTCTGTCATCCTGAGCCCTTCGCTTCGCACGCAGCCATCGAAAAAAGTGAACCACAGAGTTCACAGAGGTTCAGAGGAAGGGCACAACAAGTCATTGACTGTTATAACTTGATAAATCGTTGTTCCTCTGTGTTCCTCCGTGTTCTCTGTGGTTTCCAAGAAAAAGCAGACCGACATGTAGTCTCCGCGAGCCTCAGCGCCCTCCGCGGTCAAGGAACCTCCCAAACGCTCAACGCCCAACGCCAAACGCCCAACGCCCAAGAGGGATCAGGAGCTCGGCTCGAGGGACAGCGTGAGCAGTCCGGACTTGGCCTGTAAATCCGTGAGCTGCGCACCCGGCCATGACACGAACGGACCCGTGCAGTTCGAGGCGGTGGTGTAGGCACGCACGTCGGTTGTCGGCAGGAGCTTGTAGTAGCCGATCAACACGAAACCGGGCGCGGTCGGCGACTGCTCCGGCAGCACCGCGGCGCACCAGACCTTCGAACCGTCGAACACGCCGATCGAGACCCGCGTGTTCGTGAAGTTGAAAAGCCGCGCGGTGAAGTACGTCTGATTCTCGATGACGTTCGTGAGCTCGAGCGTGCCATTGATGGCCGCCACGGCGACGGTGATCTCGCCGACCTGGTCGTCGATCTTGTTGCCGAGCGCATCAGCCGGTTTTGCCGATGTCCAGACGAGTCGCGTACTTGCCGGCAGCGTCAGCTGCATCGAGCCGCCGCTGCTGATTATCGCGTACGCCGAACCGTTCACGGTGATCGTTACGGGCGCGACGAGGTCGTTCGCGACGTTGAAGGTGACCGATCCGTCGTTAGGTCCCGAGATCCCCGACTCGCCGCCACAGGCGCCGAGCACGGCGATCGTGAGCAGTACGCCCGCGCGCGTTCTGATCATTCCTGGCAACCTCGCTCGGATCCCCACCGGCGCGACAACATATCAATGAGATTGCCGCACACGATAGGTGCTGTAGACGCAGCCCCCGTCGATGACTCGGGACTGCACCAGCTCGAGCTCCGTGCGACGGCCGGCGTCGACAAAGAACGGCACGCCACTGCCCAGCAGCACCGGATGCACGTTCATTCCAACCTCGTCGATCACGCCAGCCGCGAACAAGGATGCGGCCAGCTCGCCACCGCCCATCACGCAAATCCCCTTCCCGGGCCTCGCTTTGAGGTCGCTTACAAAGGCGCCGGCATCATCACCGACCAATTCGACTCCCTTCGCCTCGATCGATTTCATCGTGCGCGAGAAAACGTACGTTCGAATGTTCGCGAAACCGCCGCCCCCACCACCCATACGGAGTGCGACCTCCCACGTCTTGCGGCCCATGAGCATGGTGTCCACCGATCTCCAGTAGTCTCGTGTGATGGCCTCCACATCGGAGCTGTGGTGCAACCAGCCGAGGTCTTCGTCCTTCCCAGTGATGAATCCGTCGAGGCTGCAGGCTGCTCCGTAGGTCACGGTTCGCATAGTGAGTAGAGGGCAGAGGGCACTCGATCTCCAAGCTCGCAACCGCCATCTCCTCCCTTGCCTCTGGGGTCGGCGAGCCGGGAGACTGAGCTTGCGCGGCGAGCGACACAAGCTCCCGAACTTTTGTGAAGAACCGAAAAAAAGAAAGGCCGGCGGCAGTGCCGTCGGCCATCCCTTTCTACCCTCTACCCTCCACCCTCAATCAGACATGCGCCGGCTCGGCGAGCCCGAGCCACGCATCATCCGGATCCGGCAGATCCGCGTACACCGGATTCGACAGGTAGCGCTCGCCGAAGTCGCAAATGATCGACACGATGAGCTTCCCCGCGTTCTCGGGACGGGACGCGAGCTGCAGCGCAGCCCAGGTGATCGAGCCCGATGAGATCCCGGCGAAGATCCCCTCCTCGCGCGCGAGCCGGCGCGTCGTCGCGATCGCGTCCTCGTTCGTCACGCGCACCACCTCGTTGTAGATCTTCGTATCGAGGATCGACGGGATGAAGCCGGCGCCGATACCCGCCTGTTTGTGCGGCGATGGCTCACCGCCCGACAGCACCGCGCTCTCGTTGGGCTCGACCGCGACGATCTGGATGTTCGGCTTGCGCTCGCGCAGATACCGACCCGTGCCCGTGATCGTGCCGCCCGTGCCGACGCCGGCGACGAAGATGTCGATTGCGCCAGCGGTGTCGGCCCAGATCTCGGGACCAGTCGTCTTGTAGTGAATCGCTGGATTCGCGGGATTGTCGAACTGCCGCATCATCACTCCACGGCTCCCGAGCTCGGCGAGGATTTCTTCCGCCTTCGCAATCGCGGCCTTCATCCCCTTCGGTCCCTCGGTGAGGACGACGCGGCAGCCGAGTGCGCGCAGCAGGTTGCGACGCTCGACGGTCATCGTCTCCGGCATCGTGAAAATGCAGCGGTAGCCCCGCGCCACGGCGGCGTACGCGATCCCGATGCCCGTGTTGCCGCTCGTCGGCTCGACGATGACCATACCGGGCCTGAGCGTGCCGCGCTCGATGGCGTCGTCCACCATCGCTGCCCCGATGCGGTCCTTCACCGAATTGAACGGGTTGTACCCTTCGTGCTTCACGGCGACCCGCGCGTCGAGTCCAGCCGTTAGGCGACGCAACTCGATGAGCGGGGTATTGCCGACGGTCGCGGTGACATCGCGGAAGATGCGTTGAGCGGGCATGGGACACTCTCGGCGAACAGTCGATGCGGCGGGTGACGCGGTCATGCGTCACCCTCGATTCCGAATGATATCCCGCCGCGGCAAGGGCGTGCGGAGCTCGAACAGAATGCTTACGCCCGCCCCAATGACTGCGCACGGGCAGTTCGGCCCCGGTCCGGCACGCCCCGTCACCGGCGGGTAGAATTCCAACGTTCGACAACCGAGTGATGTCTAGAAGACGTTCACTCTACGATCGAGCCGACCATGTTTGCCGACATTCGCTCCGCCGCCCGTGGCTTGCTGCGCGCCCCCACAGTCGCCATTTCCGGCGTCCTCTGTCTCGCGCTCGGCATCGGCGCGACCGCGGCAATCTCGAGTGCCGTGAGCCGCGCACTCTTCCAGTCTCTTCCCTTCAGCGAGTCGGAGCGGCTCGTTGCCGTCCACCGGACTACGCCGCATTCGGGCCCGCTCGGCACCTGGCCTCTCTCCGCACCGAACTACGCCGATCTCGCGCAACGAACCCGCCGCATCGAGGGCATGTCGGCCCTGACCTTCGGCACGGCGCTCGTCGCGCTTCCGACGGAAGCGATTCAGGCGAGTCAGCTCTACGTCACCGGTAACTTCTTCAGCATGCTGCGGACGCGGGCGCAGATCGGCCGGCTGTTGACTCCCGACGATGATCGCGTCGGCCAACCGCAAGTCGCGGTATTGAGCGACGAATTCTGGCGGTCGCGCTTCAGCGCTGATCCGTCGATCGTTGGAAGGACGGTCGCCATCGACGGCGAGCCAACGACGATCGTTGGCGTCGCGCTGCCGGACTTCCATGTGCCGCACGGCTCGAACGTGCTTCGTGCCGATGTCTGGATGCCGATTCGTTTCACCGCGGCCACCCTCGCGAACAACACCCGTCGCAACAACTACCTGCTGGTTTTCGGACGCCTGACGAATGGCTCGACGTTAGCGTCGGCGCAGTCGGAGCTCCGGACCATCTTCGGCGGCATCGTCGTCGAGAATCCCGAATTGCGTGGCGAGGACGTGCGCGTCGCGCCGTTGCAGGCGGAGAACGTGGCCACGGTGCGCACTCCGCTCTTGCTGCTCTTCGGCGCCGTCGGAATGGTACTGCTCATCGCCGCAACCAATGTGGCGGCGCTGCTCCTCGCGCGCGGCGTGCAGCGCCGTCGTGAGCTCGCGGTCCGCACCGCGCTGGGCGCCAGTCGCGCCGCGACGATGCGCCCCGCGCTCATTGAAAGTTTGCTCATCACGCTCGTGGGTGGCGTGCTCGGCATCGGCATCGCCATTGCCGGCGTGCGAACCATCGGGACACTGGCCAGCGCGCGGATGCCGCAGCTGGCCGGCCTGAGCGTGGACGGACGTGTCCTCGTATTCGCGCTTGGCCTGGCCCTCCTCGTCGCGGCGGCGTGTGGCATCGTACCGGCATGGCGCGGCGCGTCGGTCGATCCGCAGGACGCACTGCGTGGCGGCCGGGGCGGGGGCGCAGGGCGCGAACAGCATCGCGCGCTCCGGACGCTCGTCGTACTGGAGATCGCGCTCTCACTCGTGCTCCTCGTCGGAGCGGGACTCGTGCTCAAAGGCTTCGCCGGTCTCCTCGGAAACGACCCCGGATTCGAGACGGATCACGTCCTCAAGCTCACGGTCACGATCTCTCCCGCTCGTTATGTGCAGCAGCCGGCGGCGACTGCCTTTCTGGAGCCGGCGCTGGAGGCGATTCGCGCGATCCCTGGCGTCGAAAGCGCGGGTTCCATTTCCCTCGTGCCGTACCTCGACTGGGGCGCCAATTTCACCGTCCGCTACGAAGGCCAGCCCAAGATCGATCCGTCGCGGCAGCCAATGGTCGAGAATCGCGGGGTGAGCACAGGCTTCTTCGCCGTCACCCATCAGCGCCTCATGGCCGGCCGTCTGCTCCAGGCAACGGACAATGTCCCGTCAGCCCCGCTCGTCACGGTCGTCAATCAGGCACTCGTCGATCGCGATTTCAAAGGGGTCGATCCAATCGGCAAGCGGTTCTACCTCGGGGACACGACCCTCGCCACGATCGTCGGCGTCGTTTCGAACATCAGAAACTTTGGGCCGATCGCCCCGCCAGCGCCGGAGGTGTACTGGACGTACCTGCAGTACGGCCAGACGACGAACTTTCCGCTGCTCATCCGGGTGCGCCACGGTGATCCGGCGGCAATCGCGCCGGCCGTACGTGCCGCGATTCGGTCGGTAGACCCGACCGCCGCCGTCGCGCGCGTGCTGCCGATGCGCGATGTGATCGCGATGAGCCTCGGACAGCCTCGCTTCTATCTCAGCCTGCTCGGCGCCTTCGCCGTCGTCGCGCTGGTGCTCGCGATCGCCGGCTTGTACGGTGTGTTGAGCTACGCCGTCGCCCAGCGGACGCGCGAGCTCGGCATTCGGTCGGCGCTCGGCAGCTCCGCCGCCGGACTGCTCGCCCTCACGGCAACGGATGGTCTGCGGCTCGTGGCCGTTGGCATCGCACTCGGCTCGTTAGGCGGTGTATTTCTGACGCAGCTGCTGACCTTCGCGTTGTACGGCGTGAGCCCGCTGGATCTGGTGACGTGGCTCGCATCGCTGGCGCTGATGATCATCGCCGGGATGCTGGCGACGCTTCTGCCGGCGATCCGGGCAACGCGCGTCAACCCGCTGATCGCGATTCAGGCAGAGTAGCGGATGCGGCGGCCAGCGATCGTCGCATCCGCGCCGTAGGAAGCGCGACGCCATCCGGCATCATGACAGTGCCGCGCTCGACGACGGTGAAGCCGAGCGTCGTGTAGAGTTGCTCGCCGGGCAGCGTCGCCGTCAGCTCGACCTGGTCGAAGCCCGCTGCCCGCGCCGCCGTTGAGCACTCATAGAACAGCAGGCGGCCGATGCCGCGCCGCGCCCAACGCGGATCGACGAAGAACGCGCGGATGCGCGCCGGCTCGAAGCGAGGGTCGACCAGCGGATCGACGCCGTGCTTGAATTGATCGCCGCCGTGGAGAGTTTGTCGGCGGCTCCAGCCACCCGAAGCGACGATCTCGCCATCCACCTCGGCCACGTAGTACGTCCCGTCCGCAATCAGTTGGCTGTCGGGCCCGAACAGATATCGCAGCGCGCTGTCGATCTGCTGGCGAGTGTACAGCGGCTCGCTCAGTCCACGCACGGACGCGTCGATCAGACGTTGAATGCCCGCGACATCGCTGTTGTTCGCCTGGCGAAATCGGGGCGTCGGTCGGCCCTCGATCGCGGCGGCCAGCAGCGGCGACTCGGAGAGCACGCCGAGTGGAATGGGCGGCGCGGGTGGAGTCTGGTCGTCGGCCACGAGCGGCCGCTCGAGCCAGAGCACGTCGTGCCATCGGCCGAGCTTGAACCCGACATGCCGAAACACACCCAACTGCGTGAAGCCAAGTCCACGGTGAAAGCCTTCGCTTGCCTCGTTAGGTACCGTGATGCCAGCGTAGGCGTTGCGGTACCCCTGCACGATGAGCACTCGCATCAGCGCTTCATACAACGCGCGACCGACGCCCCGGCGATGCACCTGATCTTCAACGTATGCCGAGACCTCGACCGACCATTGGTAGGCAGGCCTCGTTCGATGCGGGGACGCGTAGGCGTAGCCGATGACGCGACCACCATCCTCCGCGACCAGCCATGGTAGGCGCTGAAGACAGCTCGCAATGCGCTGACTCATTTCCTCGCCATCGGGCGCGTCGAGCTCGAATGATGTCGCGCGCTCGGTGACGGCGGGCCGATAGATCCCGGCGCAGATCGGCCCGTCGAGCGGTTCAGCGAGGCGAATGGTAGGCATAACGAGTGGCGCGTTGATCCTCACAATGCCCGGCCGGCATCGGGAAGGCAAGAGGGACGCGGTTCGGGAGCGTATGCGCCGGCTCGAGCTCTGTTCAGGTTGGAACTGTAGGTTCACTGAAGACACAGCCGGCCTCCGGCCGGACGCTGACACCACTGACGGTTCCCTCAGCCTTCCGCTTGCCCGGTTGGATTCTTGTTCTTGGTAAACAACCCCGGAAAGCTTCTTTCTCAAACATCCTTTGGGAGTACGTGAAAAATCCCATCTGCCAAAAAAAAACACTGATTTGCTCCGCGTGAGAGAAAGCTCCTCGCTCCAGCGTTCTTTGCTTTGTTGAACTGCCTCGGAAAGCATCTTTGGCGGTAGAAGCTTCCCGAGGCACTTGAACAAAGAACAAGAAATTGGATTCGGTGCGCGGAGGCCTCGCTGCCGAGGAGATTCTCAGTGGTTTCAGTCCGGCCGCAGGCCGGCTGTGTCATCAGTGAACCACAGTTCCAACCTGAACAGAGCACGACGTAGGCGGATGAAAAGAAAAGATCTCAGACCCGAATGATCAGGCCTGAGATCTCTGCCCTCGGAAAACTCAGCTAGCGATCGTCGAGAAGTCGTCGAGGCATGCCCCTGCTCCCCCCTTCAACCCCGTACTGAAGTTCTGAACTCGCTGCTCGCGTGTACCGTGACCGACCATTTCCATGCGCGCCAGGATACGCTGATCCATGCGTTCGTTGCCGGTCAATTGCGGAATGGGGTCGCCGGCGCTCGCCATACCGAAGACGGCCTCGTCGACGTCACCCTGCTCGAGCGAGCCGATCTGCTGCGCGTGCTGCGCGAATGCTCCCGCGAGACAGTCCGCGGTTGCCTCGTTCTGGTACGACACCCGCGAGACGTGACCGAGTTGCATCGCAACGGCATGCCCCATCTCATGGGCGATGATGCCGAGTCCCGCCATGTCGCCGTCCGTACCTAACGCTTGCGCCGCGACCTTTTCCTCCGCGGCGACGAAGATGTCGTCGAAGTAGATGGTGTTGTCCACCATGCAGTATCCGGCGTTGTCGGGCGTCATGACGCCGCAGGGTGTACGAATTGGTGCGCGGTAGCGCGCGATGCGCGGTGCCGCGAAATGTTCTCCGATCTGCTTGAAGTCGGCGCTCCACATCTGGATGAGCGCGTTGTAAGCCGCCTCGACTTTGGCGTTGGACGCGTCGAGCTCCTGTTCCGTTATCTCGATGCGTGGTAGTGTCAGCGCTGCCGACCCTGTTGCCGCTCGCGCGGTGTTACCGAACAAACCGAGAGCGAGCGCGACAACGGTTCCTTTTATTGCGGTGATTGATTGCATCGTCACATTCCTCCCGTGGTTTGATACCCCCGGGAGGAATGGCGGTGCCGCTCTGGAGCCCGCCGCTCAGGGCGTCTTGGGCTTGCCGGCTTGAACCGCTGCGTGGTCCAGCGCCTCCAGCTTCTTCAGGGTTTCGTCGGCCGCCGGCTTGTGCTCGCGGACAGCGACGTCGCGCGACTGACGGAATTGGGCGCGCGCGCCAGCGCTGTCGCCGGCGGCAAGGAGCGCGTCGCCGAGGCTGTCGTAGACGTTAGGCGAATCGGGATAGGCCGCGACGTTCTTCCGGAAGACCCAGGCCGCGACGTTAGGCATATGCAGCGCCTGCAGGACCGCGTAGCCGAAGCTGTTGAGCGGCCCCTCGGGGAAGGTCTCGGGCAGTCCGAGGCTGCGCGCGCCCCGAGTGTACATCGCCTCGCTTTCGCTGATCGCTTTCACGACGCCGGCCGAGTCGGTCTTGAGAGTGATGGCATTCATCGGCGCGCGCGTGAGCGACACCGGCGCGAACACGAATTTCAGGCCGTCCACCAGACTTGGCTCGGGGGTGAGGCCATGCGTATCGCCCGCATAGTATTGGTAGGCGAATGCGAGCGAGGTGGGCTTGATGGAATCCAGCCGGGCGGCGAACACCTTTGCCGTCACGTCGATGGGCGGTTCGAGCTCGCCGCTGGTCGCGAAGAGCCGAGTGGTCGTTCCGGATCGCGCGATAGCCGTCGCGTAGTCGCGGGCTGGCGTGGAGTCATTCCACCAGAGCGACGGGCTCATGGCAACGATACCGGCAAAGACGCTGGGGCGTGTCGCCGCGACGTCGATCGCGAACAGGCCACCAAAGGAATGACCGGCGAGGATCGTCGTCGAGAGCGTGCGATAGTGCGACCGCACCCGCGGCAGCAGCTCATCGAGGATGAAGTCGGCGAACTCGTGTGCGCCGCCCGCCGTCTTGAAGTCTTTCGCGGTGCTGCCCGTGGCCGCCGGCGTCAGGTCGTGAGTGCGGTCTTTCCCGTTGGTGACACCGACGATGAGCAGATCGGGAATCGCACCGCGATTGGCGAGGAAGGCGACGTTGGCGACGGCGGCGGTGAACTGCGGCTCGTCCTCCGCGTCCAGCAGTACGAGCACCGGATAGCGCTGTGCGGACCCGTTGTAGTTCGTCGGCGTGGCGACATAGATCGTCCGCTCGGCACCGAGTTTAGTGGATTTGAACGTCTCGCGCAGCCAGAGGGATGAGCTGGGCGATTGAGCCTGGACCGCCGAGACGGCGAGACAGGAAAGCAGGATCGAGTGCAGCACTCGCATAAGGAATCCGCTCCACGAAGGTGGGAATGGGCGCAGAGCGTTCATTTTGCCGCTTTGTGGAGAGGGAGGCCAGAGGCGTCGCGCGATCTGGCAGGCGTTCCGACCAATTCCTTACGAAATGCGACGGTACGTCCGCGGGAGCGCGAGGCTATCGCCGTAGGTGATGGTCAGATGTCCGTCCACGAGTACCCCTGTCTCGTCGATCGCCCGGACGCACAGGGCATTCGGAGGGCAAGGCGGCGGGTGAAACCGCAGGACGCGGCCGTCCCAGTCGTAAAGGCGCTCGTAAGACATCGAGACGGGCGACTGGCCGGGAAGAAACCCGCTCTCGTGATGCTCGACCGTGCCGGAGGCCGCGCTAGCTTCGCCGACGAAGACGATTGTATCAGCAACCTCGGTCCAACCACTCGGCGCATACGAGGTAATAGTGGGCAGAGTGGAGTCACCGACTTTCACGAGTACGAACCGGCTGCCCATCGGCACGGGCGCGGTCAAATCGCGACACCCGACCGTGACACCGAGAACGGTAGCGGCGAGCAGAAGCGCAGCTGATGTACTTCGCATGCAACGCCAAACTCGGTGTGACATCGGCCGGTCACTGGTGCGCTCAGCTGTGGCAGACCGGCTCCTCAGGCCGATCTCGGCCACTCGGACCAATGACAAGCGACCACAGATTCCACAGACGAGCTCAGCACGCGCTGCTCAAAATTGCGGTTTAACTCGGAAGACAAGCTCTCCCCGCTCGCCCCAAAAGCAGAAGCTCGAACGCTGATGACGCTGAAGTCGCTGTACTGCCAAAAGCAGTTGCAGCTTCAACGTATTCTGCGGCCTTCAGCGTTAAAGTCTGAATGGTGCTCGTGGCCGATGCCGTACCGTGCGCTCTCTGGAGTTCTGGTGCGACGCGTAACTGCTTCGGTCGAAAATTAATTCTGCCGTGTCCGGTGTCGCCAACGCTCCGAGAGCGATTCGTGCAGCACACTTCGCGCTGCATAATCCAAAGGGAGGTCAGTATGGCACACACGCACGAATTCGACTGTAAAGTCTGTGGCGCTCACCTCGATTCGCGCCAGGATCTCGATCAGCACAACCGGGAAAAACACACCGCCAGTGCCCAGAGCGGGCAATCGAACAGCAGCTCATCGCAACGGCCGTCGCCGTCGGATCAGTCGCGTCGGCAGAGCTGAGTGGCGCGTGGGGCGGGACGTGGGGCGCGTGGCGATGACTAACCCCGCATCCCGCGTCCCGCGTCTCGCGCTTGCCGCCCGTCACACTTCGAGATGGTCATGCTCCCGCGCCGATACCGCATAGAGCACGGGCATCAGAAAGACGCTGATTAGCAGTCTCGAAAACAATCCGCCAACGATCACGAGCGCAAACGGCTTCTGCGTATCGGAGCCGACGCCGGTCGAGAGAGCCGCGGGCAGCAGTCCGAGCGCCGCGACGAGCGCTGTCATCATGATCGGCCGCAAGCGAAGCAGCGCCGCCGTGCGCGTCGCCTCCGCGATGGTGAAGCCCTCGAGCCGCAGCTCGTTCGCATACGAGATGTACACGACCGCCGTCTGTACCGACACGCCGAACAGCGCCAGGAAGCCGATCATCGACGACACCGACAGCGGCGTTCCGGTGAGCGCCAGGATGACGAGGCCACCGAATGGCGCGGAGAGAATCACGCCGACGACCGTGATGAAGGGGAATTTGAAGTTGTGGTACAGCACGAACAGAATCGCGAAGATCAGCAGTACCGTGAGCGGCAGAACGACGTTGATCTGGGTTCGCGAGGCCGTGTACTCCTCGTATTCACCGCCCCAACGCGTCGAGTAGCCCGTCGGGAGCTTCACCTGCTTCTCGACCGCCGCGCGTGCCTCACGGACCGCGCTGGCCAGGTCGCGCCCTTCGACGGAATACTGCACGCCGATGTAGCGCGAGTTGTCCTGGCGATAGATGAACGCGGCGCCATTGGCGACCTGCACGTCCGCGACCTGACGCAGAGGTATCTGCGCGCCGCCGGCGGTCGCGACGAGAATGTTGCCGATGGCATCCGGCGTCTCGCGGAACTGCGGCTGCAACCGGACGACCAGATCGAAGGTGCGCTCACCCTGCACCACCTGCGTTGCGGCCGACCCCCCGACCGCCGCGTCGATGAGACCGTTCAAGTCGGAGACGTTGAGCCCGTATCGTGCCATCTTTGCCCGGTCGGCCGTGATCGTTAGGCTCGGCTGGCCAAGCTCCTGGACGAGCGTCACGTGGGTGATACCGCGCACCGATTCCAACACTTTCTTGATGGCGCGTCCCTTCCCCTCGAGAATCGTCAGGTCCGTGCCGAAGACCTTCACGTCGAGAGAGCTCTTCAATCCGGTCAGCGCCTCATCCACTGCATCCTCGGCGGGCTGCGTGTAGTTGAAGACGATGCCAGGGAACGCGGCGAGCTTTTTCTGGATCGCGTCGATCAGTTCATCCTTCGAGTGATACGGGCCCGACCAGTCGCTGTACGGTTTGAGTCCGACGTAGAACTCGGCGTTGAAGAACCCCGTTGGATCGGTACCGTCGTCCGGACGGCCATGCTCGGACGCGACCACCGTCACGGGCGAGAACGATGCGAGCACCTGGCGAATCTGCGGCACGATCCGCGACGACTCCTCGAACGAGATCGTGTACGGCATCGTCGCGCGCACCCAGAGCGCACCTTCGTCGAGTTTCGGCATGAACTCGCCGCCGATCGAGAAAACGATGAGCAACGACACCGCGAACAGCGCCACCGAGACGATGATCGTCAGCCCCGACCGCGCGAGACACCAATCGAGACCCGCCTGGTAGCGGTCGCGCATCCACTCGAACGCGGCATTGCGCCGCTCCTTGATCCCGCCGCGCAGCGCGAAGACGCAAAGCACCGGCACCACCGTGAGGGTAAACACCAGCGAGCCGAGGAGCGCGTAGATCGTCGTGTCGGCCATTGGCGTGAACAGCTTGCCCGACGGGCCCGACAGCGCGTAAATCGGGAAGAACGCGGCGACAATGACGGCAATGGCGTAGACGATCGGCCGGTCCACCTCCGAGGCCGCGTCCATGATGACGTTGAGAATCTTGTAATCAGTGCCGTGACGCCGGGCGAGATGCCGGTGGATGTTCTCCACCATCACCACCGCGCCATCGACGATGATGCCGAAATCGATCGCGCCGATCGATAGGAGGTTGGCTGGTATGTGACGAAGATCCAGACAGATGAAGGCGAAGAACAGCGACAACGGTATCGTGACGGCAACGATCAACCCCGATCGCACGTCGTACAGGAAGAAGATCAGGACGACGATCACCAGCAGGATGCCGCGGACGAGATTGTCCTCGACCGTGCGCGTCGTGAGCGCAATGAGGTCGGAGCGGTCATAGAACGGCAGCACCTTCACGTCCTTCGGCAGGACGTCGTTGTTGAGGTGCCGCGTCATCGCCTCCACGCGCTTCAGTACCGTCTGCGCCTGTTCGCCCGTCCGCATCAGTACGACACCCTCGACGGCGTCGTTCTGATTGTTGTAACCGAACTGGCCGAGCCGCGGCGCGTGACCGATCTCGACATTGGCGACGTCGTGCACGAGGATCGGCGTCCCGTTCTTCACCGCGAGGACGATGTTGCCGATATCCTCGAGCGTCGCGACGAGCCCGAGTCCACGCACGTAGAAGAACTGGCCGCCTTCGGAGTAGAAGCCGCCGCCGGCGTTGCTGTTGTTCGCACCCAACGCATCGGCGACGTTCTGCACGCTCAGGCCCGCGCCCGCGAGCTTGTTCGGGTCGAGGAGCACCTGATACTGCATCGTCTCGCCGCCCAGCGATGACATGTCGGCGACGCCCGGCACTGATTTGTACGCCTTCTCGAGCACCCAGTCCTGGAGGACCTTGAGCTCCATCGCGCTGCGGTCCGCGCTCTGAAGTACGTAGCGATACACCAGCCCCGATGGCGAGAACAGCGGCGACATGCCCGGTGTCACACCGGCCGGCAGCGATGCGTCGCCAAAGCGCTCGAAGACCTGCTGGCGCGCGAAGTACGGATCCGTGCCGTCCTGAAAGGTGACGCGGACGTTCGAGAGGCCGTAGAGCGAGATGGAGCGCGTCACCGTCAGTCCGGGCAGCCCGTTCATGGCCACCTCGAGCGGGACGGTTATCAAACGCTCAACTTCTTCCGCGGCGTGGCCGGGCCATTGCGTCGTGATCTCGACGAGCGGTGGCGAGACGTCCGGATAGGCGTCCACCGGCAAGCGAAGAAATGACCAGATGCCGACGGCGATCACCGCGAGGGCGATCAGGGCGACGAGGAGAGGCTGAGAGAGAGAAGCGCCGACGAGTCGGTGAATCGGGCCGTGCACATCACGAGCGTGCTCCGGTACGACCTTCCGCGACCCGCGCCGTCGATTGCTCTCGCTCTCCGGAGGGGTCTGGATTGTCACTGGCTTTCTGCGAACTGAAGGAAGAGCGCCCCCTCGGCGACGACGTTGTCACCCGGCTGCAGACCAGCGCTCACCTCGTACCTGTCCCCGACGCGGGAACCAAGTGTGATGCGGCGACGATCGAACGTGCCATTGGCGGCGCTGACATAAACGAAGGGCAGGTTCTCCTCGTCCCGAAGCACCGAGGTGGTCGGGACGAGGAGTCCGACATGCTCGTGATTGGCGTGAATGGCCACGTGCACGAACATGTCCTTGCGGAGGATGTGATTGAGATTCGGCACGAGGAGCCGGACGGCGATCGCCTTGCTCGTCGGGTCGACGAGCGCCGCGACGTAGTCCACGCGGCCCTGCAGCGGCGCCGTCGACGCGTCGGTGACGACGTCCGCCGGCTCGCCGACGGTCACGTCCTTCACGTCGGAGGGAAAGACGTTCGCCAGCACCCACATCGTCGAGAGATCAGCAACCGTGAAAGCCTGCGTCGTACCCGCCTGCAGCAACTGGCCGGGGCTGATGAGCCGCTCGACCACCGTGCCATCGATGGGTGAGCGAATCACACCCTGGATCGGCTCCGTGGGCTTGTTGTCGCGAATGGCCGCGATCTGTGACTCGTCGACGCCGAGTGACCGCATCTGCTGAATGGCGGCGTCGCGGTCCGCGGCGGCGCCGGCGAGATCGGTCTGGGCCTGCTCGAGATCACGACGCGCCAGCGCATCGTTCTTATAAAGTTGCTCATCCTGATCGGCGATGCGCTTGGCATTCATCCAGACGCTTTCCGATTTGCGGTAGGCGGAGACCGCGGCAGCGAAGTCCGGCGACGAGACCGTTGCCAACGGCTGTCCTTTCCTCACGACCGTGCCGAGGTCGGCCAGGATCTGCGTCGCCGGTCCGGAGATCTGCGACAGAACGGGCGTCGACCGATCGCCATTGAAGGCAACGGTGCCCGTCGCCTCGACCATCGGTCGGAAGGACGAATTCTGCACCGTGACGAGGTGAATGCGCGCGCGCTGGTCCTGGGTGAGGCTGAAGCCGCCGCCGCGGCCGTTCGCCGAATCGGCGGGATGCGCGGAGCCGTTGCTCGAGCAGGCGACGGCAGCGAGGGGCAGAGCGAAGAGCCAACGAGTGGAGATCATAGAGCGCAATCCCGCCTAACGGCTGACGAGCGTTGAGAGTGGAACACCGAGCGCGCGCTCGAGATCGGCGCGGGCAACGTTGGCCGCGGCGAGCGCGTCGGCGAGCTGGCTTTCGGCGTCGAGCAGCGTGCGCTGCGCGTCGATGACCTCGAGCGCCGACGAGCCGCCTAACGAATAGCTGATCGACGCGACGCGATACGCCTCGCGCGCCGACGGCACGAGCTGGTCCCGCAGGAAGATCACCTGGCGAAGCGAGGTGCTTGCCGTCGCATACGCGGAGCGGACGTCCTGCGTCACCTGCGCCCGCAGGTCGCGGTACGACGCGGCCAGCTCCTGTTCATGATGCTTCGACTCGGCGATGTCGCCCTTCGAGTGCTGCCAGAAGAAGACCGGCAGCGGCAGCGCGATGCCCGCGGAATAGACCGGCGCGCCCGGCTGCGTGTAATCGTGCGAGGCGCCGAAGGTGAAGTCGGGAATCCAGTACTGCCGCAGCAGACTGGTGTTGGCGCGTGCCCCTTCCTGCTGGCTCTCGAGTTGGGAGATCTCGGGACGATTCTGGAGCGCCGTCTGCTCGATCGTGAGTGAATCGGGGAGCGGCGGTGGAACCTCCAGCGTGTCCACCGGGGCAATCGGCGCACCGATCACGCGCCCGAGCAGCCGGTTGAGCGCCGCCTGCGCGTTCGCGATGTCCAGCTCGTTCGCGATGAGCTGATTGTCCGCCTGCGCGACATCGACCTGCGCCTTGATCACATCCAGCTTCGCCGATGTGCCGGCGTTGTATCGCGCCTGCGTACGCTTGAGAAAATCGGCGGAGAGAGTGCGCCCCTCGAGGAGAACCTCGCGATGCTTTCGCGCCACGAGAAGCGAGTCGTATTGCTGGGACGTCGCCGACGCGATCAGTTGTGTCTGCAGTCGAAAGTTCGATTCGAACGAGTTGATGTCGGAGTTCGCGGCGCGATTCCGCAGCGCGGTCTTGGTCGGAAATGGAATGAGGAAACCGAGCTGCACATCGCGTGCGCCAGCCGAGCCAAAGTTGAATGGCTGCGGCGACTGGTCGTAGGCGGCCGTGAGCGCGGGATCCGGAATCGCGATCGCCTCGACGCGACGGGCGCGCGATTGCGCGGTCTGCTGCCGGGCGACCTCGATCTGTGGATTGTGCGCGAGTGCTTCGGCAATCGCCTGGCGGCGCGTTAGGCGTAACGAATCGACGAGCTGGCCACTACCCCGCTGCTGCGCGGAGGCGGCCTCGCCGAGCGCGACGAGCGCGCACAGCGTGATGGAAAGGCGCATGTTCTCCCCGAAAAATGAACCGAACGTAGGAACGGCAAACGAGCGTCAGCCTACGAGATTCGTCGGGGGAGCGCGGGAGTGGTTGTGGCGATCGACGAGCCGGCCGATGAAGGACGCGGGCCACTCGGCCGGAGCTGATTGCCGTGGAACAGTGGCGATCGTCGGCGGGTGTGCCGGTCTGGCGACACCGTGCAGCGAACGCGCCTGACAGGAGGCGCACGCCGCTTCGTTGTGCACGTAATGCTTCGCCGTCCCGGCAGGATCGATGTGCGACCCGTACCCCACCCCGCTCCGCCCTTCACCAATGCACGCGACCAGAAGGGCGAGCTGGGCGACCAACGCGAGGATCGCCGCCGCTCGCCCAACGATCGGGCATGTGGAACGGAAGAGAGTGGTACGCATCGCAACTAGCCTACGCCGGGACGGGTCTCGGCGCCAGTGACCGAGTCAGAGCCGCCGACGTTGGGCGGCCTGCGTCGGCCTGTTCACCTCGGCAAATTGTATACGGCGGTCGCCTGGAGTGTGCTGAAGTTCTGCTTCTTCGCCTCAGTCGAACTCCACTCTCGGCGTTTCCTGCTCCGCGCCAACGCGCCCGCGTGAGATCGCAGCCTTGGCGTAGTTCTCACCACGAATCGGCGTACCGGCGATGCGGCGGAGCATCGTGAGCTGCCCCGTGTGCGTCAGCGCGTCGGCGACCGGTCCCTGAAACAGCCGCTCGACGGATGTACCGAGCGGCGCGTCGCTCGCGAGGTAATCGTCGAAGGCTTCCAGCGAGCGGAAGAAGCGGTCGCAATCGGCATCCCAGGACTGTGGCGTGGTGTTCTGCCACTTCTGCGCTCCCTGCGCCATCGACAATCCCCAGTCGAAGAGGTCGCACATGTGCGAGAGAATCTGCGCCGGCGTGCGACTCCCCGGACTCACCGCGAACGACCCGAACGTCGGCGGCGCCTCACGAATCGCCTTGCCGGCTCGATACGCGAGTGTGGCGACGGTGTGCCGGAGAAGTTCTTTCGCGGCGATCTGGGATTCGTCTGGCATACAGGTCCTTCTATCGAATGAAGCCACAGAGAACACAAAGGTTCACGGAGAAAGCCGTCACTCAGCTTGTAAGGTCACACCCGGATTGACCCGCGACGCCCTCCACGCCGGCACGAGCGACGCCGCGAGGGCCACCAAGATCAACACGATGGCGACTGAAATCAACACGCCGACATCGTACATGGTGGTCTCGAAGAGCACCGTCCGCATGAGCGGTGCGAGCGCGAACGCGGCCACGAGTCCCACGGCCGCGCCGATGATGGCCATACGAAGCGCGCCGTCTATCACGAAACCGACGATGCGCAGCCGCGTCGCACCGAGCGCGAGCCGAATACCGATCTCGCGCCAGCGCTGCGCTACGAGATAGGACACGACAGCGAAGAGTCCGAGGGCGGCGATGAGGAGCGCGAGGATGCCTAACGACGAGAACAGCGTCGCACCCATCCGCCAGGGCCGAATCTGCGGATCGAGCAGATCATCGTACAACTGCACACGAGCATAGACGGGCCGCGCGCTGCTCCCCTGGAGGAATCGCTGCAGGGCCGTCGTCAGACGGGAGGGATCCCCGCTCGCGCCGATCAGCAGACCTTGCACCCTGGCCGCACCCTGAAACGGCGGATCCGGCTGCTGGCCGAAGGGGACGTAATACTGCATGAGCCGCCCCTCGTTGCCTGTCGCCTGAATCGACCGAGCGCGAGAATCGCCGACTACCCCGACGATTTCGCGGCATGGAAGGGTTGCCGGTGCCAACGGAGAAGGCGCTGCCACACTGAGATCGAAGCCGATGCGAATGCACTTGCCAATCGCGCTCTGCCCCGGCCAGAGAGCTCGGGCCATCGTCTCGTTCACGAGCACTACGTATGGAGTGCCGCGCCGGTCAGCCGCCGTGAACAACCGGCCCGCGCGCAGTCGCACTCCCATCAGCGACAGATACGCCGGTGTCGCCGCGTACATAAAGGGCATCTGTCCGCCAACGCTCGGGGGTTCGGCGCGGCCCGGCACGCTGATCGGCGGTACGTTGAAGTTGCCGAAGGGCATCGCCTGCACGACCGTCGCGCCCTGCACACCTGGCACTGTCGTGAGGCGCTGAGCCGCATCGATGTAGATGCGGTCGCGCTCTTCGGCGGGCAATGCATCGCGAAAATCGAGCGTCGCCACGAGCAGGCCCGCGGTCTTGTATCCGAGGTCCTGCTTCTCGACGCGCTGCAGGCTGCGCACGAAGAGTCCCGCCGCGACGAGCAGTATCGTGCACAGCGCCACTTGCCCAGCGATCAGCGCGCGATGCACGCCGAACCTTCCGCTTGAGCTACGGCCACTCTGCAGCTCGGCGGCGATGTCGCGACGGCGCGTCTGCGCCAATGGAGCGAGGCCCGCGACAATACCAGCCACGACGGCACCGAGGAGCGTCGGCGCGAGCACACCGGGATCGATGAACTGCTCAGACGCGGCGACATTCGGCAGGAGCGTCAGCCTTACCAGGTCGCTCACCCATCGCGCAACGAGCAGCGCCGCCACCGCGCCTAACGAAGCGAGGAGCCATCCTTCGACGAGCAGCTGCCGAGCCAGGCGCGCCTGGCCCGCGCCGAGGGCGAGGCGGACCGCCACCTCGCGCCGCCGACGCGCCGCGCGGAGGAGAAGCAGCGTCGCGACGTTGGCAATTGCGACCAGCAATACGATGCCCGAAACTCCGGCCAGCCAGCGCGCGATCTCGAGCTGTCGCGGAGTGACGCCGAGGTCTTTGCCGAGCGGCTCCAGCTGCGCCGCCAGCACCTGTTCATCACCGGCATCCGCCCGAAGCTGGGCGGTAATAGTGCCGAGAGCCTGCGGCAGCGCCGCGCGATCGCGGATGCGCGCGAGGATCGAAATGAAATGAATGCCGCGGCTGCTCACCCAGTTGCCGCCGCTCTTTCGTTGCGACACCGTGAGCGGGACGAACAGGTCGACTGGCGAAACGCCATCACCCGTGAAGCCGCGCGGTGCGACACCGACGATCGTGTAATCGATACCGTCGACAACGATGTGACTGCCAAGCGCGTCGGCTCCGCCATCGAATCGGCGCTGCCAATATGGATGACTGAGCACCGCAACTGCGCTGCCCAAGGGCAACGCATCGTCCTCAGCGCTGAAAAACCGACCGATCGCTGGGTGAGCCCCAAGCAGCTGAAAGTAGTCACCGCTCGCGGCGATGACCTGGCCTTCGGTGGTCTCCGCACCGGCGCCAATCGTTAGGCGGAGAGCCTGCGACGCCGCGACGACCGAGAAGGCTTCATGCCGTGACTGCGCCGCCTTGAACACGGGATACGACGTCGTCGACATCGCGTATCGGTCGCCGTCGGATGTCGTGACCTGGATACGTAGCCTCGCGACTGCGTCGGCGTCGGCGACACCGGGAAGTGCGGTGAACATCAGCGAGGTCACGAGTCCCACCATCGCCGCGTTCGCGCCAATCGCGAGCGCAAAGGTGGCGACGATTCCGGCCGCTACACTCGGCTCTCTCCTGAATGAGCGCAGGGCGAACTGCGTGTCACGCCACGCATCGTCGAGTAGCCGACGCACATCGCTCTGCCCTGCACCCACGGTGCTCACCGCACGCGTGCCCGTTCCAGCGTCATCGATGTGCCGTCACGGCTCACCAGATATACCGTGCCGCCCGTACCAAAGCCGATGATCGTCCGGTTCGCCGGTACCTGGACGCGATCGACCAGCTTCCCCTCGTGGTTGATCACATCGTAAATCGGGCCGCCCGGAATCTGCTTCGTCGGAATCGTGCGGACCCAGATGTTGCCCTCGGCGTCGGCTCTCACCGAGTTTGCGAAGAATGGCGGCTTGTAATCCGGCAGATCGCTCGGTGATACGAAGTTGAGCTGCGGTTGACCGTTGAACCCGGCGCCACCGCCCCGCCCACCATCCGGGCCCATCTGCACGACGACGCGTTGACCGCCGCCATCCGGACCGGAAGCAGCGGCGCCACCCGCTGGCGCACCTGCGGGCGTCAGCCCCGGCGTCGGTTGAGAAGCCGCTAATCGAGCACGCGCTGCCTTCACCGAGTCGATGAACGCGACCTTGTCCTCATCGCTCAGGCGTTGCCACTCGAAGGGGATCTTGGGAGCGGAATTCTTGCTGCCGTCGGCGTTCACGAAGTCGACGTGGTAATCCTTGCCGCGCACGAACGCGATCGATCCATCCGGGAGCACGGCCCAGTCGTCGACGACGGGCAGCGGATTCACCTCGGAGATGACGCGCATGTTGCCCTTGTCATCTTGCGAGACCTGGATGTTCACTTTGGGAGTGCGGATCACGCCGATGGTGTCCACCTGACGCGTGGCGAGATCGACGCGGACGATCAGCGCCGAGTCGGGCGGCGTTGGCATCTGCGGTGGTGCGCCCGCACCGGGCGTGGGTGGTGCACCCCGGAAGAATCGGACGGGAGCGCGATAAACGAGACGTCCCCTGGCATCGAGCCCGGCCGAGGAGCCGAGCAGACCACCCAACGCGCCGGCGTCCTCACTGCGCGGCAGCGCCATGACTCGTGTCATCTTGCCGTCAGGATCCACGACCATCATGGACATGGATTGCGGATCGACGAACAATGTCGAGTCGCCGCGATAGGGAATGAGACTGGCGAAGCGTCCCGAGTACGCCGTCGAGGTCGCGGGTGTTGTATCGGCTACCACGGCGACCTTCGAGAGACTCGAGTCGAGCAGCACGACCTTTCGCCCGAAGACGTCGTTCACGAGCACGCGCCCGCCAGGGAGCGCCCGCACGCTGGCGATATTCGACCAGCTTTCCGTGCTCTTGGACGCGACCGGTCCAAGCTGCCGAATCGGCGGCTGCTGCGCCAATGCAGACGGAACAATCGCGATCAGAAGGCAAAACGTGTATCGAGTCATGGTCGGTTCATTCATTGTCGGGCGCCGAGGAGAGCTGGATTTGACCGCGGAGCTCGCGGAGGACTACATGTCGGTCTGCTTTCTTTGGAAACCACAGAGAACACGAGGAACACAGAGGAACAACAAATTATCAAGTTGTAACACTCAATGATTTGTTGTGCCCCTCCTCTGTGAACCTCTGTGAACTCTGTGGTTAACGTGCTTTTCTATGCGTGCAGCGAGAAACCAGAGGAACATCTACGGTCTGGAGATAATCACGGTCCGCCCACCACCGTCCCCCGCACCCGCGAAGATGGCTGCAGCGGAGCCCGGGAGCATCGGTGCTCCAGTGAATGCCGCCGTGCCCGAGCGGATCGACGCGAGATACCGCGGCTCGAGATAACCAGCAATGAACGCTGGCAGTTTTCGTAGCTGTTCTGCCGTGAGAATCTGTTTGACCGTTGGCGCAAGCTGCGCGAGAAGGTCCACCGACGCGCGGCGCGCTCGCAGGTAATGATCGTACGCCGCGTCCTGATCGTACTTGTCAGGCAAGTCGCCCAGGTACTTGGCGACGGGCGCCCAGATCGAGTCGACGCGCACGGTGTACCAGCGGTTGAGCGACGCGATGCTGTCCGCCTGTCGTGACGTGAGCTGGAGGCTGTCCTGCTGGCGAAGAATCTGCGCCATCGGATTGGGAATGCCGCCCGTGCCGTACATGAGCCGGAGAAACTGCTCCGGTATTTTCTGTCCCTCGACGCGACGGCCGCGATCCAGCTGCGAGGTCAGCGATTGCCGCTCGCGCGTCGGACCGACGTCGAAACGCATCATTGCGGTGAGCACCACCGGCAGACGAAATGCGCTCAACGCCGGCAACGTCGCGCCAAAGCGCTGGTTCACTTCATATACGTAGCGGCCGTTGTTCGCATCGAAGCCACGGACGTACAAAAGCGACTGATCTGGTGCCGCGGGCTGTCCCCACCCGTGCAGATTGTTCGAGCCGTGCATGAGGAGATCGGCGGCGCCCAGGGGATTCGAAAGATTGAACGAGAGCGTTGCCCGCTGCGGCATGCGCACCCGCATCGGATTGAAGGTGAAGCTGAGATTCGCCGTCGATGTCCACGGCCCCTCGCAACTGTTGCGCGACGCGAGTTGGCCCAGTTGGCTGCGGAGACAGTCCCGCGCGGCGCCCGAGCCGTGATCCAGCAGTGACTGAATCCCGGCCGCGACCGCGGGATCCTTTGCCGTCGCCGGATCGAAGATGTACGCGCGGTCGTTCGCGTAACCGTCGCCATTCACATCGCCGGCAATCATCGGTGTGAACGGCGCGCCGGAGCGGAACTGGCCGTACCAGCTCACGTTGACCGTGTTGAAGAAGTTGTAACCGAGCGTATAGACGAACTGATGCCGTGAGTCGAACGACGAGCGCCCCCAGGACGTGCCGAGTGGATTACCCGCCGTGTTGCCGAAGCCGTACACCTCATCGCGCACATTGCCGTAGACGTACGCGAGGCTCCACGAATACGTGGCATTAAAGGTCGTCGGTGAAAATCGAAGACTGATCTGACGACTCTCCGACTGCAGCCCCGAGCGCAGCTCACTGACGTGGGAGAAGAGTGGCGTCACCCGCGCGTCACCGGATGCGATCGCGCCAGTCGCCGGCACGATGCTCGTGGGCTGCACGTACACTGGGCGCCCCGCTTCGTCGGCGAGCCCGAAGCGCTGCGTCGAATTGAAATTGAGGTCCACGAACCCGGACTGATTCAGGTTGCGCGAGTACGTGCCTTCGAGTGTCGCCATCAAACGATTGCCCAGCACCGGGCCATTCCACTGCAGGTTGGACCGCACACTCCGAGACGCGGCGAAATCATTGGCGAAGAGAGAGACATTCGGCGCGCTGTTGGCGAACACGCCTCCGGTCGTCGCGTCGGCGCACAGCGATGGAATCGTCGCCAGGTTGTTCTCGTACGACGCCCAGTTCGGCGTCGGCGTCGCTGGTCCGACGCAGTTCAACTGCTGAACGGCGTTAGGCAGGCCCGTGTTGTCGAGTGCCTGGCCGATCGTCCCGGTCGACGGGGTATTCTGGAAGAGGCCGACGCCACCGCGTATCACGGCGCGCGGTACGCGCGCGGCGCCGTCGAAGCTGGCGATCGTCGGCGCGGTGCCATACGTCCACGAGAAGCCGAGTCGCGGGCTGACATAGGCTCGGCTGGGCACATGGTCGTTCCGAACGCCGAAGATCGTCTCGACGTCCGGATTCTCGAGCGGCTCGGCCAGGAACCGATTGCCGTCGAGACGGACACCGTATTGAAGCTGGAAATCATTCGTCGGCCGCCATGCGTCGCCTAACGACATCGCGCCGACGACCTGGCTCGCTCCGCTCGTCCGTGGCGAGAGCTGGCGCGTGAACGACGCCGGCTGATCGGCGGCGAGGTCGGCGAGCGAGAGATACGTATATGTCCCGAGCAGATTCGTCGTCTGGTTGGACGCATAGGCATCCCGCCGCAGCTCCGTCGTCAGCTTCAGGCGGTGCTTGTTGCTCGCGCTGAACCAGGAGAGCTGGTTCAACAGGCCGACGCTCGTGGTGGACGTGCTCGTGTTCAGCGACTGATTGCCACCGAACGCGAGATTCTGCACACCGCTCGTGCCGTCGTCGAAGGTGGAATTGACCAGCACTCGTCCGCTCGGCAGCGCCAGATACGGCGTGCCGTAATTGTGCGAGCCGCTCACCCCCAGCGTCGTCTCTTCGAGGATGCCGAAGCCGAAGTAGCTGTTGTGTCGAGCCTGGAGGCCCGCATTGAAGCCCGTGCGGTCGCCGCTGCTCGCCGGAAGCGACGTCGCGCCCGCACCCACCGGCGACTGCTTGTTCCAGCTGCCGTTGAAGGTGACGTTGTACGCCTGACCCGTCGTAGACGTCGGCGGTGCGAAATCCAGGCTACCGAAGATCGCGCCCTGATCGCTCGTCCGATCGCGTGGGATGTGGCCGATGGCTGTCGGAATCTGAGACTGGCCAAGGATACCGAGGAAGTGCGACACCGAATCGAACGCGACACCAGCCGTCTGCAACCCGAGCGGGTCGGTATTGAGCAGATTCTGATAATCATTCGCGCGGCGACCGAGCTGATACGAGATGTTGTAGAAAGCCTTGTCGATGACGAGGGGGCCGGCGGCGAGACCGCCAAGCGAGACGTTCGAGTACTGCTGGCCGAGCGCCTGCGCCGCGCGATCGGTCCACTGCATCTGCGGGGCGTCCAGGTTGAGGCTCATCCCGCGCGTGATGAAGTTCGAGCCCGGCCGCGTTCGGATCGTGATCTGTCCACCACTGAATCCGCCTCTCGACACATCGTAAGGTGATGTCGCGAGCGACGTCGACACACCGGCGTCGCGCGGAAGGTTCGAGCCGCCGAACGACATGCCGTTGAGTGTCGTGTTATTCTGATCGGCGCCGAGTCCGAGCACGGAGAAGCCATTCGGGTCGCCGTTCTGCCCCGGTACGAGCTGGACGCCGGGCAACGTCGCGGCCATCGCCGCAAGATCACCGAGATCCGCCGGCGGAAGAGCCGAGCTGGTGACGGGACGCTCGGTGCCGCTGATGTCGGGCTGGACGTCGTTGCGGCCGACCTTCTCGCGCGGCGCCGTGACCTTCATCGCTTCGAGATTCACCGCCGCGCGCGTGAGCTTCGCGTCGGCGATGAGTATCTCCTCATCGGCGGTCCGCTTGATCTCGAAGTGCTTCGCGGCGAATCCGAGCGCGGCAAAGGAGACGATGTAGTCGCCCTCGCCGTTGGGGAACGTGACCGTGAAGCGGCCGCTCTTGTCGGTGCGGGTAGACCGGCTGACGTTGCCGTCGAGCGACGTGACCGTGACCTTCGCCCCTTCGACAGCCGCACTGTCGGGCCCGATGACGCGTCCGCGGACGACATCGGCTTGCTGGGCGCAAAGTCGTTGGGCGCCGAACGGCGCCACGAGGATCAGAAACGCGCCGAGAAGGGTGAGGGACAGGCGATAACGCACGGGTGCTTCCGTGTGGGGGACGTCATTGGACCCGATGGGGAGAGGAAGGGTTTCCTTCCCGCGCTTGGAGCGCAAGCCTGCAAACCGGCTCTAGCGAGGTTCCAACATCATATCGCAGAATACGCCGATCACGCTGCAGTCGCTGCATTATTGGCTTTCTGGCGAGTCTCGACGCTTGTCCGGACAGATTTCCCTGGCAGCTGGACCGGTGAGGCCTGCTGCTCGGGCACACTCACCGTCAGTGGCACGATCGCATCCGACTCGATTCACGTGCAGATCGCCCGGTCCGGCGCCGCGTTCGACTACACCTAGTCCTTCGACCGAATTTTCTTGTCCCGAACGCAGCTCGTGGGTATGGCCACCCGGACCGGCGTACCGCCGCAGGTGGAGCACCTGCAGAAGCTATAGCAAACGCTCATCGGGCTGACATAGAGCTCAGCGGCACAGCAAGCAGTACTGGCGCGGTGAGCGGTCTTTCGGGCTTCCGTTTGCCGGCGTCGGTGTACTTCTCCCACTGGCTGTTCGCGACGTACACGAAGTCACTGCCGACTATCGCCCCAATTGTCGGCTCGTCGGCGATCGCGACATTGCGATCGAGCACGTCGGCACGCGTGATCCGACGTCCCGATGTGTCGAGCTCGAAGCGCATGATGCGCGCGGGCTCGACGCCATTCTGCACCGCGATGATCGATCCGTCATACCACGCGAGCCCGTCACAGCCGAGCGACGTCGAAGCAGGCGCGTCATCGAGGCGGCTGACATCGTTCGTCGCAAGATCGACGCGCAGCAGCCCATGCGAGTAATCGGCAACGTACAGCACTTTGCCGTTAGGCATCGGCGCCAGGCCCTGCAGCGATCGGAAGTACGGACTCGTAAGTCGTTCGAGCGTATCTGCCCCGGGACGCAGTCGATACAGTACTGGGTCGTTCGAGTCGGTGACGAACACATCGCCAGATGGCCCAATCGCGAGATCGCCGAGCACGTGCCCGAGCTTCGCTGGCGGTAGATCCCAACGTCGCTCGATGACGCCATCGGAAATCCGGACGCGCACCAGCGCGGCGATGGTCGAGTCGCGCGGCGTGTAGCCCTCCATCTGCGGGATGCCGGCGAGTGTCGCCCACAACACGCCACGTCTGGAATCCACGCGCACTCCGAGTACAGCCCCGATATTCGGCCGATCGCGCGGCCACAGCTCATGCACCATCCGTCCATCCGCCACCTCGGCGATGGTCCGGTGCCTGACGCTGGCAACATAGTGTCGCCCGGTGCGCGGATCGTAGTCCATTCCCTCGGGCCAGAACGTCGAATCAATGAGTTGCGCGACGAGGCGGCTGCGAACGAGCGGGGCCAGATTCGCCACGTGACGCGCGAATGCGTCGGCAAATCGCGGCAGGGCGCGGTAACCGGCGAAGCGCGCGTCATGTGCGAGGTCGCGGCCGAGTCCGAGTGCGGCGTACGCTTGGAGCGCCTCGATGACTGCAGTCGTGTCGTGGGCCAGGTGAGCGGTTACGGCGCGTCCCCACACGTATGCAGGCTGCGTCGGCCAGGCGTTCGCCGCGCGTGCTACTTCCTTATATGTAGTGCGTAGATCGTTCGTGCCGAGCGCCGAGTTGGCGCGAGCCCATGCCGCTCGTGCGACCGCGGCGGAGTCGACCGGGGCGACACCGGTCATGCTCTGCGCCGCTACTTCTCGAGTCGCAGCGAGGCACAGGGCAAGCGCGAGGAATCGTCCCTTCGTCACAAGCGAAGATGAGGCATGCACTACGGTTTCGTCTCCGGCGTTTTCGCGACAGGGCTCCGTGACGAACCGTTCGGAGAAGGGCTAAGCCGGTGAACAACAACTGACGTGCGTGCCGACGCAACAGCGGGGTCCGCGTGCCGGACGTCATCGGTTGCCCCCAGCAACTGCAGCGTGTACCGGAGGAACTGCAACGCGTATCGCCTCAACTCCATCGCGTATCGCCGCAACTCCATCGCGCATCGCCGCAACTCCATCGCGCATCGCCGCAACTCCATCGCGCATCGCCGCAACTGAAACTCGAATTGACACAACTCCAGCGGGCATCGGGGCAATTGTCACGTTGATCGACGCAACTGTAGCCCGCACTGATGCGACTCCGCCGCGTATCGCCCCAACTCCTCTGCGTTCCGCGACAACTGCAATGCGAATCGACGCAACTCCACCGCGAATCGACGCAACTCCACCGCGAATCGAC